>Ga0114129_10007105_pt1 | contig 15932 bp, 11 predicted proteins | sample RhiMetdeltSRZDD1_FD_80071 | JGI IMG/M metagenome (GOLD analysis project Ga0114129, IMG submission 80071) | Populus rhizosphere microbial communities from Tennessee, USA - Rhizosphere MetaG P. deltoides SRZDD1 (version 2) (version 2) | ecosystem: Host-associated > Plants > Roots > Rhizosphere >... | reverse complement strand
TACGAACGTGTTCCGCGCGCGAGCCGATTGGCATCATGCATTTCGGTCTGACGGCCTACGTTCCTTACGTCCTGTATGCCGCCGGCATCGGGGCAGTGGCCGTATCGATCTTCTGGCGCCCCGTCGTTGGCATCTACTACCTCATCCCCATCATCCCGCTGCAGACCGTTCGGTACTGGATGAACGATCTCCCTCTCGGTCAAAGCGTGATCGATATCTCCATTCTCGCGGTGATCGCCGGACGGCAACTCCGTGGAGAGCGTCTCTTTCCGAATACGCCGCTCGATTCTGTGCTGCTGGTCTACGCCATCTACACGTTCCTGTCGCTCTGTGGAGGGTCGCTGTACCTCCATCGGTCGTTGCCGTTCTCGGTCGACGATCCGCGGCTGGCCTAACTTGTGGGTGTACGAGCAGAATGTCTCCGCACGCCGCTTCACGAAAGGCTTGGCGCCATCGCGGTCGAGCACGGTCAGAGTGACGAACTACGCCGGAGTCGCCGGCCGGCTCACGGGTGGTGTGGGCGGAAGCTGGCTGGGACGACGCGACCGAACCGTCTGGAAGATCCCGATGATCAGTCCCGCGACGGCGCCGACGCCGCCGCCGATCAGTTGTCCGCGGATCAGCCGGGACGTGCTGTAGCGAATGACCTCCGAGATGTTGACGACCGCCTGAATCTCGGCGCCTTTGGGCAGACCTCCCGGAGCGGTGTACCACGCAAGCGCAGGCGGCACGACGGCGGACGCAATCGCGGCGCCAATCAGAAAGCCAGTGAGAACCAGCAGCGTGATCTTCATGGTCACCCGTCCTTGGCATCCATCATCTCGCGTCCCGCAGGAGCTCGATGTCGGCGATCGCCCGGACGTCGCGGTCGAAGTCGGCGAGCGCCGCCGGCGCGGTCCGTGACGGCGGCGGAGTGAGCGCGAGGTGTTCGGCGGTGATGAGGCCGCCGTCGCACAGGATCGCCGCGCGCTCCAGGATGTTGCGCAGCTCGCGCACGTTTCCCGGCCACCGATACTCCAGCAACCGCTGCCGCGCGTCCGTGTCCGGCACTGCGCCGAACAACTCGCCGCGGTCCGCCTCGAGCGGAGGGATTCGTAAGTGTAGCCCGCCTTCGCTGCGCTGGAGCGCGACGCTCTTTCGCAGCGCTGCAGCGCGAGGCTCAGCCGAGTGTCAACGGGGCGAGCGCGGCCAGCTAGCGCTGGCCGGTGGAGGTCTGCGGCGCGGACGCGAGGTAGTCCCAGTGCCTGGCTGCGTTGCGCAGAATGGGCGCGAGATCCTCCGGCAGGAGGTAGCCCTGGTCGATCAATTCCAGGGCAGCTTTCGAGACGAGGCCGACGTACTGGTCCTTGTCGCGGTACCGTTCCTCGATCGACACGCGTGGATCGGTCGTGCGCTTCCGATCGGCGGCCGTGCGCAGCAGCGGAACGTACGAGCCCTGCATGCTCGAGAGCGTGTCGGTCGGTCCAGAGCGTGCGTTGAACAGATTCCATCCGGTATAGGTTGCGAGCGGCGCGGCGAGCTCCGGCATGCGGATGCCGGCGATGCCGTTGCCGTCGCCGTCGACCTGCGGCACGAGGATCGGAAACGCCGTGCCGATTCGCGGCGGCTCGATGGTGACGATTCCGTCCGAGATGAATCGCGGACCGTAGTCGGCGCGATAGGCGCGGTGTGGCGTCGTCGACGTCGTGATGCCGGGAACTTTGGGAAACCGCAACCGGTCGGGCGCAACCAGCGTTCCGTCGCCAATGCGCGGATAGCGGCTCGGCGGCGGTGGCGTGCCCGTGGCCGTCCAGCGATCCATCGCGACGAGCAGCGCTTTCATCGCCCAGCGGTAATCGAGCGGGTTATTGCGCTGCTGCCCGATCGTCTGCGTCGGCGGAAATCCGGCGGGCCCATGCTGTCCCGCGGTCAGGAGATAGATCCGCGTGTTCTCCATCGGCGGCACATCGGCACTGCCGTCGACCGTCGTGTGAATCAGCGAGGCCGCGCGTCCCCAGTACTCGTACTCCGAGTTCGTGTAGAAGATTTTCGGCTGCAGCTCCGGCGCTCCCGCATGCGTCAGCAGCCCGTCGGTGACGCGGGTCTCGGGATCGGTTTGCGCGGAATCGGTGAACGGAAAAATATCGGTCGGATAGAAGAAGTTCAGATACGGGTGTCCGTCGCGCGAGGGCTGCGCGAAGCGATGATTGAAGCTGCCGCGGCCCGCGCCCGCAACATGCGCGATGACCCCGTCGAACACTTTGCGATTCCGCTCGTCGCGGTTGAAGCCGTAGTACAGGTACGTGCGAAGGAAGCGTCCGCTCTGTGAGACGCCGAACGCGATCGCGCGGTCGATCGCGCCGGACGGGATCGACCACGCGTCGGCCGATCCGTACTTCAGCATCGAGATCGTGTCGCGGATCGCCGCCGGCCCGAGGCCGACGACCGGTGGGTTCAGGGCGCTGTAGACCACTTCGTAGATGCGTCCGGGCTCGAACTTCGTCTCGAGCGCGACGTGCGTCCCGTCCGCGGTGAAGCTCCACTGATCGCGTGGAACCGTTCGTCGCGGGCTCTCCACGGAATCGCGGACCGTCAGCACGTTCTGCGGCGACTTCGGATCCTCGACGACATAGGCGACGTGATCGCGATCCGCGAGCGAGTGCGCCGATTCCTTCTCGGTTACGACGAAATCGCTGCGGACGAGCCCGCGGATCGGACGGCCGTTGTCGGTCGCGACCGGAGGATAGACGCGCACGAGACCGGGCCTCGGCGGTGGATCGAACTGCCAGCCGACCCACAGCAGCGTGAAGCCCTGCTTCATCAGGAAGCCGTCGCCCATCTCGGCGGCGGTCGACGGATCGAGGCTGCCCGCGGCATGGTTGAAGAACCCGATCATCCCCTTGCCGCCGCGGTTCGACACTTCGTAGAGCACCGCGCCGTTGCCGCGCTCGATGCGCTTCGGCTTGATCAGGAAGAAGTCCGCGGAGAATTCGACGCGGCCGTTCGCATTGCGCGGCGCCTTGTCGACGTCGGCGACGATGCGGTTCGCGGGCAGCGCGGGATCGACGGCGAAGAAGATCGTCCCGGCAACTTTCTCGTACGGCCCCGCGGCGCCGAACGGCTGGCCGTCGAGCAGATCCGCGCGCGATCGGACGTCGATGCGGACGACTTCCGCGGCGACGGGCGACGAGGTGAACGTCAGCAGCAGCGCGAGCGCAGCGAATCGCGACAGGATGTTCATCATATCCAGCTCCGCGTCCAGCAATGACCGGGCGCCATTATAGGCGCTCCGCCTGCACCTCTGACGTTTTGACGGTAATCATGGAGAAGCGATAAGCGCGCGCGACACGTCCGCGGCAGACGCCACGATCGCATAGCGCGTCAGGAGTGTATCCACAACACACGCGTGCAGATCGGCGTCGTCGTCGGCGCAGCAGTCGTTGATGACGATCACGCGATAGTCGAGATCGATCGCCTGGAGCGCGGTGGACAAGACGACGCCGCTCGTCGCGATCCCGAAGAGCGCGATCGTGTCGATGTCCTTCGCGCGCAACAGGAGATCGAGATCGGTTCCGGCGAATGCGCCGATGCGGCTCTTCGTCACGACGACATCGCCGTCGTGCGGCGCGAGGGCGGCGTGGATGGCACCGCTCTCGTTTTGGAAGAACCGCTGGTGCTGCGGGGAGGCTTTCACGGTGCTGAGCAGTTTGTTGCGCGGACTCGCTTCCGGAACGCCGGGCCGGAACGCAACCTTGACGTAAACGACCGGCACGCGAGCGGCCCGGGCGTCGGCAATCACTTGCGCCGCGCGCGACAGAAACGACGGATCCTTGACGTAGACCGACACGACGCCGGTCTGCAGATCCATCGCGAGCAACGCGGTGCGCCGCGGGTCGAGCTGCAGGCCGATCGCGCCGTCACCAGTCAAAGCGCGGCTAGGGTATCAGAGTCCGAGCGGCCGGCCGCGAATCAGCGTCTCGTGATCCGCCGGCGCTCGTCGTCCCAGCGCCAGATGTCGGCGCCGGTCTGCAGATGCACGCCGCCCAGCCAGCGGTCGAGTCCGCATGCGACGCGATCGCGGCGGCGCCCGAGGACGTCGCGGCCGGCGTCCGTCAGGCTGACCGTCCCGTGCAGCGACGCCGCCACGGGCGAGCCATCGACGATCGTGAGCAGCGGCGGTGACGTTCGCGACAACGTGCCGACCATGGCTGCCAGCGACAGGTCGGTGATGTAGTAGGCGTCCTCCTCGTCGTGCATCCGCGGAAATGCGTCGGCCACGGGAATCGGTCCAGGCTCCGCCAGCTGCAGCAACCGGCGCTCGGTTCGCGAGAGCCCGTCGATCGTCGACGGATACTCCTGGAGGAATCGTTCGAGAGCGGCGGCGAGGTACGGCATCGGCGCGATGTCTGCCTGTCGCAAACTGTCCAACCGCTGCGGAGCAGGCTCGCGGAAGGCCTGCCATGCGCGTTCGGCGACGTCGAACTCCGACTCACTGATTCGATGGCGCGTGTCGAAGAGCGACGCCAGTTCGTCCGGCGACAGCTCGCCAAGGCCCTTGAATCGCGGATGACCGGGAAACGATCCGACGCACACGAGGCTCACGATTTTTCCGCGCGGAAGACGATTGCGAAGCCAGCTCGAGATCTGAGTGAGATTGAGCTGATCGAACAGATCGTGCTCATACCAGAGCACCAGCTCGTCGTACGCCTCGTGCGCCTCGATCGTTCGTCGCCAGGCTCTCAGGTCGTTGACCGCTTCGACGTCCGCGCCGCCGGAAAGATAGCGGCCGCGCACATCGATCAGCTCGTCGTCGTTCAGGCCGGCGGGCACCGGTCCTTCGTACAGCGGATCGGCCCAGATCGATCGCGGGCCCGGGATGCCTGAGGCGGCCAGAATGTCCGTCGTGCATGTGCCGTTCGCCACGTGCAGGAGGCGCGCCTTCGTCGAATCGCTCACGACTGCTCCCGGGAAACATCGGCACCGCTGCTCGAGCGTGCGCAAACAACTGACATGCTAGACTTTGTCGAGGTTTCCATGCCTGCCAAGCCCTTTCGAATCATCGAGACGCCACCTGATCCACCATCGGCTGAGGAGCTCGCGCGCACGCATCATTTGTCCGAGCGCGAGAAGACGACAATCACGAAGTTCGTTGTCTCGGTTCGATCGAGTAAAGGGAGTGGCAAGACAGCTGGCGTCGTCGCTCGCTTCCACGGCAAGCGTGGAGCCGCGCGAAAAAAATAATTGCCTGTCGCCGGCCGCCTCGCTGACGTTTTCCTCAACATTCCTTTTGCCGCTTCTCACGAATACCTACATATCGCTCTCGTCGCCGGACTGGTTGGACTGCGCCTGAATCCGCGCTGCGTACTCGAGGTTGCCCCGCAACAGTCGCGCCTCCAGCGACTGTACAAACTGATCGCCTCGTGCCCCTACTCCATTCATGACCTGTCGCGTTCAGAAAGCAAGAGCTCAGCAAGAATGTGTTCACGGCACGAGCGTTCTCGAACCTGGTCGTTGCCGCGCGCAAACTGGCCGAAGCCTAGAACGATCGACAGACGAAGTTCACCGCTTCGTCAGTGCTTCCAGTTCCTCTGTACACCGCGACCTGGGGAAATGGACAGAGCGGTCGCGTGCGATCGACACGGCCGTTCGTCGAGCGCGTCGCGATGATGCGATCGGGAGCCCTGCGCTCCTCGACCCACTGCTCGAGCGCCGCGACCATGTCGAACGTGTTCGGTCCATCGCCGCCGCCGCAGTGCGCCATGCCGGGCGCCATGAACAGCCGATACGACCCGTGAACGCGCTCGGGTCCGCCGAGGCGTTCGACGACGCGCTGGTAGTACTGCGTGCTGTTCTCGGGCGAGATCTGCGGATCGTTCCAGCCGTGATACTGGATCAGCTTGCCGCCGCGCTCGATGAACGGCTTCAGATTCGGATCGAGCGCGTTGATCGTGTCGTGATCCGCGTCTTCGGCGCGCGCGATGTCGGACTCGAAGTCGAACTTCTGGACGTCCCAGCTCGCATCGCCGTGCACGAGAAACCGGAACTGATCGAGTCCGGTGGCGCGCGCCGACGCCGTCCATCCGAGATCGGTCCATCCGAGCTCGCTGCCCGGCGCAAGGCCGGTGATGGCGCGCCTGCTTTTCGGGTTCACCGGAGAGGAATAGATCAATCGCGCGGTGGACACCTGGGCGGGCGTCAGGCAGCCCGGTCCGCCGGACTCGCGGCATTCGAGGACGCCCGGATCGAAGCGGCACCGCTTCGGATCCTCGAGCACGCCGTCCTTCACGCCGTCGAGCGCATCGCAGGCGTCGAGCACGGCGCGATGAAGAAGCTCGCGCTGGGCCCTGGCGAGCCGCGCGTCCTCGGCTTTCTCCAGCGCCTTCGCCACTCGCACTGCCTGCGCCGCGCGGCCGGTCCAGTCGAGGCCCGGCGCGCCCGCGATGATGCCGTCGAAGTCCGCGGGAAAGCGCTGCGCTTCCTTCATCGCCTGACGGCCCCCGGCCGAGCAGCCGTTCCAGTACGAGTACTTGGGACTCGTCGCATAGTGCGCGCCGACGATCTTCTTCGACGCCTCGGTCATCTCGTGGACGGCGCGCCAGCCGAAATCGATCGCCTTCTCCGGATGTCCGAGCGCGAAGCTGGCGCTGCCGCCGGTGTGACCGGTGTCCGTGGACGCGGTCGCGTAGCCGCGAGTCAGCGCGGTCGACATCGCGGGATAGGCAATCGAGCCGTTGAAGGCGCCGTTGCCGACCGCCATGAACTTGCCGTTCCATCCGGAGCCGGGCAGCCAGACCTCGATCTTGATCTCGGAGTCGCTCGTCGGCTTCAGCGTCGCCGCAACGCGGCAGAACGGCGGCAGCGTGCGGGCCAGACCCTCGGCACCGGCAGGCAGCGACGGAGCGAACGCGGCGTCGACCGGCGCGGCCAGCGTGATCGTCGCGTTCGGCAGCGCGAGCCTGGCGAGATCTCCACACGCGCCAGTGGCGTTCAGACGTCGATCCGAGATCAGCATCGCGAAGACGAGCGCGAGCACGATGACGGCGGCAGCCACGATGTTCGTCGGCTTCAACGGCGACGCTCCTTGTTCAAGCCGGGTCCAACCGCCTTCGCGCCTCCGGCGCTTCGGCGGGTCTCGCCGAAGCTCGCACGGCTTTTCGCGCGAGCGGAGGCGGAAGGACCCGGCCTACATTCGATCAGCACGTTCGCAAGCCGATCATCTCGCTGGCTCGGGCCGATCGGCGAGCTGATAGATTCGACGAACGGCGGCCGGATCGATCCCGACGCCGCGGATCGACGCGAACTCGTCGCGGTACGCGGTCACGTCGACTTTTTGCGCGGCCTCTTCGGCCGACAGACCCTGCTTCTTCAGCGCCGTCACCTGCGTGAGCACGTCGCGCAGATACTTTTGAAACGCCGTGATCTTGTTCTTCCCTTTGAACACGACGCCGTGGCCCGGCAGCACCGTGTCGAAGTCCAGCCCCTTCAGGCGCTCGAGCGTGCCAATCCACTCGTCGGGATAGGAATCGCCCATATAAGAAATGATGGATTCCATCAGGTCGCCGGTGCACACGAGGCGCTCTCTCGGCAGGAAGACCACCACGTCCGTGTCGGTGTGACCGCGGCCGAGATACACCACGCGGATCTCGCGCCCGCCGCGCACCAGCGTCATCGTGTCGTTGAACGTCAGGTTCGGCGGCGTCACCTTCACTTCCTTCACCTGCTCCAGGTACGCCAGCGAGTTCGCCACCTGCCGCTCGAGCGCGGCTTTCTGCTGCGGATCCTGCTCCTGCGCGATCCGCTGCTTCAGCGCGTCGACGCGGGCGGGCACCGGCTGCACGCTGTTGAGAAACGTGAACTGCTCCATCACGTTCGTCAGCAGCCGCTTGCGCGTGTTGTCGTGGCCGATCACCTGCACGTCGGAGGGGAAGATCTGATTGCCGAACGCGTGATCGTAGTGGTAGTGCGAGTCGACCACGTATCGGACCGGCTTCGGCGTGACCGCCTTCACATCCGCGACCAGCGCGCGTGCCGCGGCCGGCGTGATCTGCGAATCGACGACGAGCGCCTCATCGTCGTTGACGATGACCGGAGAGTTGGCGCCGACGGTCATGGTGCCTGACGCGGTGGCGTAGAAGACGCCGTCCATGACCTTTTCGAACCGATGCGCGCCGCTGACGATGGGGCCGCCGGTCTGCGCGCGCGCGTCGAGCCAGATCCAGCCGCCGAACAGCAGGACGAACATCAGCGTGACGCGTCCGCGCATGGCTTCCTCCGGGGCGGGATTATGGCAGATCCGCGGCGGTGTGATTCATTCGTCGCGGAGCGCGGCGGCCGGGTCGATCGTCAGGCCGCGGCGAGCGGCGGCCAGCGCCGTCGCGATGCCCGCGAATCCGACGAGGAGCGCGACAACACCCATGATCTGCGGATCGCGGGGTTGGACCTCGAACAACAGGCTCGCGACGACGCCCCCGAGCGCCATCGCGCCGGCCGTCCCGATCGCGACGCCCGCGACGATCGGCGTCGATCCCTGCCGCACGACGAGGCGGAGGACCTCCGAGGGCTGCGCGCCCAGGGCGACGCGAAGGTTCATTTCGCGCCGCCGGCGCGACACGGTGTAGCTCGTGACGCCGTACACGCCGATGACGGCGATGGCGAGCGCCATCGCGCCGAACGCGACGAACAGCCGCATCTGGTAGCGCCTCGACGCGAGCGAGGCGTCGACGACGTCCGTCAGCGGACGCGCGTCAGCGATCGCGATGTCCGCATCGATCGACCGGACGAGACGACGGACGCTCGACACGAGCGCCGACGGCTCAATCGCCGTTCGCACGAGGAGCGTCGTCGCCGTCCGGCCGCGCCACCAGTACGGAACGTAGACCATGAGCGGCGGGGTGCTGACGAGCGACGTCGTTCGCGCGTCCGTCACCACGCCGACGACCTCGAAGCCCTGCTCGCCCGGCTGCCCGCGGCTGAAGCGTTTCCCAATCGCGTCCTGTCCGGGCCAGAGGCGCTCCGCGGTCGATTCCGAGATGAGGGCGGGCGCCGGCCGGCCCGTGTCGCGCTCTCGATCGGTGAACGGCCTTCCCCTGAGAATGTGGATTTCGAGCGTGCGAAAGAACGCCGGCGCGACGAACCGGAAGTTCGCGGACGGCCGCTCGGCCTGCGGACGCACGTCTCCTTCCACAGCGACCGAGTTCACCTGGCCTTGTCCGGCGAGCGGCAACATCGACGTGGTCGTCGCCGCCGTCACGCCCGGCAGCTCCTGGACGGCCGCGAGAAGGCGGTCGTACGCGGCCACGGCCGCCGCGCCGCCGGCGTAGGGCTCCGCCGGCAGCGCGACGCTGACGGCGAGCACTCCGTCGGGCGTGAACCCCTTGTCGACGTGCAGCAGGCGAACGAAGCTCGCGCTCAGCAGCCCGGTGACGACGAGGAGCGCGACGGACATCGCGACCTGCAGCGCGAGCAGCATCGCGCGGGCACGTGTGCCCTGGCGATCGCCGGTCAGCGTGCCGCTGCCGGATCGCAGCGGCGTTTGCACGTCCTGCCGGGCGATCCGCCAGGCCGACGCGGCGGCGACCAGCAGGCCCGCGGCGATGGCAACAGCCGCCGTAAACGCGAGCACGCGCGCGTCGAGCGCGACCTCGCGCGCGCGCGGCAGATCCACGGGCGCGGTGCGCACGAACAGCGCCAGCGCCGTCGACGCGATCCAGACTCCGATCGCTCCGCCGGCAGCGGCGAGCACCAGCTGCTCGACGATCGCGTAACGGATCAGCCGCCACCGCGCGGCGCCCAGCGCCGACCGGATGGCGATGTCCCGCATCCGGTTCGTCGTTCTCGTGAGCGACAGGTTCGCAAGGTTCGAGCATCCGATGAGCAGCACGGCGGCGATCGCGCCGAGCAGCAGCAACAGCCCGCGGCGTGCGTTCCCCACGATCGATTCGGCCAGCGGCGTGACGACGCTGCTCAACGTGACCGGCTCGTGAGCGTGGTCCGTCGCGCGCCGGCTGACCTGCGCCTGCAGCACGTCGAGCTCGGACCCCGCCTGCTCTGGAGTGATCCCGGCGCGCAGCCTGCCGATCGCCGCGTTGTTGTGATCGCCCACCCATCCGACGCGGTCGTCGTCGACGCGAATCGGCAGGAACACGTCGAACTGTGCGACGAGCCGATCGCCGCGCGGCAGCTCGACGCCGGACGGCAGCACGCCGACGACGGCGCGCGGCCGTCCGTCGACGACGATCGATCGGCCGATCATCGAGCGGTCGCCGCCGAGCCGCTGGCGCCAGAACGCATCGGTGACGATCGTCACCTCCGGCTGGCCCGAGCGCTCGTCGCCGGCGCTGAACGTGCGGCCGATCGCCGGCCGAACGCCGAGAACGTCGAATATCGAGCTGCTCGCGTGGACGGCGGTGATCTGCACGGCGTCGCCAGCGCCCGTGAAGTTGGCCGGCAGCGGAATGTACTGCGCCATCGACTCGAACGACTGCGCGTGCCGCCGCCAGTACTCGAAATGCTGCTCGTTCACCTCGAGCGAACGGAACCGCGGAAACTCCCGCCAGACCTCGCGGAGCTCGACCAGCCGGTGAGACTCGCGGTACGCGAGCGGCGTCAACAGCACGCTGTTGACAATCGAGAACACTGCCGTCGTCGCGCCGATGGTGAGCGCCAGCGTGAGAACCGCCGTGATGGTGTAGCCGCGATCGCGACGCAGACCGCGGAGCGCATCGCGGAGGTCGAAGCCCAGACGTGACATGCCGTATTAGACGGCCGGTTCGGCCTCTCTGTTTGTCGGCGTCAGCGAGGAAGCTGAATCTCGCCGAGCCCGACCTTTAGCGTCGCCCGCGCGATCGGATCGAGCGCCGACTCGGGGCCGACCAGATGAAACGTCCGGTGCACGTGCGTGTAGGACTGGCCGGGCGCGAGCCTGAGCGCCGGCGACGAGGTCTCCAGCTCGTAGAACGGCCCGAGCGGCGGCTTGCCCGGAGCCGGCGGGCCATCGTTGTAGCTGTTGACGACGTCGCCCTTGTACGGCTCGCGCTGGATCTCCCACATCGAGTTCACGTAGTCGCCCGCGTCCGGCGGCCGCGTGTACTGCACCAGCGTCAACACACGCGAGGCGGGATCGTAGCTGCCGGCGGTCGCGAGCGCGCGTGCCGGCGGCAAGCCGATCTTGCTGCGGTATTGCCCGTCGCCGCGGAAGAAGACCGCCGACGGACCGACGACGAGCCGATCGGGCGGCACCTTGCCGAAGTACGCATCGTTCACGACGGGACCGAGCGTCGCCTCCGGTCCCGCCGTGAACGGAAGCACGATCGTCGTCGTACGTGACGGCGTGAACATGCCGAGAATCCATACGGAAACGAGCCCGGACCGCGGCTGCCACGGCGCGCTTCCGGCGTTGGTGACGGTGTTCGACGATTCGAAGGCGACGACGCGGACGTCCTGCGCGGGCGAGGTGCCGAGGCGCTGCGTCACGGAGGGCGCATCCAGCAACCTCACCGTGCGGTCGACGTCGACCTCGAGCGACGTCGAGGCATGGTTCACGAGCGTCATCCGCTTGTGAAATTGCACGTGGCTCGTCGACTGCCTCAGAAGCTCCCACGGCCCCCAGTCGATGGGTTCCGGCACCTGCCAGTGATCGAGGTCGAACGGATCGCCCGGCTTGAAGTAGAGCGCGTACTGTCCGCCTTCAGGGCCGAGCCAGAAGCGATCCTCGCCGCCGAAGACGTTCATGTGCGGCTGCCGCGCGCGTGCCGCGATCGCCGCGCGGCCGATCCAGCCAAAGCTGGGCGGGTCGTTCCCGCCCGTCGTGCTCGTCATCACTCGCCCCTGATACTCAGGTGCGACGACGACCTGTTCGGATCCACGTTCACCGCGCAGCACGATCACCTTGGTGTGTTCACGCAGAAACGCGAGGTCCGCATCGAAGCGCCCTGTCGGCGCGTACGCCACCGGCGGAACGCTGCATGCGGCCGCACCGATGAGTGCGGCCGCGAGCCCGGTGAATCCTGTCGTCCGGCGCCGGCGGGTCAACACCAGACGAAGTGTATGCCATGCGTGGTTACTTCCTGCGATCGCGCCCGTCGAACGAGAACGAACGGATGCCGCCGGCGTACCCGTCGCCGTCCATGTCGGCCGCCTGACCGAGACCATCCTTGATCTTCGCGCCGTCGACGATCAGCGTGAAGTCGCCGTCGGGCAGCGCGTTGCGCAGGCGATCGTTGCGGCTGAACCCGAGCGTCACCTTCGTAGTGCCGCCGTCCGGCACGACGGAGTCGACGACAAGGTCGAACGACCGGCCGTGTTCGCGCGTCAGCGTGAACGCGCCCGCCGCGATGTCGTCGGCCGCCACCGTTCCGTTCAACATCAGCGTCAGGCTTTCGAATTTCCCGTCGTTGCCGTGATTCCCGCCGCGATCCTCGTCGTCGAACACCAACCGGTTGAGCGTCGGCGGCGGAGGCACGCGCATCAGCAGCAGCTGGCCGCCTTCGACGAGTTCGTTCGGATTGGCGAAGCCGTTCGGGCTGGCGCTGCTGATCGGATAGTGCGCCTGCACGTCGAGCAGGAAGCTGCCGTCGCCCAGGATGGACGAGACGTCGATGATGCCCGAGCTCTCTTCGTCCTGGTTGAACGGGGCCGTCGCCGCTGCGCCGATATCGCCGAAGCGCGCGGGATCGTGCCTGGCGAGCAGCACGAGCCGGTCGGTCGCGATCTCGTACATCCAGATCTTGCCGAGGTGCGCGGCGTTGCCGACGTCCTCCTGAAGGAGCAGGCGGCCGTGACGATCGATCGTGATGTTGTCGTACATGTTGCCGCCTTCAGTTCCGTCGAGCAGCATCTCGATCGTGCCGCCGAGCGTCGGGGTCGAGATGTCGGCGAAGCGCGCCCGCCACAGGCGCGATCGGCCGACTTGCGTCCCGACGCCGTCGCGAATCTGATCGAGCCGATCCGTCGTCACGAAGTAAACATCGCTCGGATGGGTCGGATCCCACGCGATGTCTTCTGGCCGGAGGAACTGCGTCCCGCCGGAGGTCGTGAGCGAGAACGTGCCAGCCGTCGTCACCGCCGGACCCGCGGCGGCGAGACCGAAGTCACGCGACTCGAGATTCACGCCAGCCACCTGGATTGCGTAGTTCGTACCGTTCGTCAGACCGGCCATATCGACGGGGCTGCCGGTGGACGTCTTGGTGCCGACGTAGATGTAGATGCGCCCTCCGTTATTGGTCGGCTGACCCGGCGCTTGCGGCGTGGTGTCGTCGGTGCCGGCGACGATCGTCCTGTTCTGCGCGAATGGATTGGCGACAACGTTCTCGTGCGCGAACTTGCCCAGCAGCGGCAGCTCGTAGCTCGTGAACGCGTTGGCGCCGGTGGCGACGTGGCCGAACGCGCGGCCGCCGGCTGTCTCCTCGCCGTTCGTGTAGATGCGCGCGCTCGTGCCGAGGCCGGTGCTCGCGTTGAAGAACGCGCTCACCGGCGGCAGGTCGGCCGAGCAGAACCGGTTGAAGATCAGCGAGGTCGATCCGTTGAGGACGACGTTCAAGATGAGATCGCGTCCGATCAGAACCTGTCTCGTGTCCTTGCGAATCACCCACTCCGACACGAACGCGCCCTTGCCGGCGGCGCCGAGCGACGCGTTGTGGAGCCTGGCGATGCCGTCGCTGCTCGTCAGCTCGTGGTTCATCAGCACGGTCATCGTGCCGTCGCCGTTGTCGAACGCGCCGAGACCGTCCGGAATGCCGACCATCCGGTACGTTCCGACCGAATCACCGACTGTGAGAATGGAATGCGTGGTCACCGCCGGATTGGCGGGGACAATGTACGGACTGCTCGTCTGACCGAGCGCTTCCCGTCCCGCCATCGTGAGTCCCAGCCAGACCGCCGCGCACACACCGAATCGCCGTACATCTGTTCGCACGTCACGACCTCCTTCGTCGAGTCAACGAGGGAGTATCGCGACGCCGCTTGACCACCGTGTGGCGATTCAGTGTCGACTATGTAAGATCGCGGCCCATTACTTTTTGCGTTCGACCCGCGACGCGAGGACGCTGGCGTCGGCCTGGCGCGTCCCTTTGACTTCCACGGAATCGCCGGCCTTCAGCGACGAGCAGGCCGCGTCTCTGAACTGCGTCGACGCATTCGTCCGCACCTGTTTGGAGTTGACCTTGAAGGCGAGGGAATTCGACGCGCACGAGCCGCTGAGGCTGCCGGCGTCGATCGTGCCCTTCAGCTCGACCTCATTGTCGTCCTCGTCCTCCTCGTCGCCCTCCACGCTCGTGGCGACGATCGAGTTGTCAGCCTGCCGGGTACCCTTCACTTCGACGCGGCTGCCGGCCTTCAATGACTCGCAGCGCGCATCCTTGAAGACCGTCGACGCATTCGTCGTCACGCGCGTCGTGCCGACCATGAACGACAGGGTGTGAGCGGAGCACGAGCCGGTGAGGCTTCCGGCAGCGATCGACCCTTGCAGCTCCGCCGTCTGCGTGCCGGTGCCAGGACCGGGGTTCGGGCCCGAGCGATCCTCGAGGCGCGCGTCGTTGCCGGAAACGCGAACCACGATGACCACCGTCGCGCGCTCGGCGATGTCGTTCAGCTGCAGGTGGGCGTCGATGCCCGTCCCCACAAAGTGCAGATCGATGCGGCCGGCCGGCACGTTGTTCAGCGTGAAGCGGCCGTTATCGTCGACGGTCGAGGCCACCGACGTGCCGGTCACGCTGACTGTCAGCGAGATTCGCTGCGCCTTGAACTGCGAGGCGCTCGATGGCAAGCCGACGACCGTGCCGGCAATCGTTGCGCCGGTCGCGGCGGATGGCTGCGCCGCCGGCGCGGCGGGCGACGATGGCGCTGTCGGTGCTTTCTGCTGACCGCCGCAGGAAGAAACGACGGCGGCAACGGCCATGGCAATCACCACGGTGCGAACGTGCGTCACGAAGTCGCGCAACATGATTCATCCTCCGCCTTCGTCGGCCGCGGCAGCGATCAAACGGCTGCATCCACGGCGGGTCCCAAAACGAGACACTGAAAAGGCCCCTCGACTGCGCTCGGGACAGGCCCGCTGCAAGAGTCCGAAGGCTCGGCTGCCATGGCGCAACGTGAGTGCCACAGGACGTGTGTATCGTGCGCTGCCCGCAAATTGACGAGGGCAGGCGAGTTGCCTCGCGCGTTCGATGCGCAGCGAGCATCAGCGCGTCGTATGGCAAGACAGGGCGGAAATCTTTTTTACACGGTTGTGTCTGGAAAGAACCGGCCATCGCCGACACGATTTACGTGCGCCGAAACGACGCGCCGCAAAACGTAAGGCGCAGGTTTTTTCAGAAGACGAATTTCATCGCGAGCTGGACGAGGCGTGGATCGCCGGCGGACGTGATCGTGCCGAAGTTCGCCGCGCCGACAACCGCGGCCGGCGCGCCGAGCGGCGGCGTATTGAGAAGGTTGAAGATTTCCGCGCGCAGCTCGATCGCGTTGCCGCGAACAGGCAGCCGTCGCATGACCGCGAGGTCGACGTTGCGGTACGACGGCCCGCGGACCGGATTTCGCGGCGCCGATCCGAGCGTGAACTGCGGCGCGACCGCGAACGCCGCCGTGTTGAACCACTGCGCGGCCGAGCGCCGATCGGCCGGCAGCGACGGATCGCCGACGCGATTCGGCCGCTGCACGCCGAAGCCGGCGAACGCGTTGAAGTTGGTCGTCTGCGTGACGGCGACCGGCACGCCCGACTGCAGGGTGACGAGCGCGGAGAGCGACCAGTCGTTGGCGATCGCGCCGAGCACGCCTGGTATCTGGTGCGCGCGGCCGGCGCCGTAGGGCAGGTCCCAGACGACGGACGACACGAAGAGGTGCGGAATGTCGCCCGTCGAGTAGTCCCGCTCCCGCGTCCGGTTGAAACTGTCGGCCACCGGATAGTTCGCAATCGGTCCGGTCAGGATCGACGCGTCGAACACTGAGGAGGCGTCGTCCAT
>Ga0114129_10007104_pt1 | contig 15933 bp, 16 predicted proteins | sample RhiMetdeltSRZDD1_FD_80071 | JGI IMG/M metagenome (GOLD analysis project Ga0114129, IMG submission 80071) | Populus rhizosphere microbial communities from Tennessee, USA - Rhizosphere MetaG P. deltoides SRZDD1 (version 2) (version 2) | ecosystem: Host-associated > Plants > Roots > Rhizosphere >... | reverse complement strand
TGACCGACCTCGACGGCACGCGGCCGAACTTCGAGCGGTACGCCCGCGAGAACGACCTCGAATCGGGCGGCATCGTCGACGACGCCAAGTACCGCTGACCCGGGCCCGCCGCATCGGGTGCGGTGCGTCAAAGGGGTGCGTTGCGGGCGGCCATCGCCGCGCCGTGGGCCGCCAGCGCCGCCCGCAGTTCCGGGGGATCGAGGACCTCCACGTGCGCGCCGAGCACCAGCAGCTGGTGCTCGGCCACGTGCACGCTTTCCACGGCGAGGTCCAGCTCCACCCATCCGTCGGCGTCCGGCAGGCCGGCGTGGGCGTACGCCTCGTTGACGGCGTTGCGGTCCATGTGTCCCGCGAGCCCCCGCACGGCGCGGATCGGAAGCCGGATGCGAATGCGCTCGCGCAGCACACTGCGGTCGAACTCGGCCGATGCCTTGGCCCAGAACGATGCCAGCTCGAAGCCGTCGGGCCGGTCGAACGTCGCACCGGCCGGTTCGGCCGACACGATCCGGGCGACGCGGTACGAGCGGACCATGCCGTCGACGGCGGCGACGGCGTACCAGACGCCGGCCTTGAGGACCAGGCCGAGTGGGTCGAGTTCGCGCGCCACGACCCGTTCGCCGCTGCGGTAGCCGATGCGCAGCCGCTCCTGGCTCCATACCGCTGAGGCGACCGCCTCCAGGTGCGGCAGCGACTCCTCGCGGTGGAACCAGCCGGGCGCGTCGAGGTGAAACCGCTCGCCCAGCTCGCGGGCCCGCTGCCGGGCCGCTTCCGGCAGGGTCGCCAGCAGTTTCGACTGGGCGGTCACCAGTGCACCGGCCAGACCCAGATCGGCCAGCGCCGTGGGTACGCCGCTGACGAACAGCGCGGCCGCTTCCCGGGCGGTCAGCCCGTCCAGGCGCGTACGCCAGCCGTCCAGCAGCCGGATGCCGCCGCCGCGACCGGGTTCGGACCACAGCGGTACGCCCGCCGCCTGTAACGCGGCGACGTCGCGCAGGATCGTACGCTCGGAGACCTCCAGCACCTTGGCGAGTTCGGCGGCGGTGGCGCTGCGGCGGGCCTGCAGCGTGAAGAGCAGGGCGATCAGCCGCTCGGACTTCACGCCGACAGCGTACGGTGATGGTTGATGAAGCGCTACCGCTGGGGGATCATCCTCGGGCGGCGGCCGACTCCAGGTCGGTTCGCGTGAACAGGGCCCGCAGCGTCACGCCGTGCTCGGCGAGCGCCGCGGCGCCGCCCTCCTCGCGGTCGATGACGCAGACCGCGGTGTCAACGATCGCCCCGGCGGCCCGCAGATCGGCGGTGGACAGTATGACCTGGCCGCCGGAGGTCACCACGTCCTCGACGACGAGGACGCGCCGGCCCGCGACGTCGGCACCTTCGGCCAGGCGGCGGGTGCCGTACTCCTTGGCCTGCTTGCGGACGAACGCACACGGCCGGCCGGTGTGGCGGCCCAGGGCGGTGACGATCGCGATGCCGCCCATCTCCAGGCCGGCGAGCACCTCGATGTCCGGCGGCACCAGCGCGGCCAGCTGCGCGCCGACCTCGTGGAGCAGCGGCGGCGACGCTTCCAACTGGTACTTGTCGAAGTATTCGGTCGCCACCCGCCCCGAGCGGAGCACGAACGAGCCGGTCAGGTGGCAGGCTTCATAGATCTTGGCGGCCAGCACGAGCCGAGCCTAACGGCCGGCCGATGGGAGCGTACCGGCCGGGCCGGGCGGGCGTGTTAGATGAGCGGCATGGCCGAAACCATCAGGTGGGGCATCCTCGCCACCGGCGGCATCGCCGCCACGTTCACCACGGATCTGCTGACGCTGCCCGACGCCGAGGTCGTGGCGGTCGGGTCGCGTACCGAGGCGGCCGCGGCCGCCTTCGCCGACCGGTTCGGGATCCGTAACCGGCACGGCAGCTGGCGGGCGCTGGCCGAGGACCCCGAGGTCGACATCGTCTACGTCGCGACCACTCACAACGCGCACTACGATGCGACCGCGCTGTGCCTCGACGCCGGCAAGGCGGTGCTGTGCGAGAAGCCGTTCACGCTCAACCTCCGGCAGACGCTGGAGCTGCAGGACAAGGCCCGGCGACGCGACGTCTTCCTCATGGAGGCGATGTGGATGCGCTGCAACCCGGCCTTCCTGAAGATGCAGGAGCTGGTACGCGACGGCGCCATCGGCGAGGTGCAGACCGTCCACTGTGACTTCCACCTGGCCGGGCCGTTCACCGCTGATCACCGGCTGCGCGATCCCCACCTGGGCGGCGGCGCGCTGCTGGATCTCGGCGTCTACCCGATCACCGTGGCGCACGCCGTTTTGGGCGTACCGCAGGCGGTCAAGGCGTGGGCGAAGCTGAACCCCGAAGGCTCCGACGCGACCACCGGCATGATCTTCGGCTACGACAGCGGCGCGATGGCCGCCCTCACCTGCGGCATTTCGGCCGACAGCCCGGTGTCCGCGGTGATTTCCGGGCCCGGCGGGCGGATCGTCATGAACGCGCCGTTCTTCATCCCCAACGGCCTCGTCCTGCACCGCACCGGTCAGGCGCCACAGCGCTGGGATGTGCCCTTCACCGGCAACGGCATGAACCACGAGGCGGTCGAGGCGATGCGCTGCATGCGGCTGGGCGCGCTGGAGAGCCCGCTCGTGTCATGGCAGGCTACGGCGGAGGTGATGGCTCTGCTCGACGGCGTACGCGAGCAGATCGGCGTGCGCTACCCGGGTGAAAGCCCGGCCGCGTCCGGGGAGGCGAGCTGAGATGGCACTGACCGTCGTCGAGCCCAAGGGCAAGGGCGTCCTGCTGCTGGACTCGCATCCGGACGGCTGCCGGCGCACCGTCGAGGAGGCCGCGGCCCGGGTTCCGGTCCTCGCCGCGTTCGCAGCGGAGCCGTCCGCAGCGAAGCGGGCTCTGATCATCGGAGCCAGCTCCGGCTACGGCCTGGCCATCACGATCGCCGGCCTGAAGGGGCTGGGCATCACCGGTCTGGGCCTGGCTCTGGAGCGCCCCGCGTCGGCCCGCCGGACCGCGTCGGCGGGCTGGTACCGCGTCGCCGCGGCGAGAAGCCTGGCGCAGAATCCGTTCGAGTTCGTCAACGGCGACTGCTTCGATCCGGCCACGAAGGACGATGTGCTGGACCGGTTCGAGCGCGACCACGGCCAGATCGACTACCTGATTTACAGCGTCGCGGCGCCGCGGCGTACGGCGGGGGAGACCACATACCAGTCGGTCATCAAGCCGGTCGGCGACGGCCACGCGACCTACTCCCTCGACGCCGACGGCCTGACCGCCGCGCTGAAGCGGGTCGAGGTCGGCCCGGCCAACGACGACGAGATCGCGGCCACGATCAAGGTGATGGGCGGCGAGGACTGGGCCGACTGGATCCACGCGGCCGCCCGCCGCGGCCTGCTGGCGCCGGGCGTACGGACGGTTGCGTTGTCCTACATCGGATCCGAGCTGACCGCGCCGGTCTACCGCCACGGCACCATCGGCCGCGCCAAGGACCACCTCGAAGCGACCGCCCGCGACCTCACCGACACGGTCCTCAGTGGACACGGTGGCCGGGCGATCACGTCCGTCAACGGTGCGGCGGTGACGCAGGCGTCGACTGCGATCCCGGGCATCGGCCTCTACGTGTCGCTGCTGCACGACGTTCTCGGCGAGCGCATGCAGGCCCCGGTGCAGCAAGCCGTACGCCTCTGGCAGCACCTCACCGGCGAAGTGGTGCTCCAGCCGGATGAGCACGGCCGGATCCGGCTCGACGATTGGGAGTTCGCGGACGGCGTACAAGATGATGTGAAACGGGCCTGGAACACCGCGGTGGGTGAGGGGAAGGTGCCGCAGCGAGCCGCGCAGTGGTTCTTCCGCGAGGTCTACCGGCTCTACGGCTTCGGCGTCGACGGCGTCGACTACGCCGCACCGACGGAGACCTGAAGCACGGCCACGGTGGCGTTGTCGTTGCCGCCGGCGTCCAGCGCGGCGCCGAGCAGCGACCGCGCCATCTGCGGCGCGCTCGTGGAGGAGCCGAGCACGTCGGCGATGCGGTGGTAGCTCACGTCGTCGGCGATGCCGTCGGTGCACAGCAGGTAAACATCACCCGGGTGCAGCGTTACATTGGCGACGTCCGGCTCCGGTGCGTCCGGGTGGCCGACGTAGCGCAACAGGTGGTACCGCGCCGCGCGGGCGCGCGGCGAATCGTGCGGCCACCAGCCGTTGACGGCGCCCAGCCAGGCCTCGGTGTGGTCGACCGTCAGCTGCTCTAGCTGGCCGGTGCGCCAGCGGTACACCCGCGAGTCGCCGATGCTCGCGATCCACGCCCGCTCGCCGTCCACCCGCAGCGCGGCCATCGTGCACCCGGCCAGGCCCGGCCGCCCCCACTGGCTCACGGCCCGATGGGCTTCGGCCACCAGCGCACGCAGCCGGTCCGCGTCCGGCGCGCCGGTCCGCAGGCCCGCCATCACTTCCATGGTCGTACGCCCAGCGAAGCGGCTGCCGTCGCCGGATCCCATTCCGTCCACCACGACGAGCAGGTTCTCCTCGGCCAGGAGATGGTCGTAGTTCTCGTCGTACCGGTTGCCCAGCTGCGTACCGGCGCCGATCATTCGACCGCCACCGCCTCGCCCACGGTCACCGGCTCTTCCTGCTCCTTGCCGGTGTCTCTGTGCGTGGCCAGCACCGAGCCGGCGAGGACCAGAGCGAACCCGACCGCGATGCCGGCGGTGAACGGCTCGTCGAGCAGCGCGACGCCGAGCAGGATGGCGACGGCCGGGTTGATGTACGTGATGACGGTGGCGCGGGCCGGGCCGACCTCGGTGATCAGCAGGTTGAACATCGTCAGCGCGATGGCCGTGCACAGTACGCCCAGCACCACGACCGAGGCGATCACGTCGATTCCCGGTACCGTGCTGGGCATCTGCGCGATGCCGACGGGGGCGTACGCGACCGCGGACAGGCCCAGCGCCGCAGCCATCACCGCAGTGCCGGACACGTCGGTCAGGTAGCGGTCGAGAATGAACGGGCCGAGGGCGTAGCAGGCCACCACGACCGCCATGGCGGCCAGCGCCCATCCGTCGTCGGCCGACAGGTCGAGGCCGACCAGGGCGGCCACGCCGAGGATTCCGATGCCCAGGCCGGCGAGGCGGCGTACGCCCAGCCGGTCGCGGCCGGTGACCCAGCCGAGGACGGCGCCGACCAGCGGTGTGGCGGCGATCAGCAGGCCGGCGAGCGAGCTGCTCAGCCGGGTCTCCGCGCTCGACAGCAGCAGCCACGGCAGGGCGATCTCGATGACGGTGAACGCCAGCAGCGGCTTCCAGTAGGGCAGCAGTCCCTTGATGCGGCCTTGCACCGCGACGATGGGCAGCAGGATCGCGGCGCCGAGTACGCATCGAGCCAGGACGAGCGAGGCCGGCGTCAGGCCGCCTTCACCGACCGCCACGCGGATGCACAGGTAGGGCACGCCCCAGATGAACCCCATTGCCAGAAACAGCGCCCAGCCCTTTCGCGACATCCGCTCATCCTACCCCGGCGTTGATCATGAACTTGGGGTGGTGTACGCGTCACCTCTTTCGCGCAGGGTTGATGACGGCAGTATCGGATTTGCCTCCTATGTTGGTCTACGCCCTAAATAGGGGTTAAGCCGCGGCGGCAGCTCGTAACCAGGCCGGTCGTCGGCGTACGCGTCCACCCGGTAGTCTCGCCCGCAGTCGCAGACCTGCTGGGGAGGGTGCGTGGCGAAGATCGTGCTCGTGGTCGGGCTGGCGCTGTGCGCCGCCGGCGTACTGGGCATCGCGTGGCAGGTTCTGCGCCGGCCCCGGCGCCGCCGGCTGCGGGAGGCGAAGGCGTACTACCGGCGGGCTTTGCACCTGCTCGACACCGACGAGACCGGTGCGGTGGCGATGGGGCGCGAGGGCGTTCTGACGTGGACCGCGGCCGGCCCGACGATCGCGTCGCCCCGGCTGCTCGCCCGGCTCGCGCGCCTGTCCGGCGAGTTCGGCGCGGCGCTGCACGATCTGGGCCGCGACGAGGATGCCGTCATGCATCTCGCTGCGGCCGAAGCCGCGCTGCGCGACCGGGTCGACGCGGTCCCCGCCCTCTACCACCCGCAGCTCGCTCATGTCCTCACGGTCCGGGCGGCGGTCGAAGGCCGTCTCGGTCACTACACCGAGGCCCTGCGTTACGACGGCATGGCGCTGCCGTTGCTGCGCCAGCTGTCCGAAAGCGACAACCCTCACGAGTACGCTTACCCGCTCGCGCATGCCCTGTCGGTCGAGGCTCGCCACTTCTACGAGGTCGGCCGGTTGTCCGAGGCGCTGGCCTGCGTCGATCAGGCTCTGCAAAGCCTGCGATCCCTCCCCGAGCGCGATCGGGAGCACGCTGCGGCCGATCTTGCGCATGCCGCCGCGGATCGGGCCGCCATCTTGCTCGCCGCCGGGCGGGTCGACGAGGCGCTGACCGCGTCGCACGAGGCTGTCGGGCTGCGGCTGGATGCCCACGATCCGCAGCGCTTGCGGACCTGCCTGGCGCTCAATTCGCTGGGCGAATCCCTGCTGCGTCAAGGCCGAGCGGCCCAGGCCATCGCACCGTTGCGGGATGCTGTGACGATGGCGCGTACGGCCGCCGAGACGGATTCCCGTCGCGGCACGGTGTGGCTGGCGACCTGTCTGTCCACTTTGGCCGCTGCGTTGGCGGTCGACGCCCGCGGCCTTGCGGAGGCGGCCGAGCCCGACGCGATCGACAAGGACATGGCCGAGGAGGCGCTGGCCGCCGCGGCGGAAGCCGAACAGCTGGCCCGGTCGCTGGCCGAGTCCGCGGAGGCGTACGAGGCGTTGCTGGCCCTGGCCACGTGCAGTCTGGCGCGGGCGTACGAGGCCCTGGGGTTGCTGGAGGTGGCTCGGCCGAGCGCCGACGAGGCTGTCCGCTTGTACGAGAAGGTCCGCGAGGGCCGGGGCAGCCGCTTCGAGATCGAGCTGTCCCGGGCTCGGGCCGTCCGCGAGCGCGTTCACAATACCTAGCGTCCTAGGACGCCGTTACAGGGTGTGACACCGCCGTCGTTCGCCCCGATAATGGAGTGCCTTCGGCACCGACCCATCAAAAAACGGCCAGCGCCGGGTGGCCAGGATCGTCCACGCGGGCCACCAGGTCCGCGGTGAGGTGCGGCTGCGTCTCGGTTTCATAGCGGTCGTACGCCGGCAGCGTCCACCGGTCGGCATCGCTGGTACGCCGGGCTCGGGCGGCGGCGGACATGTGGAGGTGGACGGTGAGGTCGAAGGGCAGCCAGCGGCCGAGCAGGAGGCTGCCGTCGAGCAGGACGACGCCGCCCTCGGCCAGCTGCACGTAGTCGGCCCGGTACGCCCGGTCGGTGGCCGCGTTCCACAGTGCGGGCAGGACGCGGCCGGTGCCGCCGGGCTCGGTCGGGTCGAACACCTCGCGGAGCAGGCCGCTGACGTCGAGCCATTCGTCGTGGAAGACGTCGGGGTTGGTACGGCCGTGCTCGTAGCGCAGCGACGCCGGGCGCAGGTAGTCGTGCGTGTGGACGCGGACGACGGGGCGGCCCTTGACCTTCAGCCGTTGCGCGACCGCGTCGGCCAGGTCGCTGGTGTTCGCCGGTGGCGGGCCGTCGATCGCGGCGCGGATCCACGGCTGAGGGTGGGTGTCGATGCGCTCGGCGATCTCGTCGGCGAGGCCGTCCGGTGTCAGCGGCCGGAATTTCACCGGATCAGCCTGCCATGTCTGCGGTGCGGGCGGGCCGTGGTGGTGACAGACTCGGGCGCATGGATACGCGGACGTTCGTCATCGCCGGTGCGTCGCTGGCCGGGGCCAAGGCCGCTGAGACGCTGCGCGAGGAGGGTTTCGCCGGCAAGGTGGTGCTGATCGGGTCGGAGGCGGAGCTGCCGTATGAGCGGCCGCCGCTGTCGAAGGGCTATCTGCTGGGCAACGATCCGCGGGAGTCCGCTCAGGTGCAGCCGGCTGACTGGTACAAGGCGCAGGATGTGTCGCTGATGCTGGGGCGTACGGTCACCGCGGTGGATCGGTCGGCGCATTCGGTGTCGCTCGATGACGGTTCGACGGTGGCGTACGACAAGCTGCTGCTGGCGACCGGGTCGCGCGTACGCCGCCTGGATGTGGCGGGGTCGGAGAATTCGGGGATTTTCTACCTGCGTACGCTGTCCGACTCCGACGCGTTGAAGGCGGCGCTGCGGCCGGGCCGCCAGGTGGTCGTCGTCGGGGCGGGCTGGATCGGGTTGGAGACCGCTGCTGCGGCCCGTCATCACGGGTGTGAGGTGACCGTCGTCGAGGTGGAGCGTCTGCCGTTGCGGCGGGTGCTCGGCGATGAGATCGCGTCGGTGTATCGGGAGCTGCATGAGGCGCATGGTGTGCGGTTCCGGTTCGGGGTGGGCGTACGCGAGTTCGGGTCGCTGGATGGTGCGATCACCGATGTGGTGCTGGAGGACGGTACGGAGATCGGTGCCGATGTCGCGATCGTCGGGGTCGGTATCACGCCGGTGGTGGATCTGGCGGAGGCGGCCGGTTTGACCGTGGACAATGGGATCGCGGTGGACGAGATGCTGCGTACCGGCGACCCCGATGTGTACGCCTGTGGCGATGTGGCGGCGTGGCAGAGCAATCTGGTGGGTGCGCGGATCCGGGTGGAGCACTGGGGTAACGCGTTACATGGCGGCCCGGCGGCGGCCAAGGCGATGATGGGTGGTTCGGAGCCTTACGATCCGGTGCCGTACTTCTTCTCCGACCAGTACGACTTGGGCATGGAGTACGCCGGCTATGTGGCGCCGCGCGGCTATGACGAGGTCGTGGTGCGGGGTTCGACGGCGGTCGCCGGGGGCAAGGCGCCGGAGTTCGTGGCGTTCTGGCTGCGTAATGGGCGGGTGCTGGCGGGCATGAACGCCAACGTGTGGGATGTGCAGGACGACATCCAGAAGCTGGTGCGGTCCGGGTACGCCGGTGTGGCGGTCGACAAGGAGCGCCTGGCCGATCCGTCGGTGTCGCTGGCTGACCTCGCGGGCTCCTAGCCGGCGGCGGGCCGCTTCGCGGACCAGTGTCCACTAGGGAAGCGTTGGTGTGTCCACTCGGGAGGCTTCGCACGAGCGGCTGATGCCCGGCTGGTCGGAGTTTCCGCGCGGGTGATGGTGCCGTGCGGCCTTGTGATCACGTGCCGGCGGAACCTACCGTGGGCGCGACACGGCCGAGTCTGTTCGGCCGTCGGCGAATACCGGGGGCGGCCGGATCGACGTGGGGGAGACGCCCTGATGCGCTTCGTCGACGAGGTCCGCGATGTTGCTCGTGCGCGGATGCTGGCCGCCCGGATCGCCGAGTTGTGCGAGCCGGGGCGGGCGTACCGCTTCGTGGAGTTGTGCGGCGGGCAGCGGCATATCGCGTACCAGCCGCTGCTCGCCGGGTATCTGCCGGACGCGGTCACGCTGGTGCCGGGGCCGGGCTGCCCGGTCTGCGCGCTGCCGGCCGGCCGTTTCGACGAGGTACGCCACATCGCGGCGCAGCCGGGTGTGGTGGTCGCGTCCTATGCGGACATGACCGCCGAGCCGCATACGGTGGCCGGGGTGAAGCGGGTGCATTCGCCGCTGGACGCGTTGACGATCGCCCGCCACAACGGTGCTTTGCGGGTGGTGTTTTGGGCGACCGGTTTCGAGGACACGACGCCGTCGACCGCGGTCGCGTTGATCCGCGCGGTCGCGGAGGGCGTCCGCAATTTCTGGGTGCTGTGTGATCACCTGCGGCTGCCGGTGGTGCTGGATGGCCTGGCCGGGGTGGCGGCGGACGGATTCATCGTGCCCGCTCAGGTGTCGATGGTGGTCGGCGGGTCGGCGTACGCGGGGCTGGGAAGGCCGGTCGTGGTGGCCGGGCCGGAGCCGCTGGACGTGCTGCAGGCGCTGCCGCTGCTGCTGCGGCAGGTTCGGGATGGGCGCCGGGAGGTGGAGAACCCGGGCCGGGCGGCGGCCGGCGACGGTAACCGGGTCGCGTTGCGGGCCATCGCCGAGGTGCTCGAACCGGGCCCGGGGGCGCGGATGCGGATCCGGGCAGCGCTGGCGGCGTACGATGCGGCTGTCTCGCCGCCGTTAGCTTAGGGGCCGCACGTAGCGGGCGTGGCGGTGTTCGACGGTGAATCCGGCCGACTGGTAGAAGCCGAGCGCTCCGGTCGGGCTGTCGGCGTCGACGCCGAGACCGGCCTGGGCGAACCCGGCCAGCTGCGCCTGGCGCAGCGCCGAGGCCAGCAGGGCTCCGGCGACGCCTTTGCGGCGGTGGTCGCGGCGGGTGCCGATGGTGTGGATCCACGCTTCGGACCGGCCGGTCGCCTGGGTGTCGGCCTCGTAGTACTGGGTCAGCTGGACCGCCGCCAGCTCGTCGCCGTCGGCGTCGTCGCTGATCGCCACGAACGACAGGTCGGGCCGGAACGCGCGGGTGCCGGTGAACCACTGTTTCCATGTTTCGGGGGTCTGGTCGGAGCTGCCCCAGTGGTCGACGAAGGCGGCGTTGCGGGTCAGCCGGGCGGGCTCGTCATGGTGGCCGTCGAACGGCTCGATCCGGTAGCCGGCCGGCAGGCTCACCTCGGGTAGGTCGCCGCCGAGTGGGCGGCGCATCGTGAAGAACCAGCGCTGGGAGGCGAAGCCTTCGCGGGTCAGCAGGGCGCGCTTGCCTTCGTTGGCGTCGTTGACGTCGGCGTGCAGTTCGACGCGGCCGCCCGGGTGGCGGGCCTCGGCCACCGCCGGTGTCGTGGCGATCGCCCAGGCCAGCAGCTGCCCGCCGACGCCTTGGCGCCGGTACGCCGGGCGTACGACGCCGTCGAAGTAGACGCGGTGGACCGGGTTCGGCGATCCGGCGGTACGCAGGACGCCGACGGCGGCGAGCCGGTCGCCGTCCCAGCCGCCGATCGTCGCCGTGGCCAGGTCGAGCTGCGGGTCTTCGAGCTCTTCGGCGAGGTCGTCGGCGTCGTAGTGCTCGCCGGTCTGGTCGGCCACTTCGGCCTCGGTGATCACGTCGGCCCAGTCGGCGGCGTCGCGTACGCGCAGCGGTTCCCATCGCATCGGCCGAGCCTATGAACTGCCGCCGGACCCCGCGAGCGAATAATCTCGGTATGGAGATCACCGTGACCGATGCCGCCGGGCGGGAGCGCTTCGAAGGGCGTACCGCTGAGGGCGAGCTTGCCGGGTTCGTCACTTATCAGGTCACCGGCATCATCATCGTGTATACGCACACGGAGGTGCTGGCGGCGTACGAGGGCCAGGGGGTCGGGTCGGCGCTGGCGCGGGCGGTCATGGACGACGCGCGGGCCCGCGGGCGTACGGTCGTGCCGATGTGCCCGTACCTGGCGAAGTGGCTGGAGAAGCACACCGAGTACGACGACATCGTCGCGCGGACCACTCGCAGGATCCGCTGACCCGCTCGGAAGATCCGGGACGCGGAGGCGGGCCGATACGGACGGCGGTACGGAGCACCCGGACGGCGGGAAGATCAGTACCGGGCCCGGTGCCGCGCGGCGCCGCGGCTTCCTAAGTTGATCGGTGTCCCGACACCAAGATCGAAGGAAGCCACCGATGCGCCTTACCGCCGCCGTGTTGCTGGCCGGCCTGGCCCTGCTGGCCGGATGCCAGAGCGGCACACCGAACACCGCCGCGTCCGCGAGTACCTCCGTCGGCCAGACACCGGCACCGGTGGCGTCGGCGTCCGCTGCGCCTGGCGAGCCAAGTTCGGCGGCGTCGCCAGCCGGTTGCAAGATGTCCGGCAAGGCCACCGGTGGTGCCGGGGTCGCGGCCCAGTTCATGAAGGCGTGGCTGGCCTGTGACACCACCGCGATCAAGGCGGCGACCACGACGCAGGCGTACGCGCAGGTGGTGAGGATCGGCGTACCGGCGATCGACATGACGTGGACGTATGTGATGTGCGACGGTGCGGCCGGGTCCAGCTACTGCACGTACCGCAACAAGCTCGGTTCGGATCTGATCCTGAAGCTGCGCAACGACGCCCCGTCGCACGCCATCACCGAGGTCAGGCTCGACCGGACGGTCTACCACACCGATCCGCTCAAGTACGCCAAGGAGTTCCTCGACGCGTTCGTCAGCCACAACAAGCCGCGGATGGTGGCGCTCAGCTCCCAGCCGGTGGTGGACGGCATCGTCGTGGACGCGCCGCCGGCCGGGTACACGATCACGCTGAGCCCGGAGCCGCACTGGGTCTACAACGCGCAGTTCACCGCCACCGGCGAGTACTGGATCGTGACGATCCACGGCCCGCTCGGCAAGGCCCACGCGGTCACCGCGTTCGGCAACGCCGGTTAGAGCTTCTTGTAGAAGAACGTCGTCGGCTGCAAGATCCCGGCCGGGTCGGCCGCGTGATCGGGCATCACCCCGAACCGCGTCCACCCGGCCTTGGCGTACAGGTACTCGGCTGGGCTGTCGGTCTGCGTGTCGAGCATCAGGATCGTCACGCCGTAGTCGGCGGCCGCCGTTTCGGCCACGGCCAGCAACGCCTTGCCGATTCCGTGCCCGCGTGCCCGCCGGTGCACCAGCAGCTTGGCGATCTCGGCCCGGTGCCGCCCATTGGTGTACGCGACGGTGAGCTTGACCTGGATGGTCCCGACCACGCCGTGGCCGTCGTCGGCGATCCACAGCAGCGTCGAGCCCTGCTCGATCCCGCCGGTGACCGTACGCCACCACTGTTCGGCGTCGGCGGCGGTGAACGGGTGCACGAACCCGACCGAGGCGCCGCCGTCGACGGCGTCGACGAGGGCCTGTGCCAGCTGCGGGATCGCCGCTTCGAACGCCGTCCGGTCCAGCTGCGAGATGGCCACGTCAGCGATCATGTCCATGGCGCCGACAGTAGGCGACCGACATTTCCGCCCCGTTTCGCCCGCAACCCGTCCCTGATCTAAACCGGATCAAGGAGCGGCGAGGAGGGCGGGCTGGTGGGGGAGCGGTCAGCGCCGTACGCCATCACCGTGCCGCTGTAGCGCCAGGTGCCTCGGTTGTGGTCTTGATAGTTATGAATGTAGATTTCTCGTTGATCGAATTGATTGATACCGGTCTCTGAGTTCGCACGGGGTGTGCCCAATGACGAGGCAGGATACTGCCGTAGGGATCGTCGGAGCGGGTCCGGTCGGGCTGGCCGCAGCGCTCCGCCTGGCCACGTTCGGAGTCACCAGCACGGTCTTGGAGGCCGAACCCGAACCGCGCCGCCAGGGTTCGCGGGCCTGCTGCATCCAGGGCGACGTCGTGGAGATCCTCGACCGCATCGGCGTCGGTACGCAGATCGCCGCCGAGGGCGTGCACTGGCGCGTCGGGCGTACGTATGTCGGCGGGCGGGAGCTGTTTCACACCGAGTACCGCCGCAACGGGCGCTTCCCGGCGTGGGTCAACCTTTCGCAGTACCGCACGCAGCAGCTGATGCTCGACCGCATCGGCGCCGAACCGGTCACGTCGGTACGGTGGTCGCATCGGATCACCGGCGGCAGCCAGGACGACGACGGCGTCACCCTGATCGCCGCCACCCCCGACGGGCCCCGCGAGTTCCGGTTCGCCTACGTGCTGGCCTGCGACGGCATCCACAGCGCGATGCGCGGGCTGTTCGACGTGCCGTGGACCGGCTACCGCCACGGCGACCGGTTCCTGATCGCCGACATCCGCGCCGAGCTGCCGCTGGCCCACGAGCGGCACTTCCACTACGACCCGCCGTTCAACCCCGGCCGGCAGCTGGTCATGCACGCCCAGCCCGACCACGTGTGGCGCATCGACTGGCAGCTGGCCGCCGACGACGACATCGACGACGAGCAGCGCACCGGCCGCCTCGACCAGCGGATCCGGGCCGTCATCGGCGACCGGCCCTACGAGGTGCAGTGGCTGAGCACGTACCGGTTCAACCAGCGGGTCGTGACCCGCATGCGCCAGGGCCGGGTCCTGCTGGCCGGCGACGCCGCCCACGCCCTGCCGCCCTACGGCGCCCGCGGCATGAACAGCGGCCTGCAGGACGCCGACAACGCCGCCTGGAAGCTGCACCTGGTGCTGTCCGGCCGGGCCCGCCCCGAACTGCTCGACACCTACGACACCGAGCGGCTGGCCGCTGCCCGCGAGAACCTGCGGGTCACCGAGAACACGATCAAATTCATGGTCCCCCAAAGCCGCGTACGCCGGTGGACCCGCAACGCGCTGCTGCGCCTGGCGCCCTCGGTACGCCCGCTGCGCGGCCGGGTCGACAGCGGCAAGATGAGCGAACCATTCGTATATCCGCCGTCGCAGGTCATCGGGCCGGCCGGCATCGAACCCCTGGCCGGCCGGTTCGCACCGGACCTGACGCTGACCGCCGAGGGGCGGGCCACCCGGCTGCGGGCGCTGCTCGGCCGCGGATTCGTCGCCGTCTACCAGGGCTGCGACCTGCGTACGGCGGCCGGCTTCGGATCCGCTGTGGCAAGACTGGGCACCGCCATCCCGCTGCGGCTGTACCTGGTGCTGCCCGACGGCACCACAGTGGACGGTGCGGACCTCGCCGGGCTGGACGGGTTCGGCGACGTGAAGGTGCTCCTGGCGACCGGAGATCCGCCCGGCGCCGGTTACGGCAGCGCACCGCGCTGGTGCCTGATCCGCCCCGACAGCCACATCGCCGCCGGCGGACCCGCCGACGATCCGCCGGCCGCGGCCGCGGCCCTGGTACAGGCGCTGCACGCGGCGTCGATGGCCACGGCGACCGGGCGCATACGCCGATGAACGCCGCGTCGCTGGCCGCCTCCGGCTTCGTGCTCGGCTGGTCGGTCGCCTGGCCGCCGGGCCCGATCAACGCCGAGGCCATCCGCCGCGGCCTGGCCCGCCGCTTCTGGCCGGCGTACGCCGTGGTCATCGGCGGCTGCGTCGGCGACGCCCTGTGGGCGCTGGCGGTCGGCTTCGGCTCCGGATTCCTGGTCCGCCTGGCCGGCCTGCGTACCGCCCTCGGCGTGGCCAGCATCGTGCTGCTGGTGCTGCTGGGCGGGCTGTTCCTGCGCGGTGCGGTGCGGGCGTACCGGGCCCGGCGCGACGTGGCGGCACCGCGGCCGTCGGTGTTCGACGGCTCCCGGGGCAGCTTCGCCCTCGGGTTCACCCTCGCCGTCACCGGCCCGTGGAACCTCGCGTTCTGGCTGGCCGCGATCGGGCAGGCCGACGTCGCCGGGCACGGCCTGCCGGCCACCGTCGTCCTGGCGGCCGGCGTGCTGGTCGGCGCCGCCACGTGGGGCGTGGTCTTGTGCCTGGGAGTCACCCGCCTCGGCGCCCGCTTCGCCACCCCGGCCTGGGAGATCGCCACCCAGCTCGGCACCGGCCTGCTGATGTTGCTGTTCGCGGTGCGCACCGCGGTACGCCTGCTGGAGGGATGATGTCCGATCCGCGTTTCGCCTGGCTCGACGGCGCCGTCGTGCCCTGGAACCAGTGCACGCTGCACGCCCGGACCCAGGGCGCGTTCTGGGGCGCCAACGTCTTCGAAGGCATCCGCGCCTACTGGCGGCCGCAGGACGAACAGCTGCGCCTGTTCCGCCTCGACGACCACCTGACCCGGCTGTGGCGGTCCATGAAGTGCATCCACATGCACCTTCGCCACAGCCCCGCCGACCTCCGCGAGGCGTGCCTGGATCTGTTGCGCGCCAACGACTTTCGTACCGACGTCCACGTCATCGTCGTCGCGTACTTCGGCATGGGGCCCAACTACGACCCGCTGGCCATCACCGACCAATGCGGCGTACACATCACCGCCGTGCCGTGGTCGCGCTCGGCCGGGCACCGCGACGGCGTGTCGGCCAGCGTCTCGTCGTGGCGGCGCATCGGCAACGACAGCATGCCGCCGCGGATCAAGACCGGCGCCAACTACCACAACAGCCGCATGGCCCAGCACGAGGCGACCCGCAACGGGTTCGCCACCACCCTCATCCTCAACCAGCGCGGCAACGTCGCCGAGGCACCCGGC
>Ga0114129_10007103_pt1 | contig 15934 bp, 18 predicted proteins | sample RhiMetdeltSRZDD1_FD_80071 | JGI IMG/M metagenome (GOLD analysis project Ga0114129, IMG submission 80071) | Populus rhizosphere microbial communities from Tennessee, USA - Rhizosphere MetaG P. deltoides SRZDD1 (version 2) (version 2) | ecosystem: Host-associated > Plants > Roots > Rhizosphere >... | reverse complement strand
CCGGCCGACGCCGCCAGCGCCTCGACGTAGTGCTGGTCGTGCCGCATCGTGATGGTTTCGGGAAGGCCGCGTCTAGGCACGGTCGATGACCTCCTCGCACAGACGGTAATACTCGGTCGCGCCGGTCGAATCGGGCGCGAACGTGAAAATCGATTCCTTGTACGCCGGGCTTTCCTCCAGCCGGACGCTCTTGGTGATCACCGTCTTGAAGACCTTGCCGCCGAAGACCTTCTGGATCTGCTCGCGGATGTCGCGCCCCAGCGCGGTCCGCTTGTCGTGCATGGTGATGACGACCCCCAGGATGCGCAGTGCCGGGTTCGGCCGCTGCCGCACCTTTTCGATCGTCTCGAGCAGGTCGTCGGTGCCCTCGAGCGCGAAGTACGACGACTGGATGGGAATCAGCAGGTGCGTCGCGGCGACGAGCGCGTTGACGGTCAGGAGGCCGAGCGCCGGGGGGCAGTCGATGACGATGTGGGAGTAGGCGCCGTCGAGCTGCGCGATCTTGTCTTTGAGCTTGAAGTGCGCGTCCAGCTCCCCCACCAGCCGTGCCTCGAGCTTGGCCAGGCCGATCCGCGCCGGCGCGATGAACAGGTTCGGCAGCGTCGACGCCGGCAACACGATATCCGCGATCGATACCGCGGGGTCGGCAATCGCGTCGTAGGTGCTGCGACTGATCGCCCGATGATCCAGAAACGTGATGCTGCTGTTCGCCTGGGGGTCGAGATCGATCAGGAGCGTCTTGCGGCCGCGCATGGCGAGCGCCGCCGCGAGATTCACCGCAGTCGTGGTTTTGCCCACGCCGCCTTTCTGGTTGGCGATGGCGATGATCATGTGAAGCCGAATATCTTGGGGTGGAGCGACGCCGGGATTCTAGGGGTAGTAGACGAATTTAGTCAAACTCCCAAAAAGAACCAACCAACGCCCAACCCCCACGCAGTCGATGTTCAACTCCCGAATGTCGGCCGGCCGACGTTTAGTGGTTTCGGAGTCGGAGAGTGGGGATTTGGGAGTTGCGCGGAACGTTGTGGTTGGCGGCAGCGGCAGCGACGAAGCCCGTGTCTGCCGGCCGACACGCGACCCGGAGCGGATTGGAAGTCGGCGGTCGGAACGTGGAAGTTACATCTTGTACTTTCCCATGTCGTCCGGGTCGAGGCTCTCGAGCCACTTCTGGAGTCGATCGCTGTCGGCGCGCTCGGAGGTGAAGTCGACCGTCTTCGCATTGTCGATCACCGTCTCGTCCACGAGGATGGGTGCGCGCGTGCGCAGTGCCAGGGCGATCGCGTCGCTTGGCCGGGCATCGACGACCACCGCCTCGCCCTTGACGGTGAGATGAATGATCGCAAAGAACGTGTTGTCCTTCAGGTCCGAGACCACGACGCGGTCCACCTGCCCGTCGAGGTCGGTGATGATGTTGCGCAGCAGGTCGTGCGTCATCGGACGCGGCGTGGCGATGTTCTCGATCTGGAGGGCGATGGCGTTCGCCTCGAAAATGCCGACCCAGATCGGCAGGACGCGCTCCCCGTCCTTGTCCTTGAGGATCACGATGGGCATGTTGGTGATTGGATCCACCATGAGCCCCTTGATGGTCATTTCGATCAGCATGGTCGGCACCCGCTACGCAGGATCGATGCCCGCGGCGTCTCCTTCGGCTTGTCCCCACACGCTGTTCGGTCCCGCCCGCCGGATCGTCACCGGCACCGTGCGGCCGATCCACGCCTCCGCGCCGCCGCCCGCCGTCGGAACAGGAAAATTGACGACGGTATTGCCCGTTGTCCGCCCCGAGACTTCCCACTCCCGCCGGCGGCTCGCCGAGTCCACGAGGACGTCGACGGTGTTCCCGACCATCTCCTCGTGCAGCCGTGTCTGAATCTGCCGCTGCAGCGCCTGCAACGCCACGATACGCGCCGTCTTCTCGTCCCCGCTCACATCGTCCGGCATTCGTTTAGACGCCAGCGTGTTCGGCCTGGGCGAGTACTTGAACGAGAACATGCTGTGGTAACCGACCGAGGCCACCAGCGAGAGCGTCTGGTCGAAGTCCGCGGCCGTCTCGCCCGGGAAGCCAACAATCATATCGGTCGATAACGTCGCGGCCGGAATGGCCTCGCGGATCCGCCCTACCAGGTCGAGGTAATCCTCGCGAGTATGGCGGCGCCGCATGGCGGCCAGCACGCGCGTGGATCCCGACTGCAGCGGCAGGTGCACGTGCTTACAGACCTTCGGCAGATCGCGCACCGCGCCGATCAGCCGCGACCCGGTGTGCCGGGGGTGGGGGCTCGCGAAACGAATCCGCTCGACGCCAGGAATGTCCTGCACCTCGGCCAGCAGCTGCGCGAAGTCACAGGCGGGATCGTCCGGCGCCTGATAGTGGTTGACGATCTGGCCCAGCAGCTGGATTTCGCGGCGGCCGCTCTCGGCCGCGTGCCTCACGTCAGCGAGGATGTCGGCCTTTGCCCGCATCCGTTCATGGCCGCGGGTATACGGCACCACGCAGAAGGCGCAGTGATCGTTGCACCCTTCGATGATCGTCACGTATGCCTTGACGGGATCGGTCCGGCGGGCGATGCCGAGCGGAAAGCTCACGTCGTCCCACGGGTTGATATCGACTTCAGCGAGCGCGGACTCGGCGGCCTTCTCGATCAGCAGCGGCAGCATCTTCAACCGCTGAGTACCGACGACCAGATCGATCACGTGGCCGTTGGTCTTTGTGAGAAGCGCGGACCCTTCCTGCTGCGCGACGCAGCCCGCGACGGCGACCAGCGGGCGGCGCCCGGTCTCTTCTCCCAGCACTCGCAGCTCGCCGAGACGCGTATAGAGCTTCTCCTCCGCGTGCTCACGGACGCTGCACGTGTTGATGACGACGACGTCGGCGTCGAGCTCGTCGACCGTCGGCTCATAGCCCGCCTGTTCGAGCAGGCCGGCCATCCGCTCCGAGTCGTGGACGTTCATCTGGCAGCCGAACGTCTCGATGAGGTATTTCTTCAAGCTCTCCTGCCCTTTCGCCTTTCGCTTTCGCCTTTCGCCCGCCCACGCGCCTCCGGCGCTTCCGCGAGACAGGCTCCCAACATTTCGCGGGCCGTGGCGCGGGCCGCCTCGGTGATCGCCGCGCCGCCAATCATGCGTCCGATCTCCTCGACGCGTCCAGCGTCGCTCAGACGCTCGACCGACGTCACCGTTCGCTTCCCGCGGACGTGTTTCTCGATTTTGAAGTGGGTCGTCCCGCGCGCGGCAATCTGGGGCAGGTGGGTGATGCAAAGCACCTGAAAGCGATCGCCGAGCCCCCGCAGCCGCTGGCCGACGACGTCGGCCACCCTTCCGCCGATGCCGGCGTCGACCTCGTCAAAGATCAGCGTCTTCCCCGCGGCGTCCGCCACCGTCAGCGTCTTGAGCGCCAGCATGACGCGCGACAGCTCGCCACCGGAGACGATCCGCGCCAGCGGCCTGAGCTCTTCGCCCGGGTTCGGAGAAACGTAGAACTCGCCAACGTCAATTCCCCGGTCGCTCCACTCTTCAGGGCCCGGCTCGGCCGGGTTGAAGCGAACCTCGAACCGCGTTCGTTCCATTGCGAGTTCCGCGAGGAGCCCTTCGACAGTACGCGCGAACGTTCCCGCCGCGGTGCGGCGCTTCTTCGACAGATCCCTGGCGACCTCCAGGAACGCGCGCCCCGCCGAGTCCAACGCCTTCTGAAGGTCCTCGGCGCGTTCGCCAACGCCGGTGAGCAGCTCACGTTCTTCGGCGAGCGAACGTCCCCGATCGATCACATCAGCGAGGGACGGTCCGTACTTGCGCTTCAACCGCTCGAGCAGCGCCAGCCGGTCCTCGACCTCCTGGAGGCGGCCGGGCGAAGCGTCGACGCCGTCCGCATAGCTTCGCAGGAAGAACGCCAGGTCCTCGAGCTGCGACTTGATCCCGTCGCGGGCTTCGGCATAGCTGGAGAACTGCGGGTCGATCGCCGCAAGCTCGCCAACCCGTTTCCAGATGCCTCCAAGTGACCCGAGGACGGCCCCGTCGCTCTCGTATAACGCCGCGTAGCTTTCCTCACAGAGCGTCTGGATTCGCTCGGCGCTCGCCAGTACCTGCCGCTGGGCGCCCAGCATCTCGTCCTCTCCAGCTTTGGGCGCCGCCTTCTCAATCTCGCCCAGCTGAAACGCGATCAGCTCCAGGCGCGCGGCCTTCTCGCGGGTGTCCATGCGCGACCTTTCGAGCTGATCCCGCAGCGTTCGCACGCGCAGCCAGGCGTCAGCCACCCGCGTTGACAGATCCATGAGCCCGGCCGAGGCATCCACCAGCGGCAAATGCGTCAGCGGATCCAGCAGCGCCTGGTGTTCGTGCTGGCCGTGCAGCTCGACGAGGCGCGCCGAAAGATCACGAAGTGCCCCGGCCGTCGCCAGTGCGCCGTTGATGAACGAGCGGCTGCGTCCCTGATTGCTGATTTCGCGTCGAACGACGATCTCGTCGCCGCCACCTGCCCTGAGCGAAGTCGAAGGGTCGTCAAACATCGCCTCGATGGCCGCGTGCGGCTCGCCGGTCCGGACGAGATCGGCGGACGCGCGGGCGCCGAGAAGGAGTCCGACCGCCTCCACGAGGATCGATTTGCCGGCTCCGGTCTCGCCCGTCAGGACGTTGAAGCCGGGTTCAAACTCGACGTCGACAGCCTCGATGACCGCAAGGTTACGGATGCGGAGGAAGCGGAGCATGCGGGCGGAACTTCCATCGTATCATATATTTGACAGGATCCAGGACGCATGTTACCCTCGCGTGTCTGCGCCTCTCCCAGGGCGCGCTGCCGATGTATCGGAGGCTTCGTTGCGCACGCTTGGCTCCCTTTTCCTCCTGCAGGTGCAGGTTGAAGAGACTCCGTTTGCCGGGAGCGGCGATGTAATCCGGATTGTCACGGAAACCACGCCGATCAACCAGGCGGTTCTGATCATCCTGGTGATCTTCTCGATCGCGTCGTGGGCGATCATCCTTCAGAAGTTCTGGACATTCCGCGCATCTGACCGCGACACGACCCGTTTCCTCGACGCGTTTCGCCGCAGCAGCAAGTTCTCGGAGGTGCAGGCCGTGTGTCCAACGGTCGGGGCCTCGCCGCTGGTCGGCGTTTTTCAGGCGGGTTACGCCGAAATGAACGCGCAGTTCCGCGTCGCGGCGCCGGCCAGCGCGGCATCGCCGCCGCCGTCCAACAATCCGCCAACCGGGTCCACGCGTCCTATTCTCAAGAGCCTCGACGGCGTCGATCGCGCGCTCATCCGCGCCGCCACCAACGAGGTGAACAAGCTCGAGCGCCGCATGACGTTCCTGGCGACCACGGCGAGCGTCACGCCGTTCATCGGCCTGTTCGGGACGGTCGTGGGCATCATGATTGCGTTCCAGCGCATCGGCGCGAGCGGCTCGACGAACCTGGCCGTCGTCGCGCCCGGGATCAGCGAAGCGCTCATCGCCACGTCTGCGGGGCTGTTCGCCGCGATTCCCGCGCTCGTGTTCTACAACCACTTCACCCATCGCGTGAAGGAATTTTCGGCGGCGATGGACGATTTCGCGCTCGAGTTCCTGAATATCGCGGAGCGGAATTTTACATAGTCCGTGTCGAACGAGACGCTTACATAGGCCAATGCCCAAGGTCATGTCCTCGGCGCCCAATGCCGGCGGCCGCCATCAGCGCGGCCGGCGCGTGGCACCCACGCTTTCCGAAATCAACGTCGTTCCGATGGTGGACGTGATGCTGGTGCTGCTGATCATCTTCATGGTGGCGGCGCCGATGCTGCAGCGTGGTGTCGAGGTGAACCTGCCGGTGGCGGGCCGCTCCACCGAGATCTCGAGCGAGCGCGTCTTTCTGGACGTTCCCAGGTCCTTCAGCGACGATCGGCGGGTCTTCATCGATAAGGAAGCCATCCGGATTGACTTTCTTGCCGAGCGAATCCGCCAGACGATGCTGACCCGCACGGACAAGACGGTATACCTCCGCGGCGACGGCGCGATTACGTATCAGGAACTGATGGAGGTGATCGACGGGCTCAAGGATGGCGGCATCCAGAACATCGGGATGGTTACCGATCTGCCCGGAGTGCGATGACCGAAGTAACCGATGTCATCGTCGCGCGGCGGACACGCCAGGAGCCGTTCAACGCGATGCTCGTCGGGTCGCTTATTGCGCACAGTGTCATCGTCGGTGTGCTGCTGTTCGGACCGTTCGACTGGGGCGTGGAGGCCGAGTCGCCGAGGACGGTCATGACCATCAGCCTCACCGCCGGGCCGGTCGGCCCGCGCACAGGCATGACGACCGAGGGCGGTCGAGCGACGCCGCCTCCACCCCCTGAAGCGGTGCCCAAAGCCATGCCGCCACCGCCGCCAAAGCCCGTCGAAAACGTGATCCCGACCCAGACCCGGCGCACGCCGCCTGCAAAGCCGAAAATCGAAGAGGAGCCGAAGGCCGGCGTCACGCGCACCGAGACCGGGGCCCGCGGGCAGGGATTCGGCCTGTCAGCCGGTGGCAGCGGAGCCAGCGGCGTCCAGCTCGACGTCGCCAACTTCTGCTGCCCGGAATACATCGAGCAGATGGTGACGCTGATTCAGCGTAACTGGCAGCAGAACCAGGGCGTGCGCGGAGCAACACTGATGAAGTTCACGATCGTCCGCGGCGGCTCGATCCAGGGCGTCATGGTCGAGCGTCCGAGCGGATTCCTCGCGCTGGATCTTGCCGCTGAGCGTGCGCTGCTGACGACTCGGCTGCCCGAGTTGCCGCCGCAGTTTCCTAACCCGTCGCTGACCGTTCACATAACATTCGAGTATCAGAGATGAATATTCGCAACTTCCAATTCCCAAGGCGCCAACTCCCAAGACGCCAACTCCGCGGAGCTCACGTCTGGACACCGGTGGTGCTGGCATTCCTGTTGGGAATTGGGAATTGGCAGTTGGGAGTTGCGCGCGGGCAACAGCCGTTGCCGCAACAGCCGTCGGAAGTCGCCGTGGTCATCAGCGGCGATCCGGGAACCCCGCCGCGGTATGCGGTGCCCGACTTCATCGCAGCGAGCCCCGACGCGGCGGAGGCCGCCAAGACCATCACGCAGGTCCTGTGGGACGACCTCGCGTTCGAGCGCGAGTTCTATCTGATCCCGCGCGACACGTACTCGACGATTCCGCCCGCCCGCAGCCCCGACCAGGTGCCGTTTGCCGCCTGGCGGGAGCTCGGCGCCGACGCCGTCTTCTTCGGCACCGTATCCCGGATGGGCAACGATATCCGCCTCGAAGTCCGGCTCTTCAACATCCGCACGCAGCAGTCGGTCTTTTCCAAGGAATACACCGGTACCGCCGCCAACCCGCGGCTCTACGCCCACACCATCTCGGACGAGATTCACCAGCAGCAGCGCGCGCTCCGCGGCGTTGCGCGCACCAAGCTGGCGTTCTCGTCCGATCGGAACCGCGAGCGCATGGTCGGCACGGCCGAGAACCGCGACGTCAAGGAGGTCTACATCGCCGACTACGACGGCGCGAACACCCGCCGCATCACGACCAACCGTCAACTCAATATTTTTCCAGTGTGGTCCCCCGACGCGCGGGCCATTGCCTATACGTCATACCGCCGCGGTTACCCCGATCTGTTCATTGCGCTGATCTATGAGGGTATACAGCAGGAGCCGACCAAGGGAGGCACACAGAACTGGCTGGGGATGTACTCGCCCGACGGCACGCGCATCGTCTTCACGTCGAACCGCGATGGCAACCCTGAGTTGTACGTGATCAACCGCGATGGGTCGAACCTGAGGCGCATCACGAACCATCCCGCGATCGACACCACACCCACGTGGTCGCCGACCGGGACGCAGATTGCATTTACCTCGGACCGCGCCGGGACACCGCAGATCTACGTCATTGGCGCCGACGGTCTGAACCTGCGCCGCCTGACAACGAACGAGTCGTGGGCCGATCGTCCGACATGGTCTCCTGCGCCGTTCAATGAAATCGCGTTTGCCGGTCGGACGGGTCCGGGCTACGACATCAAGATCTACGATCTCGCGACCGGCGCCACGCGCCAGCTGACATTCGGCGAGGGCAGCAGCGAGAGCCCCGCCTATTCACCAAACGGACGCCACGTGGCGTTCATGTCGTCGCGCGCCGGCCGCTACCAGATCTTCACCATCGGCCGCGACGGCAACGGCATCAAGCAGATCACGCGGGATGGCGCGAATTTCACTCCTTCGTGGTCGAACTAGTGGCAAAAAGCTCAAACAGGGCACGAGGATCCATGCGTTCAACGACACCGCACGCGCAAAACAGGCGTGAAATGCAGAGAGTGATGAGGACGGCAGCCGTGGTGCTGGTCTTGCTCAGCCTCACCGCCGGGGCATGCGCGAAAAAGCAGCCGCCGCTGGCGCAGCCGGCGCCGCCGCTGGGAGGATCGCCGACCGCGAGCACGCCGCCGCCGCCGCGGACGACGACGGAGGCGTTGCCCGTGCCGCCGGAGCCGCTGGCGATCGCAGAGGACGGCATCAGCGCCCGCTCGCTCGAGGATCTCAACCGCGACTCGCCGTTCAAGCCGGCGTACTTTCCGCTCGACAGCGCTGAACTGGACGACGACGGGCGCGCAGTGGTGACGGCCAACGCAGCGGTCATGCGGAAGTATCCGACCTGGATGATCACGGTGGAAGGACACTGCGACGAGCGAGGAACTCCGGAGTACAACCTGGCGCTTGGCGAGCGGCGCGCCGTGGCGGTGAGGACCTACCTGGTCTCGCTCGGCATCGCCGCCGACCGGGTGCGGGTGGTGAGCTACGGCAAGGAGTTCCCGTTCGACCCGGGGCACAACGAGAAAGCGTGGGCGAGCAACCGCCGCGCGCATTTTGTGATTACATCCAAGTAGGGGCCGACCTCGGTCGGCCCGAAAGAGCCAAAGGCGCCGTTATGAAAAGATCCATCTTCCCAGCGTTCGTCCTGCTGCTGACATCGATGATGACGATGCCGGCGAGCGCCCAGAACCGGGAGCACCAGCAGATGACCGCCGACGTGCGGATGCTGCAGGAGCAGACGCAGCAGCTCGCTATCACGCTGGCGGCCCTCAACCAGGCGCTCGCCGACTCGATCAAGGCGCTGAACGCCCGGCTCGACCAGTCCAACGAAGCCACACGCAAGGGCTTCGCCGATCAGAAGCTCACCATCGACAACATCGTCGAAGGCGTGCAGGTGATTCGCGAGCGATCGAACGACACGAACGTGCGGATTGGTTCGCTCAGCGAGGAGCTCGAGGCGATGCGGCAGACCGTCCAGGCGCTGCAGGCGATGCAGCAGTCGTCACTTGCACCGCCGCCAATTGTCGATCCGACCGCGCCGGTCGATCCGAATACGCCGCCGCCGGCGCCTGTGGCACCAGCGCCGGTGGCGCCGCCGTCCACGGCGGGACTGTCGCCGACGCGCATGTACGAGACGGCGCGCGCCGACTACTTCGCCGGCCAGTGGGCGAGCGCGATCAATGGCTTCGAGGCGTTTCTGCGCACGTTCCCGCGCTCCGAACAGGCCGACGACGCGCAATTGAACATCGGCGAAAGTTACTACTCGCAGAACCGCTTTCCCGAAGCGATTGCCGCATACAATCTGGTGATCCAGAACTATCCCGGCACGAACTCCGTGCCCACGGCCTACTACAAACGCGGGCTCTCCCAGCAGCAATCGGGTCAGACCGACGCAGCGCGGGCGTCGTGGGAAACGGTGGCCAAGAACTATCCCGAGAGCGACGAGGGGCGCCTGGCCAAGCAGCAGTTGAGCCGCATCGGGACAAAACCCTAGAAGACGAAACCGTAGAAGACGTAGAGAGGCGTGAACGAATGGGCAGCGTGAACAAGGTCATCCTGGTCGGCAACCTGGGGCGCGACGCGGAGCTGCGGTACACCCCGGGCGGCGCCGCGGTGGCCACCCTGAATCTCGCCACCACCGAAGTGTGGAACGACAAGCAGGGCCAGAAACAGGAAAAGACCGAATGGCACCGTATCGTCCTGTGGGGAAAGCAGGCTGAGAGCCTCCAGGAGTACCTGGTCAAGGGCAAGCAGATCTACGTGGAAGGCCGGCTGCAGACCCGCCAGTGGGACGACAAGGAAGGCAACAAGCGGTATACGACCGAGATCAAAGCGGATCGCATCACGCTTCTGGGTGGCGGCGGCGGCGGCCGCAGCAGCGGGATGGATCGCGGAGGCTCACACCCGGCGAGCGGTCCCGACGAGCCGCCGATGGAACCGATAACCGACGACGATATTCCCTTCTAGCGGAGGCCTGAAGGCCTCCGTCTACCACCGCATCCCTAGTGACTACCATCGCATCCCTGGCGACCGGTAGCCGGAAGCCTTCAGGCTTCCGGAACCCTTCCGTACCGATCTTCCAATCTCACAACATCGTCGAGTTCCGGCGTCGAGACTTCCAACAAGTCGCAGTCTTCGAGCGCTGTCATGCGGTGCACCGTGAGCGGCGTGACGTGCACCGAGTCCCCGGGCCGCATCTCCCGTTTCTCGAGTGGGCCTCCCCTGGGCCCAATCTCGAACTGCATCCGGCCGCTGTGGACATAGATGGTCTCGTCCTTGATGTTGTGGTACTGCAGGCTCAGCGCGTGGCCGGCTTTGATGTGCAGAATCTTGCCAACGTACCGCTCCGTCCTGGCCCAGTGGAGCTCGTATCCCCACGGCTTGTCGACGCGCGTCACGGGTGTCTCGCTCATTCAGTCGTTACCGTTGTTGGAAGGCCGGCACGGCCGAAGGCGTCGAGCAGGCACTGTTCGATCTCTTCAACCGTACCGAGGGTGAGGACGCGGGCAGCGATGCGCGCCATGTCGCCCGCGTGGGTGTCCTGCGCGACGCGCCGGGCCATCGGCAGCGCGCCCGGCGTCATGCTGAACTCGGTAATGCCGCAGCCGATGAGCAGCCGCAGCAGCAAGGGATCGGAGGCCATCTCGCCGCAGATGGCGACCGGTATTCCCCGCCGGACCGCACCCCGGCGCACCTGACGAAGCAGTCTGAGCACCGCCGGATGCAGCGGCTGGTAGCGATCCGACACGCGTTCGTCCGTCCGATCGACCGCCAGCGTGTACTGGATCAGGTCGTTGGTGCCGATGGTGAAGAAGTCGGCTTCACGCGCGAGCAGCGAGGCCGTGAACGCCGCTGAGGGCACCTCGATCATGATGCCGACCGCGGCGGCGCCGCAGGTGGCTCCGCGCGCGTCCAGCTCCGCGCGCGCTTCCATCAGCAGCGCCCGCGCGGCGCGGATCTCCTGGGCTGACGACACGAACGGAAAGAGTATGCGCAGCGTGCCGTGGGCGGCCGCGCGAAGCAGCGCCCGCAGCTGCGTCTTGAAAATCGCCGGATGCGCCAGGCCGAACCGGATGCCGCGCAGGCCCGCATGCCCCGAGCGCACCGGCTCCGTGAACCAGCGCGCGTCGAGCGCCGCATCCACGAGCGGACGTGCGAGCTGACGCTCGTCGACGTCGAATGTCCGGATTGTCACCGGCCGCGGCGCCATCCGCTCGGCAACCTGCCGGTACTCGTGATACTGCTCGTCCTCCCCTGCCATATCGGGAGGACCGCCCGCCAGCAGGAACTCTGATCGATACAGGCCGACGCCTTCTGCGCCCGACGCCAGCGCCGCCGTCACGTCCTCCGAGCGCTCGATGTTGGCCTGCAGCGAAACCCGGATGCCGTCCCGCGTCGCCGCCGGCGCGTCCGACCGAGGCGCCAGGCTCGCGGCAGCCGGCTTCGACAGCCGCGCGCGCGCCTCGGCGGCGGTGCGTTCCGCCGGCGACGGATCGATGGTGACGTCGCCGGTGTCGCCGTCGATGAGCACAGATGCATCGGGCGGGATGCGCCGGCTGATGTCGTGCAGGCCGACCACCGCCGGGACGCCGAGCGACCGCGCGAGGATCGCGGTGTGGTAGGTACGGCTTCCGGCGTCGGTGGCAAAGCCGCGAATCTTGTCCCAATTGAGCTGCGCCACCACGGACGGGGTCAGTTCGTCGGCGATCAGGACGCACGGCGTATCGAGGTCCTCGAGCAGGTCGCGGGTCCCTCCCTTCTCGCCGCGCATATTCATGCGAAGGCGGCCGGCGACATCGTGGAGGTCGCCTTTGCGCTCGTGCAGATAAGGATCTTCGACGTCGTTGAAGACTTCGGCGAGCTCGTCGAGCGCCCGCTGGACGGCCCACTCCGCGTTGACGTGTTCCGCCTTGACGATCGCCGCGGCGCGACCGAGAAGAAGCGGGTCATCGAGCATCAGGATCTGAGCGTCGAAGATGGAAGCGAGGTCGGCCCCGCGCAGCGCCGCCACCCGCTCGCGAATCTGCCGGAGCTGCTCCGCCGAGCGCGCCCGCGCCCGATCGAGAGCGGCGAGCTCCCGGGTAATCCGCCGGGCCGCGATCGGGAAGCGGATGACCTGGGTGCGTTGAATAGCGACCAGCGCCGGGCCGACGGCGATTCCGGCTGAGACGCCGATTCCCTTCAGCTGTTCCATGTTTCCCCCGGCCCGAGCGACGTCGAGGGCTCACCAAATCCTGACTCGACGAGCCCCGCGAGAGCGTCGAGCGCGGCGCCTTCGTCCGGCCCATGGGCCGTGATCGTCAGCAGTGTGCCCCGCGCGGCCGCCAGCAGCAGGATGCCCATGATGCTCTTCCCGTCCATCATCTTGCTGTCGCGGCCGATGCGGATCTGCGACGTGAACTGAGTCGCCAGGTGAACAAACCGCGCCGCCGCCCGCGCGTGCAAGCCCAGTTCATTCGAGACGACCACGGCCCGAGAGATCACGGCAAATCCCAAATTCCAAATCCCAACTCCCAAAAAGACCCCCACGCCAGTTGGGAGTTGGGAATTGGGCATTGGGGGTTATCGAGCGTCACGATTTCTCACCTCGCAACAGATCCGACGCCACCCAGATGGCGTTGCGGCCGTGGTCGCGCATCTCGCGCGCCACGTCCAGCAGGTTCGGCTTTTCCTTGAGGCTGGCGAGCTTGATCAGCATCGGCAGGTTGACGCCGGTAATCACCTCGACATCCTCGCCGAGGAACGTCATTGCCAGGTTCGAAGGGGTGCCGCCGAACATGTCGGTCACGATCAGCACGCCCTGCCCCGGCTGTCCCTGTTGAACCTTCGCCACAGCCTGCGCAATCTCCTCGCGTGCATCGCCGGTATCTTCGTGCCAGCCAATCGAGACCGCCGCGAAACGCGGCAAGTCCCCGACGATCGTTTCCGCCGCGTTCAGAAGCTCGACGGCCAGCTGCCCGTGTGTGACGACAACCACGCCCACCACGATCACGAATCCCTGTGCTTGACGCGCAGCCGGACACCCTTCACGCTGCCAAGCGACTTCTTGAGTGTCTCGGCGATCATCACCGACCGGTGCCGTCCGCCGGTGCAGCCGATCGCCACGGTGAGGTAGGTCTTCCCTTCCCGGACGTAGTGCGGCAGCGCAAATTTCAGGAACGCGGCCAGCTTCTCGATGAATTCTCTCGTCGCCGCATCGCGGCGCATGTAGCGGACCACGGCCTGATCGCGTCCGGTGAGGTCGCGGAGTCCGTCCACGAAGTAGGGGTTGGCGAGGCACCGGACGTCGAAGACGAGATCGGCGTCCACCGGAACGCCGTGCTTGTAGCCAAAGCTCACCAGGTTCACGACCATCTCGGCCTTCTTGCGGCCGTCGCGCGACAGCCCCATGAAGATCTCGCGCAGCTCGTGCACGTTGAGGTTCGAGGTGTCGAGAATCAGGTCCGCCATGCCGCGGATCGCGTTGAGCTTCTGTCTTTCCTCGGCGATCCCCTCGCTGACCGATCTGTCGGGCGCCAGCGGATGCGGCCGCCGTGTTTCGCTGAACCGCCGCACCAGCGCCGTATGGCTGGCTTCGAGAAAGATCAGGGTCGGATTCACGCGCCCCTGCGCCTTGAGCTTGCGGTAGATGCGCGGGAACTGCGCGAGAAACCCGCCTTCGCGCACGTCGACGACAATCGCGACTTTGTCCGGGGACGCATCCTCGCGCGTCGACAGCTCCGCCATCGTCGGAATGAGCTGTGTCGGCAGGTTGTCGACGCAGAAGTAGCCGAGATCTTCGAGCGCACGGATCGCCTGCGTCTTCCCCGATCCGGACAGCCCGGTCAGGATGACGAAGCGGCGTGTGCCGCGCGCACCAGGCGGCCGCGCGATCTGCTTGGCCTTAGCCCGTTTGACGCTCGCCATCGTCACACGTGGCCCCCGTGCTCGACGTCCTCGTCGGGATCGGCTTCGACGTCGCCGCCCTCCTTCAGCGCGCGCTCCAGCCGCGCCACGAGGTCGCGCGCCGCATGCCGGCCGCGGGCGCGAAGAATCTGGTTGCGGACCGCCACTTCGACGAGAATCGCGAGGCTGCGCCCCGGCGCGACGGGCATCCTGACGAGCGGCAGCCGCACGCCGATCAGATCGTAATAGCTGTCGTCGAGCCCGACGCGATCGTATTCCCGATTCTGATCCCAGCGCTCGAGCTGCACGACCAGCTCGAGGCGCTTGTTGACGCGCGTCGAGGCGACGCCGAACAGATCGCGGATGTTGATCACGCCGAGGCCGCGGACCTCCATGTGATGACGCGTCAGCTCCGGGCAGGTGCCGATGACATCCTTCTCGCCGCGGCGATGAATCTCGACGGTGTCGTCGGCGACCAGCCGGTGGCCGCGCACGACCAGGTCGAGCGCGCACTCGCTCTTGCCGATGCCGCTGTCGCCGACGATCAGGACCCCCAGCCCCAGGATGTCCATCAGGACGCCGTGAATCACCTCGCGCACGGCCAGCGCGTCTTCGAGGACGCCGGTCAGCTTCGCGATGGCGAGCGGCGTGGCGACGGCGGTACGCAGCAGTGGCACCTGCGCCCGCTCCGCGCCTGCCCGGAGATCGGCCGGCGGCTCCCAGCCGCCCGTGATCAGCACACACGGGACATCGTGCGTGAAAACAGCCTCGAGCGCCTGGAGGCGCACTTCCTGCTCCAGGGAATCGAGGAACCGCACTTCGCTCTCGCCGAACACCAGGACACGCCCCGGCTGCAGGTACTCGTCGAACCCGGCCAGCGCAAGGCCGGTCTTCTGGATGTGAGGGCTGGTAATGACGCGGTGCAGGCCGCCGGCGCCGCTGAGCAGTTCGAGCGGCAACCCCGTCGCCTCCGGCCGGCTGTTCAGAAGCCCGCCGACGGTGACAGCCGGCGCGCTCATTTATGCTTCGGGCTCGATCAGGCCCAAGTGGCCGTCGGAGCGGCGGAACAGCACGTTGATCGTGTCGGTTCTCGCATTCCGGAAGACCAGGAAGGCGTCGCGTCCTTCGGCGACTTCGAGCGCCGCTTCATCGACCGACATCGGCTTCACGGCGTAGCGCCGGGCGCGGACGATCCGGATCGCGTTGCCGTCCTCGCCGGCAATCGGGCCGAGGTCGCGGCGTGCCCGCTCCGGCCGCGGAACGGCCGATGCTCCCTTCGACGTCGAGACGCCCTGGCGTTTCCGCTCCGTCCACTTGCTCTTCAGCTTCTGCGCCTGATGCTCGATCTTCTCCGTGGCGACGGCGAGCGCGGCGGGCAGATCCCGGCCGGTGCCGTCGCCGTGCAGGAAGTGATCGCCCCTGGCGTGGAGTGTCATGTCGACATGCGTGCGCGATTTCTCGCGTGTGACCACGACCTGCATCGAGACGATGCTGTCGTTGAGCAGCCGGCCGAGGCGCGCGAGCCGCCGCTCGACCGCCTTTCGCATAATCGGCGTAATGGTGACGTGTCGTCCGGTGAGTTCGAGGCGCATGGTGTTGTGGACCGTAGAGGCGGACCTTCAGGTCCGCCTAGTACAGGACTTTGCGCTGATTCGATGTTGGAATCTTCAGCTCTTCGCGATACTTGGCAATCGTGCGGCGCGCCAGCTCCAGGCCTTCGCGCTGCAGGATGTTGACGATCTTCGAGTCGCTCAGCGGCCGCCGTGGAT
>Ga0114129_10007102_pt1 | contig 15936 bp, 11 predicted proteins | sample RhiMetdeltSRZDD1_FD_80071 | JGI IMG/M metagenome (GOLD analysis project Ga0114129, IMG submission 80071) | Populus rhizosphere microbial communities from Tennessee, USA - Rhizosphere MetaG P. deltoides SRZDD1 (version 2) (version 2) | ecosystem: Host-associated > Plants > Roots > Rhizosphere >... | reverse complement strand
CGGGAGACCAGTGAACGGCGGGAGACCAGTGAACGGCGGGAGACCAGTGAAAAGCCTGGTCGTCTGGGACGACAACTTCCTCGCCTACAATCTCGGCGATCACCCGCTCGACCCGGTGCGGCTTCGCCTGACCATGGCACTGAGCCGGGCGTACAACCTCTTGGAGAGGGATGGCGTGACCGTGCGGCCGCCGACGGCGCCGGCGAGCGACGCGGAGCTGGGGCGGGTGCACCGGGAGGATTACATCGCGGCGGTGAAGGCCGCGCCCGAGGATCCGTTCTTCTCCGGCTACGGCCTGAACACGCCCGACAACCCGGTGTTCGACGACATGCATGAGGCGGCGGCGCTGGTGACGGGCGGGACGCTGGAGGCGGCGCGGGCGGTGTGGTCAGGCGAGCAGCGGCGGGCGCTGAACATCGCGGGCGGCCTGCACCATGCGATGCACGCGCGGGCGTCGGGCTTCTGCGTCTACAACGATCCCGCGGTGGCGATCGCGGATCTGCTGGAGCGGGGCGCGGAGCGGATCGCTTACGTGGACATCGATGTGCACCACGGCGACGGCGTCCAGGCGCTGTTCTACGACGATCCGCGGGTGCTGACGATCAGCCTGCATGAGACGCCGCTGTCGCTGTTTCCCGGTACCGGCTTCCCCGATGAGATCGGCGGGCCGAACGCCGAGGGCACGTCCGTGAACGTGGCCCTGCCGACCGGCACCGACGACCGGAACTGGCACCGGGCCTTCGACGCCGTCGTGCCGAGCCTGCTGCGCGCGTTCCATCCCCAGCTGCTGTTTACGCAGTGTGGTGCCGATCCGCACCGCCTCGACCCGCTGGCGAACCTGCGGCTGTCGGTGGACGGGCAGCGGGCGGCCTACCTGAAGCTGCGCGACCTCGCCGAACAGCTGTGCGAGGGCCGCTGGGTGGCGACCGGCGGCGGCGGGTACGCCCTCGTGGAAGCGGTGCCGAGGGCCTGGACGCACCTGATCGCGACGATCACGGGCGAGCCGATGGATCCGGCGACGATGGTTCCGCTGGAGTGGATCGATCTCGCGGCTCAGCTGTGCCCGCGCCGGATGGCGATGCCGCGGATGACCGACGATGCCGACCTGGCGTACGAGCCGTGGAGCCCGGACAGCGATCAGTCTCCATTGGACAGAGCCGTTCTGGCTACCCGCAAGGCCGTTTTCCCGCTGCACGGGCTCGATCCTTACGACCCGCGGGACTGACCGTGGCCGACGTGCTGCTCTCGGACGGCTCGACGGTTCAGGTCCGGCCGATCGATCCGGCGGACGCCGAGGCGATCGTGGCGATGCACGCCCGCTTCTCCGAGCGCACGCGCTATCTGCGGTACTTCTCGCCCTACCCGCGGATCCCGCCGCGCGACCTCGAACGCTTCGTCACCGTCGACCACCGCGACCGCGAGGCGTTCGTGGTCGCGTACGGCTCGAACTTGATCGCCGTGGGGCGTTACGAGCGTCTCGGCCCGCAGGCGCCCGACGCCGAGGTCGCGTTCGTGGTCGCCGACGAGCACCAGGGCCGCGGCATCGGCTCGGTCCTGCTCGAACACCTGGCCGCCGCGGCCGAACGGGCCGGCATCAGCCGCTTCGTCGCCGAGGTGCTCCCCGAGAACAGCGCCATGTTGCGCGTCTTCGCCGACGCCGGCTACCACGTCAACCGCTCCTACGCCGACGGCGTCGTCCACCTCACCTTCCCGATCGCGCCTACCGACCGGTCCCGCGAGGTCCAGGCCGCGCGCGAGCGGCGTACCGAGGCACGCTCCGTGGCGCGCTTGCTCAAGCCGCGGGCCGTAGCGGTCTACGGGGCCTCCCGGTCCGGGTCCGGCGTCGGCGCCGCTCTCCTCCGCCATTTACAGGGGTACGCCCACCGCGTATACCGGATCCAGCCGGGCTCATCAGTGTCCTCGGTGGACGATGACGTGGATCTGGCGGTGGTGGCCGTACCACCGGATGCGGTTCCTTCGGTGGTCGCGGACTGCGCCGGAAGGGTCGCCGGACTCGTCGTGATCACCGATCTGGACCCCGTCCAGCGCCGCACTCTGGTTTCCACGGCGCGAGCGGCCGGGATGCGGGTCATCGGCCCGGCCAGCCTCGGCATCGCGGCCGGCGACCTGAACGCAACGCTGTCTCCCCGGCTGCCCGCGCCGGGCCGGGTCGGCCTGTTCAGCCAGTCCGGCACCCTCGGCCTGGTGCTGCTGGCCGAGGCGGAGCGGCGGGGCGTCGGCATATCCAGCTTCGTCAGCGCCGGCCAGCGCGGCGACGTGTCCGGCAACGACCTGGTGCAGTACTGGGCCGAAGACCCGGACACCGACGTGATCCTGATGTACCTGGAGACCTTCGGCAATCCCCGCAAGTTCGCCCGCATCGCGCGCTCGGCCGGCCGGGACAAGCCGATCGTCGTTGTGGCCGGGCGTACCGGGCTGGGGTCGATGCTCGAACCCTCGGCTCTGCAGGCGCTCGGCGAGCATTCCGGCGTCATCCAGGTCCCCACCGTCGCCGAGCTGTTCGACGTCGGCCTGCTCTTGGCCGGGCAGCCGTTGCCGGCCGGTGATCGCGTCGGCGTGGTGAGCAACGCGGCCGCGCTGGCCGCTCTCGCGAGTTCGGCGCTGGTGACCGCGGGCCTGCGGGTCGGTGCGGTCGGTGCGGTCGGCCCCTCGGCCTCCGACGACGAGTTCGCCGCGGCGCTGTCCGAGGCGCTGCGGTCCAGCGATACCGACGCCTTGCTCGTCGTGGTGGCGCCGCCGCTGCCGACCGGGCCGATGGAGCTGCCTTCGCAGAAGCCCGCTCCCTACTCGCATCTAGTCGCTGCGGCCGCCGAGGGCTTCGGAAAGCCGGTTGTGACGTCGTTCCTCTACGGTGCCTCGGTGGCATCGGTGCCCGATTACCGCTCGATCGAAGAAGCCGTACGCGCGCTGGCGCACGTCAGCCGCCGAGCCGCCTGGCTACGCGAACCGCTCGGAGTCGTGCCGCCGTCCCCGGTGGTTTCCCCGCCGGCGAATTTGTCTACTGTGGACGAACTGCTGGCCGCCTACGGGATCGAGGTCGTGCCGAGCGTACGCGTACGAGGCTCGGAGGCGGTGCTGGACGCGGTCCATTCGTTCTCCGCGATCTCCGCGGGTACGCCAGTCCCCGTAGCGATTAAGGTCGCGGACCGCCCGCACCGCATCGACCTCGGTGCCGTCCGGCTCGATGTCACCGACCGCGCTGAGGCCGTCTACCGCGACCTCGAATCCTTGTTCGGGGCCGACGTGGAGGTCTACGTGCAGCCGATGGCGGCGCCGGGCGTACCGTGCGTCGTCGAGGTCTTCGACGATCCCGCGTTCGGCCCGGTGGTCGGCTTCGGGCTCGGCGGCGTCGTGGCGGATCTCGTCGGCGACCGCGCTTGGCGGGCCGCACCGCTGACCGACCGCGACGCCTTCGACCTCGTGCGTACGCCCCGCGCCGCCGACCTGCTCACCGGGGCGGCCGGTGGGACCGCGGTGAATCTGGTCGCTTTGGAGGATCTGCTGATCCGCATCGGGCACCTCGCCGACGAGGTGCCGCAGCTGCGCCGCCTGGTGCTGAACCCGGTGCTGGCCCGGCCGGACGGGTACGCCGTGCTGCACGCGTCGGGCGAGCTGGTCGAGCCCGCACCACGGCCGGATACCGGACCCCGGCTTCTGCCGCCCGCTCGCTGACTATACGGCTCGCCATTGTGGACGATACGGCTGCGCAATCGGCCGATCACCGCCGATCGTCGAACCGAATAGCCACCCGGCATTGGTATTGATGCTCGACCATCGCCGCTTGCGTCGGCCACACTATACTGACTCATGCCTATGAGGACGAAGGACGCCGAGCGAGCCCTCGATCGTCGTTACTTCTTCCTGAGTTATGCCCGCGGCGATGATCAGGCCAGTGTCGGCCGATTCTATGACGATCTCTGCGACGCGGTCCGCCGCCGATCCGGTACGCGCGGCGGTGTCGGCTTCCTCGACCAGGAGATCGAGCCCGGCGACCGGTGGGCCGAGCGGATCGCGCGGGCCCTGGCGCGGTCGGCGACGCTGGTCGCGCTCATCTCGCCGACGTACTTCAATAGCGAATACTGCGGCAAAGAGGCGGCCTTTTTCTGGGATCGTCTGGACCGTCATCAGAAACTGTTCGGCACCCGGCCGGCGGCCTTCATCCCGATCCTCTGGTCACCCTGTCCGGCGATTCCGGATATGATTAACGAAGTCCAATATGATCATCGAGATCTCGATGACACATATCGCCGGTTCGGCGTACGCCTTATGGTGCGCAGCGCGGTCGAGAAGATTCTCGCCTACGAAGTGCTGCTGTATCACCTGGCCGACCGGATCGTACAGGCGGCGACCGGCCCCTCGCGGCTGCTGGAGGAGCAAGGGCTGCCGGATCTGGACACGGTCGCGCCGATGTTCCCCGAGCGCCTGGTGTCGGAGTGGCCGGCCGGCCCGGACCACGTCCACTTCATCCTGGCGACGGGGACCGCGGATCAAATGCGCGGCCGGCGCCAGCGTCTCGACTACTACGGCACCGGCGTCGAGGACTGGGCTCCGTACCATCCGGAGGTCAGGCCGGGACTGTGGTCGCTGTCGCAGTACATCGCCGGCTCCCCGCAGCGCTCCGGTGTCGGCGCGGTCGCGGTGGATCGCGTCGTCGACCTCATGGCCTGGGCCCAGGACCACAACCAGATCGTGGTGCTCCTCGTCGACGCCTGGGCGGATTTGCTGCCGGGCAACGCGTCGGCCATGCGGCATTACGACCGGACGCGCGTACCGGGATCGGCGGTGCTCATCCCCGGCAGCGGCACCGATTCCGAGTACCAGGCAAGCGCCGACGTCCTGGAGGCGAAAATGATCGCCGCGTTCGCGGGCCGCCACGACGACGCCGACCTGTTCGGCCTGGGGTTGACGACGTTCGGTGAGTACCACGCCAAGCTCGAAGAGGTGCTCGCGGTCGCGCAGAACCGCATCGGCGAGCTCGGCCGGGTGAACCCCGGCATCGAGGACGGCGGCGAACCGCCCGGATTCAGGACGCCGTGAGCGCCGCCATGACGTCGTCATCAGCGAAGCGCCGGGATACCGGCCCGGCCCCCGGCCGGGTCGTGACGTTCTACTCGTACAAGGGCGGTTCCGGGCGGACCATGGCGGCCGCCAACGCGGCTTGGATCCTGGCCAGCAACGGCCGGCGGGTCCTGCTCATGGACTGGGACCTGGAGTCCCCCGGCTTGCACCGCTACCTGCATCCGTTCCTCTTCGACAAGGAGCTGCGCTCCACCCGCGGCGTCTTCGATCTCCTCCGGGATTACGCGCGGTCGGCGATGGACGTCTCCCTGGACAGCATGGGCGCGGGCGAGCTGCTCGACGGTCTGGACCTCACCGACTACCACACCCAGGTGCGCTGGGACTTCGGCGGCGCCGGCCGGATCGACCTCATGCCCGCCGGGCAGCAAGACGACGCGTACTCCCGGGCCGTCAGCACCTTCTCGTGGACGGCGTTCTACGAACGCTTGGGCGGCGCCGCCCTCCTTCGCGAAGTGCGCGAACGCTTGGGCCGGGCGTACGACTATGTGCTCATCGACAGCCGGACCGGATTCAACGATGTGGCCGGTATCTGCACTCAAGCGCTGCCGGACGTCGTCGTCGCGTGTTTCACCATGGCGACGCAGAGCATCGAGGGCACGGCGGCGGCCGCTCGGGCCGTCCAGCGCCGTCGTGCGGACGGCGTCCGGATCCTTCCGGTGCCGATGAGGGTGGATTACGCGGAGCACGAGCGGCTGGAGGCGGGCCGCGACCTGGCTCGGCGAAAGCTCACGAGGTTCCTGACCGAGTCCGTGGACGCCGACGCGTACTGGGGGTCGATGGAGATCCCGTATCTGCCGCTCTACGCGTACGAGGAATTCCTTGCGCCGTTCGCCGAGCGGCCCGGTGCGGAACTGTCGCTGCTGGCCGCCACCGAACGGCTGGTCGGCGAGATCACGCAGGGCGACGTGCGAGCGCTGGCCGCTATGCCCGAGGCACTGCGGGTGCGATGGCGTACCCGTTTCCAGCGCTTGCGCCATCCGCGGACGCACGACGTGGCCATCTGCTACGCGGCGGTGAACCGGACCTGGGCGGAGTGGACCTCGTCGGTGCTGGAGCGCGGCGGCCTGTTCACCCGCCTGTACGCCCTCGACTACGGCAGCGGACCGGCCATCGTCGACCAGATCTCGCGCGTCGTGGACACCTCGTCCCGAACCGTCCTGCTGGTATCGCGCGATCTGGCGGCATCGCCGGCCGCGGCCCGGATCTGGCAGACGCTCATCGACCGGGAGCGCGACTCCGACATCCGCCTGCTCGTCGTCCGCGTCGACGGCGGCAAGCTGCCATCGCCCTTCAACGAACGCATTCCGGTCAACCTCGGCAGCGAGCAGAACGGGGAGCGTGCGGCCCAGCTGCTCCGCGAGGCGCTGGAGCTGTCGGCGTGGTCCCCCGCGGACGACCACGGGCCGCGGTTCCCCGGCACCGAGCCGCCGGTCTGGCAGGTCCGCCCGCGCAGCGTCAGCTTCCACGGCCGCAGCCAGGCGCTGGAGGATCTGCGGGACCGGTTCTCCGCCGACACCGTCGTACGCCGTCCCCAGGTGCTGCACGGGCTCGGCGGCGTGGGCAAGACGCAGCTGGCCATCGAGTACGCCAACCGCTTCGCCGCCGACTACGACGTGGTGTGGTGGATATCGGCGGACGAGCCCGGCTCGGTGAAGGAAGGTCTCGGCCAGCTGGCGCACGCGCTGCGGCTGCCGACGGCCAACAACCTGGAGGAGAACGTCCAAGGGGCGCTGGATCACCTGCGGCGGGGCGTGCCCTACTCGCGCTGGCTGATCGTGCTGGACAACGCCGACGATCCCCAAGCGCTGCAAGAGCTGATTCCCCGGGGTCCGGGTCATGTCCTGATCACCTCCCGCAACCAGGAATGGATCACGTACGCCCCCGCGGTCGAGGTCGACATCTTCAGCCGGGCGGAAAGCGTTGCGCTGCTTCGGGGCGAGGTGAGCGGCCTGACCGCGGCGGACGCCGACCGCGTGGCCGAGATCCTGGGCGATCTCCCGCTGGCGCTCGTCCAGGCGGCCGCGTACCTGACTCTGTCGGCGCAATCGGTCGACGACTACATCACGTTGCTGCGATCCCACCTGGCGCCGATGCTCGATCCGGAGGAGCCGGTGGCCAACTATCCGCGTACGGCGGCGGCGACGTGGCTGCTGGCGATGGATCACCTGCGCGAGGAGAGCCCCGCGGCGGCGGCCGTGCTGGAGATGTGTTCGTTCTTCGCTCCCGAGCCGATTCCGGTCGCCTTGCTGTCGGGATCGCGGTTCACGGAGATGATCCGGCATTACGATCCGCTATTGCGGGACCTGATGCTGCAAAACCAGCTGCTGCGGCGGATCGCCCAGTACGCCCTGGCCCGCCTGGACCTGGCCACCAACAGCATCGAGATGCACCGGCTCGTGCAGGCCGTCTTGCGTGACCGCCTGAACGAGCGCCGCGAGGAGGTCCGTACGCGCGCCTGCGAACTGCTGGCGGCCGCCGACCCCGGCGATCCGGACACGCCCGACCTGTGGCCGCAGTACGCCGAGATCTGGCCCCATGCACGGGCGATCGAGCTGGCCGACTGTTCAGACGATCAAGCGCGCACCCTGACCTACAACCTCATCCGGTACCGGTACCGCGAAGGCGACTACGAGCGCTGTCTGGAGTTCGCCGCCGCCGCCCTGCGAGTGTGGCCCGAGGACGACGAACTGACGTTGCGCGTACACATGCAGGTGGCGAACGTGCAGCGCGCGACCGCCGACTACGCCGCGGCGCGATCCACCGACGAGCACGTGCTGGCCGAGTTCGAGCGCAAGCTCGGCGAGAACCACCTCTACACCTTGATGGCCGCCCGCAGCGTCGCGGCCGACATGCGGATCGTCGGGGACTACGACCGCGCCCGCAAGCGCGACGAGCTGACGGTCCGGATCTTCAGCGAGACGTTCGGGGCGACCCATCCTCAGACGCTGCAATCGGAGAACAACCTCGCGGTGTCGCTGCGCCTCAGCGGCGACTTCCGCGAGGCCGCGACCCTGGACGACCACATCTATGACAGCCGGCTGCAACAGTTCGGCCCCCGCCATCCCGACACGCTGGTGTCCGGGGGGCAGCTGGGCCGCGCGCTACGCGACATCGGGCAGCTGGAGCAGTCCAAGGATCTGTTGGCCACGACGCTTGCGGTTCAACAAGAAGTACGCCCGACCGACCATTGGGAGACGCTGCGTACCGCGGCGTACCTGGCGTCGACGCTGCGCCAGCTGGGCGAGTTCGCCGAGGCGCACGAACTGGCCCTCGACACGCTGGACCGGTACCGCCGCACCCACCTGCCGACGCATCTGGACCGGCTGGCCTGCGAACTGATCACGGCCACCACCTACTCGGCGATCGGCGCCGATCAGCGCGCCCGCGACATCGCGTCCAATGTGCTCGATCGGTACGGCGCAGTCCTGTCGCCGATACACACCTTCGTCCTGTCTGCACTGAACAATCTCGGCATCTTCCAGCGCCGCGACGGCGACGTCCGTTCGGCGGAGCAGAGCACGCGGCGGGCGTACGAAGGCTTCAAGAGGAGCCTCGGGCCGCAGCATCCCTACACTCTGATCGCGGCGCTGAACCTCGCCAACGACCTGTACGGCCTGCACAACTTCCGGGCCGCCCTGGAACTGGATACGCACACGTACTTCGCGCTGGAGAACGTCCTCGGCGGCGATCACCCGGACATCCTCAGCGCGGCGACCAACCTCGCGCTGTCCTCGGAAGGTGCGCCCAGCGAGCCGATCGCCTCCGCGGTACGCGAACAGGCGGTGGCGAAGCTGGTCGCCCGGCTCGGCCACCGCAACCCGCGTACGCTCAGCGCCCTCACCCGGGAACGGTTCGACTGCTATATCGAGCCGCCGCCGACGTGACCGCGATGTCATCGGGGTCCACTGTGTACTCGGCCGGGCCTTCGCGGTGGCGTGCGATCACGCGGTAGCGTACCGGCGGACCGCTCGGTCCCCAGATCGCCCCGACGATCGTCGCCTCGGCACCGCTCGCGAGGAGGCGTACGCGCGTCCCGGCGGCGTGGCCGTCGTCGCCGACGATGAGAAGAGCATCGAGGATCTGCCGCGCCCCTTCGACGCCGACCTCGGCCGGACCGTCCCCCAGGAGCAGGCGGGCACTGCGATCCAGTGCAGCGCAAGCGATGTCCACGGCGGTCTCCTCGCCCAGCTCGGCCGTCCACGCGAGATCGCCGGGCGGATCTCCGGCGCCGGCATAGGCCTCGATCAACCGGTCCAGCCGCCACTCACCGTGGTAGAGCAGGCCGACGCCGCTGCCGGGTTCGCCGCGGGTCGGCGGGAACCGGTCGACCAGGTGGGCGGCCCGCCCGTCCGGTACGCGCGCCGCTCGCCGCGTATCCGCCAGCCGCGCCGGAAAGTCCCACCGCTCCCGGGCGGCGATGAGCGCGGCGCGATGACTGTCCAATGTAGATGGATAGACCGTGCGGCCGTATGAGGCGAGGATCTCGTCCGGGCGCAGTCCCCGGTCGAGCTGGCGCCGAGCGACGGAGTACGCCACCCCGGAGCGCTCGGCGAGATCGCGGATGGCCCGGCGGCGGGCCCGATCGGTCGTACTCATGGCATCCTCCGGCGGAGCCCCACGCGATCCGCTCGGCAGGCAGACCTGGATCGGCGGCCGGATGCCGCCGTACGCGCTGAGTCGGAGCCTCTTGGCCGGCTGCGTACGGCCGGCGTGGGCGGTCGTACTCGGCACGGGCAGGCGCGCTGCCAGTTCCGATCGTACCCTCGCCGGATGCAGCCGGCTCAGCCCTTGGCGGCCGCCTTCATCTCCTTCTTGTACGCCCGCACCTTCGCCAGCGACGCGGCGTCCACGATGTCGGCGGCCGACCGGAACGAACCGGCCTCGCCGTATGCGCCGGCCGCCTCGCGCCAGCCGGGCCGGTCCACGCCGAACTGCTTGCCGAGCAGCGCGGTGAAGATCTGGGCCTTCTGCTTGCCGAACCCCGGCAGTGCCTCCAGCCGCTTCACCAGGTCCTTGCCGTCGGCGGCCTCGGCCCAGATGGCCGCGGCGTCGCCGTCGTAGGCGTCGGCCACCGCCTGGCACAGCTTCTGCGTACGCTCGGCCATCGAGCCGGGGAAGCGGTGGATCGCCGGTACGGTCGCGAAGATCTTCGCGAACGCCTCGGGTTCGTGACCGGCGATCGCGGCGGCGTCGAGGCGGTCGACGCCGAGCCGGTCGGCCAGGATGCGCGGCCCCTTGAACGCCTTCTCCAGCGGCTGCTGCTGGTCGAGCAGCATGCCGACGAGCAGCGCCAGCGGATCGGTGGCGAGCATCTCGTCGGCGGCGGGGTCCTGAGCGAGGAACAGCTTCGGCATGTCTGTCACAGTAACGCCTTGCCGATGGCGAGCCGCCGGCAATCGCGTACTGCCTACACACGGGTGGCCGGGCCGGCACGACGGCGCCCCGCGGCGGGACCGAACCCGGCCGCGGAGCGCCCATCCGCCGTCAGACCTTCCGGCCGACCCCGCACCACTCGGTGACGGTGGTGGTGTCGTTGCCGTTGGGGCGCCACTGCGACACGGTCACCAGGCCCGGTTCGAGGATCTCCAGGCCGTCGAAGAACCGGCTGATCTCGTCGGGCGTACGCGCGCAGATCGGCGCCGCGCCGCTGGAGTTCCACATCTGCATCGCCCGCTCGACCGCCTCGCGGTGCACCTCCATCGTCGGGTGCGAGATGACGAGGTAGCTGCCCGACGGCACGGCGTCGAGGACCTTGCGGACGATCGCCTGGGCCGCGTCGTCCTCGATCACGAAGTTGAGGATGCCCAGCAGCATGACCGCCACCGGCTGCTCGAAGTCGAGCGTACGCGCGGCTTCGCCGAGGATCCCGTCGATGTCACGGATGTCGGCGTCGATGTAGTCGGTGGCGCCTTCGGGCGTACTGGTGAGCAGGGCTCGGGCGTGTACGAGGACCATCGGGTCGTTGTCCACGTAGACGATCCGGGCGTCGGACCGCGTACGCTGTGCGACCTCGTGCGTGTTGTTGGCGGTGGGCAGGCCGGTGCCGATGTCGAGGAACTGGCCGATGCCGCAGTCGGCGGCCAGGAACGGGACCACGCGGCCGAGGAACTCCCGGTTGTACCGGGCCGACTGGACCAGCTCGGGCATGAAGGTGAGAACCTGCTCGGCCGCCTCGCGGTCGGCCGAGAAGTTGTCCTTACCGCCGAGAAGGTAGTTCCACAGCCGCGCTGAGTGGGCGACCGAAGTGTCCAGACGCGACAGTGGATCGCTCGTGTCGGTCGATGGGTTCACGAAAACCTCACAGATGGGGAAGAAACCTCACAGGATGGGGAAGACCGCGAAGATCGGCGGTTCACAGGCTAATGCTCCGCGGGCCTGGTGGGAACAACGGTTTCGCTGGCTTGTCGATCTTTCGATAGCGCGGGCCGGTCACGCCCCGCCGGTCGGGTGTACGGGGGGCGTCAGCCGTCGGGGTGGATGTCCTCGGCGATCCGGCGCAGGATGTCGCGGGTGTGCTCGGGCGGGTCGGCCTCGATGCACAGCGTCTCCATCACGATGGCGTACTGGTCGACGTCGTCGCGCTTGTCCAGGTAGAGCGCGCTCGTGAGCTGTTCGACGTAGACCACGTCGGGCAGGTCCTGCTCGGCGAAGCGCAGGATGCTGAACGAGCCGCCGTGGGCCGAGTGCCCGCCGATGCGAAACGGCACGACCTGTACGCGGATGTTGGGCAGCAACGTGGCCTCCATGAGGGCCTCGATCTGCGCCCGCATCGACTTCGCGCCACCGACCGGCCGGCGCAGCGCGCCCTCGTCGACGACCGCCCAGAACAGGGGCGGGTCGGGGCGAAAGAGCACCTGCTGGCGGGTCATGCGCAGGTCCACCCGCCGCTCGATCTCCTCCGGGGTGGCTCGGGGATAGCCGAGCCGGACGACCGCGCGGGCGTAGTCGCGGGTCTGTAGCAGGCCCGGCACGAACTGCACCTCGTAGTTGCGGATCAGCGACGCGGCCGACTCCAGCCCAATGTAGGGCTGAAACCAGGCGGGAAGGATGTCGCCGTAGTGGTGCCACCAACCGGGCTGGTTGGCGTCGCGAGCCAGGGCCAGCAGCCGGTCGCGCTCGGCGCCGTCGTTGAGGCCGTAGAAGCTGAGCAGGTCGGCCACATCGCGTTCCTTGAAGCCGACGCGGCCCAGCTCCATGCGGCTGATCTTCGATTCGGAGGAGCGGATCTGCCAGCCGGCGTCCTCGCGGGTGATGCCGCGGGATTCGCGAAGGCGGCGCAGGTTCGCTCCAAGGAGGATGCGCAGCACGGTAGGGCCGCCGGACCCGCCGCTGTCATACGCTGGCGCGGTCAACAGGCGTCACCTCCTTACCGCTCTTCTCGACATGTAGCATGTCATGATCGCTATTCGGCGGAACCCGCCGTGCGTCTACTTTGTCCGCGGCTGCGAATGCGATTGCGGCGCCGGCTCCGCTGTGCCGGTGCTGCCGATTCGCGCGGTGTCGCCGGCCCGGTTCGCTTCGCCGTCCGTGGCCGATCCACCGGTGACCAGGTCGTCGAAGTCGCCGTCGCGTACGCCCGCGACGAATGCGGTGATCTCGGCCGGGGTGAAGACCAGAGCTGGGCCCTCGGGATTGCGCGAGTTGCGGATGGCAAAGCCGTCGCCGTGGGGCAGACGGGCCATCTCCACGCAATTGCCGCTGGCGTTGCTCCGGCGCGCCTTGCGCCACTTCAGCTGAGGCAGACGAGATCCGGGTATTGGCATGGTCGGCGTACCGCTGGAGCCGGGTTCTGGGGCATCTCTCGTCACTAAAAGGTCCCTCCCGCGATTGACGATTGCGCATCTGCACGTGCATCCGCTCTTGCATCTGCACCACGCGAGGCGCATCATAACGCATGTGACCTGCCGGTGGAGGCGGCGTCGCGGGACCGGAATCGGGGCCGACCGCCAGCACCACTTCCACCGAACGGTCATCGCACAGCGGCCGTACCGGCACCACCGCTTTGGTCGTTGTCGCAAGGTCCGGCGGGTACCTCGATCGGGTGATGCCGCCGCATCGGGCGCCGTTCGACCGCGCGGAATGTACATCGCTGGACGCCGATGCACGTTATCGATGGTGATGCGAGCGATACGCATCGGGTGAAGGCGGGAAGCGCACCACGGAAAGGGGGGCCGGCACCGTGGACCCATTCATACTCGTCGCCGTCGTGGCGATCGTCGCAGGCGCGGCCGCGGCGCGCTGGTACCGCCACCGCGCCCGCCGGGCCGAGGCCGAGGCGGTGACGCTGCGGCGCAAGGTCCTGGCCGAGCAGCGCGCGGCTCGCCAGGACACACTGACCGGCCTGTTCAACCGGCGGGCCTTCTACGAGTTCGGCGAGCTGCTGCTGTCCGATGTGGCGCGCCGCCCGCTCGTGGCGATCATGGTCGACCTCGACGAGTTCCGGAAGATCAACGACACCCTCGGCCACGTCATCGCCGACGAGGTGCTGGTCGTCCTGGGCCGGCGGTTCGCCGACTACACCACCGGCCACCTGGCCGCCCGCCTCGGCGCCGACGAGTTCGTCGCGCTGGTCCCGGGCTCCACCGCCGCCGACGGGACCCCCTACCCGGACGCGCGCGAACTCACCAAGATCTTGTCGGCCCCGATTTGGGCCTCCGGCCACTGGGTGCGTATCAGCGCCTCGGTCGGCGTGGCCGCGGCCGACGGCACCGCGGATCTCGGCAAGATACTGCGCCGAGCCGACGCGGTGATGCGACGGGCGAAAATTCTTCAGCGGCGGGCTCAGCGCGCCCACCCGACCGCGCCCACGGCAGAGCTCGGCGGCCCGGCCGCGCACGAGCAGCACGCCTCCTCAGCCCACCGGGGCACGCTGCCCGTCTACTGCCGAACCAGGGCTGTCGCCCGGCGCCGCCGGCGCGCATGACAGCCGTCCCCCGGTGAGCCGATCGTGAGCGGCCCACCGGGGGATGGCTCCTTCTTGCTCCCCCAAGATCCCGGTTAGATCAGGGTTATAACCGCATGTGACCGTTCACAAGCGAGCAATATCCCTGATCTAAACCAGATCTTGGAGTGGATCCTGCGTCAGTCGACCTGGCGTGTCCCGCTCCGGGGCGCGTTTGGCGACGCTGGCTTGGGAGGCGGCCGAGCGGGAGGACTTCTGGCCGGGCGGGCGGCCGGACTGCTGTCCCAAGTAGACGGTGGTGTGCGCGCGGGTGTCGACCTCGACATATATGGCGACTGGTGGGTGGTGGCCGACCTGCCGTACGCCGCCCGGTCGGCACCGCGCTCGATCTCGGAACCGGATGCGGCGTACCGGCTTTGTCGAGCGCGGCATCCTCGTCCCGCAGACGTGGGCGGCGAGCAGGGAATATAGACGTCCTTAAAATATGCCAGATTTCCGGCACGAGGCGAGAATCCAGTCGTCGAGCTGGTGCTTCCAGTCCGTGTCGGCCAGGCGGGCGTGATCGACGACGAACCGCCCGAACAGGTCGCGGCCGGCGAGCAGGCCGCCGCGGCGGTCCAGCTCCAGCACCACCTGGGTGGCGAAGGGGCCGGCCACGAAGGTGACCTCCAGCCGGTTGAGCGCGGCGGCGTACTGGGCCGGCGGGTGGAACTCGATCTCCTGGTAGAAGGGGAGCGTCTGGTCGACCCCACGCAGCGAGCCGTGCGCGACGTCGGAGCGCAGGATCCGGAAACCGAGATCCAGCAAGGCTCGCACGACCGTCTCCTGAGCGGGCAGGGGATCGGCGGCGACGGGGCCGGAGTCCGAGGAGTCGAAGGCCCGCGCCACCTCCAGCTCCGTACGCAGGGCCACCTGCACGTCGGGCAGCACGATCCCGGACACGCTGGTCACCGGTGTCTCGTAGGGCACGAGGAAGTCGAAGTCGAACTCCCGCTCCTCGCCGGGGGCCAGGCCGAACGATTCGGTGACCGCCTGGCGGCCGAAGAAGACGTCGTCGCGGGATTCTTCGCCGTCAACACAGACCTTTGTAGACAGTCCTAACACGATCCGGCTCACCGTCACCGGCCGGCTGCCACCGGCGACGCGGATGGTGCCGCTCAGGTCGCTGCCCGGCGTGACCCGGTCGCTCGACAGCGTGGTCGCGACGCTCGGCCCGCCCGTACCGAAGACCTGCCGCAGCCGATCCAACATGCCTGTCCGCCTCCCCATGGGCATCCCGCGACGGTAACCGCGGCCGGCCCGGCCGGCCCGCAACAGAGTAATCCACGACACATCCCGGGTGAGAAGAACTCACCGGCACTTCACGCGGCCCAGCGCAAGCTGATCACATGTTCAGCGAACGGGGAGGGACGATGAACGACAGCGCGACGATCTCCGGGCACGCCCTGCGGGGATCGCACCCAGCCGCCCAGCCACGGCCTGACGGGGGCGCGATCTCCTCGGGCCAGCGCGAGGTGGCCAGTGACTTGGATGCGGTTGACGAGCGCGGTGTCTCGTCGGATCTGGTCCGGGCGTACCTCAACGCCATCGGCCGGACCCGGCTGCTGACCGCCGAGCAGGAGGTCGATCTGGCCCGCAAGGTCGAGGCCGGCCTGATGGCCGAGCACATCCTCGACGAGCTGGCCGAGGGCGACGCCACCGTACGCGGCGCGGTCAAGGCCGACCCGCACGAGCTGGCCGTGATCGTGGCCGAGGGCCGGGCCGCCAAGAACCATCTGCTGGAGGCCAACCTGCGGCTGGTGGTCAGCGTGGCCAAGCGGTATACGGGCCGGGGCATGGCGTTCCTGGATCTGATCCAGGAGGGCAACCTGGGCCTGATCCGGGCGGTGGAGAAGTTCGACTACACCAAGGGTTACAAGTTCTCCACGTACGCG
>Ga0114129_10007100_pt1 | contig 15939 bp, 21 predicted proteins | sample RhiMetdeltSRZDD1_FD_80071 | JGI IMG/M metagenome (GOLD analysis project Ga0114129, IMG submission 80071) | Populus rhizosphere microbial communities from Tennessee, USA - Rhizosphere MetaG P. deltoides SRZDD1 (version 2) (version 2) | ecosystem: Host-associated > Plants > Roots > Rhizosphere >... | reverse complement strand
CTTGAAGCGATTGGATGTCCTTCTTGAACGGGCAGTGTTAGCCGCCCAAACTGTTTACGGCGCGGCGCCTGGAAGTGATCTTTATCGAGGTCTCTATATCAGCCAAGAAGAAGTCCGCCGTTTTGTAGACCCTCATCACGTTCAGCCACCCCTGCTGGCGCATTACCTCAAACTCGACGATCAGATTGTTCGTTTGTTGCTGGAGCAAGACAGCTTGGATCCACGCCTCGCGCCGTTCTGCCAATTGATCGAGCCGTGTCCCGGAATAATCTCGGTGCCGAGGTAAAGGAGACCACGGGAGCGCTCGTCAAGCAGGCGAGGCAAGTGCGCCGCCCATTGAGGCTTTATTTGCATGGGCCTCCTGGGATAGATCACCGGGCCATCGCGGAAGCATTGGCAGCGAAGGTCGGAGCGCGACTTCTTGCCGTTAACCTTTCGTATTTAATTAATAGCCCGACTGATTTCGCACAGATCCTGCCGTTAATATTTCGCGAGGCGTGGTTTCAGAATGCTATCCTGTACATCGATGGAATGGATGCTCTGCGCACCGACGAACGAACGGTCCCGTATCAGCGTATGTTGGACGCTCTTGCGGAGGACGCAGGTGTAACAATTTTTGCCGGTACACAGCCCTGGGTCCTTTCTGGAGGTGCATCGATCGGGGTAATCACCATCCCAGTTTCCTTTCCCGACTTTGCAGAGCGTCGTGCAATATGGCAGGCCGAACTCGCATCAAAGAACCTTGCGCTCGACCCAGATGTTCTCGGTAGCCTAGCTGATCGATTCCATTTGTCTGCAGCAGAGATCCGGAACTCGGTATCGGCGGCTATCAACGAAGCGCGCTTGCGTGACGCTGCCGACAATGCGCCTAGTTTATTCAGTACACCCGGTACTCAGCTGAATCAGCCTGATTTTTTCGGTACTGCACGGGCTCAATTTGCTCATCACGTGCCCAACTTAGTCACGAGGTGTGTTCCTAAATACACTTGGGACGATATTGTACTTCCAGCGGATGTAGCCACCCATCTCAGAGAAATCTGTGATCAGGCGAAGTTTAGGTACATTGTATATGGAGAGTGGGGATTTGGGAGCAAGCTGTCGCGTGGAAAAGATCTAAACGTTCTCTTTGCCGGCCCGCCGGGGACGGGCAAAACTATGGCCGCTGAAGTCATTGCCAACGATTTGGCACTCGAACTTTATCAAATCGATTTGTCTCAAGTGGTTAGTAAGTACATTGGCGACACGGAAAAAAATCTCAAGGAAATTTTTGCTTTGGCGGAGAGATCAAACGCGATTCTCTTTTTCGATGAGGCCGATACCTTGTTTGGCAAACGTTCTCAGGTCAGAGACTCGCATGATCGGTAGGCGAATCTGGAAATAGGTTACCTCCTTCAGAAAATGGAGGCGTACGACGGAATCGCAATTCTAGCTACGAATATGCGAAACAACATGGACGAGGCGTTTCTCCGGCGATTAAAATTCTATGTGGAATTTCCTTTTCCCGAGGCTCCGGACCGTCACCTGATTTGGCTACGACACTTACCTCATGAAGTGCCGCTTACTGAAGATGTTGACCTTGAGTTTCTTGCGCAACACCTAAAGCTCGCGGGAGGTAACATCCGCAATATCGTGCTGAACGCATCATTTTTAGCGGCAGCAAAGCAGCAAGCAGTTGGCATGAAGCACTTAGTCTTGGCCACTAAGCGGGAATATCAGAAGTTTGGCAAGAGCTGTATCGAGTCGGAGTTCGGTCCGTATTACGAGTTGGTGAGGAATGGATGATCGCTGACGTTGGTCGCACTCTGGAAAAGCTATTTCAGATTGAGTTCGGCACTTCCTTGCCGTTCGACCTTAGCTTTGCGATCCCGGATAAGAACTTCACTCCTGTTTCCATTATTAAGAACCCGCTGAATTGCTATCTTTACGATATTAGGGAAGATCGCGAATTGCGGCAAACCGAGCCACGTGTGCGTCGGACGGCGGCGGGTTTTGCAGAAAAGGAGTATCCGCCGGCGCGCATCAAGCTGTCCTACTGCATTACAGCTTGGAGCCCAGTCCAAATGGGACCGAAGGTTCCACCTGCACTGGACGAGCACAGCCTTCTGAGTCAAGTACTGAAAACACTTTTGAAATACCCAACGTTGCCGGAACCCGCTCTTGCAGGCCTTTTAGTAGGCCAGCAACCACCGCTGCCCACGACTGCTGTATTGCCAGACGGAATCAAGAACAACAGTGATTTTTGGAATGCAATCGGTGGACAGCTTCGACCAGCGCTGGAATACACAGTCACGATCTCGCTGGATTATCAACTGAAGTTCACGGGACCGTTGGTTCATGCGGTTAATGTCACCTTTGATGGTGGTGATACATTCTGGGTTGTAGGTGGATCAGTTTACCACTCTTCGACCCCTACCAGGGGCATAGCCGACGCCTGGATAAGGGTAATTGAGACAGGGAAAATCTATACCTCCGACAGTGACGGGCGTTACCGTATCGATCGGATTGCTGCAGGTACATACAACCTGGTAGTGCGAGCCGTCGGTTACAAGGAGGGCACGCGCACCATCGAGGTTCCGTTGATGAGTGGGAACTACGATGTAGGCCTATCGCCGTGATTAGTCTAGGGATGCAGTCCACCGGAATGTTATCGGCATGATCAAAAAACAATGCGAGTTCGAAAGAGAACGCAATAGTCCGCGACAGGAAGGATGGAGGTGACTGATGCTAAGTTTCAAAACCCCAGGCGTTTACATAGAGGAATTACCCGCCGTTGGCCCAATAGAAGGTGTTGGTACCAGCACGGCTGCTTTCATCGGACCGGGGAAATTCGGACCTATTAATTCTCCGACTAAGATCACTAATTGGACGCAGTTCGTCAATGCATTCGGTGATTACATTATGTCGCCAAGGATTTATTTAGCTTATGGCGTGCGGGGATTCTTTGAGAACGGCGGCACGGTGGCTTATATCGTGCGTGTATCTAAAGCTGCGCGAGCCTCACTTGAGCTAGATGACCGAAAGACCCCGGGGCTTGCCGGTAAGGCATTGCGAATCGAAGCTCATGACGAGGGTCCGGCGGGTAACACAATCAAGGTAGCAGTGCAGGACGCTCAGATAGTCGCCGCGGCAGCGAATGCCAGGGTGCGCCGTGCCCGTGCAGCCATTTCAAATGCTGCGTTGGATACCGTGCGTCTTGCTAACATAGCCGATGCAGCCATTTTTCGTCCGGGTGATGTCGTTACCATCGAAGGAAGTGAAGAGCGAGCCGAGATTGACCGAATAAGCGCCGATCAACTCATTCTGACAACCAATTTGACTGCCAATTTTGCTGCCGGGTTCGTCCGCATCGCAGATTTGCAGGCCAACCAGCGCATCTTCCGCGTGGAGAACGGCAGTAGCCTTGAGCCCGGTAGTGTTATTAAGCTGGACCAGGCTGGCGGCAGTAGCCTTGAGCCCGGTAGTGTTATTAAAGTGGATAAGGCTGGCGGTAACAACGAGAACTCCGTTGTCGATCGGGTTAACGGTGAGTTTATCACCCTAGCTGGAAGCGGGCTAACAAAGACGTACACTCTGGCGCAGGGAGATCAGCCAGTTGCCATCACTTCCTTCGAATTCAACCTGGTTATTACAAAAGGTGCTGTGACGGAAAACTATATTAATCTCTCTATGGACGCGCGGCATAGCCGTTACTTTGGTCGAATTGTGAATTCAACTCTAGTGGCGGTATCGCTGCCGCAGGTTCCTAGTGTCCAGGTACCACCTCTCAATCGGGCCGCTGAGGTCGGCGCAACATATCTTGCTGGCGGGACGGCTGATAAACTGGACGAAATTGGTTTCAATGAGTACCAGAAGTCGTTGCAAGCTTTAGAGAAGGTCGATGATGTGAATCTGGTATGCGTCCCTGACCGCACTGATGCCGGAGTGCAGGGAGAAGTCGTGGCACACTGCGAGCGCATGGGGGATCGTTTCGCAATCCTGGATTCTGCCTTCAATGCCGAGCCTTCAGGTCCAGGGAGTATTCTAACGCAGCGGGCGGCAGTGGAATCCCAACGCGGTTATGCAGCTCTGTATTATCCTTGGATTCGCATCCAGGATCCCAGCAGTCTAACCGGCGATGAGACGTTGCTGGTCCCGCCCTCGGGACACCTCGCGGGGATCTTTGCCCGCAGTGATGACACCCGCGGTGTTCATAAGGCGCCAGCCAATGAACTGATACGCAGTGCAGTTGGGCTTGAGCGCATTATCGATGGCACCGAGCAGGGTGAGCTAAACATCGAGGGGATCAACGTATTACGTGTCTTTGCAGGCAAAGTCAGGCCTATTGTGTGGGGCGCCCGAACGACTGTTCCCAAAGCTGATACCGCGTACCGGTACGTAAATGTTCGTAGGCTCCTAATATTCGTTGAGGTAGCAATCAAGAGGGGCATCCAGTGGTCGGTGTTCGAGCCAAACGACCTGACACTTTGGAAGAAACTCGATCGTACGATCAGCGAGTTCCTGAATCGTGTCTGGCGCTCCGGGGCACTCTTTGGGGCAACGGCCGAACAGGCGTTCTATGTGAAAATTGACGAAGAACTGAACCCACCTTCAGTGCGTAACCTTGGCCAAGTCATCATCGAAATCGGCATCGCGCCCGTACGACCGGCCGAATTCGTGATTGTGCGAATTGGCTTATGGGACGGCGGTTCGGAAGTACAAGAAAGTTAGGAGGAAAGACTTATGCCAGAAACAGGAGCAACGATCGACCCGTATCGCAATTTCAATTTTCTCGTAGAACTCGAAGGAATCGCTCAGGCAAGTTTTACTGAATGCAGTGGCTTGGAAGCGACTACCGAAGTGATCGAGACACGTGAAGGCGGGGACAACACCACCGTTCGGAAACTCCCAGGGAAAACCACTTATTCGGACATCACCCTAAAATGGGGACTAACAGATTCTGACGAATTGTGGCGTTGGAGAAAGCAAATCATTGATGGCGCCGTCGTGCGCAAGAATGGTTCCATCGTCGTTTATGATCTTGCCAATCGGCGTGAGGTCGTTCGGTGGAATTTTGAAAGAGCATGGCCGACGAAGTGGGACGGCCCAGCTTTAAATGCTAGCGGCAAAGAGATTGCCATAGAAACACTAGTGTTGGCCCATGAAGGTATTAAGAGGGGTTGATATGTTCATGACCGAGCATGAGTTCGAACTCCCCAAGGGATACGTGGACAACGAGGGTAACCTGCATCGACAAGGAACTATGCGTCTTTCTACAGGGGCTGACGAAATCCTAAGCATGAAAGATCCCCGAGTCCAATCCTTACCAGCGTATTTGATTATCATCGTGCTTTCGCGAGTAGTCATCAAATTAGGTACTTTACAGCCAATAAACCCCGCAGTGATTGAAAGATTGTTCTCAGAAGATCTTGCTTTTCTGCAACAGATGTATAACCGAATCAACGCACTTGTAGTGCAAAAACATTCGGTGCTCTCTCCGAAGTGCAATACACACTTCGAGAACGAGGTGCCTTTGCTGGGGGGATCTTAGGCTACCCCTTGGATCGGGTCTACCAAGAGGTAGCGTATCTTGGTCTGAATGTTCACTGGACCCAAGAGGAAGCGTTAGGGCTGGACCACGCAGAACGGCGACGTTGGGTAGATCAGGTGCGAAAACTGAAGGCGGAAAATGGACCCTAAAAACGATGAGGTAGATGACACATGGGGCTTGCGTTTTTTTTGTGAAGCAAAGCGCCAACTAGAACAATGGTTTCCCCTCGTACCTTGGGTTCACGAATTAGCTCCACTACTAGGTCGGATGACTGCACTTACGGTCGCAGACAAGACGCGTTATCAACGTCTTGACAATGTTAGCCCCATGCGAAATGTAGCATCGCCTCCGGCACTAAACGCTGAAGAAGATGGGCTATCGTTACCTCCTGCTGTGCGAGGACCGTTATTAACTCCAGGTGACCCGCGATTAGAAAATGTGCGCGTTCACACTGACTATAGGGCCGATGTCGTTGCGCGTTCGCATCGTGCTGATGCAGTCACGATTGGTCAGGACATTTACTTCCGCAGTGGTGAGTATCGCCCCAGCGAGCCGTCTGGTCTCGCTTTGTTGGCTCACGAAGTCGAGCACGTGTTGGCAGCGCTGCGGCCTAATGCCGCTTGGCGTCGATCAACGACTACGAGCTTGCAAGAGGAAGAAGAGAGAGCCAGAGCGCGGGAGACCCAGCTCCTCTCAACGTTAGCACCTCTTTCTCTTAGAGTCACGCCCGACGCGGCTGTTTTTAGTGATGCCTCGATACCTGTTGCTACAGCATCACACAATAACGCCTCTTCAGCAGCGGTCCCCACTGTAAATCGACCTATGGCTGCAAAGAGTGATCGCGGTTTGGGAGCACCGGCTCCGGTTCAGGCGCCAGAACAGACCGATGTGGAAATGCTTCGCCGCGATCTTTACCGTGATCTCCTTGGTCAAATTCGTGCCGATATGGAAAGGGGTGCTTGAAAAAATGGAACCGGCACAGCTCGCTAAGGCATTCATAATCAGCACTCACTCCGGGGAGCGCATCCCGGTTATGTACAATCCAGAAGAGTATCGTTTAGAGCAGGGAAACAACTTCGCCGAGATCGGTATCCCCGGCTTAGACGCACCGCCAGTACAGTACGTCCGGGGCAAAGCCCGTACCCTAAGTATGGATTTGTTCTTTGATACTTACGAAGGACGCACAGACGTCAGACAACACAGCAACCGTGTTGTTCGACTACTAGATAAGCTACCGCAGACCAGCGCGCCACCGATACTCCTTTTCGTAATGGGGCCGTTTACATTTGAATGTGTTTTGGTCGACGTGAGTCAGCGTTTCACTATGTTTCAACGAGATGGTGCTCCCGTACGTGCTACATTGACTGTCCGTTTGCAAGAGTTCGTCCGAGTTCAGGTGGAAGTGGAGCACGGTCTCTTCATCGGTCCTCCTACGTTGCACAATGTCGCATCCCAACAAACCGCGAGCGGTTTGGCCGCAGCATACTTAGGTGACCCCCGCCGCTGGCGCGAGTTAGCCGAAGCTAACAACATCGATGACCCTTTTCGTTTGCAGGAAGGGCGGACGTTAATCATTCCGGGGAGAGTGGGGTGATGAGCTGTGGTTACTATGTGCCCCGTTTTTCTATTCGACTTGCCGGGGTAACCCTCGCGGCGGATATCACCAATCAGGTTACCAGCGTTACTTATGATAACAATCTCGACCTCGCGGATATGTTCACCGTGGTTATACGCAACGCGGACAATCGCTTGTTAGATTCAGCGCTTTTTGATCTCGGTAAATCCGTAGAGATCCATATGGGGTATGGTGACGAGCTGCAACCAATGATGTGGGGAGAGATTACCTCGATCCAACCCTCTTTTCCCCAAGGGGGTGCCCCCACTCTAACAGTCTCCGGCTACGATAAGTCATACAGAATGCGGCACAACCAACCTGACCGGCCACCATACCGATACATGAACGACAGCGTCATCGCGGCTCAAATCGCCCTCGAAGCGGGTCTAATTCCCGTCATCGATCCGTCGCCGTTCTTCCACAAAAAACTTACCCAAACAGGCAGCGACTTCGCGTTTCTCAAGGACCGGGCCAGGGCCAATTTTTTTGATGTGTACGTGCACTGGGATAAGCTGTTCTTTCGTTTTCCACGGCCGCAAACGGAAGCCTATGTCCTGCAATGGGGCAAGAACCTTTCCAGCTTTAGCCCTCGTCTCTCCAGCGCCGGATGGCTGGCCTTCAAATTATTCGTGGTTACAACGAAGAGTTGGCCCAGACCATCGTTGGGCTAGCGATGGCTCCCGACCTCGACATGAACAATATAATTGAGAAGATCGGAAGTTCCGCTTTTGACTTGCTTGTGGGGCTCGGTCGAAGGGTGGTTCGTGACCAGCCTGTTGAGTCACCATTGGACGCTACGGTACTGGCAAAGTCGCTTTTACAAGAAATCCTGGAGGGACTCTATGAAGGCAGCGGCAGCTGCATTGGTATTCCCGAACTGCGTGCCGATCGCTTCGTTTCAATTCAGGGTGTGGGCAAGCGCTTCAGCGGGAAATACCGGCTCCGCAAGGTGACGCATGCTATCGATGACAGCGGTTATCGAACAAGTTTCGAGGTGACGCAGCGTAGTGCATCGAATTTGCTCTCGATGTTGCGGAAATCGGTGGCAGAGAGTCCGTCACCGAATCGTCGAGAGAAATTCTATGGAGTCGCGGTCGGAAAGGTTATTAACAATGTAGATACCGATGGTGCACGCGGAAGAGTGCAACTATCTTTCCCATGGCTTTCTGATACAAGCGATAGTGACTGGGCTCGCATCGCCACGCCCATGGCTGGAGACCAGCGAGGTTTTTTTTTCTTGCCGGATATCGGAGAGGAAGTGCTGGTGGCATTCGAGCATGGCGATCTTTCCAAGCCTGTTGTGCTGGGTGGACTCTGGAATGGGGTAAAGAGACCGCCAGTCGTTCACGCAGATGGACTCAATCGCATTCGCATGATTAAAACCCCCGGACACACGATAACGTTTGACGACACTAAAGGCCTGCAAAAAATTAGCATTGTTGACGCGGGCGGTAGCGAGCTGTCCATGCAGGCTGATGGCTCCATGTCAATCCGCGCTAAGACTAATCTTACGCTCAAAGCTGCTGGAACGATCACGCTGAACGCAACAAAAGTAGATGTAGTATGAGAAAACTATGCCCTTTGTATTAACTGTTGCAAGCACGATTCTTTGCGGTCCGGCTGTGCCTACGCTACACGGCGGAACGGTTGCCCGCGTTGGAACTCCTAAGTTTGCCATCTCTGGAAATAGTGTCGTCCTAGAAAATGGGCTTGGCGTTGTCGCAGGTTGTGCGACCCCGGTTCCGCCAAGTTCCAACATGAAGTGCACCTCTGTCACGTCGATCACGGCTGAGTCGCCTCCAGGTAGAACGGGTACACCAAACTGCGCACATCCTGCGTGGCTTTTATCCGATAGTGCACGCTGATAATCAGCAGGCCGTGACGGTTATCGTTCTGTACGACGACTTCCAAGACATCAACGCGTGGTTCCCACTCCCGCAAACCGGTTTCGACCAAGTGGCGCGCCATACTGGCCGTTGCTTCGTTGTTGGGCGCGAAAGCAAGACTCTTTAGATTGCAACCAAAAGTCGGGCGCATTAAACGCTCGCCGTGCTGTGTGCCTAAGATGATGCGTATCGACTCCTCAACCTTGGCCACACCAGTAGTTTGCCCGATGCCGCCAAAGCTGCTCAGTCGTAACGGATAACTGATGCCTCGACCGTAGAATTCGTTCGACATAGATTCTTTCTAAATCGCCGTTAATTTGGTCTGCATCGCGTTGGCGGCGAGCGGGCCTATCGGTGAACCACCTGTGATGCCCTTAAGCGTGTCCAGTAAGACTGCAAGTCCATTGACAAAGAGCTTCGTGGATTTTCCGGCCCATGACGACCTCGAACCGTGGCCGATTGATCCCACCCAACTTGGATGATCGGACCTGGCAGGATCTCGTCGACGAGGCCCGGTCTCTCATACCCAAATATGCGCCAAATTGGACCGACCACAATCCAAGTGACTTTGGTTTTACGTTGATCGAACTGTTCGCGGCCCTCGTCGAAGCATTGATCTATCGTCTTAATCGCGTCCCAGATAAGACGTATGATGCGTTCATAAACTTGCTGGGTATCACCCGTGATCCCGCAACTCCCGCCCGCGCCTATCTGACTTTCACCGCCCAACCCGCCGCAGTAGTGGTACCCAGAAAACGGCAAGCACAGACTCAAGACAACGAAACTGAGCCTGCGATCGTTTTCGAAACTGATGATGACCTTACTGTCCTGCCGACAAATTTGGCAGTTGCTCTCCTTATCGAAGGAGAAAAATACCGAAACGTTTCTAGTCGATTCACAATTCCGCCAGCTTCAGGCGATACGGTTACAGTGCCCAACGGGCAGCCGCATCGCCCCGTGCACCTCTGCCTAGGTTTCGACCAAAGCACGACTGCTGAAATAAGGTTACTCGTTGAACTATTCCAGCCCATCCAGCGGGACCCGGTCACACGGAATCCCTTGCTCGGCGTCAGCTGGGTCTATTCCAATAATGCGACGGTAGCGCCGACCTCCTGGGGTACGATTCAGGCAGGATACATTGAAGGTAAGGCAGGAGTGATCGATAATACCGAGGGTTTGCAACACAACGGGATCGTGCGGTTCACGTTGCCGCTTGCGGCCACTTGGACAAGCCAGGTTCCGACGAGTTGGGCTTCCGGGATTTCTTTTGCGTCGGTAAGTGACCAAGTAGCGAATCCCTATTTTTGGGTTGGAATTCGTATCGCAAACCCATCACCTCAGCCGATCCAGTTGGGCATTCGTTTTATCCTTTTCAATTCAATTTCTGCCCACAACGCATTAACGATACCGCTTCCTGAGCCACTCGGGACCGGCACCGGAAAGCCATTCCAAGTTTTTCCATTGCGATTTGCGCCGCTCTACAAGCGGCTCGAAACGGACACGCCTTATGACCATCTGCAGATACAGGTGGGAGGGGTACCTTGGACCATGGTGGACGATATCCCCGCCGGCCCTGGTAATTTTTACAAAGTAAATCCGGTCACCGCTGAGATTTTATTTGGTAATCACGACCCGGCCGTTGGCACTGGCAACGGTACGAAGCCTCCTAACGGCAGTATCATCCAAGCTGTCTCCTACCGGTATGTCGCGGGTGGAATGTCAGGTAACGTCGGTGCGGCCACGATTAAGACGATGCGAACCCCGGTGGAAGGCATTATCGGTGTTACCAATCTGTTTTCCGCCGACGGTGGCTCGGATGAAGAACCTATCGAGGACACGAAACGCCGTGCGCCCGACGTCTTACGCATCCGCAACAGAGCGATCACGAAGGAGGACTATGAATACTTGGCGCGTGAAGCGACGAGGGACGTAGTGATCGTTCGCTGCCTCGAACCGAGAGTGGTCGATGCCTTCGATAGGCAGATTAACACATATCTCGTGCTAGGTAACCCATGGACATTTGCGGCCATTGACCGATCGCCAGGCAACGTGAACGTCTTTGTTGTCCCGGATCATGGGCTAGCTGTGCCGCGTCCCGAGCCAACAGAAGAGTTGCTGCACGAGGTGCAACGTTACCTAGATGCTCGCCGGGACGTTACCGCCAAACTGCAAGTTATCGGGCCTCGTTACCTACCGGTCAAAGTCCTCATCACAGCAACTGCTTGGAATAAAGCAATTTTGTCGGGAATAGTTAGCCCAATCGATGTCAAATTGGAGATTGAGAACAAATTGCGCCGATTCCTTCACCCCGTACACGGTGCGTCTGACGGTAGGGGTTGGCAGGTTGGCGACTCAGTTTTTGTTGCGGACGTTTTCAAAGCCGTCATGCCAGCGGAGGAGATCGGATTCATTTCTAGTATGACGCTCGAAGCAGAGACTCCACCATATCATATTCCGCCGTTGGGACCGGGTGGATCTTGGAATAGCAAAGAACGGCCGTTTCCTCTTGCAACAGCGGGACAGTGGGTGCGTGTGGCGGACTATGAACTCGTTTGTTACGGCGATGCGAGCGAGGTGACCATGACTCAACCTATGTAGACTCTGCAGGAGATGAACTTTGGCAAACAAGAGTAGCTATCTAACTTTCCTACCCCCCGGTCTTTGGGAAAAGGATCAACGCGAGTTTTCTTTAGGAGCGATGCTCCGGATTTTTGAGAAAATTCTAAGCGGGATTGCGGATAATGAGGTGCTAACACACGGTAATCATGATCATGACAGCATCGAAGAGGTCATTAAGCGGTTACATCAACTATTTAACCCGTGGACTGCACCAGCCGAGCAACAAGATGCAAGCCGCTCATCCTTTCTTGACTGGCTGGCGTCTTGGCTCGGTCTGGAGTTCTCTCCCTTATGGGACGAATACGCGCGGCGAAAAATCACGACTCAAATCGCGCAAATTTACCTGCGGCGAGGCTTGAAAATCGGGCTGGAAAAATACTTGGAACTTTACACTGTAGCGGCGACCCGGCCACGGATTGCCATTGCAGCCGCGTGCTGATGGTCGAGCCACAGGCGGGACGGTTTGCTCTGTTGACAACGGCGGTGTCCCATGGCCCGTCGGTCCGCTTCGACCGTGATAACAATTCTTGGGTGCAGTCCCACGAAGGACTCGTGAGGCCTACGTGCATGGCGCTCGCGCCAGATAGCAGTCTTATAATTGCCGATCATGGTACGCCGATGGAGGCGACCTGGTCGCCCCGTGTCCGAAAAGGTGTGTGGCAAATCCTGCCGCTGGGCCGCTACCGGTTCTCAGGCGTTCCAGGCGTTCCATCTAAGCCTTCGCGGCTTGGTCCGGCGGATTGGAACTTGGAATTTCCGGTAGCCGTGGTAACCGACGCTGCGCTACCGTGGAATTTTTTCGTACTTGATCGAGTAGCGTCACCTGCTTCCCAGGCTTTATATCGTCTTACTTCACCAAATTTTAGTGCCGCAGTTCGACTTCCGGGTGCAACCGGTGGTGCTCTAGGAATGATCTGGCCGGTCGCTATGGCACGGGACAACAACAGCCACCTCTTGATTTTGGATCGTGGTACTTCTCCGCCATCAGGGGCTCCGTCGGCTCCAAAGATTATTGACGTCGACGTAAGTGTAACACCTGTTAGGATCACGTCACGTAATCTCACACCGGCAAAAGTTGTAGAGCCGTTATCGTTGTTGGTTCTAACCAATGGAGATCTAATCATTGGTGACGGGCGCGAGCAAAACGCTGCGACGCCAGGTGACCTAGTCCGTATCGATAGATCAAATCCGCTTACCTGGGTGGAGAGCCGCTTGTTAGCTCCGTTGGAGGGTCACAATCCGCTAACCGCTCCGGTAGCGGTGGTGCGCGAAGACGCGGCACATCTTTTCGTACTCGATGTTGGTCTCAAACCCATCCTTCCGCCGTCGGGCACCCCGTTCATTCGGATCATCGCCGAACCGGCTGCCGTCTACCGGGTGGATTTAAGCCAGGCGCCGCCTACGATAGTGCGTGCGTCGGAAAGCCGCGGGCTGGTCTTCCCGACTGGTATGGTGCTTGAGAAAGACAAGCTATACATCTGCGACCTCGGGGAATATTCGGATCCGAATTTCTCGGGCGCCTTGCCCGCCGTGTGGCGGGCAAGGCCCTATGAGTTCGGTGTGGTCGTGCATTTCTCCAGCCAGCGTCCAACCACACAAAAGCAGCGTCGTCAAATAGTCAACGATATAAACGAAGTGATCGCGAAACAAAAACCAGCGCATGTGGCAGCGACTTTCGTGTATGCAGCAGTCTGACCGAGAGGAGTAGAAATCATGGCAAGTAAAAAGCTTTCCCGAACTACTTATCGCGATCCAACCGTGACCAGTAATCCCGTCCGCGCCGGAGATGCGGCCCGGGGCGAAGCGGCTTTAGATATGGATGACTACTATCGACCACTGGAGCAGAACCACGCATCCAGTGTGCATGGCCGGGGTGTGGCTGACGGTCTACAGGTGGCCGCGACTGCGAACCAGCCAGACATCAGGGTTCTTACCGGCATAGGAATAGACCTTTCAGGGCGGCACATTGCGCTAGCCGACGGAGGATCCGCGGAGATAGGGAAGAACGCGAACATACCGGGCACGCCGCCGACTTTAGCGGCCGTTACTGCTGCGGGTGTAACGATGCCTACAGGAACTCTAGCAGCTGGAAGTTACTATGTTACTATCCAATGGTGGGAAACCTTCGACCAAGACGCCTACAATACTTATGGTATTTATCGGTTTAATCACACACCTTGGATCCGGTTGGTTCAAGTAGCAGTTTTCACTGACGACGGCTCGAGAAACGGAGAAACGGGTCAAGTCTTTTGTTGGATAGTTCTAGAGTGTGCTGGATTTCAAACGGCTCCCTCGCTTCTGACGGGCTATGCCATTTCTAAGGAATTGCTAATAGGTGTGATTTTAAACTGAGGACGGAGGTTAGCTTTTTTCCATGGTTCCAGAATGTCTTCCATCTCGTGGCTCATTCCTCTCAGATCAGATGTCTCTCAGAAGTAAACTTGGGAGCTTAGACTCAAATTCTGAACGCCGGGTTCAGAAGTTGGACGAGGCTTGGAGAGCGGGATAGTCTGAAGTAAGATGCTTGAAACGGAGGGCCTTGTATGGCGAAAAAAATAGTGAAGCTGGCCGAGGAGATTCATGAACTATCGGACATCGAAAAGTTGCGGCTGGTGGATGCGATCCTTAAAGATCTGGACAATCCCGATCCGGAGATGGACCGGGTTTGGGCAGTGGAGGCGCGCAAACGTTGGGCAACCTACAAAGCCGGCCGGATCCCAACGGTATCCTATGAATCCGTTCTGTCGAAACACCGTGGCTCGTGAGGGTACGCTTTGATGGCTTTGGCGCCCAATGTCGCAGGTCCTTGAACGGAGGTGGATCAATACATGCTCAAGCTCACGCGAGAAGAGCAAGCATGGCTTAACGATTACCGTAAAGCCATTGAAGGAAAGCATCCTGGAGTAGTTCACGAAATGCTCATCTATGGATCCAAGGCTCGTGGACAAGCTCACTCCGAAAGCGATCTGGATGTGCTACTGGTGATCACGAACGCGGCATGGGGTCTCAAAAAAAAGCTACGGCGTATCGGTTACTTGCTGGCCGCGACCTCGAATGTTCTTCCATCCATCCTTGCGTACACCCAGGAAGAGTGGGAAAGCCGGAGAAAGAACCGGTCCAGCTTCCGTCAGGCGGTCGAACGTGACGCGGTGCGCGTCGTATGAACCGGAATATGGTTATGGCCGAGTGGAGCAGGGCTCGCGAAGCCCTCCGAGCCGCTGAGACCTTGACCCGGGAACACTGCTACGCCGACGCGATCTCAAGATCCTATTACGCGATTTTGCACGCGGCAAAAGTGGCCCTTCATATTCACGAAGTAGCGGTTGCGAGCCACGCCGCCGCAGTAAAACGGATGTTTGGTCTGCACTTGGCTCGCTACGGGGAGATAGAACCGGAGCGGTCAGCGTACCTCATTGAGAGCCTCGATGATCGCCTCGCAGCCGATTACGATGTCGAAACTGATTTTTCTAAAAAAGACGCTAAAGACGAGTGTCGTCGAAGCCGTGAGTTTCTAAGTCGGATACGGCGTTACTTGCTGAAGAAGGGTCTTAAAGAAAAAGAGCTACGCAAGAAGCAAAATTGAGGATAGTTGGTTAGTAATCTAACCATTCATTGATGACGTATCAGAACCGTCCGCTTTCCTCTTGTGTCATGGGTCGATGAAGACGGTACGGGAGACTCCGAATCGTTTAGCCAGGTGGCGGATCTGTCGAATGTTGAGTTCGCGTTCGCCGGAGAGAATTTCTGACACGACCCCCTGGCTTCCGATCTCCGGCAGTTCTGACTGTGTCAAGCCGTGCGCTTCCATAAGTGATCGTAAAACTTCCGGACCCGTTGCCTCGCGGATTTTGGCATGGGTCTCTTCATAGGAGTGGATGAACAGGGCCAGGGCTTCAGCCAGCTCGGCCAAGGGATGGGCTTCGTCTTGGCCGATCTCATCGATTATCTCATCGAGCATTGCCATGGCCTTTCGATAGTCCTTCTCGGAGCGCAGCACGCCGAGCGGAACGAATCGACGAAGCCGCCGATAGGCGGCGTGGGTTTCGCGGACAAGGGTGGCAGACATGGCTATTTCCTCCAATGGCCCCGACTGTACTCCGCATGGGTAAGCACATGCCGGATATAGACCTTTTTCCGGTTGTAATGTATGGCAGCAATCAAGCGATATTTGTTCCCCGCGATGTTGAACACGGTAAATTTTCCTACTTGGTCTGCGGAGGGGAACGTGATCCTCAATTCGACAAAAGAGGCATAGTCCGTTTTGCTAACGATGGTATACCAATGGTTTAGCG
>Ga0114129_10007099_pt1 | contig 15940 bp, 7 predicted proteins | sample RhiMetdeltSRZDD1_FD_80071 | JGI IMG/M metagenome (GOLD analysis project Ga0114129, IMG submission 80071) | Populus rhizosphere microbial communities from Tennessee, USA - Rhizosphere MetaG P. deltoides SRZDD1 (version 2) (version 2) | ecosystem: Host-associated > Plants > Roots > Rhizosphere >... | reverse complement strand
TCCATATCAGAACGTCGTCCGGAACCCGAGCTGCACCATCCGCGGCTGATAGGCGAGGTTGGTGTTGGCCGACGGCCGGCCGTAATTCGCATTGCTCTCGTTGATCGTGTACGAGCCGTAGTTGGCGTGATTGAACAGGTTGAACACCTCGAGTAACCCGTCGAGCTGCCTGTGGCCGCCAAGTGTCAGTCGCTTCTGGAGCCGCATGTCCAAGCGGTGGATCGGCTCGCCCACGATGCCGGTGCGCGGGATGATCGTGCCGTCGCGGCGGAGGCGGGCCGAGCCGATGATGCCGACGGTGCCCCCTTCGTCGCGGAGGTCGGAGCCGAAGTTGGTCCTGAAACGCTCGCCTGAGCCGTAGAAATAGATCCCGCTGAACTGCACGCCGTAGCCCATGTCCCAGATGCCGTTGAAGACGGCCCGGTGAGGCTGATCGCCCGCCGCCCCGACGCCTCCTCCGGAGTACGCCCCGGCCAGCGCATACTCACCACCGAGATCGGGCGCGAGCGCGAAGCCGATCGGCCGTCGCGCCACGAGGCCGTCGCTGCCGATGTACCACTGGTCCCGAACCGGATCGGCATCCATGAACCGCGACCGGGTGTAGGTCGCCGAGCCCTGCCAGCGGTGACTGAACCGCTTGGTGAACGTGACGTCCACCCCGTGGTAGTTCGACCGGCCCTCCAGCAACTCAAAATCCACGGCGCCCCACTGAGGGAACGCCCGCGTGGCGATGGCGGTGAAGGGATAGTTGGCGCCCGTGGCGGGGTTGTATGTCAGATTCACCTGCTGGGCGGTTTCCTCGCGCCGGCCTCCGGTGAAGACGTAATTCACTTCCAGGGACATGTCGGTCCCGAACTGGCGCTGGATACCGCCCGACGCTTGATGGCTGTAGGACGTCTGGCGCCCCGGGTAGTTGATTTCCTGGGTCAGCGAACGATAGACACAACCGGGGCGGAGGTTCACGTCGCAAGCGTTCTGCAACGACTCCTCGAAGGTCGGCTTGGGCCCATTGAACCACCCATAGAACCCGTCGCGGACCGTCGTGAAGTCGGCGCGCCCGTTATTGAGGATTTGATTCTCGAATCGGTGCCGATACCCCTCTGTCTGCTGGACCCCGTCGTTGGGGGCAAAGGCGAAGAAGAGCCCGTACCCGCCGCGCAGTGCCGTCCGATCGTTGAGCGCGTAGCTCGCCCCCAGGCGCGGGGCGAGGTTGTTCGTGTCATGAGGAAGGTTGCCGGGCAGCCAGGGCGTGAAACGGACTTTCTCCGAGTGAGCATTCGTGTCGATGTCGTACCGCACGCCGAGGTTGAGCGAGAGATGATCGTTGACCTTCCAATCATCCTGCACCCAGCCCGCAAACAGGTTCCGGGCGATCGCGTATTGGTGCTCCGTATCCGACAGCGAGTGGTACACCCACCTGGTGAAGGGAGCCAGCGGCGCCGTATTCCAGGTGGAGGCGTCGTTCCAGACCGGGAAGAGCGACTCGATGTTGGCGGGCACGGGTGACGCGGTGGCGTCGATGACGCCGTTGCAGCGCAGGCACCAGATGAACCGGTTGTGGAACCGCAGGTACTCGCCGCCGATCTTCACGTCGTGACGTCCCGCCCAGTCGTACGACGTGGTGAGGTCATCGCGAATCGACTGGGTGTCCTGAAAGATATTCTGGTTGTCGGCGCCGATGGTGTAGCCGCGCAACAAGACGATCATCGACGTCCCGTGGAGCGTCGGGTGATACGGGAAGTCCCCGCCCTTCCACCGGACGGCCGGCTGGTCCTGCCGCTCGTAATCGGTCAGGCCCCCTTTGATCTCGTTCACCGTCCTGGCGCTGACGACCTGCGTGAACGTCGCGTAGTACTGGGGGGCCACCCGACCTCTGGTGCCGCCGGCCGACGGATGGGTGGTGGCGCTGTTCGCACCGCCGTTGTAGAAGAGCGTCTTGTATCCCGAGGCACGCACCGACAACCGGCTGGAGGGGGTGAACTGATAGTCCAGCCGTCCAAGGAACGTGTGGGTTTTGCTCGTGAACTCCTGGTCGACGTTGAAGGACGGGTACGGGCTGTTATAGGTGTAGGTCTTCGGCTCGCGCTCGTATCCGTAGCTGCCGAAGAAATGGATCCGATCCTTCACGATCGGGCCGCCGATCGTCCCGCTCAGCTGCTGATTTGAATAGGGCAGCACGCGCTTGGCGACAAAATCGGCGGCGTTGAAGTTGTCGCTTCGGAAGTAGCCCCCGAACGTGCCGGCGAGAATGTTGGTCCCCGACTTGGTGATGGCGTTCACGAGCATGCCGGCCGAGCGCCCCTGCGTGGCGTCGAAGCGGTTGGCAACCACCGCGAACTCTGCGATCGCATCGCGGCTGAATCCCGGCTGTTCGGCGTCAGGCGCTGAGTGATAGATGGTCGTGACTTCCTGGCCATCGACCTTGGTCGACGCGTAACCCTGGCGATTCTGCACGAGACCGACCGTCTCGTTCCGGCGAGCTCCAGGTGCCAGCAGGCTGAGGTCCATCCAGTTCCGGCCGTTGAGCGGCAGCTCCGACATCTGCCGCGGGTCGATGTTGGAGCCGACCGTCGAGGTCGTCGTATCGATCAGCGGCGCCTCGCCGGTCACCGTCACCGTCTCCTGCAAGGTTGACGGCGCCATCTGAAAGTTCACGACGGCCGTCTGCCCCACGAGCACCTGCAGGTTCCGATTGACCGTCGCGAACCCCGACAACTCCGACGTGATTCTGTAATTGCCGATTCGCACCGGGAGACGGAAATTGCCGCGCTCATCCGAAACGGCCACGAATGTGTTGCCCGATTCGGTATTGGTCGCCGTCACTGTTACTCCCGGCAGGACGGCGCCGGTCGAATCGGTCGCTGTGCCGGTCAATATGGAATCCTGCGCGTAGCCCACCACGGGCAGCGCGACGATCATCCCGATCACTAGTAGCGATCCGACGATGCTCCACTTCCTCATGAGGGTCTCCTCTCACTGGTTGTCGATACTTTTTAGGATATTTTTATCGCCACCTCGAATACGTAGGGAAACGCCAACAGGCTTCCTGTCAGCACGATCAGGCAAGGTTTGTGTGGATCGGGCGGACAATACTCCCCGCCCCAGGGGCTGTCAACAAAACAACGGGCGCGCCCCTTGCGGAGCGCGCCCGAGGAGAATCACCGGTCTTTCAGATCAGAACGTGAGGCGGAAGCCGAATTGCGCGGTGCGAACCTGCGCCGTGGTGTGCTGCAGGAACTGAGCGACGGTGCTCTCCTGCGTGCCGATGCCCCAGTTCGGGCGGTTGAACGCGTTGAATACCTCCGCGATTCCGTCAATCGAGACGCGGCCGCCCAGCGGAATCCGCTGCTGGAACCGGATGTCGGTCCGATTCTGCGCCGGGGCGATCAAATCGTTTCGCGGAACGATCGTACCGTTCGGACGCAGGCGCTGGCTGAAGTTCGCCCCCGTTCCGCGCGCATCCCCACCGTAGGTATGCGCGAGCCGGATCCCCGCAAGCGTGAAATGGAGCGCACTCACCTGAAAGCCTTTGCCGACCTGCCAGATGCCATTCAACACCATCCGATGGCGCTGATCGTCGGCCGAGTAGCCCCACTCGCCACCGAGGTCCGGAACGGTCGCGAAGGTGACTTGCTCGAGACCGCTGAACGGCTTCGTGTCAGCGTTCTTGAGGTACGACAGCGTGTAGGTCGCTGAGCCCTGCCACCGACTGCTGAACCGCTTGTTGAAGGAGGTCTGCAGCGCGTGGTACTGGGAGCGCCCAAGATGGGTGTTCATCGAAACCACGCCCCAGTCAGGGTAGGGGCGCGCCGCACGATTCGCGAACGGCAGGTTCGCGCCGGTGTTCGGATCGAACGTCAGGTTGATGTTGTCGACGACGTCCTTCTCATGGTCGCCCTTGCTGTAGACGTAGTCGGCCGTGACTGCCGCCACGGCGCCGAGCTGCCGCTGGAAGCCAATGGAATTCTGGAACGTTCGCGGCAGGTGAACGTACTTTGGCGGCCCCACGAATTCCTGCAGATCTCGCGTGAGGCACGGAGCCGTGCCGGTGTAATTAATCGCGCGCCATGCGGCGAAGGCGGCCGGGTTCCCCGAGCATAGCCGCTGCTGCGCCTGCTCGAATGTTGGTAAAGGCTGTCCGTTCGTTGGGTTCGCGGCAAAGTCGGGACGGAGGTCGTTGGTGTACTGAATGACCACAACCTGCTGATTGCCAGTGGCAAACGACTGGTCGGCGCCGAGGGCATCACCGTAGTACAGACCGGATCCGCCTCGAATGACGGTTGCGTCATTGATCTTGAAGTTGAAGCCCAACCGCGGCTGGAAGTTCGTCTTGTCGGCCGGACGACCAGCCTGCTGGAACGGCAGCACTTCGACGTCGTTCGCAAACGCCCCGAGCTCCAGGTCATAGCGCAGCCCGAGATTCAGCGTCAGCCTGCTGGAGATCTGCCAGTCGTCCTGCGCCCAGCTCGCGATCTTCTTCGAATAGAGATGGACGTTGAAATCGCCGACGCCGATGCTGTAGGTGCTCACCCACGGGGAGATCGCCGCCAGGTTCCACGTGTCCACATTGAGCGGGTCCGGGAACCAGGACTGGAAAACGGCGGCTGACGGGAGCGGCAGGTTGTTGGCTCGCATGTCGCCGCTGCACTGCCGGCAGTTGGCCTGGATCTGGTGACGGTTCAAGAACTCTCCGCCCAGACGCAGGTCGTGATGACCCTTGGTCTCGTACGAGTACGTGAAGTCATCGCGCACGTTCCAGACCCACTGGTCCTGGTGACGGGGATAGTTCTGGTTGGGGGCAATCGCGAAGCCCGTGAACGCGATGCGGGGCGACCCGACGGTGATGCCATTCGCCTTCTGCCAGTGGTTCGACCAGCTCGTGAGGTTCCGGTTGGCGAGGCCGAACACCGCCTCCCCCACTTTGATCTCGTTCAGCGTCGAGTTGTTTATAACCTGGGTCAACTGGACGAGACTCTCTCTGTTGTATTCCTTGTTCGTCCCGGTCGACCCCTTGAATCCCGTATTGCCAACGCCGAATGGCTCGAAGATCGTCGCTTTCGAAAACTTGCCCATCAGTCGCGTTCTGTCCGACAACTGATAGTCGAGGCGCACGCCCCCCTTCTTCTGGGTGTTCTTGCCAACCAGTGGACTACCGTTGAACACCGGGTACGGCGAGTTGAAGATGCTCTCCCGCGGCTCGCGCTCGTACTCGAAGTTGCCGAAGTAGTGCAGCTTGTCCCGGATAATCGGGCCGCCTAGGGCCGTGCTGTACTGCTGGTTGTCCACCTTTTCGACCGTCTTCAGGACAGGATTCTCAGCGTTGAACCTGCTGTTGCGGAAGTTGCCTCGGACCAACCCTGAAACGAGGTTGCCGCCCGACTTGGTAATGGCGTTCACCTGGACACCGGTCGACCGGCCCATCGTCGCATCGAACCGGTTCGAGACGAACTGGAACTCCGCGATCGAATCCTGGCTGAACTTCGCCTGGCCGCCGGTGCCGATGTCGGCCGAGACCTGCTGACCGTCGACATTCAGCTGGAACTCGCGCGCCTCGCCGCCGTTCCTGTCCGGCAGCGGGATCTGGGAGGCGACGCCCGTTGCGCCCGCCTGCGTTCGGCTGCCCGGCGCCAGCAGTGCCAGCGCCATCCAGTTGCGGCCGTTCACCGGCAGCTCCTGCACCTGGCGCGGATCGATGTTGCCGCCGAGACTCGAATTCTTGAGGTCGATCAGGGGCGCTTCCGCGGTCACCGTCACGGTTTCTTGAATGGTGGAGGGCGCCAGCTGGAGGTTGAGAGTTGCGGTCTGCCCGACGAGCATCTCAATCCCACCGCGGGCGGCGGTCGAGAAACCGGAGAGCTCCGCGGTGATGCGATACATCCCGACGCGGACGGGAATCCTGTAGTTGCCTGTTTCAAGCGTCACGCCAATGAACGTGTTTCCGGTCGTCTCGTTGGTCGCCGTCACGGTCACGCCCGGCAACACAGCGCCGGATGAATCCGTCACTGTTCCGGTTAGCACTGCTTCCTGCGCGAATGCCGCGACAGGGAATACGAGGACCACCGCGAGCAGAAGTACCCGTCTAACAAAACCCCAATTCATGAAATCTCCTTCTCTTTCAGCCAACACACGCTGCTCCGCCAATTACACAAAGATTCGGAATCTGGGACGCGGGACTCCAATCGCAGTCCCCAAATTCGAACCAGGCAAAAAAGGGTTGCGGCTGGAAACTACGCTAAATGAAGGGGTTAAGTCAACAGGAAAGATTATTTGCGCGGTATGGCAAGGAGGGCTTCGAGGTCGTGACGGGCATCCTCGTTTGTGGGATCCAGCTGCACGGATCGGCGCAGGTGCCCGGCCGCGTCGTCGAGCGCGCCCCGGTCTGCGAGCGCGGCGCCAAGATGCCAATGGGTCTGCGCTGAATCGGGGTCGAGCCGCAGTGCCTCCCGGAACTCCCCGATGGCGGCGTCGAGTTGTCCCTTCGACGCGAGTGCGATGCCGAGGTCGTTATGCACATCCGCGACCTCGGGAACGACTGCGCCCAGATAGGCGCTGCCGGCAAAGATGCGGCCTTCATCCGCGGCCTTGCGGGCGCGCGCACCTTCCTCAGGCGTTTCCGTGTACGCCCGATTCAGGAGGGCCAGGTACAGATCGAGTCCCTCGACGCTGCGAACGGTGACGCCGTTGTCGAAGCACGACGGACACCACGTGGCAATACGGGTCAAGTCGACGACCGCGGCGGGCACCGATGCGCCAAGATTGAGAAGCGACCGGACGCCGTACTCCTGGACCGGCCGGTCGTCGGTGACCGGAACGGCATCGCGGCTGGCGTCCGCAAGCCTCTCTGCCGAACCTAAGAACATGCCGACGATCTCGCGTGGAGTCCCGAGGTCAAGCCTTGCCAGGTCCGCGCGCGCCGCTGGCCGCCGGGACATCGCGGTGAGCAGTCGATTCGGGTCGATCTCGATCCGATCCTTCGCGCCGATGAGAATCAGGTCGGCCTGGGCGCCGGACAGGAGCACGGACCGTGGAAATACATCGATGAACGCGCGGATCATCGAGAGCGTCGTCTCCGTCGGCACCTGGTAGGACGGAAGCCACTGGCTGATGAATCCGTTTGGCTTCAAACGGGTTCGGGCGAGCGCGTAGAACTCTTCGGAGTAGAGCGAGGCCACGCCGGCATATCCGATGGGCGGCGGTTCGAGCGCGATGAGGTCGTACGACTCCAGCGGCTGCACCTGCAGGTGATGCCTGCCATCGTTGACATACACGGCCACGCGCGGATCCTTCAGCACGTTGTTGTTTACGCTGTTGAAGAACGTCGCGTGATTCAGTACGTTGCGCGACAGGTCGGCGACCTCGACCCGATTCACGGTCGGATGCAGCGTGGCCGCCGCTGTCGTGTTTCCCACGCCGAAGCCGATGACGAGCAGGCGCTCCGGGTTGTCGATCATGAGCAGCGGCACGTGCGCGAGCGCCCGCATGTAGCGCTGCGAGAGCGGCCACGTCGCGGACATCGCGTGCCCGTTCGTCATGAGCCTCCTTCCCTTGCCTGTCGTCTCGGTGATCGTGATGATCTCGTTGACGCCCTCACTTTGAGTGAGGACCCGTTCGTTCGGCTCGGGTTGCGGCAGCGCACGGGTTCGGACGTAGTCAGCGGGCAAGGCCATCCACACGGCAATTGCGAGACCGACGATGACCATTGACGCGGCGACCGCGGCGCTCGAACCGGGATTCGGGATTCGGGATCCGGGGTTCGCGGGAATCGATGAATTCGAATCCCGAATCCCGAATCCCGAATCACGGCTCGCGAGGTACAGAGGAACAAGACCAAGCGCCGCTGCGATCATGAGCACCGTCGTGCTTCCTTGCAGGCCGAGCGTCGGCAGCAGCAGGAAGCCGGCGACCAGGCTGCCGGCGACCGCGCCCGCGGTGTTCGCGAAGTAGAGCACGCCGGCGCGCCGGCCAACGGAGCGCTCAGCGCGCTGAATGACTGCATTCGCGAGGGGAAAACTGAACCCCATGAGGAGCGCCGGCAGCGCGACCTCGGGCAGGATCGGCCGCAGATTGAACCACAGCTCTGTCAGCGTCCACGCGAGCCCGGACCGTGCGACCGGCGGCGTGCCGGCAGCGGCAGCGGCGCCGATTGCGCTCGACACCGTACGGTCGATCGCACTCGAATCGGCCGCAGCCATCCCGATCAGCGTAAAGACAATAAACAGGGCCTGAACGGCGATCAGCCACTGCGCGGGCCTACCAGTGCGGCGCTGCACGACGCCGGCGACGAGAGCGCCCGCGCCGATGCCGACGAGGATCACCGTCAGCAGCAATGAGAAGACGGCGCGGAAGGCGCCGAGCATGATCGAGAAATGGCGGAACCAGAGGATCTCCATCCCGAGCGCGGCGAAGCCGGACAACGCGAGCGCGACGCTGGTAAAGACAAGCGCCTTGGGAGTTGGGAGTCCGCCTTCGCGCGCGGAACGCGCGCTTCGGCGAGGTCTCGCCGAAGCTGCCCCTGATTGCACGGAAGCGGAGGCGGACAGCCGGACCAACAGGATCGCGCCGACACCTGCCACGATGTTGAACGCCACCGCAATGAACTGCGTATTCCGCAGTCCCCACGCCGGCACCAGCGCGAAGTCGGTCAGGAAACATCCGACCGCCGCGCCGGCGGTGTTCACGGCATACAACAGCGCGATGCGCCTTCCCTGCGCTTCAACGTCGCTGCGAACGAGATGGCGAATGAGCAGCGTCAGCGTGCCACCCATGAGCAGGCTGATCGGTATCAGCAGCGCGACCGCTATCCCGGCACGTGCCGCATGCGAGGCCGGAGTGATGACGTACCAGCCGTTCGCATCCTGCTGGTACGAGGTTACGAGAACCGAAACGCGGTCAAGGTGAGGGAGGACAAGCGCGATGACGAGGCCCATCGCCGCAATCGCGACCTCGAAGTAACCGTACGCGCGCAGCGGCGAGTCGGGGTTCGCGGCGTACCGCCGGTCCGACCACGCGCCCGCAAGGTAGCTGCCGGCGCCCAGCCCCAGCATGAAGACCGCCACCACGACCGATGCGGAATAGACGGTGTTGCCAAAGACGTTGCCGAAGACGCGGACCCAGACGACCTGGTAAATCAATCCGCTGAGGCCGGAGCAGAAGAAAAGGAGATAGAGCATGAACTCCCAATCACCAACTCCCAACTCCCAAGGAGCGTGTTGCGATCGCCTTGGGAGTTGGTTGCTTGGGAGTTGGGCGTTGACGGGTTACCTGGTGCCCGTCGGGGTCATTGCCTTGCCGACGAGGAATGCCGGGTTGGCGCCCGCGCGCGGACGGAACTTCTGCGAGCGGCCGCTGTCGACTTCCGACACGTAGAAGTTACCCTGCGAATCGACGCTCATCCCGTGGACGCCCCAGAAGCCGCCGGCGAAATCGCCCCAGGTGCCCCAGGAGTACAGGAACTTGCCGTCGAGGCTGTACTTGAGGATCTTTGACGAGCCGCGGTCGGCGGCCCACAGGAAACGGTTGCTGTCGATGATGAACAGGTGGACATCCGACGGCGCATCGCCGAATCTCCACTGGTCGAGGAACTTGCCGTTCTCATCGAACACCTGCACCCGGTGGTTGCCACGGTCGTTGACGAACACGCGCTTCGTCTGCGGATCGACCGCGATGCCGTGCACGTTGTTGAAGAAGCCGGGGCGCGTGTCGTTCATGTTCGAGCCCTTTTCGCCCCACGCCGTGACGTAGTTCAGGTTCTTGTCGAACTTCACGACGCGCGTGTTGGCGTACCCGTCGGCGACGAAGAACGTCCCGTCAGGCAGCCAGTCGATGAACGTCGGGCGATAGAAGTGCGACGCATCGGCCGCGTGCTTGTTCGGCTCGCCGATCGTCTTCAGGAGCTGCTTGCCATCGTTGCTGAACACGAAAATCGCGTGGCGGTAGTCGTCGACCACGAACACGCGCTTCAGCGGATCGTACGGGCTGATGTAGATCGCGTGCGGGCGGCGGAACATCTTGTCCCACTGCGTCCAGTCCTCGATCAGGTTGCCGTTGGCGTCGGCGACGAGGATCACGTGGTGATAGCGGTAGTCGACGCCCGGCTTGCCGACGTCGAGATCGTCGCCCATGGTGCCGTCAGGCTTCTCGAGCGCTCCGGGAGGGCTGGCGGAGGTCGCGTCACGGAACGGCAGACGGCCAATCGGGAACTCGATGCCCGGTCCCAGCTGCGGAAGCGGGATTGCGCGCGGTCTCTGAATCACCGGCAGCTCGCCGCGCTGCAGGAGGAACACCCGGTTCGGGCTCTCGGGGAACGCGTATTCCCCGGCTCCGAACGTCCAGTTCTCGTGCCCGGGCAGTGAGGACATCGGTTTCGGCCAGTCCTTCACGATGTCGTAGGCGCCAAAGATATCCTGCCCGCCCCTCTCGGACGGGACCGCGGCGAAACTCACATCCTGCCTCGCCTGCCCCTCGACGGGCGTTGTCCGGTACCCGATCGCGAACACCGCGAGCAGTATCACGGCGATAGTCGCGATCAGTGAAGCACGCGTTTTCATATTCCTTGCTCCTTTGCTGTCAATTCCCAACCTCCAACGTCCAACTCCCAAGGATCCAAGCCCCGCAACAACGAGCTTCTTGGGAGTTGGGAATTGGCAGTTGGGAGTTGGAGCTATCCATCTCAACGAGTCCCCGTCCCCGCGCTTAGGACATTCTTTTGAAGCCAGCCGGTGATGAAGTTGATCACCTGCTCGCTGTTCTTCTCGAGCATCATCATGTGGCTGTTGCCACGGATGCCGACGTCCTCGAGTCGGACGAACTCTCCAGGGACACCAGCCTGCCTGAGGAACTTCGGGATGCACGGATCGTAGGTGCGGTGATACGTGCCGTCCGCCGAGACGCTGAGCACCTTGATGTCCTTCCAGCGCACGAGCTTCCGCGCCGGCTCCTTCTGAAGCCAGCACCGCGCCTCGTCCGGGCGTTCCTGTTTTTCCTCGAGGTACACGTCAAGATCCGCCGGGCTCTTTGCCGCGGGCGCATACTCGTACGGCGTCGTCGTCAACCCCCATGAATTGGGGTTGCGGGGACCGGCCACTACGGTTGCCGTGTTCACGCCCCCAAACTGCGGGCCACCCGGCTCGATCGCCACCATCGCGTGCACCAGCTTCGGACGCTGCTCAGTCACCTCGAAACCGACGCCGCCGCCTTGCGAATGCGTGAACATGATGACCGGCGTCCCGATCATGTCGAGGAGCGCGACGCCGGCGGGTAGCGCCATGTTCGTGCTCTCGCCCGCGAACTGCACCTGCGTGCGGATGAAGTTGTCGAAGATCGGATCGCCGGGCTTGCCCGTCCCCGGCCACATCGTGTGGTCGTTCTTCCGCGGGAAGTCGCCCAGCTCGCGGCCGGCCGTCCAGATGCGCGCAAGCTCGAGCCCCGTGCGGATCCCGAAGGTGCCGTCGATCCACTTGCCGTCGGCCGTCTTCAGCGGCACGTACGCCGAGCGGCCGCGCGCCGGGTAGTCGACCATGTAAACCACGTATCCCGCGTCCATCAGGGAATACGCCCATCCCTTGCGGCCGTCGGGAGTGTAGAGCCAGTCCTGACCGGTCTGGCCGTTGCCGTGGAAGATCACCATTGGATAGGGCGACTTGATCTGCTTCGGCACCCACACTTCCGTGTACATGGAGCCGTGCATGATCTGCTTGCCCGGCTCACCGACGTAGGAGCCGCCTGCGTAGAAGAAGCCCTTTGCCGCGATGGAATCGGTCGGGAACGTCGGGATCGCCTTCGGCGGCATCGCCTTCGACACGTCCATGCCGGCCGGCGGCGCGTTCTTCGCCATCCACGCGCCCATGTACTTCGCGATGTCGGCGCTGTTTTTCTCCAGCATCATCTGGTGGCCGTTGCCGCGCAGCCCGACCTTCTCCATCTCGACATACTCGGTCTTCACACCGGCCTGATTCAGCCAGGTGGGGACGCAGCGATCGAAGACGCGGTGGTAGCCGCCCTCAGCACTCATGAACAGGACGGGGATCTTCGCGAGGTTCACGAGCTTGCGCGCAGGCTCCTTCTGCACGTAACAGGGAACCGTGCCGGCCTCGGGCGTTGTCGTCTCGAGGACCGTCTGCAACTCGGACGGATTGTTCACTGCCGGCGCGTAGGTGACCGGGCTGGCGCTGATGCCCCACGCCAGGCCACCGCCATCGTTGTAGGCCACCTTCGCGGTGTCCACGCCCTTGATCGGCGGTCCCGCGGCCTCCAGCGTGACAATCGCCTTCACGAGGTTGGGACGCCGATCGGCGATCGTCCACCCGAACCCGCCGCCCTGCGAGTGCGTGAGCAGAATGACCGGCGTGCCGATCATGTCGAGCAGCGCCACGTTGGCGTCGCGCGTCATCGTCTCCTGGCGGGGCCCCTGGAGGAACTGCACCTGCGTCTTGTTGAAGTCGTCGAAGATCTTGTCGCCGATGCGGCCGGTGCCGGGCCACTGCGTATGCTTCTTCGCCTGCGGGAAGTCACCGCGCGCGGCGGAAGCGGTGAAGATCTCTTCCAGATTGTTCGCGGTGCGGATGTTGAGATTCAGATTCTCGTTGGTCCCGTCGACCCCGGGCACGTACTGCGAACGGCCGCGCGCAGGGAAATCCTCGAGGTAAACGACATATCCCATGTCGAGGAAGTTGTAGGCCCAGCCGGGGCGCCCGTCAGGCGTCTGCAGCCAGTCGACGCCCGTCTGTCCCGCACCGTGGAGGAACACCACGGGATACGGCGACTTGATCTGCTTGGGTACCATGACCTCGAAGTACATGGCGCCGCCCATGGTTGGCTCTTTCATCGGTCCGATTTCGCCGACGTACTGACCCCCAGCATAGAAGTAGCCGTGGCGCGCGACGTTGTTCAGCGAGACTTTCGGAATGGCCGCGGGCGGGGCCGCCTTCGATGCCGCGGATTGCGCAGCCGCTTCTCGTGACACGCCGCTCACCAAAGCGAGGGCGGTCAGAGCACCAATCAATATGCGCCGCTTCATCGTTGTTTCCCTTTCTGTGGGTGGGCCGTCGGTCTGAGTCTCCGGTCCTCGGTCCTGGGCCAGGACGGGAGACGGGAGTCCGTGGTCCGGAGTGCTGATCGAGACGTACCGAGGGCATCGGAGTTGTAGAACCGAATGCCAAAAATGTCAAGTTTAGAAGGAGATACGGGCGCCAGTGGATGTAGAATTGCGGCCGCGGCGCGGACCTTTCAGGTCCGCGAGGAGGACACATGCCGAATCGCAGAGAGTTCTTTAGAGCAACCGCAGCCGCGGCCGCCGGAAGTTTCGTCATGCGTGGCGGCTACGCTGCGTTCGCTCAAGCGGCGCAGGGCGCGGCGAAGCGCCGTGAGATCTCCATCGGGCGCAAGCGCATCAAGGTGATCGACTCCCATGCGCATCTCGGCATCCCCGCGGTCGCCGAGGTGGTGAAAGGGACACCGTTCGCGAAGAACGTCAACGTGGCCCCGAACCTGGTGGTCGGCCCGGACCGCGTGCGCGCGATGGACGAGTGGGGCATCGACATCGCCCTGCTCACACAGCAGGGCGGGTGGTGGTACGGCGTTCCCGATCGCGACCTCGCGCGCGCGATTGTGAAGACGCAGAACGAAGGCACAGCCGCGATTGTCGCGAAGTATCCCGATCGATTCATCGGGATGGCGTCGATGCCGCTGCAATTCCCCGACATCGCGGCTGAAATGCTGGAGGACGGCGTGAAGCGGCTTGGCTTCAAGGGCGGCGGGATCTCCGCAGGCTTCGCGGGCGAGAAGGAGCTGTCAGGGCCCGAATACGATGTGTTCTGGGCGAAGGCGCAGGAGCTCGGTGTGCTGCTCTTCATGCATCCCGGCGGCGGCAACGACATCGGTGCGGAAAAGCACTTCGGCGGCAAGGGTGCGCTGGGCAACACGATCGGCAATCCGCTCGAGACGACGATGTTTCTCTCGCATCTGATCTATGAAGGGACGCTCGACAAATTCCCAGGGTTGAAGATCTGCGGGGCGCACGCGGGCGGCTATCTGCCATCGTACCTGGGCCGGACCGACGCCCAGTGTATTCGGCAGGCTGACGCCTGCACCGGCAAGAAACGGCCGGTCGAGGACTACTTCAAGACGCAGATCATGGTCGACTCGATGATCTTCCGCGAGGAGGGGCTGCGCCACCTGGTGGCCGAGGTCGGCGCCGGACAGATGGTGTACGGCACCGACATGCCGTTCGGCTGGCCTGCCAATCCCGATTTCATCCTGAACGCGACGTTCCTCAACAACGCACAGAAGGAACAAATCCTCGGCGGCAACTTGGTGAAGCTGCTCAAGATTGCGCCGGCTGCAACGAATTAGTCGGAGCAGGCAGCTGGCAGCAGCCGATGAAAAGTCAACCACGAAGCGCACGAAGGCGTGAACACAAGCCTGATCGTCGTCCTCGATAAGGAGAACCGATGCAGAACCGGAGAGATTTCTTCAAGGCCGTCGCGGGCGCGGCGGCTGGCGCATACGCCGTGGGGCGCGGCATGCCCGCGCTCGCGCAGCGAGGGGGTGGGGGTCAGCGCGGCGGCGGCGCCGCTGCGGCTCCCGCGGGTCCCGTCAAGCGGCGCGAAGTGTTCATCGGCCGCAAGCGCGTGAAGGTGATCGACCTGCACGCGCATTGCACGGTGGACGGTGTCTCGGAGGTCGTCAAGGGCACGCCGTTCGAGCGGCAGGCGGGTGGCCGAGCGCTCGACCAGGACCGCGTCAATCTGATTGACAGCGAAGGGATCGACATCCAGGTGCTCACCATCAATGGCTACTGGTGGTGGGAAGTCCAGGATCGCGATCTCGCCGGCCGGATCGTGCGCGCGCAGAACGAGGGGCTCGCGAAGTGGGTCGCGGCGCACCCCGATCGCTTCCTCGCGCTTTCGTCGGTGTCGCTGCAGTTTCCCGAGCTCGCCGCGGAGCAGCTCGATTACGGCGTCAAGCAGCTCGGGCTGCGCGGCGCCACGATCGGCGGGCACGTGAACGGCGAATCACTCTCTCTGCCGAAGTTCGATCCGTTCTGGGCCAAGGCGAACGAGCTCGGCGTCGTCGTCTTCATGCACCCGGGCGGGGCCGACAACATCGTCAAGCCAGATGCCTGGAAGGCACGTGGCGACATCGGCAATATCATCGGCAACCCACTCGAGACGACCTACTTCCTCACGCGACTGATTTTTGACGGGACGTTCGACAAGTTCCCGAACCTGAAGGTCTGCGGCGCGCACGGCGGGGGCTACCTCCCGTCGTACTTCCAGCGGACGGAGGTCGCGTGCGACGTGCGTGGTAACGCCATGTGCGCGAACAAGAAGCATCCGCGCGAGTACTTGAAGACCAACATCATGGCGGACACGATGGTACTGACCGATGAAGGTCTCCGGCACCTCGTCGCCGAAATGGGCATCAGTCAGGTGGTGTACGGGACGGACAACCCGCTGAACTGGCCGGTGCCGGTCGATATGATCGTCAACCACTCGACGCTGACCGACGCGCAGAAGGAGCAGATCCTCAGCGGCAACCTGATGAAGCTGCTCAAGATTCCAGCGGCCGCGACTGCGTGAAAAAAGGCGGCCTCGCGGCCGCCTCCAATTCGCAACACCCAACTTCCGACTCCCAAGGAAACTTCCACCCGCGGCCGAATCGCCCTGGGAGTTGGGAATTGGAAGTTGGGAATTGTCGCCGGCGATCCGCGTCAGTTCGTAGCCCTGAGCGAACACGAAATGCTCATCGACTGGATAGCGCGATCAAATCCGTGCGGCAACGTCGAGTATTCATGCTCTGGCTGGAGCACGATACTGGTTCCGGCAAGTCTCTTGCCGGTCCAAGCAATCACGGTTGCGGCCGGGCCCGCCTGAACGCTTCTGATGCGCCTGTCCCAACCGTCTTTGTTGGGAAGCGCGTCCAGCGTTGAATAGCTCCGAGG
>Ga0114129_10007098_pt1 | contig 15941 bp, 18 predicted proteins | sample RhiMetdeltSRZDD1_FD_80071 | JGI IMG/M metagenome (GOLD analysis project Ga0114129, IMG submission 80071) | Populus rhizosphere microbial communities from Tennessee, USA - Rhizosphere MetaG P. deltoides SRZDD1 (version 2) (version 2) | ecosystem: Host-associated > Plants > Roots > Rhizosphere >... | reverse complement strand
GGCGACGAGCGCGCCGATAGCTTCGAAGCTCTTGTTGCCGGTCAACTGGCCGCTTCGGTTGATCGTTTCGTAATTGACGGCGATCGCGCCGCACAGATTGCGGACTTCGTGGAACACGGCGCCGCCCAGGATACGCGATCCCGCGAGCAGCTGATCGAGGCCGGTGATCTCACGCTCGCGCAGTGCTTCGGACACGTCGATGACCACCGCGGCGACACGCGCGCCCAGCGCCGTGTGATAAGTCGACACGAAGACGTCGGCGAGGAACCCCTCCCCATTGATTCGATTGCCGCGGCACTCGACGCCGGACTGCATCGTCTTCACGTGAGCCGCACGCGATCGGAGATGTTTCAGCGCCGGAAGATAGATGCCGATGTTTCGGCCAAGCAGCGCCCCGGCAGAGGCGCGGAACAGACGGTGAGCCGCAGCGTTGGCCAGAAGGATTTCACCATCGTCGTCGGTCGTCAGGATCGCAGCCGGACTGGTGTGCACGAGGAATTCGAACTGCTCTTCCGCTTCCCTCGCGAGATAACGGCTCCGCGTGACCGCCTGCGCGAACAAACCGGTCGCTGCCAGCGAACAGAACACCAGGATATCGCGAGGAATCGAAATGGGGGCCGCGAACGGATAGGGATCGAACACGTCGGCGAGCGCCGTGCACACCGTCGAGACGAGGACAATCTGCCACGGCGGCAGGGCGGTGCCCAGGAGCATCAGCGGAAAGACGTACAGAAACCCAAACGCCGCGTCGAGCTCAACCAGCCAGTCGACAACGGCGATCAGGAGAATCATGAGTCCTGCGCCTGCTGTCCGCCACACCCCCGGTCGCACGACGAGACCCTCGATCCGCCCCATGTTAATGCGAGTCGCCTCTCACGTCGACGACCACCTGGCCGAAAGATGGGGGCTCAGCTCAGAAGATAGCCGCCGAACGCGCGTCCCTGTCTCGGCGCAAGATGCGTGGCGCGCAGGCGATGGCAGTTGTACTGTCGCCTCCGACGCCATCGGCCTCCTGTCGGGGCGTATGCAGACGTGGCCAACAACTACGTCGAAGTGGTTACTCAATGGCCCGGCATCGCCGCGGAGCGGATCGAGCAGCAGGTCACGACTCCCCTGGGGATCGCCATGAACGGCGTGCCGCGTGCGGCGCACCTCCGCTCGTTCTCGATCTTCGCACTCTCGGATCTGAAGTTGGTCTTCGATGTTCGGGACGTCCAACTTCGAGAATCGCGAACGCGTGCTCGACGCTACGAAGCCGTACGCTGAACGAGAATTGTCGTCCTTCAAGGTCGATTCAAAAAGAGTGTGTCCGGTCTCATACCGTGGTTGGTTTCCGTAGCACCAAAGGAGGGTCGTATGCGTGCAAGATTCGGAGCGGTTCTCGCAGTTGCTTCCGCGGCGTTGGCATACGCGTGCGGACACGCGGCATCACCCACAACGCCCACAGCCTCGTCGTCGAGGGCGGCGGTATCATCCCAGGCGGGTGTCACCCCGCCGTCGCCGGCGGCGGTCTCAGCGGCAGACGTTTCCGATCCGCGAGGCGAATGGAACCTGACGACGCCCGCTGGACTACCGCGCGGGGGATGTATTTCGCTGGCCGACATTTCGGGCAACCACCTCGACTGGACCGTTCAGGCCACTCCCGGACATGCGCATCCCATCTTGATGCAGGGCATCGTGACGCGGGAGGAACGGCCGGATTGCAGTCCGCTGGATCGCGGCGGAGAACGGCCGCAGATGCTGCAAGTCAAAGGCGGAGGCTGGACGTTCGCGGCGACCGAGGAGGGTACGAGAACGATTAGCTGGCCGACGGAGGAGTGCACCGAAGACGGCGGCCGCTTCAAGATCGACGTTATGGTCAAGCGCGGTGTTCCGAGCATCGGCGACGCTGATCGCGAGAGTATCGAGCTGCTGGTGAATTGCGGGTTCTTCCGGAAGCGGTGACGAGCATCATCGCCGCCATTGCGTTCGCGGCGCGGGCGTGAACGTGGCGGTGCTCGTTCGGCGGAGGACTCGAGTACGCGTCAGGAAGTGATGGGGTACGAAGCGGAAGCCAGCCGCGGTGCGCTCGCGCCCGCGACGTGCGCAAGGATCTGCCCGAAGGTGCGCACGGAATCCGCCGGCTTGAACCCGTAGTTCTCCTCTGACATCTGATCGCCGACTCGCGGATGTTCCGCTTGGCCTCGTCCCACGCGCCCTTGACTACCGCGCTGACGGATCGCTCAGGCTTCCCTGTGCGCCGGCTCCCGACCCGAACCCGAGCGCGCAGGCACATGCCGCAACGACAACGAAACGCAATTGCATTGATCGATCAACTCGGGCAGGTGAACTGACTATCGAGGTAGGCCGCGACGTTGCCTTGTTCGATTGCGTGCAGCAGTGCGGTGACGGCATTCCGGTGCTGCTCTCGGAGACGTTTAAGGTCATTCAGCAATCGAGGAGTGTCCCCGATGTTCACCAGATACCCGTCCCCGTCCGGGAACGCCAGCCAGTCATTGCCGGGAAACGCGATGCCCGCTCTCGCTGTAGTGGGCTGACCGTGGTTCTTGACGGGCGAGCGAACGGAATAGGCAATAGATGGCGCGCACGCTGCGATGGACTTCGCAGCATAGGGCTCGTGGACGCGAGCAGTGCGAGAGACGAAACATTTTGTTTCGGTTTCCGCCTGCTACTGTTTGCGAGCTCTTTGCATTTCTGGGGCATGTGGCAGGCACGAAAAGTGCGCCGCATTGCTTGGAAACCTTCGACGACATCGCCAGGATCTGAACCTCACTCAGCACGATCTGTCGCGACTCTCCCGGGTCCCTCAACCTCGAATTAGCGATTACGAGCGCGGTTTGACGCCGCGTTCTGCGGCAGACGTTGCTGCGCTTGCCGCCGCTCTCGGTGTTAGCGAATCGGATCTCATCGAAAGCCCCGCGCGATGAGCCGCACACTCGAGCAGCGCACCCGGATTGCCGAACTCGCCATTGAGCATCTCGCCCAGAGCGAACTTGAGTTGAAACACGAAACTAGCGGATGCGCTGGTCGCTGAATATTTAGGCAACCTAATCACTACGGTGGATTCCCCTCGGGGAATTGACCATCCGGAGGCTGACGCCGCGTGAGTGATAAGCCGTCTCAGGAACTCGGGGCGAATCCAGATTGCGCCCGTAATCGTGGCGCGCCTGCGCGCGCTGGCTGGCGAGAACGCTTCGAGCGATACCGCGTTCCTCATGGCGACAACTCGCTACAACTCCTGGAAGGCACAGAACCCGAGCTGTATGGAGCGGTTGCGCTCAACCGATGAGAAGCTCAAGACCGTGGAGGCGCCGATTCGTGCGAAGCATCGGCAGATGCGCGAGTACTTCAAGTGGGGCCGCGATGCGTATGGGCAGCGGATCTAAATAGCCGTAGTGCGCGCTCCGTAAAACGTACGCCGCCGGATGGGCTGGATGGATTGTGAGTTGGCGAACGCCCTCGGTCAGGATGGATCGAGCCGGTCGCCGGCTCAGAGCGCAGACAGGACGATTAAACAACGACTTGGGCCTAACCACGTGACGATAGCGCGGATCGACCGCATCGGCCCGTAACTCTTCGCGCGTAGCCGGACGCGTGGCGATGCCGCAGCGTTCGCAGTTCACCCGCCGTGGAAACTCGGTGACGCTGCCCATCAATAGAGATTGCCGCCCTTTTTCTTCGCCATGTCGCTCAACGATTGTGCTTTGCGTTGTGGAAGTCGCGTGCCGAGCGGCGGCTTTGGGTTGCGGATGCCATCGATCTGTTTCGTCAGGGATTTTTCCGTCGAGTGAATCATGCCGGGAATCTGCTCGATCTTCTCTTCAAGGTCTTTCACTCGGCGTTCAAGATCCGCGATCCGCTGATCAATCTCCGCGCGCTGCGGCGCGATCGGAGCCTCACACAAGCGGCCGTTGCAGAAGCGATCGGCGTCGATCGGGTGAGGTATGCCCGTTGGGAAACGGGCGAGCGTAAACCGTCCGTGGACGCGATCAGCAACCTCGCCGCGTTCTTCAACACGTCGATCGAAGCCCTGCTCGGAACGAAAGCGAGGAAGCGATGATCGCCGCAGTGTATGCGCGCAAGAGCACGAGTCAGAACGGGATCGCCGAGGATCAAAAATCCGTGGCGCGGCAACTCGATCAGGCACGCGGGTTCGCTGCCGCGAAGGGTTGGACAATCAACGAGGATGCCATGTTCGTGGACGATGGGATCTCCGGCGCCGAGCACGAGCGCCGGCCCGGATTCGTGGCACTGCTCGCCGCAGTCGAGCGCGGCCCGTCGTTCGATGTGCTGCTCGTGGCGGATCTCACGCGCTTGTCTCGTGATAATCGCCGGCTCGATAAATACGTGAGCATGATCGATGAAGCGGGCGTGAAGCTGTGGACGGTTGAAGACGCCGCGCCGGTCAACATGAACAGCGCGCTTGACGTGTTCACCGTGCAGGCCCGCGGGCTCGGCGGTGCGCTGCACCGCGAGCAGGCCCGGCAGAAGAGGACGATCGCGCTCACGATGAAGGCGAAGCAAGGCGCCGTGGTTGGCGGGCGCGTGTTCGGTTACAGCAACGTGCGCGAGAACGGCGCCGTTCGCCGCGAGATCCACGAGCCCGAAGCGGAGATCGTTCGCGAGATCTGCCAACGCTACGCGGACGGTGCAGGGCTCAAGCAGATCGCACGAACGCTCAACGAGAAGAGCGCGCCGAGCCCACGCGCGCAGCGCGGCCGGCGCTCGGGTTGGTCCCCGTCCACGGTGCGCGCGATTCTCCACCGGCCACTGTATCGCGGCGAGATCGTGTGGAACACCACCGAGAAGCGGGACAAGCTCGGGCGCCGGCACAAGGGCAAGCAGAAGCCTCGGCCGGAGTCGGAGTGGATCAGGATGCCGGCGCCGCAACTCCGTATAGTGTCTGAGGCTCTCGCGGCGGCGGTGGATCACCGCCTGAAGCGCGAATCCGATCGCTACCTGCGCACACCGGACGGCCGGTTACAGGGCAAGCCCGCACGCAACGTCCGGTATCTGCTCTCCGGGCTCGCGCGCTGCGCCACGTGCGGTGGCGGGATGGAAGTCTTCACCCGGTGGACGGACAAAGGCCGCGTTTACGGGTGCGCCACGCACCGCCGCAAAGGGCCGAGCATCTGCGGCAACGCCGCGGTGATCGAAATGGGCACTGCGGACGCGGCCGTGCTCGCCGTGGTCGAGCAGGCGCTCGATCCCGAGCTGCTCTCGGCCGTGGTCGATCGCACCGCCGAGAAGCTCGCCGGGCAAGCGCACCGCCGCGGGCAGCTCGAAGCCGAGCGCGCGAGCCTCGAAGCGGAGGTCCGGCGGCTCACCGCCGCGATCGCGGCCGGCGGTGATCTCGCGCCGCTTGTCGAAGCGCTGCGCGAGCGCGAGAGCCGGCGGCAGCGGGTTGAGCAGGAATTGAAGGCACGCTCGGCCACGTTCGATCGCGCGAAGCTGCGGCAGGCGCTTCAGCGGCACGCGAAGGATTGGCGGGCCATGCCGCGGCGCCGCGCGGAGAAGGCCCGCGCGATTCTGCGAAAGTTCGTTGCCGAGCGGTTCGTGTTCACGCCGAACCCGGCGGGCGGGTATCTGTTCAGGGGAGAAGGCGATCTCGGCCTACTACTTCAAATGGCGTCCCCAACGGGAACCGCGCTGCTTGGACTGACGGCCAAATGGGCGAAATTGTGCTGGACCTTGCCGCTCGCTCCTTGACGCGTCCACGGACGTTAATCTCCTTTCATCCAGCTCATTCAAAATGGCATGTCGGTGAGATTCGATTGGGCAAAGGCGCGTCCGATCGAGTACCCGGTATGACGGTCTTCGCGAAGGGAACTGCGTTATGCTCCCGTCGGACATCGCGCCTTGAAGCCTCGGACGAGTCAGGAGAGTCCCCATATGTCAGATGCCATCAGTGTCACCGAAGCGGTCCCGCGGGAGGCCGGCACGGCAGCGCCGCCGCCGCACGCTCAACTCATCCAGATGGCGACGGGACATTGGGTGTCCCGCATCGTCTACCTTGCCGCCAAGCTCGCTCTCGCCGACCGTCTCGCGGACGGGCCGAAAAGTGCCGACGAATTGGCGGAGCCTACCGGAACGCACGCGCCGTCGCTCTATCGATTCATGCGAGGGCTCGCGAACCTCGGAATCCTGACGGAGAGCGCCACGCGCCGCTTTGTCTTGACGCCGCTCGGTGAGGCTCTGAAGACGGGCGCCCCTGGATCAGCACGCGCTTCGGTCCTCACCCTCGCCAGTGACTGGTGGATCCAGGGATTCAGTGAGCTGGAGTATTCCGTTCAAACTGGTAAGAGCGGGTTCGAGCAAGCACTGGGTGTGTCCATCTTCGACTGGCTGGCGAAGAACCCCGAGGACGCGTCCTTGTTCAGCGAGACGATGATCGGGTTCCATGGAGCAGAGCCGCCGGCTGTCGCTGCAGCGTACGACTTCTCAAACGTAGCAACGCTTGTGGACGTCGGCGGGGCTTCCGGCCATCTCCTGGGGACGGTTCTCGGTCGCTACCCGGCGCTGCGCGGGATCCTCTTCGATCTGCCGCATGTGGTTCGGGAGGCGCCGACGCTGCTGGCAGCGCATGGCGTGGCGGACCGCGTCACGATTCAGGCGGGTAGCTTCTTCGAGACGGTGCCGGAGGGCGGGGACGCTTATCTGCTTTCACACATCATCCACGACTGGAATGAGCAGCAGTGCCTCACCATCCTCGGCCACTGCCGGCGTGTGATGCGGCCCGCCGATCGCCTGCTGATCATCGAGATGGTGCTTCCCGAGGGTGATACTCCGCATCCTGGCAAGATGCTCGATCTCATGATGCTCGTTGGACCCGGGGGACAAGAGCGAACGGAGAAGGAATACGGGGCGCTGCTCGACAAGGCCGGTTTCCGGTTGACCAGGGTGGTGCCGACGTCATCACCAGTGAGCGTCGTCGAAGCCGCGATCGCATCGTGAGATCCGAGACCAACTCGCAGAGTGGATGTTGGGTCGACGACGGCTGCCGCTCGACGCCGCGCCAACTCTAACCGTAGTTGCTAGCGGCCCTGTGTGCCCGCAATGACGGCTCCGTCAGCTCAGGACGCGAGCGCGCTCACGGGACGGCCGGGGAACTCGGGCGGAAGCAGACGCCACCGGTCACCCATATCGGTCGACCGATAAACTTCGCCCATCCCTCGCCGGCTATTGTTCCGGCGTAAACGGACGCCGTCGACCCTCGTGGCGGAAGCTCGTGACCTTAAAGCTGTTCAGACAACGGACCGCTCGATCCTCACGGGGCAGACGATACTCCGCAATCTGCTCGACGGGCCGATCCTCGTTCGCGTGCCGGAAGGTGAAACGCTACCGTGCCGTGTGAAACCCAGCCGAACCGCGTTGGACGTGGTTGGGCGGGATCTTGTCCACAAACTTGGCGTCCCAAGCCGTGCCGAGTTGGAACCAGATTCTGTCGTTTCTCCAGCAGATGGCCAAATTGCGGGAAAGCGCGGGATCGGCCGCGTAGTAGTCATTCTCTCAGCTCGGAAATGGAGCGGAAATGGTCTGTTCCGACGTCCCATCCTGGCTTGGAATCACTTTTGGGTCCCAATCACTCTCGCCCCGTTGCCCGGACGTGGCCCCACCCTGGTCGGGAGGGTGTTACCGCTCTACGTGAAGGACGCCGCCGCAGGGTCAATGGTGCCGAAGCCGGTCATTCACGTTCACATGCCTTGGAGACCGGACGGCGAGGAGCCCCGAACGCTGAGCTAGGGTGCTTGGAGTCGGCCGAACAGAGCCTAACTAATGATTTAGGCTGACACAGCCGAGTTTATCGGCAGCTCTCACATTTCAGGATTGTCAAGTGCGGCCTGACGCTCACTCCTAGGACGGGATCGTGCGCTCGCCAGCTCGCTGCCAGGTCCAATGCTGCGCGCGCACACCCGTCTATTGCAATATCCGACTTTTGCGTTTCCTGGAATATCCGCGCGAGCCGACAGATTAAACATACGTGAAGGGTCGAATGAGTCCACTGGGCACTTCGCTCTGGCGGAGAGCCCACTCGCCGACGCGCTTGCCGATAGCCTGCGGCGGGAGCCCGCGCACGTGCGACCGTGCGACATCCTTCTCTACAGCGAAATGGTAACCCGTGTGTCCCATGGAGAATTCAGTGATGAAAGTGATGAATCAGTTGATCGCAATCGTGAGCGTCATTGGCCTCTGCGCCACGGCCGCATGCGGCCGACGCTCGCCAGGTCAGTCCTGAGGCAGCCGATCCAGTGGCCGCAACACCCACTGCCGCCGCCGCGTCCGAGTCTTCCAATGCCAGCGACCGCGCGCAGCCGTCGGTCTTCACCGCGGCGTGCGATATCGCTGCTGCGTTGACGAACTTCCGAACGGCGCTCGGGCCGCTCAACCCTAACGTGGTCGGCGAGCAGAATGGCGGGCGCCGTGAGGTCAACTGGGACGCTGTGCCACCGGCGTTCACCAACACGTTGACGTTTCCTGGGGACTTCTTCAACCAGAACTTCAGCCCGCGCGCACGAGGCGTCGTTTTCTCAACTGACGGCACTGGTCTCAGCGTGAGCGACAACGATTTCGCGTTCATCAATCCAGCGTACGACGCCCAGTTCAACTCGTTCAGCCCGATCAGGACATTCAGCGCGATTGCGAGCGCCGAGACCCGAGTGGATCTGTTCGTCGCGGGTACCGGAACGCCGGCGCGCTCGACAGGCTTCGGAGTCGTCTTCTCGGACGTGGACGAACACGGGTCAGCGTCTATCAAGCTGCTCGACGTGAATGGCAACAGCCTGGGTGTGTACCACGCGCCACCCTGCCCCGGAGGGTTCTCGTTCGTCGGCGTCCAGTTCCCGACGCCGCTTGTGGCGGCCATCGACATCCAGTCTGGACACGGACCGCTTGGCCCTGACGCGGCCGACGTGTCGGACCGCGACCATGGACCGGCTCGCGATCTCGTGATCATGGACGACTTCGTCTACGGCGAACCCCGGGCCATACGATAAGCCGTGGACGAGCAGGGCTCGAAACACGATCGTGGCAGCAGCCAAAGGACTGTTCGAGGAAGAGATCCATGAACGGTCGTCAGGTTAGCCTCGCCGGTCATCGTTTCCGGGCTGTCGTTGATCCGCGCATTCGCGGCATGGACTGCGCCGACGCTGCCGCCAGCGACGACTTGTGGACACGGTACGTCCGCGACGGGGATGCGACCAGATCGAAAGCGACGGCCAGAGTGGTGCCGCTGGGAAGCCAGCCCACGCCCGCCCGCTTGGCGGACGGGTTCGTCCGTCTGGTGGCGTCCCCAAACGGTCCCGTACACATCTTGCGCGAAGACCCGAGCGCGATTATTCTCGCGGCGTGACGCGCTAGAATCCCTTTCGCCGGTACGGGTTGCAAACCGAACGCGCTCTTTCCTGGGGGCGCTTGCCGGCGACCCTCCAACCCAGGGAGCTACCCAATGCTGCGAGAGGAGGCGCGACGAATGGCAGATTGGGCTGAGGAGCTTCGGCGTCACCTTCGGCGGAAAGCTAGCCAGAGAGCGATATCTGAGATCATCAAGGCGATTGCGCCCGCTTTACGGTCGTATCAGCAGGAAGTTGCCTACGAGACAGAGGCTGCTACGCGACGACGGAAACAGCGTGAGGCATTTAAGAAACTCGCTCGCGCCGTCGATATTCTCGATGAAGCGCTCTCCGACGCATCGGGATTTGGTTCCGTCGGGACCGTTCAATGGGTAGAGGGTCCGACGGAAGTACGAACGGGGAATCCGTTTGCTCATCTGATTAGCCGACTAGGTGCGGCAGAGTTCGCCACGACTGTCGAGACGTTGAAGCGCCTGCGGGCGCTCGCCAGAGCCTACGCGAAAGGCGGTGCGGGCGGCCGGACGAGGAAAGACGCGCAGCGCCGTCTGACCCTCCGAGTTGCAGAGGCCTTAGCGCAGTCGAATGTCAAATTGACCACAACCCCTGACGGCACTCTCGAGCGCGCTCTTGTGGCGGTGTTAAACGCGGCTGAGGGAGAAGGTCGACCTCAAGGCCTACGCGATCTGCTCTCCCTGGCTGTCAAACACGCTGCGAAAAACCCCCCTCCACTTTCGCCCTAGGTTTTGGGGGATAAATCCGGTCAACATCTGCCCTACTCTTCTTTTCGTGCTTCGCCGCATCACGAAGAGACGCCCTTCACAAAGTAGCGAACCTCACGAACTGCTGACGAGTAGCGACGTCGCGTATGAGACCCGCGTGCACGTTTCCACCGTGCAGTGGTGGCGGCGAACCGGCCGGTTGCAACCGTGGGCTGTGACGCCGAACGGGATGGCGTTATATCGACGTGAGGATCTCGATCGATTGATCGCGGCGCGCCAGCATGGGGATGCAGCGTGAACACCCAACGTGCCGAGTACGAGGATCAGCTCGCAGCGCGTTTAGCTGAACTACTTATTGCCGAACATCGTCGACGCGGAGAAGAGTGTGTACAGAACGAGAGCCCGGACCGTGACCAGCGGCGCCGGGCTCATGACCATGACGACAATGATGTACCACGGATTTTACTGCACTCCCCATAACCGGTGGAATCTCGCGCGTGGCCACCGAAGTCACTGACGCCGTGTGGCGTGCACGCGTGGGTCTCAGCCCTGTCGAAAGACTGGTTCTGCTGCGCATCGCCGATCGGGTCAATCGGCACACCGGCGTCGCCTTTCCATCGGTCCGATCGATTGCGGACGATTGCGGATTGTCGAAGCAGGGCACGCAGAACATCCTTGGGCGGCTCATCGCACACGGGTATGTCGAGATTCTCGAAAAGCACGCCGGAACACGGTCGCGGCGGTATCGGATGGACCTCGAGAAGCTCGCTAGTGGTCAACCGGGTTTACCACTAGCGCGCACTGAACAGAAGGGGCTAGAGGTCAACGGCGTGAAGCTAGTGGTCAACCCCATGAAGGCTAGCGGTCAACCCCGTAGACCCGAACCGGAAGAACCGTCAGTAGAACCGAAGATCCGCGGCGCTGCCGCGCCTTGCTCTCCCACGGAAAAGAAGCCGACGAAACCCAAAGCCCGCCCACTACGTGCCGGCCTGACCGGACCCGCACCGCCAGGGACGTACGACCACCTGACGAATTCTGGAAACCGTCATGTCGGATGACCTCACCAAGCTCGGGCCACTGTTGAAGGAGATTCAGCAGCGCTCACATCGAGGGCGCGGCCGACCGCTCCCACTATCGGCTGGGGACGTTCGTGCAGCCATCGAGGCATTCCGCGTGAACATCGGTGAGCGCGCGCTGGATCCTGATCCGGTGACACGCTGCATTCGGTGTCAGGACGTCGGGTTCACGTTCGTTCACGAAAAGGGCGTGAGGCGGGCGCGCGCGTGCGTCTGCCGGCTCGAGCCAGCGACGATGCCGCGAACGGTATTCGACCTCCCCGGGGAATTCAAAGACGCCCGTCTGGCAAATTACACGCAGCGGTTCAAGAATGCGCATGCGATCAATGCGGCCAGGCAGTGGATCAACGGTGAGCGCAGTCACTTGTACCTGTTCGGCGATACCGGCCGAGGAAAGAGCAGACTCGCCGCGTCACTGTTGAACGAGGCGGCCGAGCGCGGGATCCCGGGTGCGTTCATTCGGGTGCCCTGGCTGATCTTGCTGCAGCTCCGTGCCATCGACGATGCCCGCTGGCGAGCGGATGCGAACGACGTCATGGAGCGTGCCTTAAAGACGACGAACGTTGTCTTGGATGATATGGCCGGTGGAGAGAAAGGCAGCGATCACAGCCGCGGACTGCTCGTGACCGTACTCGACCGGCGATTCGATCGTCAGCTGCGCACGATCATCACGTCGAACTTATCGCTGCAGCAACTCTCGGAGTTTTATTCCGACAATCGGATTTCCAGCCGAATCGCCGGGGCGTGCGGGGAAACAATCGAGCTCGGAGGTATAGACGGACGTCTGGAGCCACGCCCATCCGCCCGAGCAAACGTGAGGCGCCGCGGTATGAGGCTCGTCGATCAATGAAATCGAGCGTGGACTTCGCGCAGGAGCGACGTAGCGTCTGTCCGTGGTGCGGCGGATCGGTTTCCCCTGGTCGCGTGTTCTGCCGTGCAAGTTGTCGGGCGCGATACGAACACCAGCAACACGTACGAGTGCCGGGGTTGTTTCCGCGCGAACTATCTCTTGAATCCGAATTGCCGAAGGCGCCTCGAAACGAACGGAGGATGCGACGATGGCGATCTGCGCGAACTGCAAGCAAGACATGCTGACGGCAATGACCTGCATCCTCGTACCGTTTGCTGACGCTCCCGACGCGATGCCGATTCGCTACGGCGCCGAACCCGGACTCAGAGAGTCATGGGAGGACGGCACGATCCCCGAGCGCTGCCACGATTGCGGCGTTCGGATCGGCGGTTATCACCACCAGTTCTGCGACATGGAGCGGCATCCGGTCACCGGTGCGCAAGCGATCGACTGTGAGCGTCTGACGGTGCAGTGATGAGGGCGACGCTAGAGACGGTCAAACGAGGGGAAGAACCACGAACCGATGCCCGCAGCTTAGACAGCGGTACTGATCGGAGCCGCTCGACGTTCCGAGGGCCTCGATCTCTGTCGACGCACACCGCTGACAGCACACTGAGGGCGACGGCGTTGGTAGTTTGTCGGTGGCTCGGCGGCCGCTGGGCTTACTGCGGCCGCCTGGTGTCACTCGTCGATCGGACTTCCGTCGGTCTGGCTTGGGAGAGAGACCCATGACGGCGCAAGTCGCACGGTGCGTGCCGAACACAAAGGCCGCGGTTTCGAGGCCTTTTGACCAAGTGGCAAGCAGAAGTCTGGGCCTCCGCAGAGACTCTAGCCAGAGTTCACCAGACTAACCGCTGCCGATCGAGGGCTGATACCCCGGCATCACGCCGCGTGAGAACGATCGACGTCGCCGAGAACACCGCGAGACGGCGAGGGGGAGGCCGGGTCCGATCCCTTGGGCCGTGAGTCTGGATTCGCCGGGGGGCGGTCGGCGGACGTATTCGCGAAATTGGCGAGGTGGGGTACTTTTGTGACATGGGAACCGTGGCAACCCGACGCGAACCATGAACCCGTGTGGAAACCGTGGCAACCCGATGCGAACAGCAGCGAACCGACCACAAATCTACTTATCACGTGCCAAACCTGCGGGGCGCCATTGCCAACGCCCGCAGAGACTGGCCGCCCGAGGCTCACGTGTTCAGCCCGGTGTCGTCAGCGGCGGACACGCTGCACGTCGCAAAAAGTGACAGGCGGTTACGTTTTGCAAGCCGCTCGACCAGAACGTCGCAATCAGGATCGTCGAACCGCCGCATTTGATCGTCGTCGCGGCCGTCGCCGATTGAGTGACGGCGACACCGTCCAGACGTCGCTCCGGCTGCCCGCGGCGCTGCTAGACCGGCTGTGTCAATCCGCCATTCGACACCGACAAGGTGTGGCCGAGCGACATCGGTGGTTGCTTGAACAGGCGTTAACCGCCGAGGGCGCAAATAACGCATCCCGAATTTAGGGTCCGCACAACGGGTCGGGCACACTTGAGGTATGTCACATGTCACGAGTGGATTGATGACCGTCGGTCAGGTGGCGAGAACGGCGCAAAAGTCCGAAGGCGCGATTGTCTATGCCGCGCGCGTCGGCAAGCTGCCAGTCGCGCTGCGGTTGCCGACAGGCGAACGGCTGTTCGATCCTCGCGCCGTCGAACAGTTCGTCGCGCAGCGCGCGACGCGCTAATGGTGGAGGATTTTTGATCCCAAAGGGAGAAATGGAATGAAGGAAGCACGCAAGCCGGTCCCCGCTGGAGCCGGCCCATCGTCGATACCGATTGGACAGCCGCCGCCCGGGCAAGCCGACGTTGGCGGGAGGCCATTGCCGCCGCCGAGACGATGACCTCGGAACAGATTGAACGCTTGGCTCGGCGGACGTTGTGGCGCGTGCCGCATGACGACGACGAGCAGAAAGTCAGCGGTTCCAAAGCGGTACAGGTGACACCCACGTACCGCGAAGTCTGCGACGTCCAGCGTCAACTGATCGATCTCCTTGAGAAGCGGCTTGGTCAGGCGAAGACGATAGGCGACGCGCAGGAGCGCACGATCGCGTCGCTCGAAGCCATCGCGCGCACGCACGAGCAGACGATCGCCGAAATGCGGCGGGCCTTCAGGGAGGCAAGCTAAAAAGTGCCCTTTCCGGGATGGTCAGCGGCCGACAGTTATCCGGCTCCAAGCGATCCGGTTGCGGGGCGCTCGAAACGCGAATCTGAAATCCAGCGCGCTCTGGCCGCATCGGAAACGTGGATCGGTGTGGCGCCGAGCGCTCAGGTTGTGCGCTGGATCGAAAATTTTGTTGGCGATGTGCTCGCAGGGCCGCGGCTCACGGTCCGGTGGTTAGTGCCCGACACCCAGTCAGCCGATCTGATTCGCGACTTCAAGGGCGTCGCGCTCGTGAATCGCAATGTGATCGTGATTCCTCCGATTACGGACGAGGGCTCACTCGCAACTGCGTACCACGAACTCGGACATCACCGCACGAAGCATGTGCGGGGCAGGCTCGCGCGCGAGGAGGCGGCATGGCGTTTCGCGAAGGAGCACGCGCCGACTTGGTCGCGTCGGATGCAAGCGGCGATGGTCGTTTCCGTCAGAAGTTATCTCGCGGATGCGACGCCTCAAGCGATCATCGAAGTGCAAAACTGCGAGAGGTTGATCTCCGACCACCAATACCGACTCGAACGCCAACGCCGTGTCAACCTCGAAGTTGAACGCGAACGGCACGATTTCATCTACGGAAAAAAATCATGAGATCACGATTCGAACATGCGACCGCGGAGCGATCGATGCCGCTCAGCGGATTAACTCTTCGGTTGTTACAGAGGATCGCCGCGGGTCGGGCCCACTGCTGGACGTGTTCGGCGCGAGCCGTCAGCCTTTGCAATCGAAAGCCAACCTGTGACACGTGCGCGCGGCTCGCGCGACGTGCTGCACGCGCGTAACGGGAGAACGTGAAAATGGCGATCTTGGCAACGAAAAGGAAATCATCAACGCTGGTCCGGATCGTGGATGCCGTACCAACCCCAGACGGGACGCTGCCGGCGGGCCTATATCAAATCGTGAACGGCGCCATTCCGGCCATGCTGCGGGACGTCGCGGTACCGGTCGACGGACCGGCGCCCCCCGATGTGCGGACGATCGACGCGGGGCAATTCGAGCGAGACATTGAACGCGCGCAGCGTCTCTCGGCACCGCCCGCTGCGCCAATCGAGTGGACGCGCGAGGAGTTGCTTCGGCGGAAAGGCTGGACTGAGGCGGATCTCGAACGCGCCGAGCGCCTGCACTTCCCGAAACCCGGTGCCAAGCGGATCAGCGCCAGCCGCGACGGTAGGGCCACCCTCACGTGGGCGTACAACGCACGCGACATCGAGCAAATCGAACGATGGGCGCAGGATCTCGCCGCCCTCGCGCGGACCGTCAGAATTTAAAGAAGGGGCGCCGCATTCCCATTTTGGGCCACGCGGGGGCGCCCGCCGGTTCCTGCCGGTGTCATGCCCGCGCGGCCCTCTTTTCTCAGCCGATGACGAACGAACCGGCGGCTCTCCACATTCGATGTGAGGAACTCACCGCGCGGATCGCCGAACTCGAGGCCGCGTTGACCCACCTCCGCTCTGTCGCCGACGCCGAACGCCGACGCGCGGCGCGGGCCGAAGAATCCGCTGAGCGGGCCTGGCGATTGGTGGCATGGCCCGTCACGTCGCGAGGTGAGTGAACGAGTAAGGGCGTAAATGGCGGCGCAACGCGAGACCGTCGGGGCTCAATTCTGGTGGTGGTGACAGGAAGAGCGTTCAGCGACGTCACCCACGGTGAGCAGCGGCGATTTGACACTAGCAGGTGTTATACATTACCGTTTCGTGAGTCACGACATGGCGCCGAGCGAGAAACGGCAGACCGCCTTTCGCATTGAG
>Ga0114129_10007097_pt1 | contig 15942 bp, 19 predicted proteins | sample RhiMetdeltSRZDD1_FD_80071 | JGI IMG/M metagenome (GOLD analysis project Ga0114129, IMG submission 80071) | Populus rhizosphere microbial communities from Tennessee, USA - Rhizosphere MetaG P. deltoides SRZDD1 (version 2) (version 2) | ecosystem: Host-associated > Plants > Roots > Rhizosphere >... | reverse complement strand
CATTGGGTCCACGGGCCGCACGCGGCGGGGCTGTCGCGACGCGGCCGCTTGTGGGTCTACGTCAGTGCCGGCACGGGGACGTGGGGTCCTCCCGTACGCCTGGGCACGAGGCCGGAGCTGACCTTGCTGCGCCTCGTGGCCGTTGACGGCGACGGACAGCCGCGATAGTCGTCTCCGTAGTACTCTCCACCGTACGGATGCTGCGCAGATCATCAGTTCTATTCCGGAGGCTCCGGCAATGGGTTCTCGCACGCTGAACCACGCGACGACGGCAGAGGCATACCTCGAGCTACTGGCCGACCGAGGCATCGATGTGTTCCTGGGCAACGCCGGAACCGATTTCGCGTCGCTGGTGGAGGCGTTCGCACGCCGTGAGGCGGACGGCGGCCGCGCGCCACGACCGCTGGTCATCCCGCACGAATTCGTCGCGGTGTCGATGGCGCACGGCTACTACGCCGCGGGAGGCCGGCCGGCGGCGGTGATGGTCCACGTCAACGTGGGCACCGGCAACGCGGCCACGGCGATCATCACCGCGGCGCGCGCGAACGTGCCGATCCTCATGTCCGCCGGGCGCACCCCGGTCACCGAGGAAGGGCAGCTGGGATCGCGCGATCTGCACATTCACTGGGCCCAGGAGAGCTTCGATCAGGCCGCCATGCTGCGCGAGTACGTGAAGTGGGACTACGAGCTGCGCATGCCGGCCCAGGTCGAGTCGGTGGTGGATCGCGCGCTCGAGCTGATGCAGGCCGAGCCCCGCGGGCCGGTCTATCTTACCTTGCCGCGTGAGGTGCTGGCCGCCAACCCGGGTTCGGTGACGATCACGTCGCCGCCGCGTCGTCAGGTGGCGAGCGAGCGCTTCCCCGATCCGGCGCGCGTAGAGGAGGCGGCGCAGATCCTGGCGCGCGCCGAGCGCCCACTCATCCTCGTCTCGGCCGCCGGCATCGACCGGCGCGCGGTGGACGGGCTGGTCGCCCTTGCCGAGGCGGGCGGGATCGGTGTCGTGGAAGCGGATCCGATCTACCTCAACTTCCCGCACCGGCACGATCTGCATCTCGGCTACAACGCCTCCGGCAACACGAATCCTTCGCTCGCCCAGGCCGACGCGGTGATGGTCGTCGAGTCGGACGTGCCATGGTATCCGCATCTCGCGAAGCCGGCGGCCGGTGCGCCCGTCATCCATCTGGGTGTCGATCCATTCTTCTCGCGCTATCCGATGCGCAGCTATCCGTGTGACGTGCCGATCGCCGCGACGCCGGGTGTGGCCCTGCCGCTCCTGGCCGAGGCGGTGCGTCGTCACGCCGATCCCAAGGCTGTGGCGCAACGTCGCGAGCGTGTGGCCGCCGAGCATCACGCCCGGCACGCGGCCTGGGAGAAGGCGGCGCTCGATCAAGCGAGCGCCTCGACGATCGGTTTCGCCTGGGCGGCGCGCTGCCTGGGCGAGATCCTCGACGACACGACGACGGTCGTGAACGAGTACCCGCTGGATCGCCGGTTCGCCGCGTTCAACCGGCCTGGCAGCTACTTCGGCTCCCCGCATTCGAGCGGTCTCGGGTTCGGGCTGGGCGCCGCGCTCGGCGTGAAGCTCGCTCGGCCGGAGCAGACGGTCATCGCCACCGTTGGCGACGGCGCGTACTTCTTCGGCGAGCCGCTCTCGTGCCTGTTCGTGCAGCGTGCGCACCAGGTGCCGGTCCTCACCGTCGTCTTCAACAACCAGCAGTGGGAGGCCGTGAAGTCGGGCGCCTTGGCGGTGCACGCCGCGGGGACGGCCAAGGCACGCGGTCGCTTCCCTCTGAGCGAGCTCACGCCGTCACCCCACTTCGAGGAGATGGCGCGGACCGTCGACGGCTACGGCGAGCGGGTCGAGCATCCAGGTGATCTGCCGGCGGCGCTCAAGCGAGGGCTGGCGGCCGTGCGCGACGGCCGGCCCGCCGTCCTCAACGTGCAGTGTCAGCGAGCGGTATCGTGAGACCGGGGAGGGTGTGATCGTGGACGCTTCGAAGCTGGAGCTGCAGCAGTACCTGTTCGATCTTCACGGGTATCTGGTCATCGAGAACGCTCTGGACGCGGCCGAGGTGGCCGAGCTGAATCAATTGATCGATGCGCAGGCGCTTCCGAGCCCTCGCGAAAGCATCCGCTTCGGCTCCGCCGCCGGCAAACATGGGCCGGATCACGGCTTCCTGAACTGGGGCAAGGCATTCTGTCGTCTGCTCGATCACGAGGCGATCATGCCGATTCTTCGGTTCCGGCTCGGCGACTGCTTCCGGCTGGACCGTCTTTACGGACTCCACATGCAGAAGGGCCAGACGATGGGGGTCATGCACGCGGACTACGGGGCTTCGGCTCCCAATTCCTTCAGCAGGCCTGGAGAGCGCTTTCACTTCGCCCCCAACGGCATCTACGACGGATTCGTGGTCGCCGCGTGGAATCTCGCCGATGCCGGACCGGCCTCCGGCGGATTCTGGTGCATTCCCGGCAGCCACAAGAGCAACTTCAAGCTGCCGCGTCAGATCCACGAGGCCCCGGAAAAAGCCTCGTGCGTGGTCATCCCGGAGGTCCCCGCGGGTGCGGTCGTGTTGTTCACGGAGGCAGTGATGCACGGAACGGCCCCGTGGAGAGCCGATCACGAGCGCCGGAGTTTGCTCTTCAAGTATTGCGTCTCGCACATGGCGTGGTCGCGGGCCCGCGTGCTTGCGCCACCCGACGTCCCGCTCACTCCGCGGCAGCAGGCGCTGCTGACCGAGCCGGCCGATCCACACACGTTCGTTCCGTCGCTTTTCACCGACGGGCCGAGCTTACAGCGGTAGAGGCGCCGCGAAGCGTCAGACGAGCAGCGGGCTCCTGTCGCCTCAAGGCGCGCACGCGCGGATCGCGGCCATCGCCATCGCGAGCGCGTCGGGGCCGGACGCGCGTGGGCTCACGATGGGAAGAGCAAGTCCCGCGCGCCGGTAGGCCTCGATGCGTTCACGACACGTCTCGGGCGTGCCCGCGAGCGTGACGGCATCAATCAACTCGTCAGGCACCTTCGTCGCTGCGGCGTCGCGGCCACCGCGGTCGAATGCTTCTTTGATATCGCGCACGGCGTCGCTGAAGCCGGCCTCCGCCAGCAGCCGGTTGTAACGCGGAAAGAAGCCGGCGTAGAGTCCCACGCCGGGGCGCAGCGCATCACGTGCGGCGGCCGCGGTCTTCGCGATCGCGCATGGAATCAGCGACGCCACGTCGGTTTTCGCGGCGCGGCCAGCACGACCCGCACCGATCGCGACGTGCTCGACGGCGCGCGCGATGGTGGCCGGCGTCGGCCACGTCAGGAGCACACCCTCCGCCAGCTCGCCCGCGATCTCCAGCATCGTGGGGAAGAGCGCTGCCACGTAGATCGGGATCTGCGGCCGCAGCGGCCGGAACCAGAGATCGAACCGCTCGATCGTGATCACGTCTCCACGATACGAGACCACCCCGTGTTGCATGAGCGCGCGCACGATCGCGACGGTATCGCGCACTCGAGCCGTCGGCTGCACGAACGGAATGCCATGCTCGGGCTCGACCTGCACGCGATGGCTGCCGCCCAGCCCCAGGATGAATCGGCCGCCGGCCAGCTGATCCACGGTGGCCGCCGCCATGCCGATCGTCGGCGCGCTGCGTACGAACACGCTCGAGATGCTTGTGCCCAGGCGAATGCGCCGCGTGGCCGCGGCACACGCGCCGAGGATCGCGAACTGATCGCCGCCGTGGCCCTCCGCCACCCACGCCGACTCATAGCCGACGGTTTCGGCGAGCTTGACGCACTCGACGATATCGGACGGCGTCAACCCACCGCTGAATGCGACTCCGATCCGCGTGCCGGCCATCGGCAAGCCTCCACAGGAAAGTCGAAACAGCTGCGAAAGTCTAATGGCTTCGACGAGAGTGCGCTAGCTGTCGTTGGCGAAAACTCGTACGGTCTTCGGTGTCGTCCAGGGACAATGCCCAGAGACGCTCATCATGCCGCGGTTCCAGCTCCAGCTTCGAGTGGACTCGCCGAGCAGCGATGGAGACCGGCTGGCCTCTGCGCTGACCGAAGCGTCAGAGCGCGTACGGGTCGACCTCTATCGCAAGCTCGGGCTCAAAGTTCACAGCAACGCGTGGGTCACCATCGCGCTCGGCTCGGACAAGGGGCGCCGCACGGTCCAGGCGATTCTCGAGGAGTGCCGGGCGGGGAATGTCGTCGCGGGTTCGGCGACGGTGTTCGAGCGCCTGGACGAGGCTGAGACCGCGGCCGCCGATTGGTTCTACGTGACGACGAAGACCGCGGATCGGAGCTTCTCCCTGTGGGACGACTACCCCTCGTACACGCCAGGGGGCATGGCGGGCCAGCACGTGATGAACCACACGTTCGTCTCGGAAGAGTTCGTCCAGGCCTGTGAGCGTTCGCGACTGCGGGGCGTGTCGTTTCTTCGATGCCGGAGCCGCGGCCGTAAGCCGGCGCGTGCCTGGTTCGTGGCGTTGCCCGATCAGGGCCTCGGCCACGGCCTGGATCATCCATGGTTCGACCGTCGGCTATGGATCCGAGATGTGGACGACTATCCGGCCCGACGCTCATCGTCGCTCGATATGGGCCAGAACTGTTTCCACCAACGATGGCTCCGGCTGGACCTCGGACCGGAAGCCGCGTTCCTCGTGCCGTTGCTCGAGCTATTCCCGCCGCCCCGACCACGCGAGTCCACGCTCTCCGGCCTGACGGTGGTGACCGTACCGCGCTCCTGGGCCCGAGTGTTCCCCGCCGCGGATTTCGCATATGTGCCGTGGGGCGAGGATGGGCCGAACCGCGAAGGCAAGCCGATGCGATTCCGACAGCTCGTGGTGAGCCGGCGGGCACGACAGGCGCTGATCGACGCAGGGCTGCTCGCCCCGAAGGCGCTCCTGGCTGTCCGCTCGATCGTCGACCCGGAGGCCGGCGTCGAGGTGCTCGACGAGCATCACGACCCCGTGCCGCCGATGTACACTCCCGACGAGCTCGTAGTGCTTCGTCTCGAGGAACGGCGTCTGTTCGGAGCGTAGTGAAGGCCCACCGGGCAGTCAGCATGCGTACGGCCGCCGAATCATGCAAAAACTGGTCGGCGACCGGGCAGGCTAAACGCCCCACGAACGTGGGAGGTCGGTCATGACTGAGCGGCTGGAGTCGGTGACGTTCACGAGCGGCGATGGGGAGACGCGCGTCGCGTCGTACCTGGCCACTCCGGACGGCCCCGGGCCGCATCCGGTCGTGTTGATCCTCCGGGGCGTGGCTGGACCGGACGACGGGTACACGGAGATCGCCCGCCGACTCGCCGAGTGGGGCTACCTCGCTCTGGTCCACGGCTGGAAGGTCCGCGGGTCCGACCCGACCGACGAGCCCGTGTACGCCGATCTGCAGGGAGCGATGACGTTTCTCAAATCGGTCGGCCGGGCCGATCTCGAGAGGCTGGCCGTCTTCGGCTTCTGCCGCGGCGGCGTGTACGCGTTCATGGCGGCCCGAGCGTACGCCGAGATCCGCGTGATCGTCGTCTTCCACGGTTTCGCCTTCCGGTCGGCGCGCGCTCAGCGCGGCGCCGAACCGTACGACCTCGCCGAGGGCGTCAGCGTCCCAACGCTTGTCCTGCACGGGACAGAGGACGAGCAGGCGCCCATCGCGGACATGCGCCGGATGGAAGCGCGAATGCAGGATCTCGGCAAGGCCTGCACGTTCACGTACTACGATGGCGCACGCCACGGCTTCGCCGTGCGCACCCACCCCGGCTACAAAGAGGACGCGGCGAAGCAGAGCCTCGACGAGGCCAAGCGGTTCCTGGCGACACATCTGCCCGTCTCTGGATAGGAGTGAGGCGCGAATGGCGACCAACCGGCGACAGCAAATCCAGTTGAGCCCCGACGAGCAGACCGCCTTCTTCCGCGAACGCAAGAAAGCCTCCCTGGCGACCATCGACAAGGACGGCTTCCCTCACGTCGTGGCGATGAACTACTTCGCGCGGGACGGCGCGTTCTACATGACCTCGTACGGGAAGGCACAGAAGGTCGTCAACATCCGCCGCAATCCCAAGGTCGCGCTGATGATCGAGGCCGGCGACGAGTATGCCGAGCTGCGGGGCGTCATGATCCGCGGGCGCTGCGAGATCCTCGAGGGCGAGGCCAGCGTCAGGGCGGCGTTCGAGGCACGGGCAGGGGCACAAGCGAATGCGTCGCCGGTGCAGCCCGGGGCGGCGGCCAGCGCGCCCAAGCGCGTGGTGCTCAAGATCGTCCCCGAGAAGGTGATCAGCTGGGACCACCGCAAGCTCGGCGGTCGATACTGACCCGAGCGCATCGACGCCCCTCGGTAGATAATCACTGCCATGACTGCGATTCGATTCGACCAGGATGTCGCCCAGCAGCTGCTTCGCTACGCGAAGATGATCGTCGCGCGCGGCTACGTCCACAACTCGCTCGGGAATGTCGCCATCCGCGTGCCGCACCCCGACTTTCCCCACGGTGTGGCCTACACCAAGCATGCCGAGGTCTCGCTGGAGGAGATGACGCTCGAGCACGTCGTCGTCACGGACATCCCAACCTCGCGGCTTCTCCATGGCACGATGCCGACGAGCGTCGGCCACAACCTGAACCGCGAGATCCTGCGCCTGCGGCCCGACATCGGCGCGGTCATTCACGCGCATCACGACGAGACCATCGCGCTGTTCGCCTCGGGCGCCGCGAAGGAATTGCGAGTGCTCTCGCTCGAGTTCCCGTACGTGATGGCCAAACCGCCGTACCTCGTGCCCTCGCATCTCGACGTGGAGCAGGACGTCGGACCGATCAAGGACTTCATCGAGCACACGAACAGCCTGGTCATGGAAAACCACGGCGTGACCACGCTCGGCCGGACGGTGTCGGAGGCGTATCACCGCCTCAACACGCTGACGTCAGAGGTGCGTCGCAACATTGAAGCGATCCGCCTCGCTGCCCTCGCGCGCACCGAGGTGCACTTCCTGGCGGCCGACGCCGTCGAATGGATGTACCGTCACGCCGAGAGCGTCATCTATCCCTCGCGCGACGCCACGCGGCGGCCGGCCGGCGGCGACCGGCTGGCCTGAGCTTCTCAAACGACTCCTGGAGACCGACGATGCCGAAGATGACCGGTAAGCGCGCGATGATCGAGCAGCTCATGGCCGACGGGGTGCGCCGCATCTTCGGCAACCCCGGCACCACCGAGCAGGGGTTCATGGACGCCCTGCGCGACTATCCGCAGATGGAATTCATGCTGGCGTTGCACGAGGGCGTGGCGGTGTGCATGGCCGACGCGTATGCGCGCATCACGCGCCAGCCGGCATTCGTCGAGGTTCACATCGCGCCGGGTCTCGGCAACGCGCTCGGCATGCTGCACAACGCCGCGGTCGGGAAGACGCCGCTGATCGTCTACGCGGGCCAGTCGCCGGGCGCGACCTTGCTGCAGGAGCCGCACCTGTCCGGGCCACTCGTCGAGATGGCGCGACCCGTCTGCAAGTGGGCGGCGCAGATTCATCATGCTCACGATGTGCCGCGCGCCCTGCGTCGCGCCTTCAAGGTGGCAATGGAGCCGCCGCAGGGACCGGTCTTTCTCTCGCTGCCAATGGATACGCTGGACGAGGAAGCCGACGTCGAGATCCATCCGACCTCGTACACGCGCTGGCGCGGGCGAGTCGATCCGGCGGGCATCGCGGAGGTCGCGGCACTCCTGCTCGGCGCCGAGCGGCCGATGTTGATGGTCGGCGATGGTGTCGCCCTGGCCGACGCGCAACCCGAGGTCGTCGCGCTGGCCGAGACCGCCGGGCTACCCGTCTTCGAGTGCTATGCCTCGGAGTTCACGATGCCCGCCAGCCATCCGCTCAACCAGGGCGCGTTGAACTTCGTCACGCCCGCGCCGCTGCGGGCAGCGCTCGAGGGCTGCGACCTGCTGCTCGTCGTCGGCGCGCCGATGTTCCAGCTGATCTTCCCGGAGGTGCAGAGCCCCGTGCCGGCCGGCACGAAGATCGTGCAGATCGACATCAATCCCTGGGAGATCGGCAAGAACGTGTCGCCCGATCTCGCGTTCCTCGCCGATCCCAAGGCCGCGCTCGCGGAGCTCTGTGATCAGATGCGCCGCAAGCGGACACCGCAGCAAGCGCGCGTTGCCACCGAGCGCGCCGAGAAGATCGGCGAGCGCACCAGGGCCGCCCGCGCGCGCTACTGGGAGCAGGCGAAGAAGAGCTGGGACGCCGCGCCGATCAGCGCGCCGCGCCTCATGCACGAGATCCGTCACGCGCTGCCCGACGACGCGCTGGTGTTCGCCGAGGCGATCACGAACTCGGCGCATCTCACGCAGGCGATCATGCCCGACGAGCCGGCTCGCCTCGTGCGCGTGCGCGGCGGCGGCATCGGCCCCGGGTTGCCCGGAAGCCTGGGCGCTCAGCTCGCGCGACCCGATCGCAAAGTGGTGGGCATCTGCTCGGACGGCGCGGCGATGTATTCGATCTCTGCGCTGTGGACCGCCGCGCATCATCGAATTCCCGTCACCTATGTCATGCTGAACAACGCCGCCTACCGGATCCTCAAGCTCAACATGGTGGAGTACCTCGGCAAGGCCGCGCGTGGGCGCGGCTTCACGGCCATGGACCTAACCGATCCGGAGCTGCGCTTCGACCGGATGGCGGAATCGATGGGCGTGCCGGGCTTCCGCGTGGACAAGCCCGGTGACCTCGCGCCGGTTCTGCGCAAGGCGCTCGAGCACGACGGCCCGTCGCTGGTCGACGTCGTGATGGAAAGTCCGGTCCCGATTCCGTGAGGGTCATCCCATGAAGGTCGGCATCTTCATCACCAACCAGAACCCACTCGGCACCGACATGGTCGGGGCACTCGACGAGCAGTTCGCGATGACGCGCCTGGCGCGCGATCGCGGCTGGGACGCGGTCGGTACCGGCCAGCACTACCTGAGCGAAGGCATGAGCCAGCTCCAGCTCGTTCCCTTCCTCGCGCGCCTGGCCGCCGAAGCCGGGGAGATGACCGGCGTGGCCGGCGTGCTGCTGATCAATCTGCACAACCCGGTCGAGGTGGCCGAGTGCATCGCCTCGCTCGACGTCATCTGGCGCGGCAACTTCGTCTTCGGCGTGGGACTCGGCTATCGCGAGATCGAGTTCGACGCGTTCAAGGTGCCGAAGGGGCAGCGGCTGCGACGGTTCGAGGAGTGCCTGGAGATCGTCAAGCGCCTCTGGACCGAGGACAAGGTGAGCGTCGAGACCGACGTCTGCACGCTCGCGAACGTGACCCTGACGTGCCGCCCCGTCCAGAAGCCGCATCCGCCGATCTGGTTCGCCGCCAACAACGACGCCGCGGTGCGCCGGGCGGCTCGTCTCGGCGACGCGTGGTTCGTGAACCCACACGCGACCATGACGAGCATCACGCGCCAGATGGGCCTCTACCGCGAGGAGCTCGCGCGCGTGGGCAAGCCGCTGCCGCGGGTGCGGCCGCTCATCAAGGAGATCTACTGCGCGAAGGATCAGCGGACGGCGCTCGAGCTGGCCGGACCCTATCTCGGTGCCAAGTACCGAGCGTACGCGTCCTGGGGTCAGGATGCGGTGCTACCCGACGGTGATACCTTCCGCCAGCCGTTCGACGAGCTGCTCCGCGATCGCTTCGTGCTCGGCAGCCCGGAGGAATGCTACGAGCAGCTCCGCCCGTGCTGGGAAGCGGCCGGCGCGAACTTCCTCTTCTTCCGCACCCACTGGCTCGGCATGCCGCTGGCCCATGCGCTGGCCAGCATGCGGCTCATGAGCGACGAGCTGCTCCCGGCGCTGCGCCAGGTGAAGGGCTGAAGGTCGGCGCGGAAGAACGATCTGCGCGCATCATCTCGACCGCCCGCTCGGCGATCACGATGGTAGGGGCATTGGTGTTGCCACTCGTGATGGTGGGCATGATCGACGCGTCGGCCACGCGGAGGTGGGTCGTGCCGTACACCCGCAATGACGGATCGACGACGGCCTCCGCATGCACGCCCATCGCGCAGGTGCCGACCGGGTGCCAGTAGCTTCCAATGTTCTGCGCGACGAAGTCGTTCAGCTCACGTGTCCCGCGGGGAGCTCTCGGGATCTCGCGCTTGCGCCATTCGGACAATCCCTGCGCCGATCCGATCGCGCGCGAGTGTTCGACGGCCGCGGACAACGTGGTGAGGTCGGCTGTCGCCGAGAGATATTCCGGATCGATGAGGAGCGGCGCGTTCGCGTCGGCTGACGTGATTCTGATGCGCCCACGGCTCTGCGGCCGGAGGAGCCCGATGCGAATCGAAAAGCCCTCGTTAGGCTTGATCTCGGCCGTGCCCACCGCCGCCGTGGCGAGCAGGGCGTGCGTATCCGGACTGTAGGCGTCCGGCGCGCTCCGAAAGAAGAGATGACTACCGGCGCGGGATCCCGGCGTCAGCGGAGCCTTTGTCTCCGCGACAAAGGCCACGATGAAGCAATGGTCCTGAAGGTTCCCGCCGACCCCGGGTAGGTTACTGAGCACGGGAATTCTGTGTCGGCGCAGCTCCTCCGCACCGCCGACACCCGAGAGCATGAGCAACCGGGGCGACTCGACGACTCCGGCGCAGAGGACCGTTTCCTGGTCGGCCCGGACGTCATGATGCGCTCCACCAATTCGCAGCCGAACACCCGTGCAGCGGGTGCCCTGGAACGAGAGCGCGCCACGCGGGCGCCGGTCAGGATCGTCAGGTTCGGTCTTTGAAGCGCCGGCAGCAGGTAGCCATGGACGACGCTGAAGCGCTGGCCGTCCCTGGTATTGAAATCCACATACCCGGCGCCGTCTCGTATGGGGGCGCCGACGTCCTCGACGACCTGGTGCCCCATCTCGTTGCACGCCGCAAAGAAGCCCGCCGCCAGGGGACTGGGCTCAGCCACCGGCTCGACGTGCATGGGCCCGTTCACGCCGCGGCGGCCGCCGGACGTGCTGCGCGCGCACGTCTCGATTCTTCGAAAGACGGGCTCGAGCCGCGCGTAGTCCCAGCCGCGGCAACCCGCATACGCCCAGTGATCGAAGTCGGCCGCGTGGCCCCAGACCCAGATCATCGCGTTGATGCTGCTGGATCCGCCGAGGACCTTTCCGCGAGGCCAGTCGATGATGCGACGCGCGGCGCGTGCCTGCGGCACCGTGCGATAGGCCCAGTCGACATCGGTGCCGAACGTCGATGGCCACAGCACGGAGCTCTGCAGAGCGGGCCGATCGATATCGGCCCCACCCGCCTCGATCAGCAGCACGTTGCACGCGGGATCCTCGGATAGGCGAGCCGCAATGGTGCAGCCGGCCGAACCAGCACCGACGACGATGTAGTCATACGAGGCAGCAACGCTGCGCCCACTCCGGCCTTGCACGATGGGAGCCGCCACCACCTGATCGGCCAGTGCGATGGCGACGGCCGAGCCGATACCCGCAGCCGCGGACAACCGGAGGAATCCCCGTCGATCGAGCTGGCCGGCGGCGGTGCGAGCGCACAGGTTGGCCAGAAGGGCCTCCTGCCGTTCGTTGCCTTTCGTTGCCGGGAAGGGGACGAGTCTTCGCCAATCGAGCAGACCGATCGCATTCATCGCTCTGCTCTTGTGATGTGCGTAACGACGCGCCCGTTACGGCCGGAGCGCTATTGCGGCCGGCCGTCGCGCGCGGACCGGCGCGGCACGACGAGATTCGCGACGACGATCTGCACGGCTTCGTGGTGCTGATTGAGCGTCGTCGTTCGCACCTTGATCAATCCCTGATCGGGATGCGACCGCGAGGGACGCACTTCGACGACCTCGCTTTCGATCCGCAGCTCGTCGCCCGGCCGTACAGGTCGTGGCCAGCGGAACTCGTCGGCCCCGGCACCCACGATGCCGCCGACGGGCCTCAGATCGCTCTCCACGAGGAGCCGCATGGTGACCGCGGCCGTGTGCCAGCCGCTGGCGACCAGTCCGCCGAATATCTTGTCGCGTGCGGCGTCTTCGTCGAGATGAAACGGCTGTGGATCGAATTCGGCGGCGAACCGCTTGATGCGCTCCTTGTCGATCCGCAGGGGACCTGAGTGGAACTTCTGCCCGACGGCATAGTCCTCGAGGTATCGGCCTTCCTCACCGACCGCGGCGCCCTTCGAATTGCCCGGCGAGGGGGCGGCGGTCATCGCGGTGCTCCTACGGCGTGAATCGGCGCCCCGTACGGCGCCCCCGTGGTGCCGCCGTCCACCACGATCTCCGCGGCGGTCACGTTCGACGAGTCGTCGGACGCAAGAAAGAGCGCCGCTTTCGCGATCTCATCGGCCTCGCTCATCCGACCTAGTGGCACGCCGCGAGCGACGCGTGCCTCGAGCGCGCGCAGCGCCTCGTCGGTCGGCGCGACCGCGGACCATATCGGTGTCTTCGTTCCGCCGGGGGTCACCTGGTTGACGCGGATGCCATGGGGCGCCAGCTCCGAGGCGAGATTGCGGGCCATTGCGCGAATGCCCCCTTTGGCCGCCGCGTAGGCCGACCAGCCGGGTATCCCGAGCACGGCGTGAACCGACCCGTTCAGGATGATCGAGGCCCCGTCACGGAGGTGCGGCAGGGCGGCTTGCACGGTGAAAAACACCGCGGTCAAGTTCGTGCGGATGACCTCGTCGAATGCCTGTAGCGACGTCCGGCCGAGTGGCGAGAGCTCGGCGATCCCCGCGTTGGCAAAGACGATATCGAGCTTGCCGAACCGTGCGGCGGTGGTGGCGAATGCCTGCTCCATCGCGTCGACATCCGTGACATCCGCCTGGATGGCAAGCACGTTGGGGCCGAGCGTCGCAGCCGCCGTATCCAACGTCTCCTTGTTGCGACCGACGATGGCCAACCGGGCGCCCTCGGTGACGAAAAGGCTCGCCGTGGCCAGCCCGATTCCGCTGTTCCCGCCCGTGATCAGCGCCGTCTTGCCCGCGAGCCTCATAGGGACCCTCCGTCCGTCGGTGCTGCTCCTGGGCGTTGGGATGTCCGATGCCCAGGGGCCGATTCGCCGAGCTGCCGCCCGGGCGTGATCGAGAGGTAAGACACTGGTCATCTCATCGTCGTCATCACCGTCTAGGATGCGGCTCGCTCGGCGAGCCAGCCGCCGGCCGCTAGCCCGGAACGGCGCGACTCCTCGGTCGCGTTCAGCCCCAAACCCGAATCAAGGAGGCCGTATGCGGATTCGGCCGAAGACGCTTCTGTGCCTTGTCATCGGACTCGCCCTCTCGGCCGGCCTCGCCACCGTCGGAGAAGCATCACACGGCGAAGGCGATGCGCCGAAACCCCTCGTCATCGGTCACCGCGGCTCCTCCGGCTATCTCCCGGACCATACGCTCGAGGGCTACGCGCTGGCCATCGAGCGCGGGGCGGATTTCGTGGAGCCGGATCTGGTCTCGACGAAGGATGGTCACCTGATCGCGCGCCACGAGCCGAACATGATCGCCACCACCGACGTGGCATCGCGAGCCGAGAGTTCGCCGCGCGGCGGCGATTCGTCTCGATCGACGATGCCGCGCCGGAGGAAGGATTCTTCGCCTCCGAGTTCACGCTCGCCGAGATCAAGACGCTGCGCGCGATCCAGCCGATTCCCTCCGACCGGCCGACACAGTTCGACGGGAAGTTTCAGATTCCGACACTCCAGGAAGTGATCGACCTCGTCAAGAAGAAGTCGAAGGAGAAGGGGCGCACGATCGGCATCTATCCCGAGACGAAGCACCCGACGTATCACCGCTCGATCGGTCTGCCGCTCGAAGAGCGGCTGGCGCAAATTCTCCGGAAGGCGGGCTGGGATTAGTGCGACTCGCCGGTATTCCTCCAGTCGTTCGAGCCGTCGAGTCTCAAGCGACTCCGCCGCCTCACGCACAATCGACTGATCCAGCTCGTCGACGCCAACGACGTGAATCCCGACGGTACGCTCGATTTCACGGCGCCGTTCGACCGGCCGTTCGACTGGACCGTTTCCGGCGACCCGGTCTTCCGGGCGCGGACGTTTGCGTTCCTGGTGACCGACGCGGGCCTCGACGAGGTCCGCACCTACGCCGACGGCATCGGCCCGTGGAAGCGCTACATCGTCAGCACAGCCGCGATCAAGCTCAACCCGAATGGGACGGTCGCGGACGCGAACGGTGACGGCAAGGTCGACGAGTCGGACCTGAAGCTTCTACCGCCGACCGACGTCATCCAGCGCGCGCACGCGCGTGGACTGCTCGTCCACACCTGGACCTTCCGCAACGAGCCGCGCCGCCTGGCTTCCGACTACCGCAATATTCCGGTCAACGAGTATCTGCAGCTCTACCAACTGGGGGTGGACGGCCTGTTCTCGGACTTCGCCGATACGGCCGTCACGGCGCGCGTGCTCTTCGATCTCCTGAGCGATCCAGGTTTTGGCCCGTGCTTCATCGAGGCGCCACGCGCGCACGGCTGCGACTGAGCGATGGTGGTCGGCGGCGCGGCGGGAGTCGCTGCGCCGCCGGCTCGGGTCGTCAGCGCCGATCGCCGCGGTGGGTCGGGGGGAACGTCGTGTCGAACTCCGCGCTGATCTCGAGCGCCTTGTCGCCGCCGAAGTTATCGCTCGCGGCGAGATCCGAAATGGCCTTGAAATAGCGATCCTGCCCGCCGGGCAGCGTCCAGTCGAGCATGCAGGCGGTCGTCTCGCCGACATGCTGAAGCGGTGCACGACGTCGCGCGGGACGCAGAGATGGCGCCGCTAGAACCCGACGCTCAGAGAGTCGGAAGAGCGCCTCGTTGCGGAAGCACTCCGGCGGGCCGACGGTAACCAGGGCGTGGCCGCGACACTCCTGGGTCTCTCCCGTCAGGCGTTGAACAAGCGACTGAGCCGTCGCCGGGAACGAGACCGCTAGCCCGGCGTCAGCGAAACCTCAGGGGGTGAGCTGGCGCTGCCGAGCCGCCTCGCTCATGGCCTCACCCGCCGCGTCAGCGGGCGAGTCGCTATGCGCCCTCTCGGCGTACCTGAGCGCCGCCCAGAACAGCCCAACGGCGAGCACGATGAGGAGCGCCGTCCCGACCCACTGCACGAGCCACTGTCGGATCTTCCACCGCCAGATCATGTCAACACTTCGTTCTCATGGGATCGATCACGGGCGACTGGAGCCGTCGCGGGTAGTCGAGCTCGAGCGACCGCATCGTCTTCTCGGCGAAGGCGGCGAGCCTCACACGCGCGAACGCCCAGACCAGCAACACCGCCAGGGCGACCGCAAAATTGAGCATGACGGCTACCTCCTCCACCAGCCAAAACGCGTGGTGCTCGCGTGGCTCCTCTCGCCCTTTGGACGGCCGTGAGGGCGTCCGGGTTTCGGATCTTCTGGATTTCGCGGGGGAGCAACGGCGGTCGAGCATCCGCCCTCCAAAGCCATATGAACCCTGTGAGCAGTCAGCTCGTTCTGTCGGGCGCGCTCATCGTCGTCACGATGGTGGTCCTCGACTGGCTCGAGTCGGGTCGGTTCCAGCTCGCTCGCGCGCGCCGCCGGCATCGGGAGCAGCGGCTAGACACCGGAGGGGCAAATGACGAACATCGTTTCGAGAATCTCGCTTGTGTTCGGACTGGTCCTCGTGCTGTCAACCGCCGCGTGGGGGCAGGGCCGCGATCAGAGACCGGCCGGGTGGTTTCGCGTCAGCTGGGCACCGCAAGACAATAGCGCGACCCCGACGCCCAGGATCCAGGCCTCGGTCCACAACGACTCGCCGTACCGGGTGACGTCTGTGCGGCTTCGCGTCGAAGGCCTCGATGCCGAGAGCCATCTCGTGGGACAGCGGAGCGCCTGGGCACTCGGTGATATCGCTCCGGGCGGCGACACGACCTTTGTCGTCGAGTCCATGCCCCGCGCGACGTCCTACCGGATCACGGTCGTCTCGTTCGACCTCGTATCGGTCGGCCAGGCGCCCTAGTCTGCCGGCGCTACCGGAAGAGCTGCCACCGCCGCCGCCGGCGCAATGTCGGGCGGGCCAGGTG
>Ga0114129_10007096_pt1 | contig 15943 bp, 16 predicted proteins | sample RhiMetdeltSRZDD1_FD_80071 | JGI IMG/M metagenome (GOLD analysis project Ga0114129, IMG submission 80071) | Populus rhizosphere microbial communities from Tennessee, USA - Rhizosphere MetaG P. deltoides SRZDD1 (version 2) (version 2) | ecosystem: Host-associated > Plants > Roots > Rhizosphere >... | reverse complement strand
GGGTGAAGCGGGACATCGCGCGGCGTGGCGTCGGTGTTCTCACCGAGCTGGCCGACGCCAGTGTAGGATTCTTCCCAGTAGATTTGATCTTTACGCGCCATGATCGCGTCGCAGATTTTGTAGGCGTCGTCGGCGGGCAGCGACGCGCGCGTGTAAATCGGCCAGCCACTGTAGTCGATGCAGGTGTGGTCTTCTGTCAAATTTTTATAGCGGCCGGGCTTGATCGTGTACTTGCGCCACCCGAGCTCGTCAACCAGATGCTTAAAGGCAAAATCGTCTAGCGTCATTGGCTTCATCCCCGCGGCGAGCGCTTCGTTGAACCATAGAACAAGTCCCTCATCGAAGATCGCGTCGATGGTGCCTTCACGGATCGCCTTCATGCGCCGCTCGTCGCCTGGACCGCCGTTTAGCTGTAAGCTGCCGCCCCACGACTCGATATCTTTCACCGTCATGCCGTATGTCGCGAGGGTTTGATCAAGGAGAACGCGCGTCGAGTGCGTCGCATCTTCACGGATCGATAAACGGAGCGGATATTTTTTTTCTTTGATCTCCGCCAGCGATTTGAGGCCCGTGCGCGGATGAATCAAATAAACAAAATGATCCAGCGAAGGATACACGGCGATGATGCGTACGGGTAGAGGCTGAGGAAATAGCCCGGTGCCGCGATACGCCTGGGTCAGCAAACCGGAGGGATTGATCATCGCAGCTTCCAACTCATTATTGCACACCGCATGCGCCAAGATCGGCGAGCCCGTGGACATCCGCAACCAGGGCTTGAAGCTTTCATTGGAGCCGCTGCCGACGGCGATGCACATGTCGCGGGGGCCATAGTAAGGCGTGTTGGGATTGCCGGCGATGTGCAGGCCGATCTCCCAGAGCATCAACGCCCGTTGAAAGTTTGCGCCGCGTGGAAGGGGTTCCATGGATGACCTCCCGTCATAAACAATTTATCGCGTTACCTTATTGATGTGAGCGTGCTCGTGTCAATAGCAGTTCGTCGATGATGACCACAGTTGCTCACCACGAAGCTCACGAAGAGCACGAAGGTTGCGAAGTTTATGAAACTCGATACGTCGTCCTGAGCTCGTTGAGCGGACGCGATGAAACATCCGAATGCTTCGTGCTCTTCGCGTCCTTCGTGGTAAAGTGTCAGTTGCTATGCCTTTCGACGCCCAAGCGATTTTTGCAAACCTGGCGGAGAAGGAAAGACTTAAAGGTCATCACTCGCCCGAAGGGCGAGCAATCCGAACGCTCAGCCGGGCGCTTCACGGCTGGTCGACCGGGAATCTCTCAGCTCGAGATGTCGTTGTGGTCTGTGATCAAGCCGTTGAAGACTGGCTCAAAGCCTGTTTGAAGCGCTCGCCTTGGTCAGCGCGGCCGTTGCCCCCACTCCTGGAGGAGGGGCTGAAGAATAATGTGATCAGCCGCCTCGAGGCGGTCCGAGTCCAAAAAATACGCCATCTCCGTGCTGCGGAACGCGAGGATGGCATTTCGAAGAAAGACGTTGAAACGACGCTTGAGTTTTGCATCGAGCTGATAGAGAAGCGTTGGTAACACAAAGAAGTAGCGCGCCACCGATGCCAAACGGGTTTTCAAATAGCGTGACTGTCGGTCTTGTCCTTTTCTTTCACTTAGTCTCTTTTGCTTCGGACAGCGGCGCGATTGATGTCGGCGCCGATCACTTCACTTTCGAATATAAGGACGAAAAAAATACCCAGCGCCTCACTGTCTGGACCTACCTGCCCACGGCATTTGCTGCGAATGGGCCCGTGTTGTTTGTCATGCATGGCGTTCGGCGTAACGGCGAGCGCTATCGGAACGAGTGGCTGCCCCACGCGGAGAGGGAAAAGGCGCTGCTACTCGTGCCCGAGTTTTCCGTCGATGGTTTCGCGGGTAGCCGAAATTATGCCGCCCCAAAGCCGAAGGTCGATTCCATTCAAGGTGACGATTTGGCCCCCTCCGCTTTCCTTGCGATCGAAAGAATCTTCGATCATGTTCTTTCGATAACTCGACTGGAAACCAGAGAATATCTCCTCTACGGACATTCGGCCGGCGCCCAGTTCGCACATCGATTCATTCTGTTCAATCCGCGTGCCCGCGTCAAAGCCGCCGTGGCGGCGAATGCGGGTTGGTACACCATGCCGGATTTCACACTTGCTTTTCCTTATGGTTTAAAGAATAGCGGCCTCTCCGAATCCGGCCTGAGACAGGCCTTGGGTCGCAAACTAATCATCTTGTTGGGTGAAAAAGACACGGATCCCCGTCATCCATTGCTCAATCGCGCGGCGGCTGCAATGGACCAAGGCCAGCACCGATTTGAACGCGGGCAAAACTTCTATCGTGCTGCCGCCCGTGCGGCTGCGAGGCTGAACGCCCCGCTTGAATGGCAAATAGCGACGGTTCCCGATGCCGACCATGACAACGCAAAAATGGCGCGGGCGGCGGCGCCACTGGTCTTCACAAAGATTTCACACTGACGACGCACTAATATGGGCGGTCCCTTGCATGTCCAATCGCTTCTGTGTTTATCGTTTTGTCGACGCCACGAATTGAAATTACGGAAAGGAATTTGCCTATGATTCAACTCTATACTTGGGGTACGCCGAACGGGAAGAAAGTCTCGATCATGCTGGAAGAGATTGCCATGCCCTACGAAGTGCACCCGATCAATCTTGGCCAGGGCGATCAATTCAAGGCGGAATACCTGGTGATAAATCCGAACAATAAAATTCCCTCCATCATCGACACGGATGGCCCCGGCGGGAAGCCGCTCACATTATTCGAGTCGGGCGCAATCTTGATGTATCTGGCGGAAAAGTCCGGCAAGCTTTGGCCCGCGGACATGCGCCAGCGTTATGCGGTGATTCAGTGGTTGATGTTCCAGATGGGCGGCGTCGGTCCGATGTTCGGACAGGCGAATTATTTTTTTCGGCTCGAGGAAAAAGTTCCCTATGCAATCGAGCGCTATCATAAGGAAGCGCTCAGGCTTTATGGAGTGCTCGAAAAAGCGTTGGCCCAGAATGACTATCTTGGCGGCGAGTATTCGATCGCCGATATCGCCACTTACCCGTGGGTTTGGCGCCATGACATCCACCAGGTGAAACTCGAGGACTTTCCCAACGTGAAGCGCTGGTACGACAAGATCTCAGAAAGACCGGCGGTGAAGCGGGGGATGGAGATACCGAAAAGATAAAGCAGCGCCAGAGGAAAGCAGATCCTTCACTTCGTTCAGGATGACATCCCTGTGAGTGTCATTCTGAGCGGCAGCGAAGAATCTGTTTTGCTCTCGCTATTTTCCAGTCATTTTGCGTCACTTATTCCGCAATCGCAGGTTCAATATCTTCGACCAAGTATAATAGTCGCGCGTACAACGAGAAAGGAATGAATCATGGCCAAAGCACAGAAACTTGAGAAACCGCGAGCCGAGTGGGGCTCGGACGTCGTCGTCGATCTCTTGAAGGCCTTCGAGATCGAATACATTGCAATTAATCCTGGCGCGACGTTCCGTGGCTTGCACGACTCGCTGGTGAATTATGGCGGCAATCACGCGCCGGAAATCATTCTCTGCAATCATGAAGAGATTTGCGTGGCCTTAGCGCATGGCTACGCGCGAGCCAAGGGCAAGCCGATGGCCGCGGCTGTGCACAATGTGGTCGGCCTGCAACACGCATCGATGGCGATCTACAATGCCTGGGCAGATCGCTTGCCCGTAATCGTTCTCGGCGGCACCGGACCAATGGATTCAGCTAACCGGCGGCCGTGGATTGATTGGGTGCACACGGCCAACGTGCAAGGAAACCTCGTGCGCGATTTTTGCAAATGGGACGATCAGCCCGCCAGCGTTGAGGCGGTGCCGGATTCTTTCATTCGCGCGTATCGGCTTGCGACAACCGAGCCCATGGGGCCCGTATATCTCTGCTATGACGGGGACGTGCAGGAAAAGCAGCTCGACGTGGACGTGACGTTTCCGTCATTGGACCGTTATCCTGCATCGCTGCCGCTGCAAGCGCCTGAAGAAGGCTTCGAAAAAACCGTTCGCTGGCTGCTCGAAGCGAAGCGCCCGGTCATTCTGGCCGACTGGGTTGGCAGGAAAGAAGCAGGCTTCAAAGCGTTGGGAGAACTGGCCGAGCTGCTCGCCGCACCGGTGCTCGATCAATTTGGGCGGTTTAATTTTCCCTCACATAGTCCGCTCAATCTAACCGGCCAGAGCGACAAGGTAATACCACAAGCCGATCTAGTCCTGGCTCTCGACGTGTCCGATCTCGAGGGAGCCACCACCCGGCGAGCGCAGGAAAGGGGCAATCGACGAGCGACGCCATTGATGCCGGCCAGCGCAAAAATCATCAACGTAAGTCTCGATGATTTACTGGTGCGCGCTTGGGCGACGGATTTCAATAAACTGCGCGAAGCGGATTTAATGATCATGGCGGATACGTCGATTTTCTTGCCGGAGTTGGTGAGGCGATTGAAGGCGGAGAAAAAACTCGCCGACTTGAAAAGCGATATCGACCGGCGACGAGCGGACTGGGGCAAGATCTATGAAGAAAAGCGCGCCGCCCTGGAACAGGAAACAAGGAGCAAATGGGACGAAAAGCCGGTGGCGATGACTCGCATCTACGCTGAACTCGCCGAGGCACTGAAGGGCGAAGACTGGGTGCTGACCAACGGTAGCTCGCAGGGAAAAGAAAATCTGTGTTTACCGGCCGCAAAGTTCAATCAGATTCTCGGCAAATACAAGGGCGGCGGCTTGGGCTATGGCTTACCCGCATCATTAGGCGCTGCCCTGGCGCACAAGGGCTCCGACAAGTTTTGCGTCGATATACAACCCGACGGTGACTTGCTGTTTACCGTGAGCGGTCTGTGGACGGCGGTGCACCACCAGATTCCGCTCTTGATCGTTGTCTGCAGCAACCGTTCTTACTTCAATGACGAAGAACATCAGGAGCGTGTAGCAATCCAGCGCAATCGCCCGGTGGAAAACAAAACGATCGGCATCCGCATCGAAGATCCTAATGTCGACTTTGGCGCCATGGCGCGGACGTACGGTTGCTGGGGCGCCGGCCCTATCACCGAACCGAAGGACCTGATCAAGACGCTGCGGGAAGCGGTGAAGGTCGTGAAGGATGGAAAACCCGCTCTGGTCGACGTGGTGTGCCAGATGCGATGATTCAGCTCGAATAGAATTCATTGGATAAGAGCCCCAGTCGACGAGTCGGCCGGGGCTCTTTTTTGATCGAGTCCGGAACGTAACGCGGCAATTTAGCCGGTTCTGTCGGACTCACCGGCTCGCCAGCTTTTCAGCCTGCCACTTGTCGAGAATCGTTCGAGCTCCGTTGGTCGCTGGATTCATGGCCTCGTCGTGCCCGGGCATCTTTGCCGTCAACTCGATGACGTATCCATTTGGATCTCTCAAGTAAATCGAGTGAACCATGCCGTGATCGACCACGCCCCGCGTTTCGATACCGCGTTCCTTACCCTTTGCGAACATGGACACTAGCGTCGGCTCATCGACTTCCAGGGCAATGTGCAAATCGAAGTCACGCTGCGGTTTGAAGTCGAAGGGCATGTCCGGCGCCTCGAAAAAGGCGAGGAACGACCCGTCATCCATCTGGAAGAAGGTATGCAGCACGCTGCTTTTTCGGCCGGTCTTGGTTTCCTGAATATCCAGAGCCCCGGCGAGCCGCAGCCCGAGAAAATCTTCATAGAACTTCCGTGTCTCTTCCGAGTCGCGGCAGCGATAGGCGTTGTGATGGAGTCCCTTGATCATGATTGGTCTCCTTATCAGGTCATAGGCATTCGAACGGCGCATCCTTGTACGGCGCCACGAAGTGGGCGTAGAAAGCTTCATTCGTGCTCGCCCAATAGGGCAATGATTTCATGTTGGCGAGCCAGCGTGTGATGTTTGGAAACGCAGAATAGTCGAGGCGAATGACTTCGCCCAGCGTGATCATCGATGCCCCTAAGTAGTCCGCAATCGTCAATTGATCACCGCATACGAAACGGTTTCTGGAGCCGATGAAGTGTTCATCGAAAATATTCAGCCACTTTTTTGCTTTCTCGCGCGAACGCGCCAGCGTTGCCGATTGCACCATGTTCTCGTCATAGCGGTAATTGGGAAGCGCCTGCGCATAAATAAATCCATAGCCCAGGTCTCGATACAAGCCCGTGTTGAACCAGTCCATTCGCTCGTTGATTCGAGCACGCTGGCGAAGGTCCGTCGGATAAGTCTGAGAATTAAATTTGTCAGCGAGATATTTCAGAATAGCCGAGCTTTCAGTAAGGCGGAAATCGCCGTCTTCCAGCATGGGCACCAATTGGTTCGGATTGATCGCCGTGTAAGCTTCCTTGACATGATCGCCAGCGAAAAGATCCACAACATGAAAGTCCACTTCAATCTTTTCAGCGGCAACTAGCAGCATGATCGGACGGCTAGTAGTTGATACGGGATGGTAATACAGTTTCATAAACGCTTTCTCCCATCTGTATTTCAATCGTGATGTTAGCACATCGTGGCGCCAACGCGATGGACCAAGGAGAGTAAGAGGATTCTGGTTAGGTGCCGAGTTGGTCAGCGAGATCCAAGAAATCATTGGCAATCACGTCGTAACTTCCAACCTGCGGCATTGGCGCCGCCTTTCCCGGCCCATGCTCTTTAGGTCGGTGAACGAACGCGGTTCGTAGTCCGTGCTTTTGGGCGGACTGTAAATCGTGCTCATGGGCGGCGACCATCATGACTTGCTCCGGCTTTAAAGCAAAAAGTTGCGGAACGAGAAGATAAACTTCCGGGTCAGGTTTGTAGCGGCGGACATTTTCAGCGGAAAGAATGCAGTCCCATGGCAGACCGGCGTGTTTGGCCATGTTGGTGAGCAAGGAGATGTTACCGTTGGAGAGCGTCGTGATGACGAATCGGGATTTTAGACGCTCAAGTCCCGGGACGGAATCCGGCCACGGTCTGAGTCGATGCCAAACTAGATTGAAGTGCTTCTTTTCATCTTCGTTAAGCTCGGAAATGGCGAATTTGTTCAGCGTTTCTTCGAGCATTTGTCGATGCAAATCATCGAGCTTTGTCCAGGGTAGTGCTCCTTTTCCGACCTTGTCCATGTACGGGCGATAGATCGCCCGCCAGGCATCGGCGAAGGCCGCCCAGTCGACGTTCAATCCCTTTGCCTTGCCCAGCTCCGCGGCTTCGGCAATCACGCTCGAGCGCCAGTTGACAACGGTGCCGAAGACATCGAAGGCAAGAACTTTGACGGAATCAGAAGTTGACATGTTCATTCCTTATCTGTCGAGTTGGGTCAATTGCTTCTCCAAAGAGCAGATTCACGGTTCATCCTACAAGGTTTCATGGAGCCAGATATCCCTTTTTACAACCAGTTCGCAAATTTCTCATCTCATCCACACACTGGAAACTTGAACGGATAGTTGTGTAGCGGCTCGCCTCCATTCGGTTTCACGACCACTGCTGCGCCTAGTTGCAGACCGGCCTTGAAATCTTTGGTGATCGGATTTGGTTGAATGACATGGACCATGTTTTCTTCGAGCGTCCATGGCTCCAGCGGGTGGGCGGCCGATTTTGTGCCTAGCTCGGGCGATTTGCCGGCTTCGCCGTGGAAAACGCTGTCATAGGACGTGAAGCCGTCTTCTTCGATGACGTTGCTCGCCGCGACAATCTGTTCGCTGGTGATGCCTGGTTTGCAAATGCTGCGGATATTCTCGTAGCACTCGAGCGCGGTATCAAAGAGCTTTCGGTAGATTGGCGCGGGTTCTTTGCCGATGGCGAAGGGGCGGTGAATCTGCGTGGAGTAGCCCCAGTAGCTGACGGTGAGCTCGGTAATGACGACGCTGCCTTTTTCGAGAACTCGTGCAGTTTGCTTCTGCCACGGCACAAAGCGGTCGGGATTGTCCATGTTCGTCGATGCGATGAAGTGAATGCCCGGGTCGCCGCCGTTTTTGATGTAAGCGCCATACACGATCGATAAAACGTCCTGCTCCGTCAAGCCCGGCCGCAGGTTGTTTTCCAACGCCTCGCAGGCGAGATCGGTGAGGTATCCGCTTTTGCGTAGATAGACGAGCTCTTCTTCGCTCCGCACTCGACGGATGCGGCCAAACGCGGGACCGAACTCGACGAACTCTGCTTCGGAAAATTGGCGCTGCAGCTCGGTTACGTGGCCATAGGCCATGGCGCGCATCGAAACAAGCCCAATTCTACGCTTTGTGAGATTGCGCTTACGCATTTCTTCCACCAACGCGGACATCGGTGTCGGTCCGTACCAACGAACGTCCTCGACGACCGACTGCGTCTTGGCGCAAGGCTGGTGGTTGAAGAAGTGGATGAAGACCACCGCGTCGCCTTCGCGCGGAAAGAGCAGCCAGCACGGCGACTGCGCGAGGTAATTGGAAAGATAATGAACCTCCGACGAGCCCCGCGCACCTGAGACGAGAATAGCCTCCAGGTTTTCTTTCTGCATAGCCTCGCGAATCGCGCGATAGCGCCGCGCATATTCCGCGTTCGAAAAACGCGGGAAGAGTTCGTTCTCTATTGGATAGGTCACAGTTTCCATGATTTTTCTTCAACCCGCCTTTCTATCGAGCTTTGCCCGTTGTAGTCCGGTGGATCGAGCGCGGTAAAAAGCGCACGGTTGGCGGGCATGGCAGTGAAACCGTCTTGATATAGCTGAGGGCCGCCCCACTGCAGATGATCGCCTTCTTTGCTTAATTTTTCGATTCCCTGGTAGATCGGCATGACGCGGCTCATTTCTTCGCGGATCGCTTGTGTGTCGTTGAACGGGAAAAGCTTGTCGCCATTGGGCATCGATTTGCGGCCAATCAAGACGGGAATTTCCCATTGAGGCAACGCTTCGCCGATACGATGGCCGGGAATCTGCGGCGTGAAGCGAATCCTCCGCTCGGTGTTCGTCGTGGTGCCGCCACTGCGCTGTTCGTAACGGGTTTGGGCCGGAAGAATCACCACGGCATCGTCGGGGTCGAGGAGCATCGACGTGTGGAGCACGACGTCCTGGTATACACGAAAGGGAACCTTGGCCAAGGCTTCCACGGTGAACCTCGGATCGGGCATGGTCTCGAGCAAGTTCCCGCCAATGGAATAAAGGAATTTGATTTCACCCCGATGCGCGGCCTCGATCATTTGCAGTATCTTCAGTCCGGCGTTGGACGGCACCGGGTGATGCCATAGGTTGGAAAAGCGTCGGGCGGTTTCGTCGTTGACCGAAAATCCGCCGGGAAATTTGTCGGGCTCGGAGCCGCACTCGCCACCGCCTTGGATGCCGCTGTGCGCGCGGATCAGCATGATGCCGCACTTCTCACGCCCCAACATGCTGCGAGAGAGCGCGAGGTTGACGATCGCCTTGACATTATCGACGCCGAATTCATGCTGCGTAAGGCCCATGCTATAGACGATCACTGCAGTCCGGGCTCGTCCGTAAATAACGGCGAATTCTTCCATTTGCCCACGGGACAGCCCGGAGCGCTGTTCCAACATTTGCCAGGATTGTTGCCCCAGGGCGGCTTTGAGCTCGGCAAATCCAGCGGTGTGTTTGTCGATGAACTCGTAGTTGACACGGTCCAATGCGATCAGGGCTTTCAGTACGCCGTTGATGAAAGCAATATCACCGCCGACCCGCACCTGAAAAAATTCATCCATCAGTTTGGTGCTGAACAGCGCGCTTGTTATCACCGACGGCACCCAGTACCGCTCCAGGCGGTATTCGCGCATCGAATTAACGACGATAATACGGGTGCCGGCTTTCTTGGCGTAGCGCATGTATTTGGTCGTAAGCGGTTGATGGCTGGCGAGATCGGAGCCAAAAATGACGAGAAGATCGGTGCCGATAAAATCCGTCAACGAGCAAGTCGGAGCGCCAATGCCGAGAGTCAGTTTCAAGCCGGAAACACTCGCGGCGTGACACAGACGTGAACACAGATCGACGTTATTGGTACCAAGCACGCGCGCGAGTTTTTGAAACACGTAATAGACTTCGTTGGTGAGCGCGCGTGAAGTGGCAAAGAAGCCCATCTCGTGCGGCGCGATATTGTGGATCGATTGACAGACGACGTCGAGCGCCTCTTCCCAAGAAATCCGTGAAAATCCGCGCTCGCCCTTCCGGCGAGTCATCGGGTACGGCAAGCGTCCGAGCGAGCGGAGTTGTTCGGGCTTCATCCTCCGCAGGCGATTCACATCAGACATGACCGACATGTCCAGCGCGCTCATCGTATTCAACTTGAGCGATTTCAGCCGCGTCATGCACAGATGTACGCCATCGAGGACGTTATCCCGAAGGCCGCAAGAACCGAGGGAACAGCCATCGCAGACACCGTGATTGAGGACGTCCCACGCGTAGGGAAGCTCCTTTCGGTTTTCCCACAAGACACCGAGCATCTCTCGATAATGACGCGGCTTGGTTTGTCCAATCAAACCGAAAGGGATCAGCCGCGAAAGCGAGCTGTCATTGGATTTTACATTAGCCATCGGTTAGCAAGGTCAACTCTTAGCTGTACGAAGTTCATCGAGAACCTTTTCGAACGCCTCCGGTTGACTTTTTGAGATTGCCGTCTTGTACAAGGCATACCGCTGGTGGGCTTGCCAGAGGCTCCATTCAGCAAGGGTCACTGCGCGGGACGTCGCAGCGCTTTTTCGTGCAACCGGTTCGGGAACGCGTGTTTGATCCCAGAGCGCGCTCGCTGTCACTTCCGTCGTCGCGACCGGCTCGCCGCGGTATTTGCGAGAGAGGAAATCGAGATAGGAAGTAAAGGCCTGCCTCTCGTCGACGGTCTCGATCGGCAGATGGCAGAGCACGGTCCGTTCTTCGAAGCTGAAGGCGAGCCAGTCTTTGAGCGAAATCTTAATGCCGGTTAGGTCGAGCTTCATGCGCACATGGAGCGGCAGTCGGTTCAACGCCGGATAGAATTCAGCTTCGTATGAAAAGCGCAAAAACATGATGCCAAACCGGTTGCCTTTTGATCCTTCGAGACGTACTTTTCCCTATGGTACTCGGCAAGTCAACCACGGGAAAAGTTGGCTCGAGCCGGGAAAGAGTTGCGCGAACTGAGCCAAATTACGAGGAGACGATTATGGCAGCGGGTTATTCAAAGGCATTCATGCCGCTCAGCAACGTAAAAGAGAAGGAATTCATGTCTCGTCCGATGGGATGCAAGGGCGTCGGCTTTAGCTTCGTGCGCTGCAAACCGGGAGAAGGGGCGACCTATGTGCATCGTCACAAAGTGCAGGAAGAGGTATTTATCGCACTCAAAGGTGACGGTACCATTATCCTCGATGGCAAAAGGATCAGCATGCCCGAGGGAACGATCGTGCGAGTCAGCCCGAGAGTTTGGCGGGCGCTCGGCAACGATTCTAAAAAAGCAGTTGTGTATATGATACTAGGAGCGGTTCCACCGAAAGGTTTTCCGCTGGGTGGACGAACGCTGCTCGGTGACGGTATTCCCAATCGAAACAAAGTGCCACGTTGGAAAAAGGCGTGACCAGAACCTGGATTGAAGAGACTCCGGCCAAAATCTATGGCGTTTCGGTGAAACGTCCGGTTTCAAGATCTTCTCTGATGCCGACATTGTCGTTCCTGGTAGAACCCATCGGTAAAACCGTAAACACCTTTAAACGCGCGGCCGTGAGTCCGCGGCTTTTACAACATTAAATGCAGTACGATCCGCGCCATTCGACCAAGCCGCCTTCGCCGATCGAGCCGACGGGATTCTTCGCTGGCATCCAGTTCCGGCCGATCATTGGCGGCGTGGTCGTGGATACAATCGCGACCATTGCGCTGGTGAATTTGTACTACTGGTTTTTTATTGCCAAGGAGTTGGCTGCCCAGGGTGGGGCGGCCGAAGATGCTTATGACCAATATTGGAATTCCAGTGAAGGTTTAGTGGCGAGTCTCTTGCTTGGTTCGCTGGGCACCGTGATTGGCGGTTTCTACGCGGGCTACAGGGCCGGCGAGTTGGAGATGAAGCATGGCGCTCTGGTAGGCATCGGGTCGATCATCTTAGGCCTCATTCTCCAGTCCGCTAGTGCCGAAAACGCGATGCCGGAATGGTTTATGGCCCTATCGTTTGCTGCTGCGATACCCGCCGGTGCGCTCGGCGGCTTTTTCGCGGAAATGTTCAAGAACGCGATCGGCGGCGGGCGTTCGAGGAGCAGCGGAAGTTGGCTACCTCCTCGGTAACTAGCGTTGAATCCCCGTAGACTTTGATGCGTTCGTACCGGGAGAGACTGACCGGCGCGGCATTTTACGTGTCCGTGGAACAGGCGGAATTGTGCCGTAGAATTTTACGAGAAGCGGGACGGGCCTGATTGACTAGGAATATCGAGATACATGAGGGACACGAGCTACCGCAGAGCGTTGCCGGGAGATTACGCGGCTATTCTTGACCTCCAATCGGCAAATTACATCGCCAATCTCTCGGCGCATGAGCGTGAACAAGGGTTTCTATCGGCACAATTTACGCTTGAGCAGACGGCTCAGATCGCCGAGGATCTGGGCACGATCGTCGCCGTCATTGATGATCAGATTGTAGGATTTGTTTGCGCGTCTCGAAACGAATCTGAAACCGGGTCGCCCGTGATTGCAAAAATGCTTGAATCATACGACCGCATGATCTTTGAAGGCCGCGCGCTAAAATCGTTTGGCAGCTATATTTACGGCCCCGTATGCCTCGCGCGCGATTTCCGTGGTCGAGGCCTCCTGCGAGGGCTTTACCAGGCGCAGAAGAAAGATTTGGCCGGCCAATTCGAAATCGGCGTTGCCTTCGTCTCGCGGAGTAATCCCCATTCTCTTGAGACGCATGTAAAAGGACTGGGCATGACCGAAGTCGGCGATTTCGAGTGCCGGGGCAACGTCTACGTCACCTTGGCATTTCGGCTGTGACCTATCGGGTGCAACATTGTTCAAGGTTCCGCGTTCCTTTCAAATGCTTAAGATCATTCTGCCAACAAAGATGTCCTGAACCACATCAGCGCGACGTCACGCAGAGTAAATCCCCCTCTTTCCCCCTTTGCCAAAGGGGGATGGGGGATTTTCTTTGCGGCCTTTGCGCCTTTGCGGGAGATATTCCGGGTTTTGCTTGCGGCTTCGACGCGGTAGGGACAACGTGATAGAAAAGACACGATTGCCTGTTGACCCTTCACTATCCCTCCCATAGAATCGATTCGCCAATGCGGAAACGCTGCGGCAATTTAAGATCAAGGGGGAATTCGAAATGGATGCTGATGCGAAGAAGACCGCGTTACGAATGATTCCCTATGGCTTGTACGTGTTAACCGCGGAAGGCAAAGACGGCAAGGTAGCCGCTGCGACGGTAAATTGGGTAACTCAGACGGCCTTTCAACCACCGCTTGTCGTGGTCGGTGTGAAAACAGATTCCGGCGCGCACACGATCATCAAAGAATCCAAGACGTTTGCTCTGAACATCCTAGGCAAAGATCAAAAAGGCCAGGCGTTCACTTTTTTCAAATCGCTCGAGCGTGAGGGAAATACGATCGGCGGCGAGCCGTTTCGCAAAGGGACGTTAGGCGCGCCGATTCTCGAAAAAGCGCCTGCCTTTGTCGAATGCGCGCTCGTTGACACGATCGAAAAGGGTGACCACTCGATCTTTGTTGGCGAAGTGAAGGATGCCGGTGTAGCGGCGTCGCCGAGCGGCCGGCCGGACGATTTGACGCTGACGCTCAAAGATCTCGGCGACAAAGTTTTTTACGGCGGATAGCGGCGCGATGGGCAAATCCCTCTATGGTCCCCGTTTTTCAAAGGGGGACTTGTCCGTCAAAAATTTAACCCCTCTTTGACAAAGAGGGGAAGGGGAGATTTTTCAACGATTTGAGGCCGGAATTATCTGCGAAGTGGTCGGGACAGTTGTCGCTTCACTGAATCGAAAACAGTCTTACAGCGCAAAGAAAAAGGAGACGCACAATGGCTAAGATTCGTCATATCGCATACCGGGCCAAGGACGTTGACGCGATGGCAAAGTTTTTCGTCGATGCCATGGGGATGACGTTGATCCAGAAACGCAAGAACAACGCCATTGATCTAAGCGATGGGTCGGTGAATATCACCGTCCTACCGGTGCGTGCGGGCACACGAGATGGCGAGCCGACCAAGCAGCCGGGCATCGATCATATCGGCTTTTCGACGGAGAACGATCAGGAGCAATTTCGTATGTTGGAAGCCGCCGGCGCAAGGAAAGCGGAGACGCTCAACCTGGGCACGGCCTATTACGAAGACAAATTCGTCGGACCCGAGGGTATCGTCGTTGACGTCGGCCATTGGGTGGGCGCCGCGCCTGTTGTTGAAACCGAGAAGGAAGGTCAAGAGGCGAAAAACGGCAGCCAGTAATTGGCCGCGAAATTCACAGTGGTCAGAAAACCCTAAGAGGATTTGCGTGTGAGCGCGCGCATTTCCTTGTTCCAGCGCTCGTCGAGCTTCTCGTATTGTTCGGTGGTCAGCCCCTGCTCCGGATACCAGCGTTTAAATCCGTACTCCTTAGACGAACTGCCGTATTCGTAGTCCTGAAGAACTTTTTGTCCGCCTTCCCCCAGAATGAAATCCGCCATCAATAGCGCCGCATGCGGATGTGCCGGCTGCGCGGATACCGCCGTTGAACCGGAGTTGGCCGGCACGACATCCATCGGAATCCACTGGATGGGCGCGCCGGTTTTGAGGGAAACTTCGACGTGGTTGCGAAATGTCGTCGGAGAGAGGCCGACTTCTCCGGAAATGACCATGTCGAGCAGAGCCCGGCCGGAAACGTTATGAATCGCGGGGTTCTGAGCTTTTAGTTTCCGGAGATATTCCTCGCCGCGAAATTTGAGCATCGCGCCGACCACGGTGACACCGGTATCGCTTCCCGCGAAAGCGATCTTGTCTTTTAGCTCGGGCCGCAGCAGGCCGTCGTAGTTCTTGGGCGCCAGGCTGGCAGGAACCTGATTCTTGTTGTACGAGAGACCGATGTGCGATTCCCGGTCGATGGCCCAGAACACCAACCCTTTTGTCGGCGCCTTTTCTTTGACGTTGTCCGGATATTTGGCGTGACTCGGAAAAAAGTAGGGCACGATCAGCTTGTTGTCCTTCAGTACCTTGAGAAGCGGGATCGTGGTCTCGATAGTATCGACGATATACCGCTTGGCTTGGGCCTCGGCCATAATGCGCGCGCCCATTTCCTGGCGGGTCGCGCGGTAGGCTTCGATTTTGACGCCGGGATACTTCGCCTCGAACGCTGCAGCCAATTCTTTGTACGAGTTACCGGCCAGAGAGGTGTACCAGGTCAATTTCCCCTCGGCTTTGGCGCCGGCGTAAAGCACTTTCTCGCGGTCGGGTTTGTTATATGCCGCCAATTGCTCGATCGGCAGCGGCTTGGCCGTCTGAGCCGAACCCGCTGTGGTAACGCAAAGTACCAGGGCCGCCACGCTGAGTAATATTTTCATAACCCTCCTGGGCATTTTTCCGACATCAAAATCGGTCAGTAACCCGTCTCGGCCAGCTGATGATAGAAAAGCTTGTAGAATGCTCTTAAGCGTTCCGGCCTCTTATAATGCGCGAACTCCTGCGGCACTTTGAATTCCTTTTCGATTTGCTCCAAAGATTTTCCAGTCTGGACCATCTTGGCCACTTCATCGCGCATGACCACGAAGTACCGCTTTTGCTCTTCTAAGTCTTTCATACCGCGGCCGATATGGACCGGGCCATGACCGGGAACGTAGGTTTCGACGGCGGGGTTGCGCCGCATGATGTTATCAAGAATGTTGATCCAGCCTTGCACGTTTGAATAAAAAACTTGCGCCGACTCTCCCTGACCCGGGTGGATTTCGGTATCGAGCAGATCACCCATGAGAAACACACGCTTCTGCGGAATGTAGACCGTTAGGTCTCCGGTGCTGTGGCCGCGTCCTTCCGCCGTTATGACGAAGCTTAACCCGCCCAAG
>Ga0114129_10007095_pt1 | contig 15943 bp, 17 predicted proteins | sample RhiMetdeltSRZDD1_FD_80071 | JGI IMG/M metagenome (GOLD analysis project Ga0114129, IMG submission 80071) | Populus rhizosphere microbial communities from Tennessee, USA - Rhizosphere MetaG P. deltoides SRZDD1 (version 2) (version 2) | ecosystem: Host-associated > Plants > Roots > Rhizosphere >... | reverse complement strand
TATGCCGCGCTGGCACTTCGCACGAAAACATATGTGACGCAGGAAGCGACCCGGCTGTGTGCCGAGCTGTTCGCGCTGAGCGGTGGCCGGTATTACATGCGGAATGGGCGCCTTGCCCGGACGCTGCCGCGGCATTCGCTGGAACCGCGCTGCGTCCGCCGCTGCCGCATGCCCTGGAGACGCTGCTGCAGCAGTTCACGGCTGATTGATCGATGAGTGCTGTCATTCGTCTGGCTGGCGACGGCGATGCCGCCGTCATCGCCGCCATCTATGCGCCGTTTGTCGATGGCAACGCCACATCGTTCGAGGCCGAGCCGCCGTCCGCAGACGAAATGCGTCGCCGCATTGCCGAGACGACGGGGATGTATCCGTGGCTCGTCTGCGACTGCGACGGTGTGATCGCGGGGTACGCATATGCCTCGTGGCATCGGACCCGTCTCGCGTACCGATGGTCGGTCGAGACGTCGGTCTATGTCGATTCCAATTTCCGCCGCTGCGGCGTGGCGCGCGGGCTCTACACGTCGCTGTTTGCAATCCTCGCCGCGCAGGGATACGTCAACGCGTACGCCGGAATCACGTTGCCGAATGCGCGCAGCGTCGTTTTCCACGAGGCCCTCGGTTTTCTGCCGCTGACCGTGTACCGCGGAATCGGCTTCAAACTTGGCCAGTGGCATGACGTCGGCTGGTGGCATCTGCTTCTGAAACGACACCCCGCGTCGCCGGAGAATCCAACGTCGCTCGAGGAACTTCGACGTCAGCCCGGATGGGAAGCGCTCGTATCGGCGGGCGAGCCGTTCGTTCGCACCCGGTCCTGAACCAGGCGTCCATCGCGCAGCCGAAACACCATCACATCCTCGTTGGCCGCGTCGGCTGCGTCTCTCGTGTAGGTCGTACTGACGTGCACATCGGGAGAGACAAACAGATGCACGGCGTCGGGCGCGAGTGCGCCGAACGCATCCTCCAGGGTGACTGGTGCGTCCGCTTCGTCGAGCAGGACGATCTCGCGAATATCGGGGCGGCGCTGAGCGGCTCGTCGGAGTTCGGCGGTTGCCTGCGTTGACAAGTCCGCAGGTTTGACGAGTCCCTGATTCCGCATCCGGTACACGGGAATCAGTGCGGCGAGAGCCACGATCAGGGCTGCCGACACAAGTGCGATTCGATGTGGCGCGGCGCGCTGGGCCCGTGAGGCGAAGGAGGCGGCGACGAGCGCACTGCCGATCGAGGGCGCGACGGCGTAGAGACTCGAGCGAACCGGTAAGAACACGGTAATGGCAAACATCGAGATGAACCAGACAGCGCCGAAGCGGATGACGCGACGCTCATCGTCGTTGAGCGAAGTTCCTCCCGGTGCAACGAGGAACATCAGCACGGCTGCCACTGCCGACCATGTCGCGCCGCGATCAAGATACTCAGCGGCGTTCTTGGCGATGAGCCCAGGATCGACCGTCAGTCGGTAATACGCCGGCGCATCAGACAGGCCGAAGGCGCCGCTCTGCGTTCTCAGCACCAGGTAGAGGGACGCGACCGCCCAGAGCGGCCACGACCGCCGCAGCGCGCTGAAAATGCTCATGGAGCGGAGGCCGCCCGCAACGAGGTCAACCAGCAGCAACAGCGGCGGCAGCATCACCGCCTCCTCTTTGCACAACATAGCGGCAAGTGTAAGAAGCGCGGTGGCCAGACGCGAGCCGCGGAGCCAGACGACAACCGCCGCCATCGAAAAAAGGCACAGGAGGAGTGCTGTTCTGCCACTGATCCAGAGCAGCGCCATGTTGATGCCGTGGAAGTTGAACATCCACGCCGCAACGGCGAACAGCGAAGCCGACGTTGACAGCGAGAGGCGGCGCGCGAGGTAGAAGAGCAGTCCCGCGTCGGCCACGAGCAGCATCAGATTGGTGACGGCGTAGCCGCGCGGATCCAGGCTCCAGACTCCGCGATCGATCGCGAAACTCACGGTGATGAGCGGCCGGTAAAAGCCGACGTTTGTCGCGAATATGCGCTGCAGATCATCCGCGGAATGGACGTCGGCTGCTGTCATCCATCGGAAATCGTCTTTGACGAATCCGTGGCCGAGTGCATCGGCATAGATGGCCGCAAAGAGCGCGGCGAGCGCGAGTGCGGCGAACCGCCAGGACACTACTGCGGAGGCCGTAACGCTCCTAATGAGTCAACGCGTACAGCACGGCATCGATGCCGAACGCGTACCCATCTGGACCGAAATTCACGAAGTAGGTCGCATCGTCGCCCTCGCGCTCCCACGAATCGCCGAAATCCGTGTTGTGCGTCATCAGGACGATCATGCGGCCCTTCTTGTCGACGATGCCGCGCGCGTGGGGCGTAGCGCTGTCGGCGCCGCGTTCCGACGTGCGCCTGGAGCCGAAGAAGAAATTGATCGAAGGAATCTGCGCGACTTTCTTGACCTCGAACTGTGTGTGGAACATCGGATGGTCGAGCGGCAGATCGAAGATTGGAAATTCGGACGCCGGCAATGCCTTCCGCAGCTGGCCCACCCACCAGTTCCACGCGTACTCGCCCCAGAAGTCATCGGCCCAGAGGAAGCCGCCCTTCTCGAGGTAAAGACGCAGCTTCGCAGCTTCCTCGTTGTCGAAGCCGGCCCCGCCGGGCTCGGTCATCATGACGAACGGACAATCGAAGAGCGAAGGATCGGTCAGCTGAACGAGCAGATGTTTCGGTTCGCCCGTCTGATCCTTGCTGACGTGGGTCTTGGTGAGCTCGGACAGACGGACCGAGAAATTGATATCGGCGCGCGGGTAATCGACGCTCCAGCCTCCGCCGTCGCCCTCGAGGGCATTGCGAAAAACGATCCGGCAGAAGTGAAAGCTGCCGTCGAAATCCTGCGGCGACGCGGTACGCGCGCGGAAGCCGAACCCGCCACGTCCGCGAAACTGCGCGTGGGCGGTCACCGCCAGACAGAGCAGCACCGCAAGAAACAGAATCGTGCGCCATGGAAGTCGCCGGCGCTTCATGTCGCGCAGTGTACTATCTGACCCATTCCTGGTGACGTTTTTATTACCGGCGGGACCGGCTATATCGGACAGCGTCTGACGGCTGCGCTTCTGGCGCGCGGTCATCGCGTGCGTGCGCTTGCACGTCCCGGGTCAGTCAGCCGAATTGCCACTGGCGCAGCGGCAGTGGTGGGCGATGCGCTCGACGCTTCGACGTTCGCTTCAGCCGTGACACCAGCCGACACGATCGTCCATCTCGTCGGGACACCGCATCCGTCGCCGTCGAAGGCAGCGGAGTTCCAGCGGGTCGATCTGCCGTCGATCCTCGCTTCCGTCGAGGCCGCGCGGCGAGCACAGGCAGCGCACCTGGTGTATGTCAGCGTGGCTCATCCCGCGCCGGTCATGCACGCGTACATCGAGGCGCGATCGGCAGGCGAGCGCGCGATTGTCGATGCCGGCCTGACCGCGACGATCCTGCGGCCGTGGTACGTGCTGGGGCCTGGTCACCGCTGGCCCTATTTGCTGCTGCCGTTCTACGCGATCGCGCATCTGATTCCGTCGAAACGCGACACCGCTCGGCGCCTCGGCCTCGTCACACTACGCCAGATGGTTACCGCGTTGGTCCGAGCCGTCGAGAATCCTCCGCCGACCGGCAGTATTCGCATCGTCGAAGTACCCGGCATCCGTCGCGCGTCGTAGTCGCGCGTCGTAGAGGCGGACCTTTAGGTCCGCCTCCGCTAGGTCCGCCTCCGCGCCAGGTGAGTTACGATGCTGCGCGTGAATCGACAGATCGTTATCGCCGTTTTTGTCGTTCTTCTGCTCGTCACTGGTGTCGGTTTGTATGTGATCTCACGACCGAAGCCGGCACCGGCGCGAACGCCGGCTGCGACGGCGCCTGCACCCGTCGTCGTGCCGGCGCCTCCGCCGCCCGTTGCAGCGCCACCGGCCGTCGAACCGCCGCGCCCGACTCGTCGTGCGGCGGCGCCCGCGGTGACGACCGCGCCGCCCCCGGCCGAAGCGCCCACACCGGCCGATCTCGTCACGCTGCGGATCGAGAGCGACGTGGCGGGTGCGCAGGTGTTCATCGATCGGCAGTTCATCGGCGCTGCGCCCGTGACGACAACAGACGTGAAGCCGGGGACGCACCAGATCAACGTGTCGGCCACCGGCTACGATCAGTACGCGCAATCGATTGACCTCACGCCTGGCTCGCGCGATGTGATGGTGCGGTTCAAGGAAGTGCGACTCGACGCGAAGGCCGACGTTGTCCACAAGCACGGCATCGGCTCGTGCCGCGGCACGCTCATGGCCACACCTCAGGGTCTCCGGTACGACACGACGAACAAGAGCGATGCGTTCACCGTGCCGCTCACGAACCTCGAGGTGTTCGAGGTGGACTATCTCGAAAAGAACCTGAAGGTGAAGATCAAGGGCGGCAAGCAGTACAACTTCACCGATCCGATGGGGAACGCTGACAATCTCTTCGTGTTCCAGCGCGACGTCGACAAGGCGCGGCAGCGCCTGCTCAAGGGCGAGCAACCGGCGACGAATTAGACGGATCGGATCCGGCTGAAACCGGACCCCACGGGCGGCGAGCATCATCGATGGGGTCCGCCTTCAGGCGGACCTTGGCCCAACGCAAATCGAACTCATCACGGCAACGTGGCGAGCCCGACCCGTGTTCGTTATTGACCGGTAATCCTCAACATCCGTAAAATACGGAATATGCCCAAGCATCGCAAGCCGCGCCACATCCGGGACGTTGGGTTCCGCGTCTCAGCCACTGAAGCGGCGAAGAACTTCGGCCATCTCGTGGACCGCGTGCGTGAGGAACACGCGACTTACATCGTCGAGCGGGGCGGAAAGCCGGTTGCGCAGATCGGACCTGCCGTCGGCCAGTCCTTTTCGATGGCGGACTTCAAGGCGTTGGTGCGGCGCCTCCCGACCGGCGGAAGTGAGTATCTCGATGCCGTCGAGCGTGCGGCCGCACGCCACAACCGTCCGCGGGTGCGCCGCAACCCATGGGGACGCTGATCGACACGAGCATCCTCATGGCCCTCCAGCGTGGCCAGCTCGATCCGGCCCGTCTGGGCAGCGAACATGACGACGAGCCGGTCGCGATTGCGGCCATCACGGCGTCGGCACTGTTGCACGGCGTCCATCGTCTGAGCGGCGCCGTGGCGCGGACGCGTGCCGAGCGATTCGTGGAAACGGTGTTCGCGTCGATTCCCGTGGTCCCGTTCGATCTCGAAGTCGCGCGCGTGCACGCGCGCCTGGACGCCGAGTTGTCCGCCGCAGGCGCCTCTGTCGGTGATGCCGATCTGATGATCGCCGCGACCGCCGTCGCGCTCGACCATCGCATCGCGACGCGCGATCTTCGCAGCTTCCCGAAGATCAAAGGACTCGATCTCGTGCGCTGGTGATCGGCGGTCTACTTCCTCACCTCTGCTGCCCAGTTCTCCACGACAACGATCGGCATCGTCAGGCTCGCTGAGTCGTTCGCACGCGCAATCGGGAGCGCTTCGATTTCGCCGTGCGCGATCGGAATCGAATCAGTGCGTCATCACGTAGATGAGCACGTTCATCGCGACCTGATAGCCCTCAACCGAGAATCGATAGAAATATCTCGGGTCCTCACCTTCGCGCTCCCACGAATCGCTCACGTCGGTGTTGTGCGTCATCAGCACCATGAGCCGGCCGTTGCTATCGGAGATCCCGCGTGCATGTACCTGCGCGCTGTCGGCGCCTCGTTCCGACGTCCCGCCTCCGCTGCCGCGCCAGTACCCGATGCCTGGAATCTGCGGGATCGCTTTCAGATCGAACATCGTGTGGAAGATCGGATGGTCCGCCGGCAAGTCGATGATCGGGTACTCGCCAGGCGGAAAGACTTTCGCGATCTGCGTCGCCCACGTGTTCCAGGCGTACGAGCCCCAGAAGTCGTCAACCCAGAGAAAGCCGCCTTTGAGCAGATACTTCCGAAGCTGCGCTGCGTCCTCTTCGTTGAAGAAGAGCCTGCCGACTTCCTGCATCATGATCATCGGGCACTTGAACAACTCGGCGCCGGTCAGCGGCACGATCAAGTGCTGCGGTTGTCCGGGCCCGTCGAACCCGACCCGCATTTTCGTCAGCTCTGCCAGTCGGATGGACAAATCGATGTCTGCGAGCGGATAGTCGGTCAGCCAGCTGCCGCCATCGCCCGCCGGGTTCATCCGGTACTGTCCGCGGCAATAGTGAAAGCGTCCGTCGAAGCTGTCCGGACGCGCCATGCGCGCAGAAAGGCTGGCATTGTAGCCGCGGCCAAATTGCGCCCATGCCACACCGGCAATCAGACACATCACCGCGCCCGCGGCGGCGACCCGGAGCTTCATGGGAGGAGTTTACCGCTGGACGGGGTTCGCGCCGCTCAGGCCGTGCGCTGTGAAGCCGCAGCGGTCAATCCCAGCTCCGCCACAGCCAATTCGCGCATCTTGAACTTCTGAATCTTGCCGGTCACAGTGGTGGGGAACTCCTCGACGAACTTCCAGTAGGCGGGGATCTTGAAGGTCGCGATGCGGCCGCGGCAGAACGAAGCGAGTTCTTCACCGCTCGCCGTCGCTCCCGGTCTTCGCTTGACCCACGCCATCACCTCTTCACCGTACTTCTCGCTCGGCACGCCGATCACCTGGACGTCCAGTACAGCGGGATGCGTATAGAGGTATTCCTCGACCTCGCGCGGATACACGTTTTCGCCGCCGCGGATGATCATGTCCTTGATGCGGCCGACGATGTTCACGTAGCCCTCCACGTCGGTCGTCGCCAGATCGCCGGTGTGCATCCAGCCTGCCGCATCGATGGCTTCGCGGGTCGCCTCCTCGTTGCCCCAGTAGCCCAGCATCACGTTGTAGCCGCGCGTGCAGAGTTCGCCCGGCACGCCTCGCGGCACAATCGCGCCAGTCTCCGAATCGACGATCTTGATTTCCACATGCGGGTGCACGCGGCCAACGGTCGACACGCGCCGTTCGAGCGGGTCGTTCCAGCTGCTCTGTGTCGATACCGGAGAGGTCTCGGTCATGCCATAGCAGATCGTCACCTCGGGTATGTGCATCGCCGACTGGACCTGTTTCATCACTTCGACCGGGCACGGCGAGCCCGCCATGATGCCCGTTCGCAGGGATGACAGATCGAATGCGTTGAACCGTGGATGTGAGAGCTGCGCGATAAACATCGTCGGCACGCCGTAGAGCGACGTACACCGCTCGGCAGCAATCGTCTCGAGCGTTGCCAGCGGATCGAACGCTTCCGCGGGGATCACCATGCATGCACCATGTGAGCTGCAGGCCAGGTTCCCCATCACCATGCCGAAGCAGTGATAGAACGGAACGGGAATGCAGACGCGATCCTGCTCCGTGTACTTGATCATCTCGCCAACGAAATACCCGTTGTTCAGGATGTTGTGGTGCGAAAGCGTCGCGCCTTTTGGAAAGCCCGTCGTCCCGGACGTGTATTGAATGTTGATCGCGTCATCGAACTGCAGGCCGGATTCACGGTCCGTCAGCTCGCCCTCAGACACACGGCTCGCGCGCTCGAGCAGATCCGACCAGCCGGTATCGACCACAATCGTTTCGCGCAGCTCCGGGCAGTGGCTGCAGACCTCGCGCACCATTGAGCCGTAGTCGTTGGAGCGGAAGGCGCTGGCATGGATCAGCAGTGAGACGCCGGACTGCGTCAGCGCGTATTGCAGTTCGGACGTCTTATACGCCGGGTTGATGTTGACGAGGATTGCGCCGATACGGGCGGTCGCAAACTGTGTGATGACCCATTCGAAACGGTTCGGCGACCAGATGCCGACGCGGTCGCCTTGCCGCACTCCCGACGCCAGCAGCGCACGCGCCAGTCGTGTCGTCTGATCCCACAGCTCGCGGTATGTCGCACGATATCCCTGTGAGCGAACGACAAGCGCGTCGCGTTCGCCGAAACGCTCGACGGTCCGGCGCAGATTTGCGCCGATGGTTTCTCCGAGCAGCGGCGTCAGGCTGGTGCCGTGCAGGTAGGAGGTCATGGCAAAGTGGAAAAGTTTAAAAGTGGAGAAGTGGAAAAGTAAGTCAAAGTGTGCGCGTTTACCGTCAGGAAACCGCCGCCAGCACTTCGTCGGCGTGCTCGTCCACCTTCACGTTGTCCCACCGCTGCTGCACTTTGCCGTCGGGTCCAATCAGGTAGGTCGTGCGGACGATGCCCATGAACTTGCGGCCCATGAAGGACTTCTGCTGCCAGACACCGTAACTCTCGGCGACGTCATGGTCCGGATCGGCGAGTAGTGGAAAGGTGATGTTGTACTTGTTCGCGAACTTCGCCTTGCTCTTCTCGTCGAGGATGCTGACACCGAGAACTGCCGCCTTGCTTGGCTTGAACTTCGGCAGATAGGACTGGAACGAACAGGTTTCCTTCGTGCAGCCGGGCGTGTCGTCTTTCGGATAGAAGTAGAGGATCACAGGCCGTCCTGCGTAGTCGGCCAGCTTATGGACTTTGCCGGCCTGGTCTTTCAACGCGAACGCCGGCGCTTTCCGACCCGGTTCAATCAATGGCATCGCTACATTAAATCCCAGTTGGGGGCCACTATGAGACCGACCAAACCGATTTCGTGGTTCACGCGCTTGACCAAATCGACGGCCTACGTGGCAGGCCGCCCCCCCCACGTTCATTCTCGCGGCATCCATCATCCTTTTGTGGGCGGTTCTCGGGCCCTATTACCGGTTCAGCGACACCTGGCAGCTCGTGATCAACACAGGAACGACGATCGTCACGTTCCTGATGGTATTTCTGATCCAAAGCACGCAGAACCGCGATACCGAAGCCATCCAGGTGAAGCTCGATGAACTCATACGCGCGCTGGGGCACGCCCGCAACGAATTACTCGACCTCGAGGAACTCGAGGAGAAAGATCTCGACGAGCTGAAGGGGACTTTCATCGATCTCGCCAAAAAGGCACGCAACGAACGGGTGGAGGCGCGTCGCGCAGCTTCCGAAAAATGAATCGTCGAAGCTGATCCGACATTAATCCGAAGCTGGTCCGACGTTAACTCCCAGGTGAACGGGCCGGCTTGGCCTTCATCCACGAGGAGAGTGTCTGGTGTCACGGAAAATCCTATTCGGGCTCCTTGCCTGTTCGCTCGTCGCGGGACAGGCCTCAGCACAGAACTGGTCATTCGATGCGCGCAAAATCGGGCTCGGATCGCCAGGCGGAGACGAGAACCTGGCGACGCAGATGATTGACGAGGCGCGCAACTACGGCAGCGTCGTGTTGCCGTTCGGGCTATTCCAGGTCATGCGCGACTTCGACAAACTGAAGCCGACCAACGATCAATTCGATCTGATTCGAACGATGGAATACGCGGCCTCGCCGCTCCATTACACGTTCGGGCGCGACACGACGGATTCCGGCTCGCGGTTCGTCGAGGACATCCGCAATGCGACGCTGCACCGCGACCTGAATTACTACCGCGGGTTCGTTCCCGCCAACCAGCCGCCTGCCGAGGGGCTTGCGGCGCCGAACTGGGGTCGCACCATCAAGATCGCCAGAGGACCTGGCGGCGCATTTCAGGGAGTCTACGTCGGCGCAGGACCGTACCTCTCGATGCGGAGTGAGTTCGCCATCGACCCTCAGCTGACCACGATCCTCGCCTCGCTCTCGGATGTCTATCTTCCGAACACCCAGATGAACCTGGCCAACGCCAACCGGGGGCAGATGGCGATGGCCATTACCGGCGGATACCGTGGTCGGTTCGCGCTGCCAAACGCGTCGTCCGACCGTGATGGTATCTATCTGGCCGCTAACTACAACTTCCTCCACGGCTTCCGGTACGAAGACGTCAGCCTTGCCATGCGTCTGGATACCGATCGCACTGGCCTGCTGACGATCAATCCATTTCTGCCCTCGCCGCTTGTCGTTGCGCGCAATTACGCTTCGTCTGGGACGGGTCGAGCAGTGGATGTGGGTGCTGGTCTCGTCATCGCGCGGTGGGACTTTGGGTTCGGCGTCAACGGTATCGGAAACCGCATTGATTGGAAGGACGTCGAGCAGACCATCTACTCGATGGGAAATCCGTTCCTGGGCGATTCGACGTTTGTCGAGAGCGTGGCTGTACCGATCGGCGAAGCGCGCATCGAACTGCCGGTGAACTATCGCGGAAACGTCGGATACAACGCCGACAGGTGGTCGGCGATAGCGGAGGCCGGTAAGGGATTCGGCGGCAACTCTCTCCACGGCGGCTATGAATATCGCTTCGGCCGTCTCGAAGCGCGCGGCGGTGTTGGCTACACGCGGGAGATGTGGAATCCAGCCGCAGGTGTCGGCCTCAACATGAACCAACGAGTGGCGCTCGATGTCGCGCTCTACAGCAATTCCGCAAATATCGAACGCAAGCGGCATCCGGCGATTGCCGCGTCATTGCGCTTCAATCGGTAATCTCTTGCCGGGTTCGGCTAAAGCCGGACCCCACTGTTTATGCGGCCGGATCCAAGCGGCCGCTCAGAGCGACCATCGGTGGGGTCCGCCTTTAGGGCGGACCCGCCGACACCACTGCCACAACGGGACTGTGGTCGGACCCGTAATTCTCCTGCACCACCCGTCGGCTGACCGTCCAGCCATCCGGCAAATCAAAAAGCAGGTGGTCGAGAACCAGCCGGTTTCGAAACGTTGGCTGGAGGCGGTCGAACCGCGTATCGGGAAACCGCCGCACCATTTCTTTCCATGCAGGTTCGCCTGGACCGAACCACGTGTTCAGATCCCCGCCGAGCACACCGTGGGTTGCCGGTAACTCCTGAAGCAGCGCCCGCGCCTGCCGTCCGCGCGCGGTGTCGCTGAACAGCGCCTCCCACCACGGCAACCGGTTCTCGAGATGCACGGTGGCAATGAATAGGCGTTCGCCGGCGATGGTGATGTTGGCCGCGGCGGAGGCGCGCGGCTGACGCTCACGAGGGAGTGGAATGATCCGCGGCTGGTCGAACGGCTGCGTGGACAGGATTGCATTCCCGCCGATCGCCCCATGCTCCCGGCGAAGCGGAAGGAAAAACGCGAAAAGGTGACGTGTCGCCGCGACGGCGCCGAGCGGCTCGTTGTCCCGCTCGACATCCTCCTGCAGCAGGACGACGTAATCACGCGGCGCGCCACGTGTCAGCCGACCGGACGCGAAATCGTCCACAAACCGCGCGAGCTCGCCTTTCCCCGCATGCATGTTCCACGTGGCGACGGCGAGTGTGATCGGTGCCGGTGCGGGCGATGGCGGAACGACGTGCGGCCGTACGCAGGCGCCGGCAGCGAGGATAATCCCGATCGATGCGGCGCGGACCCTGCGGCTCCGCGGGACGAGCCTGAAAGGCTCGCCCCGCACATCCGCAAGGGTTACATCGCCGTCGCCGCTTTGGTTCGTGCGGCCGCGGCTTCGCTCGCTGCCGACCGCAGCATCGTCGTCGACGTATAGACCACGACGATGACCACGAGCCAGCGGACATACTGAATCGGAAGGCTCTTGACGATGAGCGCGGCGATCAGCACCGCGGGGACGCCGCCGATGGCCAGGCCGAGTGCCGCACGCAGGTCGTACTTCTCCTTGCGGATGAATTTGACGCTGCACACCGGCATTAGGAACGCGCACGACCCCATCATGATCGGAAACGCGGCCTTCGGATCCATCCCGAGCAGGCTGATCAGGATCAGGCAGGGTGCATAGAGCCCGATGCCGAGTGTCATCAACGCCCCAAGCAGGAAATTAACCGCGATCCCAATCTGAAGCTTCGCCCCCGTTACGCCCAGCGCGGTTCCTGAAGGCACCGCCAGGCCAAGCGCTGACATGACCATGAGGCCAGCCGCGACAAGCAGCGCGAACCCCATTCCTATCTGGATGTTGCGGCGAGGCCATGCAGCGACGACACCTGCTCCAAGCCAGGAGCCGATCGCCGCGGCGGCAATCAGAAGGACGAGAGTTCTGAAATCGACCTCGACAATGGTGATGTAGATGAGCGCCTGGAATATCGTCGGCCACGTGTGGCCGACATTCAGGGTGCCAGGGATGTTTTCGTCGGGGACAAGCCTGAGCAGCCTGAACAAGGTAGTCGTGGTCGCAAAAGAGCCGATCCCGAGCGTATCGAAGAAGTTGGTGACAAACCCAATCCCGGTGCGAGTCAGGTCCGGGATCGCCGCGCCGCCAGAACGCCGCCTCCGCGCCTCAACCGCCCAGAGGACGGTGTAAGCGGCGGTAACGACGAGCATCGTCGCCAGGAGAACGGCTTTTGGTGACATGACGGGAGTGTAGCAGGGCTTGGAAGGGGCGCGACCACCGTGCTATATTCGTCAGGTTCTGCGTTGGACTAGGACACCCTATCTAGTCCAAACCACTTGGGAAGTAGTCCGCGACCGGCGCCGCCGACAGGCGGTTTGCCTCGCGCTCTCACAAATAGGGTTTATCAGTTTCAGGCGCCAGAGGCGGCCCGTGCTGCATCTTCAGGCCTGAAACGACGCGCCGGCTGCGACGCTGACAGCCGTGTGTTCGTGTTGTACGGAGTCGGGATGATTTTCGAGGACGCCCTGACCCCGGAGCGTGGTTGGAGTGTCCTCGAAGAAATGACCCTCGATCGTTTATGCCGACGATTAGCCAGCTCGTTCGTCAGGGACGCAAGAAGATCGTCACGAAGACGAAAAGTCCCGCGTTGCAGGTCAGTCCGCAGAAGCGCGGCGTCTGCGTGCGCGTCTTCACCCAGACGCCGAAGAAACCGAACTCCGCGTTGCGCAAAGTGGCGCGCGTTCGCCTGACCAACGGCATCGAGGTGACGACCTACATTCCGGGTGTGGGGCACAACCTGCAGGAACACTCCCTGGTGCTGATTCGTGGCGGCCGCGTGAAGGACCTGCCGGGCGTTCGGTACCACGTGGTCCGCGGCACGTTGGACGCCGTCGGCGTGCAGGGCCGCAAACAAGGTCGTTCGAAGTATGGCGCGAAGCGCCCGAAGCAATAGGAACTAAGAGATGCCTCGCAGACGAGAGATTCCGAAGCGCGAACTTGCCGCCGATCCGGTGTACGCCAGCACGCTGGTCACCAAGTTCATCAACACCGTAATGAACGACGGCAAGAGGAGCACCGCCGAGCACATCCTCTATAAGAGCTTCGACATCATCAAGGAGCGCACCGGGGACGATCCGCTCAAGGTGTTCAAGAAGGCGCTCGACAACGTCAAGCCAAGTCTCGAGGTGAAGTCGCGCCGTGTCGGTGGCTCGAACTATCAGGTACCGGTGGAGGTGAATCCCAACCGCCGGTTGTCGCTCAGCATCCGTTGGCTGGTCGGCTTCGCCCGGTCACGCGGCGATGGCAAGACAATGCAGGAGAAGCTGGCCAACGAGCTGCTCGATGCGGCGAACCTGCGCGGGGGCGCGGTGAAGAAGCGCGAAGACACGCACCGGATGGCCGAAGCGAACAAGGCGTTCGCGCATTACCGGTGGTAAGCGGACCTGAAGGTCCGCCTCGACATAGAGCAATTTGAACTGTTGATGGAATCGGAAACGTAGCAATGCCGCGTCAGACACCGCTCAATCGAACACGGAACATCGGCATCATGGCGCACATCGATGCCGGGAAGACGACCACCACCGAGCGGATCCTCTTCTACACCGGAATTACGTACAAGATCGGTGAAGTCCACGAAGGCACCGCCGTCATGGACTGGATGGAACAGGAGCAGGAGCGCGGCATCACGATCACCTCCGCCGCGACCACGTGCTTCTGGCGCGACCTTCGTATCAACATCATCGACACGCCAGGGCACGTCGACTTCACCGCCGAGGTCGAACGCTCGCTGCGCGTGCTCGACGGTGCCGTCGCCGTGTTCGACGCGGTCGCCGGCGTCGAGCCGCAGTCGGAAACCGTCTGGCGCCAGGCCGACAAGTACCGCGTTCCGCGCATCTGCTTCGTCAACAAGATGGACCGCGTGGGCGCCGACTTCAAGCGGACGCTCTCGCAGATTGAAACCAAGCTGCAGGGCAATCCCGTTGCGATTCAGCTGCCGATCGGCCGCGAAGACAAGTTCATCGGTGTCGTCGATCTCGTCCGCATGAAGGCCATCACCTACAAAGACGAGACGATGGGTGCCGACTACGACGTTTCGGACATTCCCGCGGGCATGATGGCCGAGGCGCAGGAGTATCGTGAAAAGCTGATCGAAAAGGTCAGCGAGCACGATGACAAGCTCCTCGAGAAGTATCTGAGCGGCGCGCCTATCAGCGAGGACGACATCAAGGCCGCCCTTCGCAACCGCGTCATCAAATCGGTACGTGAAGAAGATGCGCCCTTCGTCGTCGTCATCTGCGGTTCGGCGTTCAAGAACAAGGGTGTCCAGCCGCTGCTCGATGCCGTCGTTGACTACCTGCCGTCGCCGATTGATGTGCCGCCGATCTTGGGCATCGATCCAAAAGCCAAGGAAGAAACGCTGATCGAGCGGCCGGCGTCCGACGAGGCGCCGTTTGCGGCGCTCGCGTTCAAGATCATGACCGACCCGTTTGTCGGTCAGCTCACCTTCATTCGCGTCTACTCCGGCGTGCTCACGTCGGGATCATCGGTCTACAACTCGACGAAACAACGGCATGAGCGCGTCGGCCGGCTCCTCAAGATGCACGCGAACAAGCGTGAAGACATCAAAGAGGTCTACGCCGGCGATATCGCCGCGGCCGTCGGCCTCAAGCAGGTTAGCACCGGCGACACGCTCTGCGAGGAAAAGAAACCGATCATCCTCGAGTCGATGGACTTCCCGGAGCCCGTCATCTCGCTCGCGATCGAGCCGAAGACGAAGGGCGATCAGGAGAAGCTGGGGCTCGGTCTCGCCAAGCTGATGGCGGAAGACCCGACCTTCAGGGTCAACACCGACGAACAGACCGGCCAAGTCGTCATCCGCGGCATGGGCGAGCTGCACCTCGAAATCATCGTCGACCGCCTGAAGCGCGAGTTCAACGTCGATGCGAGCGTCGGCAAGCCGCAGGTCGCCTACAAGGAGACGCTCACCCGTCCGGCGGATGGCGAGGGGCGTTACGTTCGTCAGACTGGCGGACGCGGTCAGTACGGCCACGCCAAGATTCACCTGTTCCCGGCCGAGCCCGGCACCGGCTACGTATTCGAGAACGAGATCGTCGGCGGCACGATTCCGAGGGAATACATCAAGCCGATTGACGAGGGCATCAAGGAAGCGCTGACCCGCGGCATCCTCGCCGGCTATCCGGTCGACGACGTGAAGATCCAGCTGTACGACGGGTCGTTCCACGACGTCGATTCGTCGGAGATGGCGTTCAAGATTGCCGGCTCGATGGCGTTCCAGGATGCGGCCAAGAAGGCGAAGCCGGTTCTGCTCGAACCGGTGATGCGCGTCGAAGTCGTCGTCCCGAAGGACTACATGGGCGACGTGATGGGCGACCTGGCTAGCCGGCGCGGACGGATTCAGTCGCAGGAGGATCGCGGCGGCACGCAGATCATCAATGCCCGTGTCCCGCTGTCGGAAATGTTCGGCTACGCAACGGATCTGCGGTCGCGGACTCAGGGGCGTGCGACGTACTCAATGCATTTCGATCGATACGAGCAAGCACCGCAGAACGTGTCGGAAGAGGTTGTCGCGAGGATTCAGGGAACCAAATAGGTTTTCAGGTGTCAGGTTTTCAGGTTTCAGGGGTGGTCTAGGGATTAGGGAAAAGGATGAAGGTTTGAGGCGCGCCTGATACCTGCGCCACGCCTGACACCCGATATCTGACACCTGAAACCTGCCAGCGGAGAGAGCAAATGGCGAAAGAGAAATTTGATCGTTCAAAGCCCCATGTCAACGTTGGCACCATCGGCCACATCGACCACGGCAAGACGACGCTGACGGCGGCGCTGACGAAGGTGGCGGCCGCGAAGGGATGGGCGAAATTTGTCCCGTATGACGAGGTGGCCAAGGCGAGCGAGTCGCAGGGGCGGCGGGACGACACGAAGATT
>Ga0114129_10007094_pt1 | contig 15945 bp, 12 predicted proteins | sample RhiMetdeltSRZDD1_FD_80071 | JGI IMG/M metagenome (GOLD analysis project Ga0114129, IMG submission 80071) | Populus rhizosphere microbial communities from Tennessee, USA - Rhizosphere MetaG P. deltoides SRZDD1 (version 2) (version 2) | ecosystem: Host-associated > Plants > Roots > Rhizosphere >... | reverse complement strand
CTTTAGAGGCCGTTTCGAGATCTCCCCAGCTACGGGTCAGGATCAGCGAAAGCTCCGGTACTACGCCAACGGCGGCGCCTATCCCTATATGGCTGGCGGTTTGCAGATGACAGAGCAAGACATGGACGTGCTGCGATCGTGGTATGACGGGGCGATCGCCTACCTCGATTACTGTATTCGTGATCTTCTTAACTTCTTGAAGCAGCTCGGTGTATACGACGATACCCTGGTCATCATCACAGCGGATCATGGAGAAAACTTTGGCGATCACGGACTTGGTTACCACATGTTCTGCCTCTACGATAGCCTCATGCGCGTCCCTTTGTTGATGAGTTACCCCAGACTGCGCAAGAACGGAATAAAAATTAGCAGCCTCGTTTCTCTAACCGACGTCCTTCCCACTGTTCTGGAACTTATCGGTTGTGATCTCCGCGAGTATCATGAGATTCAGGGAAAGAGTCTCCTACCTTTTGACGGCAAGGAGTTTCATGATCACATCTTCGCCGAATTCGGCAGACCTCAGTACATGCTCAAAAGACTGGCTGCCCGATATCCGCAGGATGATTTTTCGCGTTATGACAGGGGACTCCGGTGCGTTCGAACAAAAGAGTTCAAGCTGATTGTTGGGAGCGATCGTGTGGAAGAGCTCTACCACCTCTCCTCCGACCCGGGCGAGACCAACAACCTTATCGAACAGCGTCCAGAAGAAGCTAACGTCCTCCGACTTGCCCTGGAAGACTGGTTGGCATCATTTAAGCCTGCACCAGCCTCTCTCCCAACTCGGGAAGATGATCTCGTCATTGTGAAGAATCTGCAGGAGTTAGGTTATTTCTAAAACGAGACGAAATGGATAAAAAATTTGTTTTTATATTTTCATTTCTTTTGTTAATTCCTGCGGTCTTGCCGGCCCAAAATCAAGAGCGGACTCCTCCTGCGATGAAGTACCAGGGTTTTGGATCCGCCACGCCGGGGGGATCGGGAGGAAGCAAATTCCGTGTAACAAACCTTAACGATTCGGGGCAGGGGAGCCTGCGTGACGCGCTTTCCAAGGGAAATCGGCGCATCGTTTTCGATGTGAGCGGAGAGATCATTCTCAACGGTGGATATGTTCCGATAAGGGGAGCGTTCATGACGATTGATGGTTTTACAGCTCCGTCTCCCGGAATCACAATCAGGAACGGAGGCATCGAAATTTCAGGAAAGAAAGGGGCGCATGACATTATTGTGCGGGGAATCCGGATCCGCAATTCCGACAAGGATGGGATCCGGATCACAAATGGCGCCTACAATGTCGTCATCGACCACGTGTCCATACACGGTACCGGGGATGGAACCCTCGATATCACCGAAGGCACCCACGACGTGACGGTCTCCTGGAGCATTTTCGCCGAGCCGGCAAGCGGAAAAACCATGTTAATCGATTACAACCCGAGCTCGGTTACCCTACACCACAATCTCTTTGTAAAAGGGAGAACCAGAAACCCACAGGTCCGTATTGGTGCGGGGGGTACGCCGGCCGGAAATACGACCCTCGATATGCGAAATAACGCGGTGTGGGGTTGGGGAAGCGGACATGGAACCCTGATCCGCTACGGGCCACGAGTCAACGTCGTAAACAACTTTTATTCGAACCCTAACGGCAGTCGCCATGATAAAAAGCAAGCACTGGTTGTTTGCCAAGGAGACGGGAAGGAAACCCCTGAAAATCTTTCTTCGTGCGGGCGTGGGGAGAAGGCCAGCCGTGCCTGGTCTTACGTGGTTGGAAACTTGAGCACCGATGCTCTAGATATGAACATCAATGCAGTGGGAAACCAAGAAAACTCTTTCCCGGCACCTGCGGTAGATACTCAGGACGCCTGCACAGCGGCCCAGCGAGTGCGCTCTGGTGCAGGTGCGCGCCCCCTTGATGGTACCGACCAGGACTATATTTCTTTGATTTCACTTCCGCCGTGTTCCCCGGCCCATCCCTGAAGAACCTCCCCTGCCCTGCTTACCGGTTATTACTATAGGAGTCATGAATGAACGTGATGATCATCGGGTTAGACAGCGCGGTGCCCGCGCTGGTCTTTGAGCAGTGGTGGGACGAACTCCCCAATCTTCGTAGCTTAACGAACGAAGGGATTTGGGGAGAGCTTATGAGCACGCATCCTCCCATTACGGTTCCTGCTTGGTCATCTATGATGAGCGGTCTTGACCCAGGTGAACTTGGATTCTATGGATTTCGTAATCGCAAAGACTATTCCTATGATGGTTATGCAATCGCCAATGCGAGCGTCGTCCAGACCGACCGTGTTTGGGACATCCTCTCCCGACAGGGCAAGAGAATTATTCTTCTGGGTGTTCCCCAGACCTTCCCTATCAAGCCGATCAATGGCTGTGTTGTAGCTGATTTTCTTACCCCGTCAACGAAACACGACTACACCTATCCCTCCGACTTAAAAGCAGAGATCGAGCGAGTGGCCGATGGTTACGTTCTCGACGTTGACAACTTCAGAACGCCGGATAAAGAAGACCTCCTGCGGCGGATCTACCTAAAGACCGAAAAACATTTTAAGGTCGCCAAGCATCTCACGAGCACGCGTCCGTGGGACTTCTTCATGATGGTCGAGATGGGAGTAGATAGGATCCAGCATGGGTTTTGGAGCTATTGCGATCCCGATCATCGAAAATACCAGCGAGGAAATCCCTTTGAGAACACCCTTAAGGATTACTACCACTACGTGGATAAGGAGATAGGGGAACTGCTCTCGCTCGTTCCCCGGGATACAGCGGTTCTGGTCGTCTCGGATCACGGCGCAAAAAAGATGGATGGTGGTATCTGCATCAACGAATGGCTGATTCGAGAAGGTTACCTCAGAGTACATCACTACCCTACCGAGCCTAAAAGGCTAGAGGAACTGTCCATAGACTGGGATCACACGATGGCCTGGGGTGAAGGAGGGTATCATGGTCGGATCTTCCTCAACGTCAGGGGACGCGAGCCAAGGGGCACCATTTCACCGGGAGACTACGAGAAGGTGCGGCAAGAGCTAGTCGATAAGATAGTTGCCATCGAGGATCCTTGCGGCAAGAATATCGGATCGCGTGCCTACCGGCCAGAGATGATTTATAAAAAAGAGATCCGGGGGATGCCTCCAGACTTGACGGTCTATTTTGGTAACTTGGCGTGGCGATCAGTGGGTTCCTTGGGTCTGAATGAGATCTATACGTTTGAGAATGATAGCGGCCCCGACGAAGCCAACCACGACTGGCAAGGGATCTTCCTTGCAAATCGGTATGCCGCCTCTTTGATCGGGGCCGCGCCCGGCCGCCAAGAAGGCCTCCACCTCTCTCAAATAGCCCACACGGTGTTGGGGATGTTCAATCACAATGGTGGGGCATAACTGAGCGATCAAAAAGATCCGCCAACGGTTAACGCTTTCTTTCCGAAAATCACTGCTAATCCATGTGTCCAAACGTGGAGCCCATCAAATATCTTCCAAATTTGACACAGGACCCGGAAGGCTCGCCGTGAGGCACAGTCTATCATTGAACAACCCGGCCTAGACCTGCGCAACCTCTATGAACCGGAAAGGGTAAAGGCACTGGGCTTCGAATCTAATAGGTAGGAGCTGATGGACAAATCAACTAGGATCGCACACGTCATTACCAATGCCGACTCGTTTGGCGGCGCGCAACGCAATACTCTTCTGACTCTTAAGGGACTGGTTCGCGATCGATATGAGGCCGAGCTGGTCTGCGGTACAGGAAGGCGCCTGATTAAAGAGGCAAGGGCAATTGGGATTCCCGTTCACGTGGTCCCTGATCTCATTCGCCAGATCCATCCGGTAAAAGACTGCCGTGCCCTTTTCATGCTGAACAAGTTGTTTCGATCGAGGGGGTACGACATTGTGCACACCCATTCGAGTAAAGGTGGATTCCTCGGCCGTTTGGCTGCTTGGTTGGCGAAAGTTCCGGTTATTGTTCATACGGTGCACGGCGTTCCGTGCGAGATGAATGGCGATCTTAAGTCCAGGCTCTATGTTGGCATGGAAAAGGTTGTGGGGGCTGTAACCGACCGCCTGATATGCGTCGGCAAAGAGCTCTGTCGAGAGGTAGCGGAGTGGCGGATAGTGCCGGACGAAAAGCTCGTCACGATCTACAGCGGGATCGATTTTTCCTCCTATGTAGCGCAAAGACCGGCGTTCGCGGTTAAGCGTGCATGGAACGTGGATGAGGCATGGCCCATAGTCGGGTGTGTTGGCCGCTTGTCTCAACAGAAGGCTCAACATTATCTCGTAGAAGCCACAGCGCTGCTTAAGGATAAGTATCCAAAAATAAAGCTGCTACTCGTAGGAGAAGGGGGTCTGCGGCCGATCTTGGAAAAACGGATTCAAGCTCTTGGCCTCTCAACCCATGTTCTCCTATTGGGACAGCGGGACGACATCGCCGACCTATTGCATATCTTCGATGTCTACGCGATGTCGTCCTGCTGGGAGGGAGTCGGCCGGGCTTTGACTGAGGCGATGCATTGCTCTCGGCCGATCGTGGCCACTGCGGTCAACGGTGTCAGAGAGCTCATCGTTCATGAAGAAACCGGCCTGTGTGTGCCTCCTCACGATCCGCCTGCGCTTGCGGCTGCGATCGATCGTCTCGCCGGCGACCCCCAAATGGCGAGACGATTGGGCACAAATGCTCAGCGCAAGGCCAGAGATCTTATGGATGGCGAGCACATGATTGTGGCCATTGAGGAACTCTATGGGAGACTCACGTGGACGAACGGCCTGAGGCCAAACAGAGACCTCATAGGGGCGGGCCGGACTCTCGATTAGAAAAACCGTGAAAACCAGTCCTATCTCCCAAAAGTCATTAGACGTTGAAGCGCTAGATGTACCCGGCTTTAGATTTGAATCGTCCCGTATACTTGCATTGCGGCGGGTCCTTCAAAAACCTAAAACAGAGCAATCCGCGTGGGGGTGGCTGTTCACAAGGCGGATATCGATTTATGTAACCCTGCTCGTTTCTCGAACCTCGGTTACGCCCAATCAGCTAACCTTTTCGTCCATCTTCATAGGCCTAGCGGCTGCGTTGTTATGGACTATTGGAAGTCATCTCTGTTTCATCATCGGGGGAATTCTGTTCCAACTCATGTATCTGTTCGATTGCGTGGATGGGGAGCTCGCGAGATACAAAAATATGAGCAGCCCAAAAGGTGCTTACGTGGATTTCGTCGGCCATTATTTTACTGGCTTTGCCATGATAGTCGGAGCGAGTTTAGGCCTGACAAAAAGCCTGGGAATCGTCATGCTCTATTTCGGGCTAGTCATTGCCATTTTTCACTTGGGAGATGAGCTTTTGCGGGATCTTCTTTATAAGGCGAAGCTAAAATTCGGGACCGGACCAGATTTTAAGGAATTGGAAGAGAAATTTTCGTTCCGATCCGAAGGCCTGTCGAGCAGAGTTTTTCGTTTTGTTGGCCTCATGGCGGGCTCCATGGGTTTTTATGGCGGCATGCTGATGGCCGCGACGATCGACCTCTGGTTCGATTCAAACTTCGTCAAGATCGGATTGATGATCGCCTGGGGAATGCTCTGCCTTATAAGGTTTACTGTGAGGTTTTGGAGAATTTACGATAAGGCCTTTGCCTTTTAACTTTCCTCCCGTGTGATGAGAATTTGTAGAGTTCAAAATTCCTTCCCGAACCGCTCCAATCCCGGAGGGGGGTTATACTCTTACTATTTGGCGAGATATATCCATGAACCCACGCTTTATCTGATCAAGGCTACAAACTCCGAAAAGAGCGACATACCGTCCCATTTAACTCTAAAGGAGATAAATTTGTGGCTCGATGGCCCTAGGTCGGCTAAGTTGCCCTCGAATCCTAGAGCAGAGAGAGCGGACTTCTACGTTCCTGAAAGACAGTTAAAAAAAATTCTTCAGAGCCTGGAATATTTTCTCAAATCCTTACCACCGATCATCAAGTTTCGGCCTGAGATCGTTGTTTGCAAGTCGACACTAAAGCTGTTTCATGGGCTCTTTGCAAAATACGCGCTCGGGGCTAAGTTCGTTGCCTCTTTGCACAACACTTCCGAGATTGATCTGATGAAAAGGTTTCCGATGCTCCGCTGGATTCTTGGGAGGGCCGATCTCATATTCGTCGTCGCCCGTGAGATAGAAGAGGGAGTAAAGAGAATGATCCCGGATGCAAGAGTAGTCTGCACACCCACAGGAGTCGATCTGGAAATATTCCAGGATCAAGCTCTACCGAGGAAGAAACAGCTGCTCGCCGTTGGCTCGTTCAAATCCAAAAAAGGCTTTTCTTATCTCGTCGATGCTATGGCTGAATTTTTCCTTCGACACCCGGATTTCAAGCTTCTTATCGCCGGAGATGGAGAGCACAGGAAAGAAATCGAAGCGCAGATAAAATCTAAAGGCCTGAAAGAAAAGATCGTACTTCTCGGCGTCGTCCAGAGAGAACATTTGGCCCGACTCCTCAATGAAAGCAAGCTTTTCGTTATGTCCTCTCTCTATGAAGGATTTCCCAAGGCCTTGCTGGAGGCTCTGGCGTGCGGGACGCCCGCGGTGATTACCACAGGTTGTAATGCAGCGGAAATCATCAAGGAGACGGGACTGATAGTTCCAAAGGGAGATTCCCGCGCTCTGGCAGAAGCCCTGTGCAGGCTTATAGAAGACGAAAGCTTGTGGACGAGATCTGCCCGTAACTGTCGCTCTGTTGCTATGAGTTATGAATGGAAAGAGATCGCCTCGACAGTTTACCGGAATTTGCAGGGGGTACTGGCGAACTGAGCCATGTGTGACCTTAACTGCATACGCAATTGGCTTCCTCCGATCCTCTGGACACTCCAGATCTTTTATTTTTCCTCGCTCCCGCGAGGCTCGTATCCCCGGATTGATGGGCAACATTTTGATACGGGCTATCTACAGTACCTCTATCATTTTGGCCAATTCTTCTGCCTTTCTCTTTTGCTCTACAGAGCCATCCTTCGTAGCTCTGTCTCCGCAAAGATCGCTACCCGGCGCAGCCATGTGATGAAACATGCTTTGTTGGCCATCGCCATAATTGCCTTTGTCGACGAGTTGATTCAGGTCCCTGTACCCACACGTAAATTTACTGTGCGCGACTTGATGGCGGACGTTGCGGGAGGTGGGTTTGGTCTTCTGATTGTGATCAAAGGACGACGATCGGGTTGAACTCGACAGGACATCGGCTGGATGAAAGAGACGAGAGCAAAGCTAATCGCTCAGCGGTTCTCTAGCCCGGAGCAAGGCAAAGATCTTCAGCCGATTTTCGTGATGTCAGCCGGATTCATGGGAATAGCCAGTGTTCAGCTGGGCGTCCTTCATATCAGATACGGCTCTTCTCCGTAGTCTCTTCCAACCAAGGATTTTGTCATTTCATTTTACTTGTGGAATCGATTGACGTTAGTCCACGGCTGTAACAGTGCTGGCGAAAAAATAAGATAAACGTTGTCTTCGAGAACAAATTTACCCTCGAGGAAAGGAGATCTATCATGAATTATTCTCACAAATTTACACGGATTCTGGTGACGATACTGTTAATCCCTGTTTTCCTCGCACCCAGCTTAGGAAATGTTGTCTGGGGAGGACCCGTGGAGGAGGCAGGCAAATCGTTGGGGGAGTATATCGCCATTGCGCCTGGAGACACGGACGGAATCGAGCAGTTTCGGGCGGCAATTAATTGCTTTGCTCTTGCCTGGGAGATAAGAAGGCAGCAGCTTGGTGATCTCAGTAATGTCGCCGATGGCGATTCATATAGAAAAAAATGCCGCAACGATATTAACCGCTTAGATCACTCGGATCCCGAACTTGCGCTGGACAAGGGATTAATCAACTTGACAGGAGGCCTTATCTCCGCGCTCGTACAAATTCTTCAAAGCCCGGGAGTGCGGTAGTGGCAACGATACCTTTAATGAACAATAAACCCGTCCGGACACGGCACGGACGTCGATCCCAAAAAGTTGATTGCATAAGCAGGGAAAACGACTTTCGTGATGTTTCCGAAACACCTCGTCTCCAGAAGTCCCAAGGCTGGGATATTCGAACCCAAGACTCCTTAGTTGTGTAGATCGTTCAATCGCTCGACTCTCTACAATTATAGCTTGGGGATACAGGCATTTATGGGATTGATTTGGTGCATTTATGCTTATATCCACAGAAAAGAAGTTTCTCTTTATCCATATACAGAAAACAGCCGGTAGTAGCCTAGCGAGGCTCTTGAAAAGCCAAGCACCAGATACTCGACCTTTTCTTGGACAACATGATCACGCGCTATCGGCAAAAAAACATCTAGCATCTGAATGGGACGAGTATTACAAGTTTGCTTTCGTCAGAAATCCTTGGGACAGATTGGTTTCGTGGTACGAGATGATAAGACAGGATGGAAAGGTGCTGCCCTGGTACAAGCGGCTCCCGTTCGAGATGATCCGGCGGAATGGAAGGGTATTGCCCTGGTCTCAACGCTTCCTTCAGAGAAAGCATTACAAACCTCTTTGGCAATATATATTAAGAAACGCGAGCGACTTTGACGAGTTTCTGTTCAATTGTACGGATATCATCGATGATGTAGATGGGAAAAGAAGTTGTATTTACAACCAACTCGATTATCTTACCGATGACAATGGGGACATCATTGTTGATTTTGTCGGCAAATATGAAAATCTGCAAGATGACGTAAGCAAGGTATTTAAGGCGCTACGGCTGGAGAGCCTACCGCTTCCGCATGTTAACAAATCGCAACATAAGCATTACAGCGAGTACTACACTGAAGAGACTAAAAACCTCATCGCGGAAAGATACTCCCGAGATATCCAATTTTTTGGATATCAATTCGAAGGGTCGCCGCATGAAGCACCTAATAAGGTCATGCGACGACCGCTAAAGGTGGCGGTCGATCTGGGACGTTGAACCGCTAGCAGTTTTTTTCCTCTTTGGCAGTCCCAATTTCAATTGTCGTAGTTTTCCACATTTCAGCTGTCGCGCGGAGTAAGCCTTTATCCGATAACGGCGACCACTGTTACCGCATTCAATATACAGGGACAGCATTCATCTCTCTTTTTTTGATAAGCATGACTCTGTTCTCCCCTGAGTTAGGAATCTGACGTAATTTCTCCGCCTCCGGTAAGGCGAAGGTCTTTTCGCTTTTCTAGTGAGCTAAGGTCGTTTACGTGACAGGGTCTGAAAACCGCGCGACTTAATTTTAGCGCAGCTTAGCTAGTTGAAGGAAGGGAAGCAATTTTTAAAATGCCAATGCGCTTCAAGAAGATAGCTTTTCTTCTCATACTCCTCGCCTTGCTTTCAAGCGATGCTCCCGCACAGACCCTGTCGCCGGAAATGATTCGTTATGCGGATCTTATCTTGCACAACGGCAAGATTGTAACTGTTGATGAGCGCTTTACCGTAGCTCAGGCGGTCGCTGTCAAGGAAGGAAAATTTTTAGCTGTTGGAAAAGACAAAGAGATTCTCAGGTTCGCCGGTGCTGAGACAATCAAGATCGACCTTAAAGGCAAAACAGTCCTCCCGGGCCTCATCGATACTCATAACCAAACCCTCTACCACAGCCTCAAGAGGTATGCTTCACGATCCGTACCAGAGCTGCAAGAAAACGTCGTTAACGGGGATAGTTTTCAAGAGTTCCTCGACGGCATTAAAGCTATTGCCGAAAAGGCGAATCCAGATGAGTGGGTTATAGCCCGGCTAGAGTCGAATGAGATCGCTTACGATTTCTGGCGGAAGCATAGTTATCGAGACCTGGATAGGGTGGCGAGCGGAAGGTTGGTATTGATCCTTCAAGGGACGAGGGGATTAACAACTTCAAAGGGTCTTGAAGCTCTGAGGAAAAGGTATGGGTTTGACAGTGAACTGCTCCGGCTTCCAGGTCTGGTTGATAAAGAGGGTAAGCTCACTGGTCGTTTTCGGCAGGAGGTAGTGAGACTTATTCAGACAGATCTAATCATGCAAGGGAAAAGGCGGATCCTTAGGGATGCCTATTACCAGGCTCTGCTCGATCTCGCAAAGTACGGCATCACAACCTGGTCATCAAGTATTCAGCCTCTCCAAGCCTTGGAGGCCCTCGCTGAGCTTGATCGGGAAGGGAAACTCCCCGTGCGGTTTGGTTACACTCATGCTTTAGGATTCGCATCGCTTCCTAATCCCGCTGCCGTTTACGAGCCCCTGGCTGCCAAGCAGGGCCATGGTAGTGATTTTCTTTGGCTCATTGGTGCCAGCCCGGCAACCATCGATGGGAGTTATCCTAACCTGTGCACATCGGTTAAGACGCGCGAGGCTATTAAGGAGAGAGAGGAATGCCTCGCGAAGCCAGGCGATTTCAAAAGGGTCGGAATAGAGACCATAGTCCGATCCGGTAATCGAATAACCGGATTGCATGTTGCCGGAGATCTAGCCTTGGATCATCTCATGGATGCCATTGAGAAGGCGAGCAAAGAGGCCGGCTTCAAGCCGCATGAGATCCAGGCAAAAAGGCATGCGGTCGATCATTGTCTGATGAATCCGCGCCGGGATCAGTATGCGCGGATCAAGAGGTTAGGCATCATTGTAAGTTGCGCGCCAGTATATATAGAACTCGACGCGCCTCGCATCCTACGCGACTACGGCGAAGAGTATTTGAAGTGGAACGTACCGGTAAAGAGCCTGACCGACGCTGGCATTAAAACCGTTATGGAATTGGATACGGAGCTCAAACCAAGCAAGAATGCCTTCTATTATATCCAGCTCTTGCTCACCCGGAAGACCGCAGGGAAGTCCTGGAATCTAAGCGAGAAGATCGAGAGAGTAACAGCCCTGAAGATGTTTACCCGCTGGGCAGCAGAGTATGTCCTAAAGGAGAATGTCATAGGTTCTATCGAGCCGAGAAAGTGGGCTGACCTTATAGTCTTGGATCGGGACTATATGACGGTTCCTGAGGCCGAGATAAGTAAAATCCAGGTCGTCCTCACCCTTGTTGGAGGTCAGATTGTTTATCAGGATTCCGTCATGACAGCTGCCGAACGCTTTGGTCGGCGCCTACTGGACATTGTCAAATCAGTAGTCGAGGCGAATGCGGAGCCCGCCGACGCCGAACACTGAGCGTGCCAATTTAAAACTTCAAGCGCATCCTTATCCCCTTCGTCCGGCCGGCTATCGTCATAGATGTTGGCAGAAGCCGAAAAGGTCGAATCGAATCCTTTCCACACGCTTTGAAGACCCGTCACAGTGCGAGAAGTTAGCCACCTATAACTGACTTCTTTGCGGTCACCCGTCATTTACGTGCCATGAACCATAGCACATCTGCTTTAGGCAAGTTGGGGGCTGCGACTGAAGCAGAGAAGGTTTACTGGCCCCCGACCGGACCCGATATCGCACCGGTCTCTCGGTTTGAAACCCTCTCGTGGCTTATCCAGGCCTTGTTCAGTCTGATGGGACTTGTGCTTCTATTCCCAGTCATTCTACTCATCGCTATTCTAGTCAAACTCACTGACAGGGGACCAGTATTCTACCGGGGAGAGCGTGTTGGGATCCGGGAGCAAATCTTCCGGATCTATAAGTTTAGGACGCTTGTCCCCAAGACGGAGGAAAAAATCGGGGCGCGATTGCTTAGTAAAGAGGACCGGATCCTGTATCAGACCAAGATCGGAAGGTTTTTAAAACGCAGTAAACTGGACGAGCTTCCCCAGCTCATTAATGTGATCCGAGGTGAAATGCGCCTGGCAGGTCCTAGGCCTATTCGCCCCGTCTTCCTAGAGCGGTTTAAGGACGAGATCCCCCATTACGCGTCCCGTTTTCTCGCGTGCCCAGGCATAACCGGAATTGCCCAGCTTCGAGGTGGCTATTACACCTCACCCAGGAACAAGCTGCGTTACGATCGAATCTATCTCAAGAATAGGTCTCTTTTGCTCGATCTTAAGCTCGTTCTTCTGACATTCGCCAAGATTCTCAACCGCTGGCTCAGCAGAGGGTTCTTCGTTCTATTCCTTTTCCTCTTTGTCTCATTTATCCCTCCCAGCTTACAGCCTTTGTTGTACTTTTCCTTGTTCGGAATAAACGTCAGTCTCATTCATCTATTCATTCTGCTTCTATGCTGTTGGATTTTCCTGAAAAATGGGCCCGCCCAAATATCTCTCTTTCAATCGCCGCTCAACCTCCCCATTCTTTCATTCATCGCTCTCAGCATGGGCCTGGCTCTTTTCTCGCAGGATCCCTCCGGCGTCGCTCAGGGTGCGACGTACTATGTCGTGACCGGCTTTTTGGTTTCTTTCATGATTGTAAATAGCGTGGGAACGACGGCATTCATCACTCTGATGGTTCGAGTCGTTGCGTTGACCTCGGTTTTGCTATCCTTGCTCGGTCTCTTCCAAATCTTCATCGTCAATTACACTATGGCCTTGGCTTCCTCTTTATCGCCGGAAAGACTTCTAGAGAGTTATGTAAGGGCTTCTTCCATACCAGGAAACCCTAAGGTGCTGGCGGTATATCTCGTTCTTGGCATCCCTTTGCTGCTCTCGGAAGTGATACGTGCGCGCAGCCAGAGAGAACGTGATTTCTGGCTAGTGTCTACGACAATCTCTTTTATCGGGATCTTTTTCACTCAGAGCCGTCTCGGGCTTTTGGCCCTCATGGTCACAGGTACACTCTTTCTGTATCGTCGTCTCAGTCACGCCTTTTCCTTCTTTATGATCTTTCTCCTTTTTCTTCTGTTTCTAGTCTCGCTGGGAATCCCTCGCTTCTCTCCACCCGGGATTCGCGGTGATTTGGCTGAATGGATCACGGACAGGACGGATATCATTGAGACATTGCCGGCCCAGGCGTGGCTGCTTGGTTTAGGACCATTGGCGCTTCCTAACCCCATCACAGAACCTCAGGATGGCGAGGCGGATCAAAGAGACAAGGGATTGATTAATAATATGCATTTGACTTTGATGCTGGAACATGGAATCGCGGGGTGGCTTATTATGATGTGGCTCATTTTTTCTAGCGTGTGGGCTATGAAGGGGGCTTATGACAGGGCAAAAGATGAACGGCTAAAGACTATCTTGTGGGCCATTATATCGTCCGTCCTGGGCTTCCTGGTCTCTATGAACGGGATGAATACTTTTTATAACCTAACCATCCAAGTCTTTTTCTGGAGCTTGATCGGCATCGGTCTCGCAATTGTAATTCAACTGAACGGCCAGTTGCGACACAATCTGGTCTGGAGGTTTGGCGACGCTGGTGACTGAAATGGTACAATTACAGCGAGTGACAGTGCACAACTGGGAAATCACGGGGGGTAGGCGAGGTGTTTGACAAGAGACGTTTCATTCCGATCGCCAGACCATGGATGGGAGAACAGGAGGCTGAGGCGGCTAGGCGTGCTATCCTTTCTGGTTGGGTTACCCAGGGACCGGAAGTAGCCGCATTTGAAGACGAGTTTGCAGCCTTCGTGGGAGCGAAGTACGCATGCGCCGCCTCTAGCTGTACGACTGCCTTGCATCTGGCCCTTTTGGCTGTCGGCGTGAGGCAGGGAGATGAGGTGATTACTGTCAGCCATTCCTTTATAGCCACGGCCAACAGCGTGAGGTACTGCGGAGCTGTTCCGGTCTTTGTCGACGTCAAGTCTGGCACCTTCAACATGAATCCGGAGCTGATCGAAGAGGTAATCAGCGAACGCACGCGCGCTATCCTCTGTGTCCATCAAATGGGTATGCCATGCAACTTAAGCGAGATCTTGAAGATTGGACGCGAACATAACCTGCCCGTAGTTGAGGACGCGGCCTGTGCCATCGGCAGCGAGATTTTCTGTGATGGCAAATGGGAAAAGATCGGCAAGCCGCATGGCGACATCGCCTGTTTTTCGTTCCACCCGCGAAAGGTCATCAGCACTGGCGACGGCGGAATGATTACCACATCTAAAAGCGAATGGGACAGCCAGTTTCGTCTTTGGCGACATCAGGGCATGAGTGTGGCGGACACCGCGCGCCACGAAGCGAAAGAGATCATCTTCGAGTCGTACCCAGTAGTGGGCTACAACTACCGCATGACCGACATCCAAGCGGCTATTGGACGAGAACAACTCAAACGTTTGCCTAAAATCATAGAACGGCGGCGGGCGCTGGCGGGGCGGTACAGAAAACTGCTCGCAGATGCTCCGGCGCTCAGGCTGCCTGAGGAACCGCCATGGGCTAGAAGCAACTGGCAGAGCTTCTGTGTGCGCTTACCAGATCGATGCGACCAGCGTCACATCATGCAAGAGATGCTTACTGCGGGCATAGCCACCCGACGGGCAGTTATGTGTGCGCATCGTGAAATGGCCTATAAGCGAGAACCGTGGTCATGTGGTGCTGGTCCCGGCACGTGCGAATGCCGGTCTGGCAGTTGTGTGCGCTTGAGCGAGAGTGAGAACGCGCAGGACCACGCTGTTATCTTGCCGCTTTTCCATCAGATGACCGACGCAGACCAGGATGAGGTTGCCCATAGCTTGATCACTGCAGTCTTGGAACAAATTGCTGTTGATGAGGAATCAAGCAAAGGGAGGGCTATTGCCTGATGGGTCGAGACACAAGCAAAATCCATCCGCTACATATACGCAGCGTGACGCCGGCTAGACAAGGAGAGCGGTACGACCAGGATGCCTGATCGAGGCCACTGAGTAAACGTTAGTCTCGTCCGGCTCGAAACATGGCAAAGGAGAGAAAGGTGGATCGGCGAGTTAACGATACCCGAAACAACTCGGGGTTGAGAATTTGCCTGAGGTTCGATGGCTCTTTGGGTTTATACCTCTCTTTTTTGCCATCCCTTTGCTGGCAAGTTGTTTTCACAAGATGAGGATCCGCCTCATCCCTCCTGCCCGGCCCAAATCGCCCGTCTCGGAAACCGCAGAAAAGGATTCCTAATCAGATCGGCCTCTCCGCGGCCGTTGAGACGGCTCTATCTGTGAACAAGATTTCGGATCGGGCTTGAACGGCTGCCCAAAAACTCTTTTAGCTGAGATTCGTCTTTAAATATGATTATGAGCATCTCTCCGCCAAATTTCAGCCATCGGTGGTTGATTATTATTCTCCTTGTCAGTCTATCCATCAATACAATCGGCATTGGATGGGGAATACCCAACAAGAACGACGAATGGCCAGTAGACTCGTTCAATCCGGTAGCTGCGATGGCGGTTACTAAGCGCGCATTTTTGGACGAACCGTGGAACTCGGGTTGGTTCAATCGCAAATATCCATTGGGTCATCCTATTGTACTCTCAACCGTCCAAATACCTTACCTTGCATGGCTGCGTCTGACCGGAGAGTTTCACGGACCAACCTCTACCTATCCCTATGGCTTTCGCGATCCAGACCGCGCTCTCACCGGCCTACCGCTTCTCGCGCGTCTTGTCAGCGCCATCATGGGGGTTACCGTGGTGGGTTTGATTTATGTTATCGCATCGACCTTATTCGGAACTTCGGCTGGGCTAGTCGCAGCTGTGCTCGCCACCGGGACGTACCCACTGGTCTACTATGCCCACACGGCAAACGCTGACATGCCTTTGTTATTCTGGCTCGTGCTTACAGTCGCGGCGACACTCGCCTGGGCCGACCAGAACTCGAACCGCGCCGCTGCGTTATGCGGAATTGCGGCTGGCATGGCATTATTCACGAAGGAGCAAAGTATCGGGATGTTAATCGTGGTGCCGCTGGTTTGGTTTCTACGAAGCCGGTCGGCAAGGGGCCTGGAATGGCATGTAGCAATGAAACAGATTGCGGTTGCGGGTATGGGATTCATGGCCGTAACGGTTCTGATTGGAAATCTCTGGCGGAACCCTGCTGGGTTCGTCAACCGGTGGCGTTTCTTGCTCGGCGTCCTGCCAGAAGAAATCAGCGAGAGGTACGATCCGCTCGTTTTGCGAAATCCGGCGGTATTCTCTTTCGGCGCTGAGATCGACAATCTGCTCGATTGGGCGGACATGGT
>Ga0114129_10007093_pt1 | contig 15946 bp, 15 predicted proteins | sample RhiMetdeltSRZDD1_FD_80071 | JGI IMG/M metagenome (GOLD analysis project Ga0114129, IMG submission 80071) | Populus rhizosphere microbial communities from Tennessee, USA - Rhizosphere MetaG P. deltoides SRZDD1 (version 2) (version 2) | ecosystem: Host-associated > Plants > Roots > Rhizosphere >... | reverse complement strand
GGCCAGTAGCCCTTGAGCAGGATCGCCAGCGGCGAGGCGCCGGCGGCGGTGAGCGCCTCGATCGGGCCCGCCTTCGCCTCCTCGATCGCCTCCGACAGGAACTTGCCGGTGAAGCCGATCGAGTGCACCGCGATCGCGAGCACGCCGGCGAGCGCGCCCGGCCCGAACACCGCGACGAAGAACAGCGCCCAGATCTGGGCGTGCACCGAGCGGGTCGCCACCAGGATGAAACGGCCGATGCTGTTGAGCACGACCGAGCGCGTGATGTTGCGCGCGACCAGGAGCGCGACCAGGCTCGCCATCGCGACCGCGAGGATGGTGCCGAGCGTGGCGGTGTGCAGTGTCTCGATCAGCGCGCCGTGCACGACCTTCGGATACCAGGCCCAGTCGATCGGCCACATGCGCACGAACAGGTCGACCGTCTGCTGCGGCGCGTCGTAGAGGAACTCGGGGATGATCTCGATCGTCTGCAGCGACCAGACCACCGCGATCAGCGCGACCACATAGAAGCTCGAGCGCAGGATGCGCTCGCGCAGCGTGAAGCGCTGCCAGCGGCGCGGCGCAGCGGCTGTCGCGGGCGCGGCGCTCATTGAAAGAGCCTGCGCATCCAGCCCGAGAGGACTTCGCCGACCATGATCACGGCGATGATCGCGAGCACGATGGTGAGCACGAAATCGTAGTCGAAGCGCTGGAACGCGGTGAACAGCGTCGAGCCGATGCCGCCGCCGCCGACCAGCCCGACCAGCGCCGAATTGCGCAGGTTTGAATCGAGCTGGTAGGCGGAGAAGCCGATGAAACGCGCCATCACCTGCGGCAGCACGCCCATGATCACGAGCGAGAGGAAGGGCGAGCCGGTGGCGCGCACGGCTTCCACCTGCTGCATCGACATTTCCTCGACCGCCTCGGCGACGAGCTTCGACAGGAAGCCGAGCGAGGCGACGATCAGCGCCAGCATGCCGGCGAGCGCGCCGAAGCCGACCGCCTTGACGAACAGGATCGCGACGATCAGCGGATGGAAGGTGCGGAACAGCACGATCAGCGCGCGCGCGGCCCAGGCGAGCGGCAGCGGCGCCAGGTTGCGCGCCGCGGCCAGCCCGAGCGGCAGCGACAGCGCGACGCCGATCGCGGTTGCGACGATCGCGATCTGCAGGCTCTCGACCATGCCGGTGTAGAGGAGCTGGAGCTTGTCGGGCGCGACATTGGGCGGAAACATCCGGGCGATGAAGCGCGAGCCGTGGCCGAGTCCGGCCGCGAAGCGCTCCCAGCTGATGTCGAGGATCGTGCTGGCATAGACCGCGTAGATGGCGAGCGCGATCAGGCTCAGTCGCGCCGGCCAGTTCGGCGGAAACGCAACGCGTTGGCGGGAGGGCAGGGCGGCGTCGCTCATTCGAGCCATCCTTCCCCGCCGTAGATCTGGAGCAGGTGCGAGTCGGCGAGCGCGCCCGGCGGGCCGTCGAACACCACCTCGCCCTTCGACATGCCGATGATGCGGTCGGCGAAGCGGCGCGCCAGCTCCACATTGTGGATGTTCACGATCACCGGGATGTCGCGCTCGCCGGCGCGGCGCGCGATCAGCTCCATGATCTCGACCGAGGTCTTCGGATCGAGCGAGGAAGTCGGCTCGTCGGCGAGGATGAGATCGGGCTCCTGCATCAGCGCGCGCGCGATGCCGACGCGCTGGCGCTGGCCGCCGGAGAGCTGGTCGGCGCGCTGGGTGGCGAACTCGCCCAGGCCCACGGCATCGAGAAGCTGGAACGCGCGTTCGACGTCGCCGGCCGGAAACCTGCGCAGCCAGGTCCGCCATACCGGGACGTAGCCGAGCCGGCCGCAGAGCACGTTCTCGATCACCGAGAGCCGCTCCACCAGATTGTATTCCTGGAACACCATGCCGATGTGGCGGCGCGCCCTGCGCAGCTCGGGGCCGGTGAGGCGCACGAGATCCTGGCCGCGAAAAAGGATTTCACCCGCGGTCGGCTCGACCAGCCGGTTGATGCAGCGCACGAGCGTCGACTTGCCGGTGCCGGACGGACCGATGATCGCGGTCATGCCGCGGCCTTCGATCTCGAGCGAGACGTCTTTGAGCACCGGCGCGCCGGCGCGGTATTCCTTGCGCAGGTTGCGAATGACGAGCGAGCGGTCGCTGCTGCGGCCGGTCACGGGGTTGCCGCGGGTCGAGGCGTCCATGGCGGCGGCGGGCGCGCGCTACTGCTTCGGCTGCGCAGGCGCCTGCTTCTGTTGCTGCTGCTTGCGGGCGAGCGCGTCGGCCTCGCGCTTGCTTTCAGCGTCGTAGGCCGCCTTGTTGAACGGCGTGCCGGTCTCCTCGGCGATCTTGCGCACCACCGCCCAATGCTCCCGGTAGCTGATCGGGAAGAAGCGGTCGTTGCCGTCGAACTCCTTGGTCATCTCGGGCGTGAAGCGGAAGGCGAAGAAGCAATCCTGAATCTTCTTGGCGAGATCCGGCTTGAGATCGTGCGCATAGGCGAACGACGAGGTCGGGAACAGGGGGCTCTTGTAGATCACGCGGAAGTCGTCGCCCTTGATGCTGCCGCGCGCCACCATGCGGTAGAACACGTCGGAGGCGACCGGCGCCATGTCGTAATCGCCCGAGGCGACGCCGAGCGCCGACTTGTCGTGTCCGCCCGACATCAGCGGGCGATAGTCCTCATCGGGCTTGAGCCCCTCCGGCGGGAACAACACGCGCGGCGCGAGATTGCCGGAATTCGACGCCGGCGAGGTGTGCGCGACGCGCTTGCCCTTGAGGTCGGCGAGCTTCTGGTAGGGGCTCGACGCCTTGACGACGGCGATCAGGTGATAGCCCTGGAGCTGCGTCGCGGTGCCCTTGATCGCGAACGGAACCGCGCCGGCGAGATTGACCGCGAAGCCGGTCGGGCCGGTTGAGAAACCGGCGATGTGCAAGCGACCCGAGCGCATCGCTTCGATCTCGGCCGAGTTCGACTGCACCGGATAGTAGACGACGCGCTTGCCGGTGCACTGGCCGAGATAATCTGTAAAGGGCCGAAACACATTTTGATAGACGGCGGGATCCTCGACCGGCGTGTAGGCGAACACGAGCGTCGAGGGATCCTTCCATTTTCTCGGATCGGTCGGCGCGTCGGCGACGAGATCGTTGTTGTCGTCGCAATAAAGCGTGTCGAGCTGGCCGCGATTGCTGCACTCCTGCGCCGATGTCTGCGCGCCTGCGACGATCAGTCCGGCGATTGCGGCGAAAACGGCGAATGAAAGCGACCGAAACGTGATCATTGCTCTCCCCGGGTAACCTTTACGCGCGAATTTCGCGCGGACGATACGCGGCAGCGCTGCCGCGAGCAACCGCAACGTCGTATGTGCGACGTTCGGAACTGACATCACGCCATCGTGTTAACCGCGTGGAGTCGGTGGAACTTAGGGCAGCATCTCTGCCCTATTCTCGTCTCATTGAGCCAGCACACGGCCCCTCGTTCGTAGAACGACAACCGCAACAGCGGCAGGAGAAATCCTGTCGCCCAAGCACGGGAGACATACTCTTGCGACTCAAACTTCTGCCTACGCTTCTTGCAGTCACTCTCCTCACTCTCACTTCTCTCTACACCGCCGACGCCTTCGCACAGAAAGGTCTGGCGTCGGTTTACTCCACCGAAAGCGGCAACAAGACCGCCAGCGGTGCGCGGATCAATCCGGGCGGATTGACCGCAGCGCATCGGTCGCTGCCGTTCGGCACCCGAGTGCGGGTCACCAATCAGCGCAATGGACGTTCGGTCGTGGTCACGATCAATGATCGGGGGCCGTTCGTGCGGGGGCGCATCATCGACTTGACGCCGGCAGGCGCGCGGGCGCTCGGATTCTCCGGGCTCGCGCCGGTCACCGTTGAGCGAGCCGGCTAAGCTCACAATCACCAAAGCAATGCACGCCGATTCAATCCCGCTGCATAGGCGGGACGACGATCGGCGTGCAATTGCGCCTGCCTGACAGATAGCAGTCCTGGTTCTTGCGCATCTCGGCGATCGTGCTGACGATCCAGATGCCGGCGGCCACCAGCAGCACCGTGACGAGCAGCCCGAGCGCGTTCATCGTCATGCGGTGGCGATAATCGTCGTCGCCTTCGGTCCGCTCGAACCGGGCGAGATCGTCGACCGGCCCGTCGCCACCCGCTCCGGACAGCGGCCAGCGCCAGCGGTGCGGCGCGACACCGCGCGGCCGGAACCGCACGACGCGGCCGTCATCATTGGCAGGCTTGGAACGCTCGGGCATTGCGCCGGGACGATTTCGTATTGGCGAGGCCGGCGGCAGCCGGCTCGCATGTGGCTACCTAATCTAGCATGCCCGCGGCCGCGAGGTTTTTCGGCCCGGCGCGCCATTCTCACCGACTATTGATCGGTTCCCGGACGCGGCCAGCCTGCGGGCCGGACGCTCCGCAAGCCCTTGCCCAGAGGCTTGGAATAGGCCATTGTTTATGCAAAATTTATCTCGCAGAAAGGAAGGCTCAGGATTGGCCTTTTCATGGTCGGTTCATTATGAGCAATAGACCATCGCAATAACAGCAGACGGGCCGCCAAGGCCGCGCAACGCCACCCGGCGCCATCCGCCGGGCGGGAGGAAACCCTGAGGTAGGCTCTTGGGCCACCAGCTTCTGGAACTGTTCAACACCGCCAATCCCGACCTGTCGTGGCTGGCGCAATTCGTATCGCTCCTCCTGCTGCCGTTCGCGCACGAGGATCTCGCGATCGTTCTCGGCGGCTACATCGTCGTGAATCACATCATGCCGGCAAGCCTTGTGGCGCTCGGCATCTATGGCGGCATGGTCGGCAGCGACTTTGCGCTCTACGGCATCGGCGCGGTGGCCCGGCGGATTCCGTGGCTGAGCCGGATGGCCGTCAACGACCGCGTCATCGGCCTCGCCGACGTGCTCAAGCGCAATATGTTCGGGCTGGTGGCGCTCTGCCGCGTGGTGCCGGGTGCCGAATTCGTTGCCTTCATCGCCTGCGGCTGGGGGCGCGTGTCGCTGGCGCGCTTCACTTTGGCGAGCCTGCTCGTCTCGGCGCTTTATCTGCCGCTCATGCTTTATCTCGTGGTGATATTCGGCGACGCGCTCGACGATCATGTCGGCTTGTGGACCTGGCCGTTCCTGCTGTGCGTCGTGGCGGCGGTCGGTTTCATGCGGTACCAGGTGTTCACGCTGCGCGAGGTCGCGCCGGAGGACGCGTCGGAAACCGCCAAGCCATCGACGCCGGCACAGGGGATCTATCTCCGCAAGGCGATCCGCCTGCGCCCGAAGACGCCGCGCGTGATCTTCCCGCACGCGCTGGCGCGCGCCGCCGACTGGATCAGGCTGCGCTGAGCGACCGCAGGGCGTCGCCGTGGACGCAGGCGCCGGCACTTCCTACATTGGCCGCATGAAGTACACGGCGATTCTTCTTGCCGCCGCGCTGGCATTGCTCGCGGGCGGCGCCGCGGCCGAGGATTACAGTGTCGGCACGCTGCAGATCGGCGCGCCGTGGGCGCGCGCGACGCCGCCCGGGGCGGATATTGGCGCCGCCTACATGACCATCACCAACAAGGGCACGGCGGCGGACCGGCTGATCGGCGGCTCCGCAACGGTCGCAGGCCGTTTCGAATTGCACCAGATGTCGATGGAAGGCGGCGTCATGAAAATGCGCCCGGTCGAGGGCGGCCTCGAGATCAAGCCTGGACAGACGATCGAGCTGAAGCCGGGATCGCTCCACGCCATGCTGGTCGGCCTCAAGGAGCCGCTGCGTCAGGGCCAGCGCATCAAAGGCACGCTGGTGTTTCAGAATGCCGGCAAGGTCGACGTCGAGTTCGCGGTCGGCTCGATCGGCGCCACCGGCGGCGGCCAACGCGCGCCCGCCGGCCACTCCGGCCACGGCTCAGGACTTTACTGAGACCGCCACGCCAGCCGGACATTCCTCGGTTAAGAATTGCCTAAGCCGTTTCCCAACACCAATGGTTAAGGATGGGGGGTCTATAGATCAGGTGCCATTACATGGTGAGGACTCCCATGGCACCTCGCGACGCGGCCGACGAGGCCAGGCGCTGGTCCGGGCCGATCGAAAAGATGGATGATGTCGAGCGGCGCACGCTCGTCGATTCCATGTCCGGGCCGGATCTCCCGCGCATCGAGATCGACGAGGCGCTGACCGCCGGCTGGATCGAGATCTGGTATCAGCCGAAGATCGATCTCAAGCGCAAATGTTTGGCCGGCGCCGAGGCGCTCGCGCGCATCCGCCACCCGAGCCTGGGCGTGATGCTGCCCGGAAGCTTCCTTCCCGGCATTGCCGAAGGCAGCATCGGGCGGCTGACCGAGCATGCGCTGGTCTCGACGCTGCACAACTGGTCGAAGTTCGACGAGGCCGGCTTCAATCTGCATCTCGCCATCAACGTTCCGGTGAGCGTGCTGCTCACGCTGCCGATTCCCGATCTGGTCGACAAGCATCGGCCGAAGGCCGAGCGCTGGCCCGGCATCATCCTGGAAGTCACGGAAGACCAGATCGTGCGCGACATCGCGCTCGCGCACGAGATTGCCACGCGGCTGCGGGTGAGCGGCATCAAGATCGCGATCGACGATTTCGGCGCCGGCTATTCGTCGCTCTCGAGCCTGCGCGAGCTTCCGTTCGTCGAGCTCAAGCTCGATTCGAGCTTCGTGCAGCATTGCGCGACCGATGCGACCAATGCCGCGATCTGCCAGACCGCGATCGATCTCGCGCACCGCTTCGGCAGCGCGGCGGTGGCGGAAGGCATCGAGAACCAGGCCGACCTGCAGGCGCTGATGGCGATGGGCTGCGACTTCGGGCAGGGCGTGCTGATCGCGCCGCCGATGCCGCAGGAGCGTTTCCTCGAGCTGCTCAACCAGCGTGTCGGCAAGCCGCGCCCGCATGCGCCGGCGCCCGACACCGCGCCGCATCCAGAGCCGGGGCCGGTCGGCCGCGTCGCCTGACGCGCACCGCCGACAACGGGCGATAGACGACCTCGCCCCTTACGTCCGGCACTTGCACAACGCCGAACTTGCCGGCCGCTGACGGCGCCAGCGCGCAATCGCGCTTTCCTTTTGTTTTGGTTGCGAGAACGCCGGTCATCCGCCTTTGCACGTGCTTTGACTAAAACCGGCATCAATTCCTTGAACACATCCAAACAAATCGTGCCTACCCGTTGCGCACGCAACCGCGTGGCTTCAGGAGCACGGAAATGGATTCCACGAAGTCTCAGCATTCGGCGGACAGCGTGGTGCTGTTCCCGCATACGTCCCAGAATGTCCACGCGCTGGAGGCCGCCCGCAAGAACGAGCAGCTTCTGCACACCGTTTTGGACAACATGGCGCAAGGCGTCCTGATGTTCGATGCAGAGGCGCGTTTGGTGTTCTGCAATCGGCGCTATCTCGCGATGTATGGATTGTCGAAGGACGTGGTTACGCCTGGATGCAGTTTGCGTGATCTCCTGCAGCATCGCATCGAGGTGGGCAACTTTTCCGACGACCTCGAGGACTACATCGCCAGGGTGATGGCCCGCGTTGCGGAAGGGAAACCGTCCGGCAGCATCCTGAACGCAAAAGACGGTCGCGTCTTTTCGATCGTCAGCACGCCGCTCGCAGGCGGCGGATGGCTTGCCACCCACGAGGACATTACCGACCGACAGCGCGCCCAGGAGCAGATTGCTCATATGGCCCGCCACGATGCGCTGACCGACCTGCCCAATCGCGTGCTGTTGCGTGAAACGCTCGAACATGAATTGAAGCGCGTCAAACGGGGCGAGTGCCTGGCCGTGCTGTGCCTGGACCTCGATCATTTCAAGAGCGTCAACGACACGCTCGGACATCCGATCGGCGACGAATTGCTGAAGCTTGTTGCCGACCGGCTGCGCGGCTGCACCAGGGAGCCCGACACGATCGGGCGCCTCGGAGGCGACGAATTCGCAATCATCATGACCCAGATGCAGCAGCCCAGCGATGCCGCTTCGCTGGCACGGCGAGTCCGCGACTCGATCATCAAGCCGTATCAGATCGATGGCCATCAGATCGTCTCGGATATCAGCATCGGCATCTCCGTTGCGCCGGTCGACGGGACCGAGCCCGACCGATTGTTGAAAAACGCGGACCTGGCCCTGTACGGCGCCAAGACCGACGGGCGCGGCACCTACCGGTTCTTCGAAGCGGAGATGGATACGCGCATGAAGGCCCGGCGCGATCTTGAGCTCGATCTCCGCAATGCGCTCGCGAACAACGAGTTCGAGTTGCATTACCAGCCGCTGGTGAATCTCCAGACCAACGACATTACTGCCTTCGAGGCGCTCCTGCGATGGAAACACCCGTCGCGTGGAATGATTTCACCCGCCGACTTCATCCCGATTGCGGAAGAGACCGGCCTCATCATTCCGATCGGCGAATGGGTGCTCACCACGGCATGCAAGGAAACCGTCAATTGGCCGGATCACGTCAAGGTCGCGGTCAATCTTTCGCCGGCCCAGCTGAAGAGCCGAACGCTGGTCAAGGTGGTGACGAACGCCCTGGCCAAGGCGAACATGCCTGCGAACAGGCTGCAGCTCGAGATCACCGAATCGCTCCTCATGCAGAATACGTTTTCGACACTGGCAACGCTGCATGAGCTGCGCAAGCTGGGCGTGCAGATCGCGATGGACGACTTCGGTACCGGCTATTCGTCACTGAGCTATCTTCGCAGCTTCCCGTTCGACAAGATCAAGATCGACCAGTCGTTCATTCAGGACCTCTCGAACGGCGCGGAGCCGCTTGCCATTGTGCATGCCGTCGCCGGCCTGGCCAAATGTCTCAACATGATATCGACGGCAGAAGGCGTCGAAACGCAGCAGCAGCTCGAGACGCTGCAGGCGGTCGGTTGCACCGAGATGCAGGGTTATCTGTTCAGCCAGGCAAAGCCGGCAGGCGAGGTGGCCCAGTTTTTCGCGCAGCAGGGTTCACGTTCGACCAGCGCGGCCTGACCCGGGCTCGGCGAACGGCAGCGGCTCGCCCGCCGGCACCGGCATTCGGAACACGTTGAGCGTCATCGCCACCAGCACGTAATAGCCGAGGATGCCGACCAGCTCGACCATGCCGGCGTCTCCGATCAATGCCTGCACGCGCGCGTAGTTGCGGTTGCTCACGCGCCTGGTGCGGTAAAGCTCCTTGATGAAATCGTAGAGCGCACGCTCGTCCTTGGGCGCGGATTTCGGCACCCGGCCGGCCCACAGCTCCTTGATGGTCTGCGGCTTGACGCCGGCGCGCCCGGCGTGGAACGCGTGCATGTGCCACTCGTACTGGGCGCGCCAGAGCTGCGCGGTCACCAGGATGGCGAATTCCGACAATCGCGGCGGCACCAGCTTGCTGTAGCGGCAATGGGCGCCGAGCTGCTGCACCAGCTGCCCATAGGCCGGCGCGTGCATGTAGCAGGCAAACGGCCCGCGGATCTCGACCGACTTGCCGCGCGGCCCCGACCGCAACGAGTCGAGCAGCGCCCGCTGGTCGGGGCCGAGCTCGCTTTCGGCAAAAATCTTGAGCCGCGGCGTCGTCGTTTTCTTCGGTGCCATGGGCGTCCTTTCGAATGGCTTGTTCTGGCCGATATCGTGCCCCTACACTCTATCCGGACCGGGACAGCTGTCGTGGACAATTCCGAGGCGCTCACCCCGCTTTGTTTCGTGCTCATGCCGTTCGGCCGCAAGATGGACGCGGCCGGGCGCGTGATCAATTTCGATTCCGTGTATCAGAAGATCATCGCGCCGGCGGTGGCGGAAGCCGGGCTCGAGCCGGTGCGTGCCGACGAGGAAAAGATCGGCGGCACCATCCACAAGCCGATGTTCGAGCGGCTGATGCTCTGCCACTACGCGGTGGCGGACATCACCGGCGCCAATCCGAACGTGTTCTACGAGCTCGGCATCCGGCATGCGCTGCGGCCGCGCAGCACGGTCATCATCTTCGTGGAAGGCACCGTGCTGCCGTTCGACATTGCGCTGGTGCGCGGGATTTCGTACCGGACCGACGGCGCCGGCGAGCCGGTCGACATCCAGACGCCGATCAAGGCGATGGCGGATCAATTGAAGGCCGCGCGCGGCCAGCCGCACGACGACAGCCCGGTGTTCCAGCTCGTCGACGACCTGCCGCGATGGGAGATCGATCACACCAAGACCGACGTGTTTCGCGCGACCGTCGACTATTCGAAGAAATACAAGGAGCGGCTGGCCGCCGCCGTGCGCAAGGGTCCGGAGGCCGTGCAGCAGATTGCGACCGAGCCGGGCCTCAAGAACCTGCTCGAGGTCGAGACCGGCGTCGTGGTCGATCTGTTCCTCTCGCTGCGCGACGTCAAAGCCCATGCCGCCATGATCGACCTCTACAACCGCATGCCGCCGCCGCTGCAACGCGCCAAGATGATGCGCGAGCAGCTCGGCTTCGCGCTCAACCGTGAGGGCCGCTTCGAGGAGGCCGAGAAGGTGCTCAAGGGCGTGATCGAGGAGTTCGGCCCGTCGAGCGAGACCAACGGGCTGCTCGGCCGCATCTACAAGGACCGCTGGGACAAGGCCAAAGAGGAGAACCGGCCCGAGGCGCGCGGCCTCCTGCGGCGCGCGATCGAGACCTATCTCGACGGTTTCCAGGCCGACTGGCGCGACGCCTATCCGGGCGTCAACGCGGTGACGCTGATGGAAATGCAGGACAAGCCCGATCCGCGGCAGGCGCAGATCCTGCCGGTGGTGCGCTTCTCGGCGCTGCAGAAGGCCAACAAGAACGCCGACTACTGGGATTACGCCACGCTGCTCGAGCTCGCGGTGCTCTCGGGCGACGCCGAGGACGCCGAGAACCAGATGGCGGAAGCGCTCGCGGTCGCGCGCGCGTCCTGGGAGCTGGAGTCGACGGCGGCCAATCTCGGCCGCATCCGCAAAGTGCGCGGCGCGCGCGGCGAGGACACGAGCCTGATCGAGACGCTGGAAGCGCAGTTAAGCGCCGCCGCGCGACGGCTCGAGCCGCCGAAGCAGCCAACGTGAAAGGCTCACCATGACGCATTCGATCATGTACCACGACGGCAACCGGCGCCTGCAGGACGAGTTCGAGAGCCGCCGCATCGCCGACCGGCTGGAAGAAAAGCTCACGCGCACGGCGTTCACCGACGACGACCGCGCCTTCATCGAGGGCCTGCCCTATTTCTTCATCGCGACCGCCGACGCCGGGGGCCGGCCCGACTGCTCGTTCAAAGGCGGCATGACCGGTTTCGTGCGCGTCACCGGGCCGTCGGAGCTGGCGTTCCCCGATTACGACGGCAACGGCATGTTCAAAAGTCTCGGCAATCTCTCCGTCAATCCCGAGATCGGCATGCTGTTCATTGCGCTGCACGACAAGCCGCGCCGGCTGCGCGTCAACGGTACCGCGGCCGTCAGCCGCGACGATCCGCTGTTGGCGAAGACCGTGGGCGCCCAGCTCATCGTGCGGGTGCGGGCCAAGGCGATCTTTCCCAACTGCCCGCGCTATATCCCGACCATGCAGCTCGTGGAGCACTCGGTCTATGCGCCGAAGCCGGGCAGCGTTGCGGTCGAGCCCGGCTGGAAAAGCTTTCCCGATTTCAAGGATTACGTGCATCCGCGCCAGAACACGGCGCGCGGCGATGCGGAGTGACGGACCGGCCTACTTGAACAGCAGCGACTTGATGATGATCGGCACCACGTTGGTCACGTCGATGACGCGGCCGATGTCGACGTAGTCGAACTGCTTGAGCTGCACGCCGTCGACCGCGATCACGTTGCCGCCGGGCGCGGTCTCGTAGCGGACGATGCGGCCGAGGCTCATGGCGACATCGCCGTCGATCAAGAGCACCAGCGGAAACTCCGAGGCGAGCGTGCCGGGGAGGGCGGCGCAGATGCCTTGCGCCAGCGCATGCAGGCGCGCGTGTGACGGATCGCCCTGCCACGGGAATGCCAGCGCGACCGGGCTCGATCCGTCCTGGATATCCGCCTGCGTCAGCGCGCGGCGCACCGCCGCGGTGACCTTCTCCGGCTCGATGCGGTCGCCAAGATGGAAATGCGGCGCCATCACCGGCAGGTTCTGCAGCGGCAGTTCGTCGGGCTTGCTGACCAGGATGGTGTTGCCGCTGATCTGCACCGAGAACTGGGCGGCGCCGATCACGGTGGCGCGGATGCCCTGGCCCGGATCCCATACCGGGAAACGGCCGCGCCGGTGCGCGAGCGCATGGCTGAGCTCATGCGCGAGGTCATAGCCGAGATCGCCGAAGCGGCGCGTCTCGCGCTTGTAGAGATACTCGGCGACGCCGCCGGAAAACGTCATGGCGTCGATCGGGAGGTCATGGAAGCTTTCCGGCCACCCTTCGGTCACCATGAGCTTGCGCGTGAGCTCGTCGGGCGGCCGGCGCTCGATCATGCCCATGATGAGGTCGGCCATGCGCGCGACGATACGCTCGCGCTCCCGCGGCGCGAGCGACTTGCCGAGGGCGAGCTCGATGCCGAGGCTGCGCGCGATCACCTGCACCGGCTCCTCGATGCGGGTGAGGCCCTGCTTCGGGTCCTCGACCACGAGCCGCCCGCCAACCGCGATCGCGGCGGTGGCGCGCAGGCGGCCTTTCTCGATCATCGCGAACTTGGTGGTGCCGCCGCCGATATCGACGTTGAGCAGCGTCACGCCATGCCCGCGCGAGAGCGCGACCGCGCCCGAGCCGTGCGCGGCCATCTGGCATTCCATGTGATGGCCGGCCGACGCGCAGACGAAGCGGCCGGCTTCTTCCGAGAACAGGTCGGCGATGGCGCGGGCGTTGCGGCGCTTGATCGCCTCGCCGGTGAGGATCACCGCGCCGGAATCGATGTCGGCGGGATCGATATTGGCGTAGCGGTAGCAGCCGCCGATGAAGCCGGCGAGCTCGTCGGTGTCGATGGTGTAATCCGGGAGGTAAGGCGTGAGCAGGATCGGCGATTGCCAGAGGATCCTGCGGTCGATCACGACGAAGCGGCTCGACAGCGCGGCGCCCAGCCGCTGCAGATGGACGCGCGCGAACATCAGATGCGACGTCGACGAACCGATGTCGATGCCGACCGTCATCAGCTCGACATTGTCGGCGGTCCAGGCGGCCTCGTTGACCTCTTCCCCGGGCGGGACGTGGAGATGGTCGAATTCGAGGTCGTGCATCGCGCGGTCCGGGCCGTCAGGCCGGGCTTTTGGCGTGGGCCTGCTCGCCGATGAACTTGCCCATGCCGGATTTGACGCCGTGCCTAGCGAGCTCTTCCAAATAAATGCGGTGGATGCGCGGGTCCTGGTGCTCGTACTCGATCTGCAGCCCGCCGTCCTGCACGCTGACATCGACGCCGAGGAACGCGCGGCGCTTGTCGGTGGTGAACGGGTAGCGCAGGCTGCCGAAGGCGACCGCGAGATAGCGCGCCGGATCACGCGACGTGTTGAAGTGCTGGTGGAACATGCGGTCGGGCGGGGCGAACACCACGCCGTGCTGCCAGTCGACGCGCGTGAAGTCCTCGTCGCCCTCGTACCAGAACAGCGAATAGCCGTGGCCGGTGACCGCGAACACGTGGAAGTCCGGCCCGTGGCGGTGCGCTTTCTTGTAGGTGCCGACCGGCATTTGCGAGGAGTGCGCGTGCATCGTGCCCTCGGCCAGGATGAACATCATGCTGGTGCCGCCGGCGCCGCGCTGCGCCCACTCCTTCAATTCGAAGGCGGCGAGGTCGGGAATGAAATTCGTTTCCCACATGTTGCGGCCGGGCCGCACCGGGATGAACTCGCCTTCGCCACTGAAGTAGCGCTGCGAGCCCTGCCGCTCGGGAAACTCGTAGCCGTTGTCGAAGACGAAGGCCTCGTTGTGGAACAGGTTGAGCATCATCGCGAGATTGTTGGTGGAGGCGAGCCGCGCGTGCTCGCGTCCGCTCGCGTTGAAGTGCTGGTAGCGTGAGTTGAGCGGCAGCGCGAACAGGCTCTTCGGCCCCCATTCGAAGCTGTGCTTGCGCCCGTCGCTGGTTTCCACCGTCGTGCTGCCGTGGCCCGAGAGCACGTAGACCACCTCCTCGTAGAGGTGCTTCTGCGGCGTCGTCTGCGCGCCGGGCTTGAGGTCGAGCACGAAGATCGAGACGAAGTCGCCGCGGCCCTTCAGATGCGCGATGCCGCCGTCGACGCCGAAGCGCGGCCACGGCTTCACCGGCACCTTGAGCAGGTCGATACCGAAATCCTCGGTGACCGGCACGCCTTCCTTCTCGGCCCAGGCCAGATAGGGATCGAGCAGCAGCTTGGGATGCTCCATTCCGGGCGGGGTCATTGGCTTGTTCATCGGCTCACCTCGACAATCGGCTGCGGTTTTGCCATACTTAGCTCTCTAAGCATGAATTTTAACGGCTTTGTGCCCGATTGTCGAGCCTTGCCGGCCAACGCGAACCTGGAATGGATTCCTTGCGACGTCCCGCACCACCGGCCGCCGCGCCCGCGACGCGGGAAATCCTGCGGCATTGGCAGGAGGCGGTTCCGAACGACCGCCTCGCGCATCTCGTCAAGCACGCGGCGAGGGGGCTCGCCCGCGCGCTGCAGATGCGGCTCACCGAGCACGGGGTGTCCTACGGCCATTGGACGTTCCTGCGCGTGCTGTGGGAGAGCGAAGGTCTCACTCAGCGCCAGCTCAGCACGCAGGCCGGCGTGATGGAGCCGACCACGTTCTCGGCGCTCAAGGCGATGGCGCAGCTCGGCTACATCACGCGGCGGCCGAGCGTGCACAATCGCAAGGAAGTGCACGTCTATCTCACGCCGAAAGGCCGCGCGCTGAAGGAGAAGCTCGTGCCCCTGGCGGAGGAGGTGAACGAGGTGGCCTTGCGCACGGTCGCCGCCTCCGACATCGCCGCCACGCGGCGCACGCTGCTCGCGCTCATCCGCAACCTGGCCGCCGACGAGGCGGCTTCGCTGGAGACCGAGCGCCGCATCCCCTCGACGCGCGAATTGTCGCAGCTGGTGCGGAGCTATCGCACACCCAGCCGCACGCGAAAGCCCGCGACGCGTGGCGCGCGCGCAAGACCGGCGTAGCAGCCGCAATAGCTTCAGTGCATCGATTGTCCTGAAAAAAAACTTGGCGGTATCCCGCCGGGAGTTGATCGAAGTGCAACTGAATGTTGTACTCCTGTCAGCGCCAGCACGGGAAACTCCGAAGGCCGGGAGGGATGCCGTGAAACAGCAGCTTCAGGAAATCTACACAATCCTGCGCGACTCGAAATGGATCGTCGCGGTATGCCTCGTCATCAGCGCGATCTTGTATCTTCCGGAGCAGGTACGCGAACTCTTTCGCATTTCGGCAACTGAAGGCGGCTCGATCGCGCTGACGCAATTTGTGGCTCTGATTCTCATCGCCCTGGTCATTTGGGTCGGTGCGATCCAGGTCACCGCTGAAACGTTGGCCGCGCGAGGCCCCTTCACGAAACTATCGTTTGGTATCCTGCAGTTTCTTCCCGTCGTGCTCGCGTGCCTGCCTTTGCTGGCGGCAACAATTGCCCAAATGTATGCGAAGCCCGGCGAGGAAGGGCTGACAACGGAAAATGTGGTGCGGCTGAACGAAGTCGGAAGCATCTTCCGGGTCCAAAAAAGAGAGTTGGAGATCGACGCCGGCTGGCTGGAAATATATTTCTGGATCTTCCTGATCGTCACGGTTGCGGTCGGCATCGGAACGTGGTGGTTCGGCGACAAGCTGCGCCAACCGTGCGGCCGGGCCAATACCCACTATTTCAAGAAAAGCGCCTTCCTGTTGGCGACGGTTGCCCTCATCGCGGCTATTGCAGCTGCGTTCGTCCTGGTTCCGGTCACCCTTCCGCAGATCTTGGGGCCGTTCGGCATCCTCGCAATCTTCACGTTATGCGTTGTCGCATTCTGCATTCACGTCTCGCTGCTCACGATCAAGCATTGCGTCCCATACCTGCCGATCCTGTTTCTTTGGGCTTTGCTGCTGTCGGCATGGAACCT
>Ga0114129_10007092_pt1 | contig 15946 bp, 11 predicted proteins | sample RhiMetdeltSRZDD1_FD_80071 | JGI IMG/M metagenome (GOLD analysis project Ga0114129, IMG submission 80071) | Populus rhizosphere microbial communities from Tennessee, USA - Rhizosphere MetaG P. deltoides SRZDD1 (version 2) (version 2) | ecosystem: Host-associated > Plants > Roots > Rhizosphere >... | reverse complement strand
CTCGACGAAGACACGCAGATGGGACCGCTCGTCTCGGCTCGCCAGCGCGACCACGTCCTGGAGCTCTACCGCGGCGCGGTCGAGGAGGGTGCCGAGGCCGTGGTGGGCGGCGGGCCGGCGAACGTCGAGCAGTGGCCCGAGGGGTTCTTCGTGCAGCCGACGATCTTCGACGGGACGCGCAACGACATGCGGATCAACCGCGAGGAGATCTTCGGGCCCGCGGTAGCGGTCATCCGAGTGGCGGACGAGGAGGAGGCGATCGCGGTGGCAAACGACACGGACTACGGCCTCGCGGCCGGAGTCTGGACGCGCGACGGCGCCCGGGCGCATCGCATCGCGCGCTCCCTACGCGCCGGGACCGTGTGGGTGAATATGTACGGAGGTCTCGACCCCTACAGCACGTTTTCCGGGCGCGGGCTGTCGGGGTACGGCTACGAGCTGGGACCCGAGTCCATCGGCGAGTACACGGCCCTCAAGACCGTGAAGAACGCCGTATGACCTCCTCGCTTCAGGATCTCGACGCTCGCCGCATCCTGCACCCGCACGCAGTGGTCGGCCACCCGCGCCCGGCGGTGGTTTTCGTAGAGGGCGAAGGGGCGCGGCTGCGCGACGCCGAGGGGCGCGAGTACATCGACGGCACGTGCGGGCTATGGGTCTGTCCCGTCGGACACGGCCGCCGCGAGCTGGCCGAGGCGGCGCGGCGGCAGATGCAGCAGCTCGAGTACTACGCCTCCTTCTGGGAGTTCTCGAACCCGCCGGCAATCGAGCTGGCCGATCGACTCGTGTCGCTCGCGCCGCCTGGAATCGAGCGCGTCTTCTACACGAACGGTGGCTCCGAGGGGACGGAGACAGCCATCAAGCTCGCGCGGCTGGCATGGGACGCCGCGGGAGCTCCCGACCGCCGCCTGATCCTGACCCGTCGCATGGCCTATCACGGCGTCAGCTACGGCGCGCTCGCGGCCACCGGCATCCCGCCGCTCCAGCAGGGGTTCGGTGAGCTGCCAAGCGAGTTCGTCCACCTGAGCGTGCCGTATCCGGTCAAGGGAACGACGACAGACGGCCTGGTGGCCGAGCTCGAGGACGCGATCGAGCAGGCGGGCCCGGAGCGGATCGCGGCGATGATCGGCGAGCCGGTCATCGGCGTGGGCGGGATGATCCCGCCGCACGACGACTATTGGCCGCGGGTCCAGGAGGTCCTGCGACGCCACGACATCCTGCTCATCCTCGACGAGGTGGTCACCGCGTTCGGACGCACCGGCGCCTGGTTCGCCGCCGAGCACTGGGGCGGCCTTCAGCCCGACCTCGTCATCACCGCGAAGGGGATCACCAGCGGTTACTTCCCCCTCGGCGCGGTGCTAATCGGCGAGCGTGTGACGCGCATGCTCGACGGCGTCGCGTTCCGCCACGGGTTCACCTACAACGGCCATGCGACCGGCTGCGCCGTCGCGCTTGAGAACCTCGCGATCATCGAGCGGGAGGACCTGATCGGTCGCGCGGCATCGCTCGGGACGCGTCTCCTCGAGGGGCTCCGCGAGCTCGAGGAGCTGCCGGCGGTCGCGCAGGCGCGCGGGTTCGGCCTCATGGCGGGGCTGGAGCTCAACGTCGCCGACGCCGGGGAGCTCTCTGACCGCATCCGCGACAGCGGCGTCATCGTCCGTGCGACCGGGCAGAAGCTCGTAATGTCGCCACCGCTCGTGATCACCGAGGAGGACCTGGATCGGATCGTCGAGGTGCTGGCCCACGAGCTCGCGCGCACGCAGGTAGCGGCCCCCGTATGACCGCGGAGCGCGTGGCCGACCCGCCCGCCAACCAGTCCGTGCAGCGCGCGGCGCGCATGCTCGGGCTGTTCTCAGTGGACGAGCCCGAGCTGACGCTGGGCGAGCTGACCGCGCGACTCGGGATGACAAAGGCGACCGCGCACCGGTATGCCACCGCGTTGCGCGGCGCCGGGCTGTTGCGCTTCTCCGGCGGCACGTACACGCTCGGCCCACGGATCGTCGAGCTCGCCGCGGCCGCTCTCGCGGGACTGGGAGTGATCCGCGTGGCTGACCCGTACCTGCGGCAGCTCGTGAGAGAGACGTCGCAGACGACCGTGCTGTCGGTGTGGGACGGCGAGGCGCCGGTCGTCGTGCGCGCGGTGGAGAACGCCGAGCGCCTCGTGCGGATCGTGGTGGCCGCCGGCTCCCGGCTGCCCACGGACTCCGCCCAGGGAAAGGTGTTCCGGGCGTTCCTCAGCGACGAGCGCGACTCGGAGCTCGAGGAGGTCAGGCTCACCCGCAGCGCCGCCAACGCGAGTGTCGTCGAGGGCGTGACGGCCGTCGCGGCTCCGGTCTTCCAGGGCGAGGAGGTGGTGGCGACGCTCGCGCTCGTCGGCACGTCAGCCGCGATCGAGACGTCGCCGGGCTCGCCCATGGTGCAGGCGCTGCGGCGTGCCGCGGAGTCGCTGTCGACCGAGTTGGGGTTCGTAGAGGCCGGAAGGGGCGGAGCATGAAGGCAGTCAAGTGGGACGAGATCCCGGACGAGGAGGTGCGGCCTGGCGTCCGCCGTCGCGGATTCGGCACGCGCGACGTCCTGCTGGTCATGAACGAGTGTCACCCGGGCATGGATCTGCGCCCTCACTCGCACGAGTTCGACCAGCTCGCGCTCATCGTCTCCGGCACCGCCATCTACCACGTCGGCGATGACCACAACGAAGTGGGGCCGGGGTCGGTCATGCTCGTGCCGGCGGGCGTGGAGCACTACATCGAACCGACGGGGAACGACCCGGTCATGAACCTCGACGTCTTCGCGCCCGCGCGCGAGGACTACATGCACCTCCTCGACTGGATGCGTGAGCGGGGGATGGTCGCGGAGGGCACGCCACCGCAGTGACGGTGCTGGCGCTCGACCGCGGCGAGCCGGCGGCGCTTGACCGCATCGGTGGCAAGGCGCGGGGGCTGGCCCAGCTGTTCGAGCTGGGGCTTCCCGTCCCGCCGGCGGTCGTCCTGACGACCGACGCCCACGAGAGCTGGCGCGGGCGCGGCGGGGTGGCCGACGCCGACCGACGCGCGCTCGAGGACGTCCTCGCCCGCCTCGGCGACCCGCTGGCCGTCCGGTCGTCGGCCGTTGACGAAGACGCCGGCGACCGCTCGGCCGCCGGCCAGTACGAGAGCGTCATCGGCGTCCGCGGCATCAACGAGCTGCTGGCCGCGGTCGAGCACTGCTGGCGCGCGGCCGAGAGCGAGCGCGCGAGCGCCTACCGCGGCGGCGAGGCGTCGCGCGTGGCGCTGGTCGTCCAGCGGATGATCCCGGCCGACCGGGCGGGCGTGGCGTTCTCCGCGGACCCGCTCACCGGCGACCGCTCGGCGGTCATCGTCGAGGCCGTCTTCGGGTACGGCGAGGGGGCCGTCGCGGGGACGATCACGCCCGATCGCTACGCGGTGGCACGCGAGGGCGGCACCGTGCGCGCGCGCGTTGCGGACAAGGTGGCGGTCGCGGCGGGCGACGGCACCCTGACGCCGCTGCCGGTCGAGCGCCGGCTCGCGCGGACGCTGCGTGACGACGAGGCGCTCGCGGTCGCTGACCTGACACTGAAGGCGGAGCAGGGACTCCGCCGGCCGGTCGACGTCGAGTTCTGCTTCGCCGGGCCGAACCTCTGGGCCGTCCAGTGCAGAGCGATCACGACGCTTGGCGACGATGCCTGACGAACGCGCGGCCGCTGACGCGACCTGGACGCACGATCCGTCGCACTACCCCGAGCCGATGACGCCGCTGTCGGCGGACGTCTGGTTCAACGCGATGGGCCACGGCATCAGGCGCGCGACGCGCGAGCTGCGTGCGCCCTTCGGCGGCTTCGCGACGATGACGACCGCAGGCGGTTGGGCCTACGAGCATGAACTCGAACCGGAGTGGGAGCCGGACCCGGCCCACTTGGAGCGCGCCGCGCTCGACGTCGCGGACCGGTGGGAACGCGAGCTCCGCCCTGCGTGTTGGGCGATCACCGAGGAGCTCCGCGCGATGCGTCCGGAGCGACCGCCGCCCGCCGAAGCCGTCGCGCTGCTCGACCGTCTTGTCGAGGCCGTGCAAGAGCAGTGGCGCCTGCACTTCCTCACGGTGATCCCCGTCCACGTCGCGCGCGAAGTCCTGCACGACGCGTGGGTGGAGCGGTTCGGCAAGGGAGACGAGCTCGAGCCCTACCGGCTGATCGAGGGTCTCCCCAACGAGACGTTGGAAGCCGACGAGCGCCTATGGGCAATCGCTGAGCGAGCGCGCTCGCTCGACGTCGCCGACATCGTGCTCGAGCTGCCGCCGGGCGCCGCGCTCCGCCGCCTCGAGCTCACCCACCACGGGCGGGAGGTCCTGTACGACGTGGCCGGCTATCTCCGGCGGTTCGGTGGAAGGGCGCGCCTGCACGAGTTGTCGGAGCCGCGCGACGCCGAGCGACCCGGCGCCGTCCTCGAGACCATCCGGCTCTTTCTCGAGCATCCGCGTGACCTACCGGCGGAGCGGCGCGCGAAGGCTGAGGCGCGGGACCGGCTCGAGGAGGAGACGCTCCGGCGCATCGACGGGCCGGACGACCGCGCGGCGTTCGCCGACATGCTGACTCGCGTCACCGCCGCGGTGCCGCTCGAGGAGTCGCACGCGTACCACATCGACTACCCGGGCCTGCAGGCGACCCGCGAGGCGCTGCTCGCCTTCGGACACCGCCTGGTGGCCGAGGGACGGATCGACGCAGCCGCGGACGTCTGGCTGCTGCGCCTCGAGACGTTGCGGAACGCGGTCGCTGACGCGTGGGGCGCGCCACTGCAGCGGCTCGTCGATGACCGCCGCGCCGACCTCGAACGTGCGCGTACCACCGCGCCGGAGCCGTGGCTCGGGCCTGCCCCTGATCCGGACGCGGAGGTGCCCCCGCTCGTCGCGAAGTTCTACGGCGTCCCCGGCAGCGCGCGGCTCGAAGGCGACGTGCTGCACGGGACGGCCGCTTCTGGTGGTTGCGCCACCGGTGTGGCGCGTCTCGTCCGCGGACCCGACGACTTCGCGCGCCTGCGTGCGGGCGACGTCCTGGTCTGCAGGACGACGACGCCGGCGTGGACGCCAGTCTTCGCTTCGGTTGCCGGCCTCGTGACCGACACAGGTGGGATCCTGTCGCACGCCGCCGTAGTCGCGCGCGAGTACCGGCTTCCGGCTGTGGTCGGCGCAGAGGTGGCGACGACGACGATCCCGGACGGTTCTCGCGTGGAGGTTGACGGCGACACCGGCGCCGTCCGGATCCTGCGGGACCGGGGGTGACAGGGGAACCGAGAAGGCGCGTCGCCACCGAGGGTGTCTGCGCCGGAGCAGGCAGCAGCGCGCGGAGGTCCTAAACCGCGAGCTTCCTCCGGCGAATGCGCCAGGCCATGACCGTCAGGCCACATGCGAGGACGGCGAGGCCGAGCGCGGCCAACGCGCCGATCCCTGCGGCGCCGAAGTCGAACCCGCTTCCGGACGACGACTGCGAGGGCGTCGTCACCCTGTGGACGCCATACGTGCGCGCGATTGCCTGCCAGCGCAGCCCATCCGCCCTGATCGCCTCGGGCGTCGGGCTCTGCAGATGCTTGTAGGAGTCTGCCATCGCCTGCCAGCGCAGGCCGTCGGCCCTGATCGCTGCGGGTGTCGGCCCTGCCGCCATGGCCGACCCGCTCCAGAGAGCCGCGGCTAGGAAGACGAGACCGAGGGCCCCGCTGAATGTCCGCTTAGAGCTCATCCTCTCCTCCTTCACGTGTCGCTGTGACCTGGAGCGACCGTACGCCTGGAGGCGCTAACGCGAAATCGGCAGGTTCGCCGGTTTTGACGCGGGGCGAGCTAGTCGGGAACCGGCGGAACCGCCGGACTTTGACCGCGGGCGCGAGGCAGCGAGTCGCCCGGAGAGCCGCCTTCGGAGGCAAACTTGGCGGCGAGCTCCGCCCGGGACCGGACGCCGAGTTTTCGGTAGATCTTCGAGAGGTTCCACTGCACCGTCTTCGGGCTGATGAAGAGGGCGTCCGCGACCTCCCTGTTGGTGCTCCCGGCGGCCACACGCGCCGCCACTTGCTCCTCGGTCGGCGTCAGGCCTCCCGGCGCTGGGGCCCGGCCACTGATTCGAGCAAGCTCCGCCCGCGCCTTTTCCGACCATAGCCTCGCGCCCAGCCTGTCGAAGACGGCTATTGCCTGCTCGAGCGCCTCGCGGGCGTCACGCTTCTTCTTCTGGCGGCGCTTGATCGTGCCGAGGACGAGGAGCGTGCGGCCGCGCTCGAACGGCTGCTGAAGGCGCTCATGGAGCTCGAGTGCCCGATCCAGGTCGGCGTACGCCCGGTCGAGGTCGCCGGCTGCCGCGCTCACCAGTGCGTGGCAGCGGCTTGCGATCGTGAGCGCCCAGACGCGCTGGAGTGCTTTACCCCGATGTTCGAACTCGACAAGCAGGGCGGTCGCCTCCTCCGTGCGACCGAGCGCCAGCAGCGTCTCGATCGCGTCGCCGTGGAAGCGGAAGACCGCTGGTTCCCCAAAGCCTGCCTCGGCCACTGCCTGCGGCAGCGGGCCGAGAAACTGGTGCGCCTCCGCTGCGCTTCCGAGCGAGAGCTCCAGGAAGCCGCGGATGGCGAGCAGCTCGAAATACGCGGGCAGAACGCCGACGCGGAGCGCAAGCGGAAGGCCCTCGTCCGTCGCCGAGCGCGTTGGCTCCACCAGGCCGAGGTGCGCGAAGACGAGAGCCCTGACCGCCAGCGCGAAAGGACGCTCCTCCTCGTGCCCAGTCTGCGTGATCGCCTCGTAGCACTCCTCGGCATACCGGGCGGCTTGCTCCCAATTACCCGCCAGGCACTCGACCCGACCCAAGTGGCCGGTGATGGCCGACGCCGAGTGCTCGTCGCCGTGGGCGAGAAGACTGCTGCGGAGCGTCTCCAGCGTGGCGCGCGAGTCGTCGAGCTTGCCCGCCCACGCAAGCAGGATCCCGTGGATCCAGCCTGGACGACCGAGGATCGGCTGCCACCCGGAATCGCTTTCGAGGCAGAGCGCGCGCTCAATCGTCGAGAACGCGATTCCGCGTCCGCGCAAGCTCTGGTGGAAGGCCAGCTCGGCGAGCGCACTCGCGAGCACCTTGGGTTCGCCAAGCGTCTCCGCCATCTCAAGCGCGGCGCGCGCGCGAGCTTCGGCTGCGGCAACGTTGCCGGATTCGTGCGCAGTCCAGGCAAGGCCCCGCTCGATCTCGATCCGCAGGCGGACGTCATCCCGCACCTCGGCGAGCGCCGCCTCGAAGAGCTCCGCGCCGACGTGAAAGCCCTCCTTGAAAGCTCGCACCCAGGCGAGCCGGGTGAGCGCATGGGCACGATCGCGCCCGCTGGGCGACGCGGCGACGATCTCCTCAAGCAGCGCCCGTGCCCGCTCCGTCTCGCCTGCCTCGAAGTGGCATTCGGCGGCCTCGATCCCCCTTCGGTGCGCCTCGTCGACGAGCTCGTCGGGGGTGAAGCGGCGAGCCTGTTCCCACAGTGTCGCCGCCGCGTCCGGGGCGCCGCGGGCCCGCGCCTTCTGGGCGGCCTCGTCCAACTCCGCCGCCACGGCACCGTCGGGACCCTGGGCCGCGAGCGCGAGATGCCCGGCGCGTTCCTCCGGATCTTCGAGAACGGCGGCTAGGCGCTCATGGAGCCTGCGCCGCTCCGCCGCTGTTGCGTTCGCGTAGAGCACGGATGCCAGGAGAGGGTGAGCGAAGCGCACGCGATCCCCGTCGACCTCGAGCACGCCGGCATCGACCGCCTCCGCGAGCCCCGTGGTGCTGCCCTGGCCGTCTGCGGCAGCCACGACGAGTTCGGCTGTGGCACGCTGGAGCACCGAGACGACCAGAGCGACTTCGCGCGCCGATGGGGTAAGGCCGGCAAGTCGCTCACTTACGAGCGCGCGCAGGTTGTCGGGAACGGGGAGCGGCTGGCCCGGGGTCAGCGGTACGTCGCGCTGGAGGACGCTCCTCGCGATCTCGAGGGCGAAGAAGGGATTGCCGCCCGAGGTGGCTTGGAGGAGCAGGAGCGCAGGACGATGGAACTGGGCATCGAGACGGGCGCGGAGAAGCCTATCCAGCGCTTCGACACCGAGCGGGCCGACGGGCAGCCGCTCGAAGCGGTCTTCCGGTAGCGCTCGTCCGAGATCCAGCGGAACGTCGCCTCCAGCCGCCGGCCGCTGGGCGACGAGGAGACCGATCGGCTCCTCTTTGACACGACGAGCGACGAACTCGAGCGCGCTCGCCGAGGGTCGATCGAGCCATTGAACATCGTCCACCGCCACCACAACCGGGCTCGCCTTGGCGAGCGAGCGAACCACGCCGAGAAGGCCTAGCGACACCGCCCGAGCGTGCGGAGCAGGTCCTTCCGCCTCCCTCCGCAGCAGAGCCACCTCGAGGGCGCGTCTTTGCGGCTCGGGGAGTCCCGACAGTGGCTCCGCTTGGACGTCGTCCAACAGATCCCCCAACGCGGAGAAGGCGAGCTGCGTCTCGGACTCGACGGGCCGGCAAGCCAGCACCCGGTACGACCGCCCACGGACAGCGGCGGCGGCCGCCTCCCTCCAGAGCGTCGTCTTCCCGATGCCCACCTCGCCCTCGATCAGGAGACCCACTGGGCCCTGGGGCACGGCCTCGAGGAACTTCTCCAAGGCGCTGAGCTCCCGTTCGCGTCCAACGACTGCGTGAGTTCCCGACATGAGGCCCCTCCAGCGCGGCTCACGACGATGCTATGCCACTGGTCGGGGCGAGCCAATCCGTTCCAGGCAACTTGTACGTGCGCTGGGGACCATCCGGGTAAGCCGGTTCTCACCGTTCTCGGTCGAGCATCCATCGCTCGTCAGCACTGGGCCTGCCGATAGGCCGGCGACTCACGACGACGAGCGTGGGCGCTCTCGCGCCCGCAGCGTCGCGGCAATCGTGCAGCCCCGGGCAACGTTGTGTAGCCTGGGCCGCGATGGCCGACCTCCCGATGCCGGCTGATCGCGCCGGGGGAGGCGCCGCTGACGGGGCCGTGGTCGAGGCGCACGAACTGAGCCGGGTCTACGGCGAGGGTGACACGGCCGTGCACGCGCTGCGCCGCGTCACGCTCGATGTCGAGCGTGGGGTGCTGACCGCGGTCATGGGTCCCTCGGGCTCCGGAAAATCGACGCTGATGCACCTCCTTGCGGCGCTCGACGAGCCGACTGAGGGGCACGTGACGATTGCGGGAACGCGGGTCGGCGATCTCAGCGACACCGAGGTCACGAAGCTGCGCCGAGAGCACATCGGCTTCATCTTCCAGTTCTTCAACCTGCTGCCGATGCTGACCGCGGAGCAGAACATCGTCCTGCCGCTGACCCTCGGGGGCAGGGAGCCGGAGGCCGAGTTCTTCGACGACCTGCTCGGGAAGGTCGGCCTCCAGGACCGCCGCAAGCACCGGCCCTCGGAGCTCTCGGGCGGTCAGCAGCAGCGGGTCGCGATCGCCCGGGCACTGGTGAGCCGGCCGAGCGTGGTCTTCGCCGACGAGCCGACCGGGAATCTCGACTCGAAGACGGGTGGCGAGATCCTCGACCTGCTCCGCGGCTCGGTGCAGGACTACGGGCAGACGCTCGTCATGGTCACGCACGACGCGCGCGCTGCGTCGACCGCCGATCGGATCCTCTTCATCGCGGACGGCCTCATCGTCAAGGAGCTGCGCGGCGCCGACGAGCATCAGGTGCTCGCGGTGGTCGAAGAGATCGCGTTGCGATGATCCGGGTCGCGCTCCGAGGCCTCGCCGGGCGCAAATTTCGGACGGTGCTGACCGCGATCGCGATCGTCCTTGGCGTCGCGATGACGAGCGGCGCCTACGTGCTCACGGACACGATCGACAAGGCGTTCGACGCCATCTTCGTTGAGTCATACGCCGGTACCGACGCGGTCGTCAGCGGCAAAGGCGCCGACATCAGCTTCGAAGGCGAGCAGACGCAGCCCCCTCCGATCCCGGAGGACGTCCTCGAGCAGGTGCGAGCCCTCGACGGGGTCGAGGTCGCGACCGGCTCCGTGACCGACGAGCAGACCAAGCTGCTCAAGCCGGACGGCGAGTCGATCGACACGGGAGGCGCACCCTCCTTTGCGTTCGGCATCGAGACGGCGCCCAAGTACGACCGCTTCAATCCCCTCAACCTCGTCGACGGCCGCTGGCCGTCAGGGTCGAAGGAGGTCGCAATCGACGAGGGAGTAGCCGACGACGAGAGCCTTGCCGTCGGCGACCGGATCGGCGTCGCGGCCCTCGGCCCCGCCCGGGAGTTCGAGATCGTCGGAATCGCAAAGTACGGCGATGTGAGTTCGCTCGGCGGCGCCACGTTCGCCATCTTCGACATCCCGACCGCCCAGGCGCTTGTGGACAAGGAGGGCGAGCTCGACGCGGTCCAGGCCGCCGCGCAGGAGGGGGTCGCGCCCGAGGAGCTCGTCGCCCGCATCCGGAGGGAGCTCGGTACGTCCGTGACGGTGCGGTCCGGAACCGAGCAGGCGAGCGAGGACTCGGGCGAGATCGCGACGTTCACGAGCATCATCCGGTACTTCCTGCTGTCGTTCGCGGGGATCGCCCTGTTCGTCGGCGCCTTCGTGATCTTCAACACCCTCTCGATCACGGTGGCGCAGCGGACGCGTGAGTTCGCGACGCTACGAACGGTCGGCGCGTCTCGCCGGCAGGTGCTGAGCTCCGTGATCCTGGAGGCGCTGGTGATCGGCCTGCTCGCGTCGGTCATCGGATTGTTCGCTGGGCTCGGGCTCGCGGTCGGGCTAAACGAGCTCTTCATCGCGCTCAACCTCGACCTGCCGCAGACCGACACGGTGTTCGCCACCCGGACGATCGTCGTCTCGCTGCTTGTGGGGACCGTGATCACGCTAATCGCCGGACTCTCGCCGGCGTTGCGTGCCACGCGGGTGCCACCGATCGCGGCCGTCCGCGAGGGCGCGAAGCTGCCGCGCTCGGCGCTCTCTCGCTTCGTGCCGTACATCGCGGTCGCGACCGTCGTGCTGGCCGTGCTCGCGCTCTCGTACGCGATGCTCGCGCCCGACGTGGCCACCGGCGACCGGTTCATCCTGCTCGGCATCGGCGTCCTGGCGCTGTTCATCGGCGTGGCCCTGCTCTCGTCGCGCCTCGTTGTCCCGCTGACCCGCCTCTTGGGGTTGCCCGCGCGCCGGATGGGCGGCGCCGCCGGGAAGCTCGCCGAGGGCAACGCGATCCGCGATCCCAGGCGTACGGCCTCCACAGCGGCCGCGCTAATGATCGGGATCGCGCTCGTGACCTTCGTCGGCGTGCTCGCGCAGGGCCTCCGCGTCTCGAACAGCGACGCGATCGAGGAGCAGATCCAGGCCGATCTGGTCGTGACCTCGCAGGACGGCTATACGGAGTTCCCGGCTGCGGTTGGAGACGCGGCCGCGGAGGTCGAGGGCACCGACGTCGTCAGCAACGTGCGCCAGGACGTGGCCGAGGTCGACGGCTCGGGAGCCAACCTGACCGGCCTCGACGGAAGCTCGATCAACCAGGTCTACAGCTTTCGCTGGACTGAGGGCTCCGACCAGGTGCTCGCGAGCCTGGGCGACGACGGAGCCGTTGTGCCGGACGACGTCGCCGACGACAAGGACCTCGCCGTTGGAGACTCGTTCACCGTTCTGACGACGGACAACAACCGACGGAAGTTCGTCGTCCGCGGGATCTACGACGGGAGCCCCTTCTATCCGCTGCTCGGCACGGCGAGCATCTCGCAAGACGCCTTCGACGGGCTCTACGAGCGGCCGCGCAACCGCTTCACCCTGATCAACGTTCCCGGCGCCCCGGGCGAGGCGCAGAAGGCAAGGGTCGAGAGCGGCCTCGAGAGCTTCCCCGACACGCACGTGCAGACTCGGCAGGAGTGGATCGACAAGGAAGACGCCGAGATCAGCCAGTTCCTGCTCCTGCTGTACGTTCTGCTCGCGCTGTCGGTGGTCGTCAGCCTCTTCGGCATGGTCAACACGCTGGCGCTCTCGGTCTTCGAACGGACCCGCGAGCTCGGGATGCTGCGGGCGGTCGGCATGACGAGGCGTCAGGTGCGCCGCATGGTCCGGCACGAGAGCGTGATCACGGCTCTGATCGGCGCCGGGCTCGGGCTGCCGCTCGGGATCTTCCTCGCTCTGCTGGTGACGCAGGCCCTATCAGAGTACGACCTCCAGTTCGCCATCCCCGCCGGCGCGCTGATCACGTTCGTGATCGTGTCCATCATCGCCGGCATCGTCGCGGCGATCCTGCCCGCTCGTCGCGCCGCCCGGCTGCGCGTCCTCGAAGCACTCCAATACGAGTAGCCAGCCAAGTTGCGGAACGCGCCCGTCAGGATTCGAACCTGAGACCTTCGGTTCCGTAGACCGACGCTCTATCCAGCTGAGCTACGGGCGCCCGGCGTGGAAGGGTAGCGGCAAGAGTCGCGCCGCCGGGGTGGCGCGCCATCCCCCGCTCGGGCGAAACTGCGCTGCATGGACCGCAGTGCCGCCGCACGCCAGCGTGACGTTCGCCTGATCGTCGGGGCGGTGGGCATCTCGGCGCTGGGCGACTTCCTGCTCTGGATCCCGCTCACACTGCACCTCCAGGAGATGAGCGACTCCGGCCTCGCGATCGCCGGGTTGTTCCTGGCGCTGTGGACGCCCGTCGTGGTGCTCGCGCCGGTGGCAGGGCTCGTGGTCGACCGGGTGGAGGCGCGCGCGGTGCTGCTGGTGGCCTCGCTCGCCCAGATGGTCGTGGCCGGAGGGCTCGTCCTCGCGCTCGACTCCGTGGCGGCGATCCTGGTGCTCGCGGCCCTCCTCGGCACCGGCTTCGCGTTCGCCCAGCCCGCGGAGTTCTCGCTCGTGCCGGTGGTGGCGGGCGGCGAGCGCCTGACCGAGGTCAACGGGCTCGTGGAGACCGCGCGCTACGCCGGGATGACCGCCGGCCCGCTGATCGGCGGCGTGCTGGCCGGGTTCGGCGGCACCGAGGTGGCGATGCTCGTGAACGCGGCGACCTTCGGCGTGGTCGCGCTGGCGGCCCTGGTCCTCACGGCCAGGCGTCCGCCGGCCGTCGTGCCGGAGGGAGCGGAGCCCGATCGGGCGCGCGACGGCATCGCCTACCTGTTCCGCGACCGCACGCTGGCGCTTGCTATGAGCGTCGTTTTCGTGACGCTCCTGTTCATGACCGCCTCGGTCACCGCCGAGGTGTTCTTCCTGAAGGAGGACCTGGACGTGTCCGATGCGGTCTACGGGCTCGTGTTCGGAGCCTGGACGGTCGGGATGATCGTGGGTGCGCTCGTGGTCGCGCGCCGGGTCCCGAGAGCCGCCCTGGCGCTCGGCGTGCTGGTGGCGACGCTCGTCCAGGGCGCCGGCCTCGGCCTACCGACCGCCTGGCTCGTGGTGCCCTTCGGCGCCGCCATGTGGTTCATCGGCGGAGTGGGGCACGGCACCAAGAACACGCTCGCGCGCACGCTGATCCAGGAGCGCGTGCCCGACCGCCTGCACGGGCGGGCCTTCGCCGCCTACAACGGGATGCGCAACGGGGCCGAGCTGTTCGCGCTCGCCTGCGGCGGCCTGCTGGTGAGCGCGATCGGCGGTCGCTCGACGCTCGCGCTGGCCGGCGCCATCTCGGTGGCAGTGGCCCTGGCCGGCCTCGCGCTCTACCGGCGCCCCGTGCCGTCGGCCGAGCCAGAGCTCGTGCGCTGATGTCGATGAGCGAGCCCCCCCCGCGGGCGCTCGTCGATTCTTTGCGCAAATTTCTGTAGTGGCGTAGAGTGGCCGGGAGGTTCCCCCATTTGGAGCCACCCGCCCCCTTAAGAGCACACCCGTATCTGGCCACGCTGACCGCGGCGCTGCTGGTGCTCCTCGGCCTGAGCGCGTCCGCGGCTGGCGGCTCCGACCCCGCGGGCGAGGCCGCCGGCGCCCCCACGGGCCGGCTCGTACAGCCGAAGGGCACGGCGGGGTGCATCCACAGGAAGGGGATCAATCGCTGCGCCCGCGGGCGGGCGATCACGAGCCCCGAGGACATCGTGGTCAGCCCGAACGGCCGGCACGTATATGTCGCGTCGTACGGCAGCCACGGCATCGCAATCTTCAGGCGCGCGCGCCGGACCGGCCACCTCGAGCAGTTGCCGGGCCGGCGCGGGTGCGTCCGCCACGGGGGCGGTCGGTTCTGCGGGGCCGGACGTGCGATCGGCGGTCCCGTTTCGATCGCGATCAGCCCTGACGGCGAAAACGTGTACGTCGCGTCCGCGGGCAGCGACGCGGTCAGCGCCTTCGCGCGCAACCGGCGAACCGGGGTAATCACGCAGCTGTCCGGTGGGCGCGGCTGCGTGAGCCAGCGTCCCGGAGGCGGCTGTGTCGTGGGTCGGGCGCTGAACGAACCGACCAGCGTTGCCGTGAGTCCCGACGGGACCCACGTCTACGTGACCGGCCGGCGCTTCCCGAGCGGCCTAGCGGTGTTCGACCGGGCGGCCGACGGCAGCCTGACTCAGCCGGCCGGCGCGGCGGGCTGCGTCACGCACAGGGGTGCCTTCGACTGCGGGGCGGCGCGCGCCCTCGCATCGCCGGAGGAGGTGGCGGTGAGCCCAGACAGCCGCTTCGTGCTGGTCGCCTCGATGCGCAGCAATGCGGTGATAGTGCTCAGGCACGGGCCTGATGGGCTATCGCAGGCCGAGGGCGCGGCGGGCTGCATCGCCAACGGGGGAGGCACCGAGGGTTGTACTCCCGGACGCGGACTCGCTGGGCCGGTGGACCTTGCGGTCACCCGCGATGGGAAAAACGTCTATGTGGCCTCGTCGATAGGCGACGCCATCGCGATCGTCGCGCGCAACCGCACGACGGGCGTGCTGAGCCAAGCGGCCGGACGCGCCGGCTGCATCAGCCAAGGTGGCGGCGGCGGGCGCTGTATCCGCGGACGCGCGCTCGACGAGGTCTGGAGCGTCGCCGTGAGCCCGGACGGGCGCAATGTCTACGCCGTCTCGGCGAAGGTGAACATGCTCGGCGCGATAGCGCGCAACCCGTCGACTGGCGGGCTCACGCAGTTGCCCGGCAGGGACGGCTGCTTCATCCGCGGCCGCGGGGGGCTGTTCGGCTGTCGTGAGGGACGCGGGCTGACGGTTGCGGTGTCCGTAACCGTCAGCAGGGACGGCCGCAGTGTCTACGTGGCGTCGGAGGACATCTACCTCGGCTCGGTCGCGATCTTCCGGAGGATCGTCGGATGAGACGGGCCGCCGTGCTGGTGGCCGCCGCGGCGGTGCTCCTATCGGCCGACGGCACATCGGCTCAGGACGGCGCCCCGGCGGCGGCAAGCGGACCGAACGTGGTCGTCGTGATGACGGACGACCAGCGCTTCGACGACATGGCCGCGCTTCCGAAGACCCAACGGCTGATCGGCCAGGCGGGCGTTACCTTCACCCGCTCCTTCGCCTCGTATCCCGTCTGCTGTCCGGCGCGCGCGACGTTCTTCACCGGCCAGTACGCCCACAACCACGGGGTCAGGGGGCTCTATCCGCCAACGGGGGGCTACGGCAACCTGAACCAGCGCGAGTACCTGCCCGTGTGGCTCGAGGACGCGGGGTACGTGACGGCCCACGTCGGCAAGTTCCTGAACGGCTACGGCAAGGAGCGAGCCCCCGACATTCCCAACGGCTGGACGGAGTGGTACGGGCTCGTGGACCCCTGGACGTACCGGATGTGGGGATACCAGCTCTTCGAGAACGGCGATCGGCGCACCTACGGCAGCTTGCTCCGTGAGGTGCCGCGCCGCTACCAAACCGACGTGCTCAGCCGCAAGGCGGTGCGGTTCATCCGGCGCCGCTCCGGGGGTGGCGAGCCGTTCTTCCTATCGGTGGCTTACCTCGCGCCGCACCACGAGTCGGGCAAGACGCAGGCGCGCACTGGGAAGCTCGTTCGCCCGGCGCCGCGTTATCGGCATCGCTACGCGCACAGGGCCCTCCCGAAGCCCCCGAGCTTCAACGAGAGCGATAT
>Ga0114129_10007090_pt1 | contig 15947 bp, 14 predicted proteins | sample RhiMetdeltSRZDD1_FD_80071 | JGI IMG/M metagenome (GOLD analysis project Ga0114129, IMG submission 80071) | Populus rhizosphere microbial communities from Tennessee, USA - Rhizosphere MetaG P. deltoides SRZDD1 (version 2) (version 2) | ecosystem: Host-associated > Plants > Roots > Rhizosphere >... | reverse complement strand
CACGGGACGGATGGATATCTAACGTCTCGATCAACGAAGACCCGCGCGAGCGCAAGCCGGCGGGTCTCAAGAACAAGACCCGCGCTATTTGCCACGGCGGGTCTGAAGAACAAGACCCGCCCCTACACTGAGGCGGGTCTTGCGTTGTAGACTCGCCGACAGAGACTCCAATGAGACTCACAATCACAGCCGTCGGGATCGCATGCCTGGCGATCGTCGGATCACCATCCGTTCGCGCCGCGCAAGAACCTCCACCAGCGGTCGTCTCCTCTGACAAGCTTCCGGACTGGAGCGGCGTCTGGGCGATGGTGGGAGGAACGGTCTTTGACCGTGCGACGCAAACCGGCCAGGGCGGAGCGACATCGGTGGGGGTGCGATCTCACCCTCCTTATAACGCCGAGTGGGAGGCGATTTACAAGTCGCATCTCGAACGACGAGACAAGAATCTCTTTCCCGACACCATCTCCAACTGTGGAGTCCCTGCTGGATTTCCACGGCACTTCAATCTGCCCGACATGTACGAGTTCGTCGTACGACCCGAACAAGTGTGGGTCCTCACGGAGAATGGTCCGAACGTCCTGCGGATCTACACGGACGGCCGGAAGCATCTCGAGGATCAATGGGAGACGTACACCGGCGATTCGGTCGGTCATTGGGAACGAGACACACTCGTCTTCACCACTGTGGCGCTCAAGGGGTTTCGTGACAAGGATGTCATCTTGGACAGGACCGGTTTGGCGCTGAGCGACAAGTCGCACGCGACGACGCGCATTCGAAAGATCGACCCGACCACCCTCGAAGCACAGATGACGATCGAGGACCCGAAGGCGTTGACGAAGCCCTGGGTCGTCACGAAGCAGTTTCGGAAGCAGCCTTCGGGAACGCGCGTGTACGATTATGGGTGCGCGGAGAACAACCGCAATCCGGTGGATGAGAAGACCGGCAAGACGCTGATACTGGGTCCGGACGGCAAACCGCTCAATAACGAGTAGCGCTCAACGGAGGGATTCGTCATGAAGACGACTCGTACCTGTGTTCTCGGAGCGTTCGTCATCGCAGCCGTGTGCGTTGCCGTTCCCACTGTGGCTGCCCATCACTCGGGTGCTGGCTTCAACAGCGAGAAGGTGATCGAGCTCACCGGCACGATCAAAGAGTTCCAATTCACCAACCCGCACACCTGGATTCAGATCATCGTCGAGAACGCCAAGGGCGAGACAGTCGAATGGAGCCTCGAATGGGGCAGCCCGAATCAGCTGGGACGCCGCGGGATCCGTCCGTCGACATTCCCTGCCGGCGCGAAGGTGACCATGCGCCTGCGTCCGATGCTCAATGGCGCTCCCGCCGGGGCGTTCGTGGGCGCCAAGTTTGCCGATGGAAAGACCGTTGGCCAGTGGGACTAGATTCGAGACTCAGTGCGCCCCCAAAACGCCGCACTATCGTTGGCCACCTATGAGCGTCTTCCGCAAGGCCGGGGGAAGGTTGCCGTCGTTGCAGGTGAGACCAGGCGCCGCTCCCGGTAGTCCCTGACGCTCGATCCATCCGCAGCAGTACTGACCGCATGATGCCGGAGGCGTGTAGATCGTCTTCAGCGACTTGCGGTACTCCGGATACAGCGTATGGGCATAGCCCATTGCCGCTTCCTTCGGAAGGTTGTACGTGCGAACCATGTAGTCCTCCTCCGGATTCTGTCCGGGGAGGTAGTTCGGGACCGCGCCCGTGTCTTCGAGCCACGGAATCTCACTGCCCACGTTGCACGTATCGCGAAGCGAGCCTTGGCTTCCGCGCGGATCGAACTCCCAGACGCGGCTCACGACGTGAGGCTCCGTCAGGTAGATCGGATCTTCCTGAACCGTGGTGATGGTCAGCAGGTTGTCGTGGCGAGTGAGGAAGATGGTGAACACCGACTGATCGCTGGCCGGAATGCCGACGCCGCGTCGGATCCACGCGGTCTTGACGTGCGTCGTGCGCGCGACGAGAGTATCGCCCTCCCAGTGCCCGGTCGTGAAGCCCGACGAGGGATGCCAGGCGTTTGGCGAGGGGTGGGGGCGACCATCTATCCATATCCGCACCGTGTCCCTCAGGTAGTCGCCGCCCATCACCCAGGCCACGACACGGCCCGAGCCATCAACCTCGCTCCAGATCCTCAGGGCGAGCGGACGATAGAGGCCGACCCAGGGCGATTGTGCCAGGCACTGGCGCTCGATCATGGATGGCATGCTCGACGAGTAGCGGAGCGCCTTGGCCCTCCCCTCGTCGCTCAGCGGCATGCCCGTGAAGTCACCCAGGAAAGAGCCAGGGCCGCGTTCGATGTAGTCCTCGTACAATCGCGGTGCGTACGATCCTCCGAGCTCGACTTGCGCCAATGCGGGTTGAGCCAGTGCGAATAAGGCACCGATCGTCGTGATCGCTCTCACGACGGTTGTCCGCTTCATGATCGACTCCCTCGCACTTTCGCACCCTCTAGAATCTCGCGTCACACGCTGTGGGCGTCCACTTGCTCGTGTCGCGTTCGAGCGTGTAGTGGATCGCAGTCTGTAACGGCTGCTGCAGATAGATCGGGTCCTCGACGACATTCGTGTTGACGAGGTACTTGGTGCCGTTCGGCAGCACGTGCACGTCCCAGTACTCGGTGAACACGGCCTGCTCGCTGTAAGGCACGCCGTTCTTCCGCAGGTACCCCGGCCGAAGGTTCGTGGTGACGGTCTTCAGCGACCCGTAGCGCGCGCCGCCCCGGCCCCCGCCTCGCACGCTCCACTCCGCGGTCGTGTGGCCCTGCCAACTGCGCGGGCCGGCCGGCATCGTGGCCGTCGCGAAGCGGAATAGACGCGTCTGAATACCGTAGTCGGTCTCGAGCTTCAACGTGGTGTCGTCCTGCCAGGTGATCCGCATGCGGATCGGACCACGCATGAGGCCCGGCGCTCCATATGCCTTGCACTGCTCGCCGGCCGCTTCGTCCTTGGCCGGATCCCACGACTCGGCGGCTTTCTGGCCTTGGAGATTCAGCGGAATACTGACGATGTCACCTTTCGGTGGGGTGATCATTCGCCACCGCCAGTCTTCCGAAATAACCGCTACCCATTGGCCCGTCAGATCGATCGGGGCCGCAGCTTTAGGCGAAGCAGGAGATAAGGCTGCACCGCCGCGGACCTGTGCCCATGCGCCCGTCGCGAGTATCGGCGCACACAGGAGGGACGATGCGATGAGGAACAGGCGATGGCGCGTCACGACCGCGGTCGCTTCAATCCGTTGTAGATGGCCTCGATGAACATGTCCGTCGTCCATTGACCGGTGTCAGATCCGTATCGCCGCCTGTACCCTCGAGTCGGATTCGCGGCCTTCACTTGTTCCAGGGTCAGACCCTTTTCGATCATCGCCTGGACGGTATCCCTGATCACCGTCACCATGTCGCGGTACTCCACGACCTCGGCGAAGTCGGACACGTAGCCGTGCCCGGGCACAACGAGTGTGCGGCCCGGCTTGAGGACGAGCGGCACGTTGGGCACGACGAGTTCGGTGACGAGCCGGTTGAGCGCCTCGAGCGAGCCTTGTATGCTGCCGCCCTTTGCCGGGTCGATGACGGGGAATTGCCGCAGATCGAGGACATCACCGGTGACCACGACGTCTGCCTTGCGGAAGAGCACCATGAGGTCGCCGTCGGAGTGCGCGCCGGTCTGGCGGATCACCTGAATCGCATCGTCGTTGACGTACATCGAGCGATAGCGCGACGTGAACGTGTCATTCGGCAACATCTTGGTCGGAAAGGGTGACTCGCCCCCGGTCGGCCTGCTCATGCGCAGGAGCACGTTCTCGTGGGCGAGCACTGTGGCGTGGTCTCCGTCCCCGAAGGGGTCTGGGCTGAGCCCGACGCCAGCGCTGCCGAGCACAGCGTTTCCACCGATGTGGTCGAAATCCGCGCTCGTGTTGACGATCAACCGGATCGGTTGGCGTGAGATCGCTCGGACCGCTTCGAGGAGCCGGTCGGCCGCTTCGCTCGATCCGCTGTCAATGACAACGACGCCGTCCTCCCCCACGTGGACCGTGACGTTGCCGCCGGCACCGAAGACAACATAGACGTTCGGCCGAATCTGGATCGTCTCCAGCTCGGCCCGAGTGCTCGAGGGGTGCTGTTGCGCGAGCACCACGTGTATCGAGTGGGTCCCTACGAGCCCGAGGATCAGCGCGACGAGCCCCGCGCGTACCCAGCCTACCCCTTCCCCATCAGAATTCATACTTCATCGCGAACTGCATGATGCGCGGGTCGCCCGACGAAGTGATGCGCCCGAAGGTTGCGGCGGAAAATGTCGTGTTGGGGTTGTCCAGCAGGAACCAGTTGAGGGCGTTGAACGCTTCCACACGCGCCTCGACCCGGTGCCCATTATCGAAACGGAACGAGCGAACCAGTGAGAGATCGATGACCTGGCGTCCCGGCCCATCATAGGCGTTGCGTACCGAGGTTCCGTAGGTACCCAGCGCAGGCTGTGCAAACGCTGCCGGGTTGAGCCAGTTGTTGACGGTCTTGTCTCCGTACGGATTGTCCAGCAGTTGATTCGCGCGCTGCGTGTTCGCCTGGATGCCGGAGAGCGCTCGGTCCGTTCCCGTGAAGACCGTCAGCGGAGCGCCTGAGTTGGCACGATAGATCCCCGACAATCGCCAGCCAGATCCAAGTACACGCGCGGTGGTGTTGGTGAATCGGGGCGTCTCATAGCTCGCGCTGAGATTGAAGATGTGTTTCCGCCACGTGCTGCAGCGTCCCTTGTCCTCGTCGAATACCGCCTGCGCTTCTGCGTCCGAGGGCGGATTGATCAGCGACACCGGCTTCTGATACCCGGTGGCGACATTCAGCGGGGCTTGCCCCTGGCTTATCAGGCCTTCGCATGACGATACCGTGTAGTTGCCACTGGTCGTGATGCCACGCACCGACCGGCGCTGGAACTGCAGCATCAGCCCGTGGTAGGTCTGCCAGCCGGCATCTGTGATCCAATCGAGGTACCCGTAGAACTGGCCCACGGCTGGATTGAGCAGGCTGAGCTCGCGGCGCTGGTCGAGCGAGGTGGTGCAGTTGGCGAACGTCTGCGTACCGCCACTCGGCAGGTTCACCGTGCAAGGTCCCGTCGCTGACGTGATCGGCGTCGAGGGAGCCACGCCCGGGTTTCCGTCGACGACGCCCCACATGTTGTACATGTGGTTCCCCAGGTATGTCGCCGAGAAGGCCATGTTGTCGCCAACCTGCCGCTGAAATGCGACGTTCCAGCTGTGATTGCGCGTCGTCTTGATGTCGCTCGGCATAGAGATGAAGAGCGAGTACAACGCGGCGCTATACGGATAACCAGCGCCGCCGACTTCGACAGGATACGGATTGGTCCTGCCAACAGCACCCCACGGGTCGTCGAGCAGTGTGCCAGTGAGACGTTGTTCCAACCCGAACGGCGGCGCCGATCGAGAATCGAAGAAGAACTGGCCCGTCACGAAATCGCCCGTCAAGCCGTATCCCGCGCGCAACGAGGTACGACCATCGCCATGTGGATCCCACGAAGCGCCTACCCGCGGCGCAATGTTCGACCAGACGGTCTTCATCCCGGACTGGCCCGGGAAGTCTGGGTCACCGGGATAGTAGAGGCCGGCGGGGGCTTGCGGGTACACCGTGCTGCGAATTCCGGCGCGCATCCGCGCGGCGTCAAACGTATAGACCGCGCGGTCCACACTGTCCTGCGGGAACCACGGTTCCCACCGCGCACCATAGTTCACGGTGACGTTCGACGACAGTCGCCAGGTGTCCTGCGCGTAGAGCGCGAAATACGGCTGCTTGATGTCCTGCCGGAACGGTGTTGCTTGCCGGAACTCGAACACCCGACCGAGGAGGAAGTCGGCCAGCGGGAGGCCGGTCACGTTGCCGTTGAACGAAATCGGTCCCATCGAACGGACGTTCGACTCTGTCTTCCAATCGGACATGGCCATCGCGCCGCCGAAGCCGTACTGATGATTCCCGCGAACCATCGTCAAGTCGTCGGAAATGGAATACGTGTTCGGTTTGTAGAACGAGAAGGTCTCCGTCCCCGTGTTGATTGAGAAGGCGCCGGTCGTAGTGATGTTCATGTAGTTGGGAATGTAGGTGAACATCTTGATGCCAACATCTTCCGGCCCGAACAGTTCCGAGTGCGTTCGCACGACACTCGTGCGATTGATCGAGAGCCGAATGTTGTTGACCATCGTGTTACTCAACACCATCGAGTCGCCAATCGCCAGCGAATGGACGGTGTTGTCGCGGCCGCCGAGCGTTGCCGCCAGAATGTTTCCTCCAGCGTTCTCGAATGCCGGTTCCCAAAAGGTCGTCGACAGCATGTAGCGAGCGAACAACGTGTGATTCTGCGTAAGCTGCCAATCGACGCGGGCGATCGGCTGATTCTCACTGGGCTTGGTTGGACGGGAATAGGCAATCTGGCCGCACGGGTCGCTGGTCGTTGGGAGCATCTTGGAGATCTTCACCGCCGCTGGGCTGAGCAGCCCCGGGTCGATCCGGTTGTTCACGAACCCGAGTGCCGCCGGCAATGTGAGGTTGCCCTGCGCCCGGCACTGCCCCGACGCGACCGTCGAAAAGTCGCCGTTCAGCATCGCGGCAGTCGGGATGAACGTCACGATATCGGCAGGCGTCTGCGTGGCGCGTGTGCCTTGATACGCGCCGAAAAAGAAGATCTTGTCTTGAACGATCGGCCCGCCCAGCACGCCGCCGAATTGGTTGCGGACCAGGCCATCGCTTGCGCGCTCGTGCGTGATCCGATCGATCGCAGCAAAGGGCGCGGTCGCATTGAAGCGATGGTGCCGCGCGAACTCGAACAGGTCACCGTGAAACAGGTTGGTGCCAGCCTTCGTCGCCACGCTGACCGTGCCGCCCGCCTTCACGCCGTTCTGCGCGTTCTGTGAACTCGTCTCCACGCGGAATTCCTGCATCGCGTCGGGGAACGGCAGCGGCAGGTTGACGCCGTCGTACCAGTTGTTGTGCATCGCGCCATCGAGCAGGTACTGCACACCGAACTGCTGGCCGCCCGCCACCGCGATGCCGCGGCTCTGCGTCAGGCTGCGGCTCGAGGGGTTGCCCGTATCGACCGCCCCGCCGGCAAGAACCACGAGAGAGGCGACGTTACGACCTTCGAGCGGCAGCGCTTCGACGGCCTCGTTGTCGATGACTGCTCCGATAGAAGGATTGCGAGTTTCGACCAGTGGAGTGGCCGCCTCGACCGACACTGTTTCCTCGAGCGCGCCAAGCTGCAGCTTCACGGGCAGCACCGGATTGCTATTGACCTGCAGGACGATCCCCGTCTGCACGTACGTGCGGAAACCGGTGAGCGTCACCTCGAGCCGGTACGGCCCGATAGGCAGATTCGAGAGGGTGTACGAACCAGTGTCCCCGGTCACTGCTTCCCGGCGAAATCCGGTGTCGGTCTGGATCGCGATGACCGTGGCGCCCGGCAGGACGGCGCCGCTGGCGTCCGCGACGGTACCGTTGATCTGCGCCGTCGTCTGGGCCCACCCACTCGAGCTCCCGAGCAGCAGAACCACCACGCCGACCGTCGCTCGCAACGCGCGATTCATGTGAGCCTCCTCGCTATAAGAATTGCCGCCTCAAAGGAAGCCGAGAATCCCAGGTCGTATCGAAGTGCGCGTAATGCTACACCCCCCGGCCAGCGACCGGAGGGAATTCTTCGCGTCGACTCAGCGCGCCTCTACTGTCGGATGAGGGATATGATCGCGCGGCGAGGAGACACCGAGATGAAGACAAGGACGATCATCGCGGCGCTGGTCGCCTGCATGGCGATTGGCGGATCACTCTCGATGGACGCGGCGCAACCAGCTGCATGTGCGCCGTCAGGCGGCCTGACCTTCATCTGCGGCGTTCAGAATCCAGAAGATCTGGTGATCGTGCCCAACACGCGCTGGCTGATCGCGAGCGGAATGGCCCCAGGCAGCGGATTGCATGCGGTAGATACACGCGCAAAGGCGGTGCGAAATCTCTACGCTGACGGCGTCGCCAAGGTCCGTGCCGACACATCGAAGTATGCCAACTGTCCGGGCCCGCTCGATCCAAAGCAGATGGTGCTGCACGGCCTAAGCCTCCGACCGGCGCCGAACGGCCGCTACACCGTGTACGCAACCAACCACGGTGGTCGCGAGTCGGTCGAGGTCTTCGAGCTCGACGCGAGCGACGCGTCCCCCGCGGCGACGTGGGTGGGCTGCATACAAACGCCGAACGGCATGGCGCTCAACAGCGTGGCCGCGTTCACTGACGGCTCGCTCGTCGCCACCGTCCTCATTCTTCCCGGCAAGACGTTCGAGGATGCATTCGCGCAGCGCAATACCGGCGCAGTCCTCGCGTGGAAGCCCGGCGAGGCGACATTCCGGATGCTCCCAGGCACCGAGCTGCCCGCGAACAACGGCATCGAGACCTCTCCCGACGATCGCGAGTACTTTGTCGTCTCGTCGACGCTCAAGCGGGTCATCGCCTACTCGCGCAATCAGCCAGGCAAGCCGCTGCGTGTGGCGCAGTTGAAGGAGTTCGGTCCAGACAATGTCAGGTGGACCGCCGACGGTCGCTTGATCACGGCCGGCATGCTCGACAACGAACCGGCGTGCGGTGGGCCGCCGAGGGACGAGAAAAGCATCAGATGCCCACGCGGGTACGTCGCCGTGAGCATCGACCCAAAGACGATGGCGGTGACCGAGATCGCCAGGGGGCCCGCAACACCATCGTTCACGGGAACGGCGATCGCCTTGCGCGTCGCCGACGAGCTCTGGCTCGGATCGTTCAACGCCGATCGAGTGGCCTATCGTTCGCTGAAGCCATAAGCGGTGAGCGAACCATTCGACGATCGGTAGGCCCGCCCGGGGCCTACCGATCCACCCTTCGGCTTTTTGCTGGAACTACTGTCTCAACGTCGACGGGTCGCCCCGATATTCACCGCGCGAGACGACACCGTCGCCATTTTCATCCTGCCGATCGAAGCTGGTGTGTGACCACGGCCACTCGTTGAGTGACAGTCTGCCGTCGCGATTGAGATCGAGACTGTTGAAATTGGACCCTCGACCGTTGGCGCCGAACTCGGCTCTCGAGAGCCGCCGATCGCCGCTCGTATCGAGCCGCTCGAACGCGGTGTAGCCACCATCCCACTCATTGCGGTCGATGAAACCGTTCCCGTTGATGTCGAGGTAATCGAAACGCTCATCGCTCGCCATGTTGTCGTTCCGATCATCTTCACCAAGACCTTGGCGAGCGCCACCTCGCACGCTCACTTCGTCACCAGACAGCACTCCGTCATTGTTCCAATCGAAATTGTCGAATGACCGATCATTGCCACGCCACTCACTGCGCTGAATCACGCCATCGTTGTTCGTATCCATGCGACGGAACCGCATATTGCGGCCACCGGCTGGCGCGTTGTTGCTCTGCACATCCCGCGCGCCCGGGGCGCAGTAATTCACGCCGCTCGATCCAGGTACGCCCCAGTCTCCGAATTTCTGCTGGTACTCGGGCGCATTGACGAATTGATCGATCACCGCCGTTACACCGCGACGTCTCATCGTCTCGACGGCGGTCTGCTGACCTGCTGCGTCGGGCTCGCGGTTGAGAATGTGCCGATACAGCGTGCGAGCGACCGACTCTCGAGACTCGTTGCCCCATCGCTGGAGATGCTCAGGCGACTTGGCAATTTCACGGACAACCTCACGTACGGTCATGCCGTTAGTGGTCAGCCGGTCTACCCAGGTCGCGCTCCCCTGATCAGGTGCTCGCTCGAGCAGATGTCGATAGATCTCATCGACGACTCGCCGCGCGTCCGTCGTGCACGGCTGTTGTGCCGACGCGAGCGCTGGGACCAGGGTGAGCGCGCCGACGATCACTGCTACACGGAACATGGTCACCTCCTGCGTGCTTCGTATGCACGTTCACGCTGGGCTTCGACTACGGCAGCGCTGCCCATCCTCTATGGAGTGCAAGCACGGTGCCTGCAGGCTCATGCGTAGGGCTGTCGGGCTTGCGATCCGGCTATCTGAAGCTGGTCCGCGCGTATGGCTCTGCAGCGTCAGGAGGTGACCCGGCGATTTACGTCTCGAGCAGCTTGAAGAACCGGCTGCGAATCTGTCTGGCGATCTTCCGTCCGATCTCGGCGCGTCCTCGTTCGCGGTCCTGAAATGGACGCCGATGAACATGCGCGCGTCGATGACCTCGTTCACGACATCGCTGGCTTTGCGATAGAGGCGATCGTTGAGATCCGTATTACCGGCGCGAATCGCGGTGACGGGCCGCCAGAATTGGGACGCGAACTTCGCGTCCCAGCACGCGATGAGGCCGTCGGCGAATGCCGCGAACGCCGGCTTCACGCGGTAACCGTAGACCAGGACTGAGACGTTTGGGACAGTGTGATCGCGTGGCTCCCCTGCGGCGGCGACGTTTTCAGGCTTGCAGCGTCGCGGCGGTGTTGCTACTCTCACACTATTCGTGGCCATGCCGCACGGGGTCGCCTCAGCCCGCTCGAGGTCGTGCGGTGCCGTTCCTTCTTCGGTCATGAACCACTCACGAGCTCCCCGGAACCTATATGTATCGCCGGCCGTCCGGCCTCGGCCTGCGAGGTGTGAGCAATGAACTCGACTTTCGGTGATCGTCTTCGACTGCAGCGTGAACAGAAGCACATCTCCCTCGCCACGATCGCGGAGCGGACGAAGATCAAGCTTTCTCTGCTGGAGGCGCTGGAGCGCGATGACGCATCACGCTGGCCGCGCGGAATCTTCGGCCGCTCCTACCTTCGCGCCTATGCACAAGCGGTTGGACTGGATCCGGATGCCACGGTTCGTGAATTCGCCGAATGGCACCCTGAGCCAGCCGAACCACTCCCAACGGCGCTGGCGGACGTACGAGATATCACCCCGGACAAAACGGGCCGGCGGCCTCCCATGCGTCTGCAATTCCTGATCGATTCCGCGATCGACGCGTTTCACGCGCGCCGAGCGGAAGCCGGCGGGAGAACGAGATCAGGCCACGAGAAAGTATCGACTGCGCCTCCGGTGGAGCTGGCGTACTCGCACGCGATCTCGCCGGCGGATAATCAGCCACCAGCCGTGGATTTTCTGGCCGTGGCGCATGTCTGTACGAGGATTGCCTGCGCGCAGGAGGCTCACGAGCTGACCTCGGCCCTGGAAGATACAGCACTGATCCTCGATGCCAGCGGCGTGATTCTCTGGATCCCGGATGCACGGGGCGCCGCGTTGATGCCGGTGTTTGCTCACGGCTATTCAGACGAAGTGCTCGGACACCTGCCGCCTGTGTTCGTCGATGCAGACAACGCGACCGCGGCAGCGTTCAGGGGTCACACGACCTGCGTGGTGAATGCGAGCGATCTCGGAAATGGTGCGCTCGTCGCGCCGCTGCTGACGCCAGCTGGATGTGCAGGTGTGCTCGCGTTGGAGCTCCGAAACGGTGCCGAGCAACGTGAAGAGGTGCGAGCGTCGGTGACGATCCTCGCCGCACAGATGTCGACGCTGGTGGGACTGCCCGTGTTCGCGCAGACGCTCAGCGCCTGATCGATAACATGTCGTTCACACACTTCTGTGATGAACGTGAACACGAACTGAGAACAGAGAAGAGAGAAGAGAGAAGCGCGAACGATACGATTCGGTGTAGCGCTACTCTTTCTGCGCGCGGCTCTGTCGCAAGTAGTGAGGGCTGTAAGAGAGCCCATACGACGTCTTCTGAGTCGCCTCGGCCTTGTGACGATTGAACTCCTGCCGAGACTCCTCAATGGTTTTGATCTCGTCGCTCGTACACGCGCGCATCGTGATCTGCTCGCGCGGCACGAAGAACACCTGCCCGATCGGAATGCTGTGCTCGACCGTGATGCCCTCCCCCGGTTGGAGCACGTAGCGGAATTCGGTTTCGTGTGCGTACCAATCGGTCTCCACGCGGATGCTCAGCATCGGCGCGACCGGCCGCTCGATCATGTTGAGGATTGGCGTGTAGACGGTATCCCACCCCGAGGGTGTCTGGAAGTTCGTGGCGCCGCGAAGGGCGACCGCGCCGGCCGGCGTTCCCATGTCCTCTGGAACGATGAACGCACGCATCACCGCCAGAGCGGCCTCGCGTGACAGCATCGGCGCACCGACGAACGTCACCTCTTCCTTCATCATGCCGATGCCGCCTACAGACAAGCTCATGGTGACTTGAAAGATCGGCGTGCGCTTCCCGTCTTGCGTGAGCAGGTAGTACACGAACCTGTAGCGTCCATCTCCTTCGTGCTCAACGTACAGCGATTCCTTGGGCTCGAGCGACGCATACACCATGAAGCCCAGCGCGCTGCCGGCTTCGAGGACGGGACAGTGACGGGCATGCTGTGGCAGGAGCGGACGCGACGCCTCTCGCCGCGGCGAGAGGCCAACCCCTGGACGCCTGGAATTCGGGAAAACGCGGACTTCCATCCACGTATCGTATGCGGAATTTATTGCTCCGCGCGGTCTCGAGTCTTGCGTTCTCCGGTTTGAGTTCTCTTGAGTTTTGGGTTTTGAGTTACGAGTACATCGGTCGACCATCTCTCAGTGCGAGCCAGCCGCGCGCGACCCGGTACACGAACCAGATCGCCACGATCCCAAGCGGCAGCCACGCGATCAGAATGCCGACACCGAGCGTAATGGCAATGAAGAACCCGCAGAGAGCCACCCACAACAGTCCGAACCAGAAGGTGCGGATCTGCCAACGGAAATGCGACTCCAGCCACGCCCCTCGCACCTCGCCCCGCTTCACGTAGTTCAGGATCACCGCAATGATCGACGGCCACCCGGTCAAGAACGCGCCGATGATCGTGGCAGCGCCGAGGATCCCGGTGAGCAGGCTCAACGCGTGGAGCGCGTAGATGAGGTGCGTCCAGCCGACGAGCGACGAGGATGCCGGGGATGCGATCGGTCTCGGGTCGGACGATTCTTCCATTGTTTGACTTTAGCGTTGTGCGTCTGCTTGACAGCGACGCGTTGAACGTGCGGTCTGAGTTGCAAGTTCTTTTGCGTTGTGAGTGTTGCCTCTTGTATGACAAGGTCACTCCGTTCTGCCTGGACGACGAAGCGCTTCGGGGCTGGACCGATGTAATTGAAGGGATAACACGTGATGAGCGTCAGCGTCGACGAGGATGTCGATGCGAGCACTGCGACGTCGGTCGGCTCGACGATTCTCGTTGCTCGGACCACATATTCGAGCTCGCCATGACCTGTCGTGAACCGAATGATGTCGTGCCGTCGAATCCCTTTCAGCGGTCGAAAGAACGTGTCCCTGTGAGCCGCCAGCACGCTGTTGCCTGTAGCCCCTGGCAACGGCGTGTCCGAGAGGTGTCCGACACCCAATAGGAGCGCCGATTCCTGCTCGCCCTCGAGCACCACTGACGAGAGTCCCAGCCGTGGAATCTCCAGCAACCCAATCGGCTTGCCGGGTCGAAGAACCGGCACCGGTTCGGACGTTTCGATTCTGGACTCAGGCGTCATGGGTGATGGCAGGACTGTCGAATAGGCGTCCTGCACGGTTGTGTACACCTGTTGTATCCACTCTGGACGTAGCAACGCGACCGCCGAAAACGCGACGGCCATGAAGCCGATGATGACAATCACGAATCCGAAGAGACGACGCAGACGCCTCATCGGGAGTCCTCATCATCGACAGCAGGCGTCGCAGGCGCGGCAGCGACGTAGCCGGTGCGCGTCCTCACCTTCAAGCCCTTACGGTCCGGCGCGTGTACCAGCACGCTCACCCGCTTCAAGCGACCGTCCGACTGGCTCTCGGCGGGCTCGTATGCCAGCGTGTAGCGGCTTCGGATGTCTGCGGCAATCGATCGAAAGACTTTGCCGACCACTGAGACGCTTCGCGGCTCGAACGCAAGGCCACCCGTTACTTCTGCAAGCCGCCGCAGCCCTTTCGGGTTTCGTTCGAGCGAGAGCGGATCCAACAGCGCGATCGTGTAGATCACGACATTGGATGCCTGCACTTTCTGAAGCACCTCATTGAAGGTCAAGTGGCTGGCGTTGTCTCCACCATCGCTGAGCACGATGAGCACACGGCGTTCGTGTTGCCCGTGCGTGATGCCCTCGAGGGCCTCGGCCAACGCGTCGTGAAACGCCGTTCGGCCCTGCACGTCGAGGCTGTTCGTGAGCGCCTCACGGAGTTCCTTCGGATCGCTCGTGAAATGGCTTTCCGACGGTACGACGTGTCTGACGCGCTCGTTGAAGACCAGCGGCAGAAACTCATCGTCAGGATGGCTTGATTCGGCGAGCGACGTGATGCCGGCGATCATGCGGTCTCTCGTCACCAGCATGCTTCCGCTGGCATCGATGAGCAGCGCGATGCTGGCGGGGGTATCTTGCTCTGCGAAGAAGCTCACCGTCTGTGGTCGGCCTTCTTCGAGGACGCGGAAGGCATCAGCCGGAATACCGCTCACGAAGCCGCCGCGCCCATCGGTTACGGCGACGTCGAGAACGACGAGCTCAGAGCGCGCCGAAAAGCTCGCGCCGCGCTGCGCAGTGATGGCGGCCGAGGCCAGTGCCATGAGTCCCATCATCAGCAGAATCTTTGCGCGCATGGGGAGCCTCGATGTGGAAAGCGCGCGTGAAGGGGAGCCTTCACGCGCGCCGCATCCAAACGGTCGAACTAGCCTACGACTTCCGCAGCATCTTCAGACCAAGCGACCCTGTCGCCAAGCCAGCTAACAGCAGCAGGCCGAGCGGACTGGCCGTTCGCGGCAGTTCCTCACGAGTCGATGCGGCCGGCTGTTGTGCCGGCGCCGGACTTCCGACTGGCTCCTGCGCCCGCGCCTGCGCCTCTAGGCTGGCATCTGCGTCGGGCAGGCCTTCGCCGTTGACCACGTCAGGCGATGTCACCGGCTCTTCGAGCGGCGGCACGGCTTCCGCACGCGTGGATTCCTCCGTCGTCACCGCGACCGGTTCGGGCGCAGCGACCCGATTCAGCTCAGCGAGCTGCTGTTTCGAATACATGAACTGGTATCCGATCCCTTCACCCATATACCACCAGGCGCTTACCGCTCTCGGTGCGCCAGCAGGCGTCTCGAGGAATCGAATCTCAGAATCCTTCGGCGGGTCCGTTCGGTACGCTGGCATGGTGTGGAGCATCGCGTAGCTCTGGGTGCCCTGTTTGTCGCTGACCTGGATCACGTTGCGCGACGTGTCCGGGTTCGCGAGGCGGAACATATACGTGCCGGCCGGAAGGGTCACTCCTGGAAGCGCCACCGACTGGTTGAACGTGAAGTACGTCCGCTTGTCGTACGTGAATGCGTCGGCGCCACTTGCCATTGCGTAGACAAGCACCACCAACACGGAAGTGGAAACAAACCTCTTCAACATGCTGGTTCCCTCCTGCCCTCACACACGGCAACATGCCTGCCGTTGGAAGCCCGACCGGAAACAAGCCTCGCGGGGACAGGCGTTTACGTCAACAGGCTCAGGCGTGGGAGAGGCGAACCTGATGAAAGGACTCGGAGCACAATGGTAAGGAGTTACATGGGATGGCCGACAACGCTTCGAAGCGCGGCCGTAGAGGTCAGCAGCAGGCAGGGTCGAGGCCGCCTTCAGGCGGCCCCGCTCGCCATCCTGGGATCAATCGAACGGCGCTTCTTGTTTGAACGTTTTCCCCGAGATGTCTTTGGCCGTCACTCTGACCATCTTGATTCGAGTGACACCGCGACGGAACCGCGCGCCGCCTGCGCCGGAGAATAGATCGAACTGCACATCGCGCTTCGAGCCCGACTCGATGCGCGGCAGCTCTCTGCGATACGGCGCGAGCACACCGGCCGGCACCAACTCGATCAGCCCTTCGGCAAACGGAGAACCCGATCGGTTTTCGATCGTGAGATACGTTTGATCCACTGTGATCCCGATGGGCGCATTGGGATCCTGAGCCGAGGCTCCGCAGCCGATTG
>Ga0114129_10007089_pt1 | contig 15948 bp, 10 predicted proteins | sample RhiMetdeltSRZDD1_FD_80071 | JGI IMG/M metagenome (GOLD analysis project Ga0114129, IMG submission 80071) | Populus rhizosphere microbial communities from Tennessee, USA - Rhizosphere MetaG P. deltoides SRZDD1 (version 2) (version 2) | ecosystem: Host-associated > Plants > Roots > Rhizosphere >... | reverse complement strand
GTGCCGCGGACCAGACGGCCTGCTTCAGAGATGGAGGCCTGCTCGGAAAGATCCCCGCCGACCGGTTGTATCAGCCAGGTCTGAACATTCTGAAGATGTGGCCGATGCCGAACAATGCGAGCACCGCCACCGGCGCCAACTACGCGATCACGCGGCCGTCCGAGGACATCCTGGGTTATCAGCCAGCCGTTCGCGTGGACTATCAGCCGAAATCGTCCCTGCGCATCAGCGTGAAGTATCAGGGCGCGATTCAACGTCAGCAGGTCTTCAACGGCACGATTCCCGGCTTCAACGATTCGAAGATGGTGCACCCGCGCATCGGCACGGAAGGTGTCACGGTCAACTACAGCCTGAACCCGACGACCTTCATCGAGGCCACGTACGGACGAGCAGGAAATGAGCTGGCCGCTTGCGGGCCGACGCCGAGTTTTTGTGGCAGCAGTGCGGTTCCTACGAACGATATCTCCAACCTCAATAACGCTGGCTTGGGAGGACTCCCGCTCCTGTTCCCCGAGGCGTCCGTCCTCAACAAGGACTACTACGCATACGACATTCTGAGTGAGGCGAGCGTTCCGTTCTTCGATGGGACGCGGATCCTGCGCGCGCCCAACTTCTCCTGGGGCAACCGCGTCGTCAGCGGCAACACCACGGCTGGCTCCGCGCCGCCGAACATCAACTTCCCGGGCTTCCTCAACATCAATACGACGCAGGATGTCGTCGCGAGCCTGACGAAGGTCATGGGGCGACACACGATCAAGACCGGGTTCTACAACAGCCACAGCCTGAAGCGAGAGAACAACGTTCAGGGAGCTGCCGACAATTTCGGGACATTGAGCTTCGCGAACGACACGGTCGGCACCAACCTGTTCGATACGTCGTTCGGATTTGCCAATGCGGCGATCGGGAGTTTCAGCTCGTTCGCGCAGGCCTCGAGGTACGTCGAAGGGACGTTCAAGTACAACAACACCGAGGGCTACATCCAGGATAACTGGAAGATGAACACGAAGCTGACACTCGACTATGGGGTGCGGTTGGTGCACGCGCAGCCCCAGCACGATGCGCTGTTGCAGAGCGGCAACTTTCTGCCGGACAAGTGGGTGCAGTCGCAAGCGCCGTTCCTGTATGGGGCAGGGTGCGTGAACAACGTCAATCCGTGCACGGGCACGAATCGGCAGGCGAAGGATCCGATAACCGGTCAACTGCTCGGGCCGAACACGACGCTGGCAATAGGCACGCTCGTGCCGAACACCGGCAATCTTACGAATGGCTTGTTCCAGTCCGGCCAGGGCATCGAAAAAACGACGTACAAGTTCCCGATGCTGAACATCGGACCACGCTTTGGTGTGGCGTACGACGTGACCGGCAAACAATCACTGGTGCTCCGCGGCGCCTGGGGTCTCTATTTCGATCGTCCGCGTCCGGGCGATGCGCAGGCGCTGGTCGGAAATCCGCCGGGCGGTTCACGCATCATCACCATTCGATATGGACAGCTGCAGAGTCTCAATCAGGGTGGATTGTCCACGGTGAGCCCGCCGGGAATCACGGTCTTCCAGTACGACGCGAAGCTTCCGACATCGATGCAGTTCAGCGGCGGCGCGCAGATGATGCTGCCGTGGGCGACGTCGCTCGACGTCTCGTACGTCGGCCTGCACAGCTGGAACGATCAGCAGCCGTGGAACATCAATTCGATCGACCTGGGCACTGCATTTTTGCCATCGTCGCAGGACCTGACGTTGGCGGCCAGCGCGACGCCTGGTGCGACGTCATACGCAGCAACCAATCCTGATCTCGTGCGCGCATATCGCGGCTACAGCTCGATGGCGAGCACCAGCCGGTTCTACGAAGGATGGCGGACGTATCACTCGCTGCAGTTCTCTCTGAACCGTCGTTTCAGGGACGGACTGCAGTTTGGATTCAACGACACGGTCCAGCTCTACGACGAAGCACGCGTCGCGCCGCGGTTCGATCACAGAGCTGACGGATCGTACGTCCGTCGCGCCGACGAGGCAGAGGCTCAGAAGCTGCTTGGCAACCAGTTCCCCGTCAACGCCGGCACGGGCACTCCTGCCCTTGCGGCGGCTTCGACTCACGTCATGAAGGGCAGCGCGGTGTGGGATCTGCCGGATCTCAAGAGCGACACCACGGGCCTCAAGGTCCTTGGCTACGTCATCAACGACTGGCAGCTGTCGACGATCTGGACGGGCCCGACCGGCGCGCCATATTCCGTGACCTATAGCTACCAGAGCGGCGGCGGCAACGTGAACCTCACCGGGTCTCCGGACTTCGGTGGGCGCGTGCGCATCGTCGGGGATCCTGGCAAGGGGTGCAGCAGCGATCCGTATCGTCAGTTCAACGCCGCGTCTTTTCAGGGTCCGCTCGTTAACAGCGTCGGCCTCGAATCGGGCAACGATTACCTGAAGGGCTGCTTCTCCAGCACGCTCGATCTTTCGATTGCACGCAACATCCGGCTGGGTGGTACCCGTGTGCTGCAGCTCCGCGCCGACATGTTCAACGCACCGAACAGCGCGCAGATCACCGGACGGCAGACGAGTCTTACGCTGACCAATCCCACCGATCCGGTGACGCCGCAGAACCTGCCGTACGATCCGGCGACGGGCCAGATCCTGCCGACTCGTGTGAGACCGAATCAGGCAGGCTTCGGCGCCGTCAACGCGTACCAGGCGGCCCGGAATATTCAGGGGTATATCCGTTTTTCGTTCTAAGGGCACGGAGATCACGGAGGTAACGGAGTTCACAACGGAGAAACGGAGCTAACGAAGACGTACGAAGTAAGAGATGCGTCCGGTCATCCGTCAGCGTCAACGATTGCACAACTCGCTGACGGATGGCCGGACGCATCTTCTTCTCCGTTCGTCTCCGTTCACTTCGTTTCTCCGTTGTGAACTTCGTTGCCTCCGTCGCCTCCGATCAACATGGCACACAACTCCCATCGACTTTTAAGCACCACACTTCTCTGTGCCTCGCTCGCGGGCGCAATCGGCGTCGTCGCGCAAACACCAGCACAGCAGCCCGGCGCGCAGGTGCAGACTCCGCCAACACCGGGTCCGGGTGCCCAAGGGCAAGGCCGGGGCCGCGGCGGCGGCGGTCGCAAGGACGACCCAATCAACGCCGACGTCGATTGGACGAAACAACCGCCTGTTCTTCCGAAGACGCCGGAGGAGCAGCTGAAGCAGTTCATCCTCCAGCCTGGATACCGGCTCGAGCTCGTGCTTGCCGATCCAATCATCCAGGAGCCGACCGCGATCGCGTTCGACGGCAACGGTCGAATGTTTGTCGTCGAAGACCGCAGCTACATGCTCGATCTCGACATGACCGGTCAGCTCGATCCGATCAGCCGGATCTCGATGCACGTGGATACCGACAACGATGGCGTCTACGACAAGCACACGGTGTTTGTCGACAACCTGGTGTTCCCGCGTTTTGTGACGCCGTTCGGTCCGGGCGTGATCCTGACCAAGGAGTCAAACGCCGACGAAGTCTGGAAGTACACCGATACGAATGGCGACGGCGTCGCGGACAAGAAAGAGCTGTTCGATACCGGCTACGGCCGGCTCGGCAACGTCGAAGGGCAGGAGGCTTTTCTTACGTGGGCCCTCGACAACTGGATGTACAGCACATACAACGCATTTCGTGCGCGCTGGACCCCGCACGGTGTAATCAAGGAATCGACCGGCAGCAACGGCGGCGAGTGGGGCGTCACGCAGGATAACGACGGCAAGATCTGGTTCGAAAGCGGTGCGCCGGGTGTCCCATCGGGGTTTCAGTTTCCGATCGTCTACGGAAACTTCAACGTGCCCGATCAATTCGAGCCGGACTTCCGCATTCCATGGGGGGCACCGATCCGGATCGCCGACATGCAGGGAGGCATGGGCGCCACTCGCATGCCGGATGGATCGCTCAAGAGCGTGACGGCGAGCGCGGGCAACGACATCTACCGCGGCCATCGTTTGCCAAAGGATCTCGTCGGCGATTTGTTGTCAGGCGAACCGGTCGGACGAATCATTCGCCGCATTCGCTCGGAGAACAAAGAGGGGCTGACGATTCTCCACAACTTTTATCCCGGCAACGAATTCATCAAGTCGCTCGATCCACTCTTTCGTCCGGTCGACATCACGACGGCGCCCGACGGCACGGTGTACATCACGGACATGTACCACGGCATCATCCAGGTCGGGAACTTCACGCGCGCGGGCTCATACCTGCGCGCACGCGTCGAGCAATACGACCTCGACAAAGTCATTCACAGGGGCCGGATCTGGCGCCTGGTCTATGACGGCGTCAAGCCGGATCGAGCCGACAGACTCAGGCGAGACCGGATCCGCCCGCGGATGAACGATGAAACTCCAGCGCAACTGGTTGCGCATCTGAGTCACCCGAATGGTTGGTGGCGCGACACGGCGCAGCAGCTTCTGATCCTCAAACAGAACAAGTCTGTCGTCCCGGCGCTTCGCGCGATGATGCAGACATCTCCCAACCTGCTCGCGCGTTTTCACGCGCTGTGGACGCTCGAAGGTCTCAGCGCGCTTCAACCGGCCATGGCGCGTCAGCTGATGGAGGATCCCGAGCCCCGGATGCGCATCCAGGCGATCCGCGCCAGCGAGACGCTCTACAAAGCAGGCGACAAGTCTTTCGCGAACGACTACAAGGCGCTCACCAAAGATCAGAACATCGACGTCGTCATACAAGCGATGCTGACCTTGAACCGCTGGAAAGTTCCGGACGCGGCGACGACTATCAAGGAAACGATGGACGCGAATCCTGCGCGCGGAGCGCAAGTCGTTGCCTCGACGATATTGACCCCTCCGCCTGGGCGCGGTGGTCCGCCGCTGACGCCAGAGCAGCAGGCGGTGATGGATCGCGGCGCGGCAATTTACAACGAGCTGTGCTTTGCCTGCCACGCGCCGGACGGCCTGGGCACGCCGAAGCCTGAACTCGCGACGACGATGGCGCCGCCGCTAGCGGGTTCCTCGAGAGTGAACGGGCACCGCGACTACATCATCAAGACCGTACTGCATGGTTTGACTGGCCCGATCGACGGCCGCAGCTACACGGACGTGATGATGCCGATGGGCGTCAACAACGACGAGTGGGTCGCCGCGATTGCATCGTACGTGCGGCGCAGCTTCGGGAATACCGGTGGCTTCGTCTCACCAGCCGACGTCGCGCGGGTGCGGGCCGCGACCGCCGATCGCAAAACCAGCTGGACGATTCCGGAGCTGACCGCGTCGTTGCCGGCGCAGCTCCCGGCGGATGGCTGGAAGGCGACTGCCAGCCACAATTCCGACGACGCGCTCGCTGGCCTTCGGCTGACAACGTGGAGCAGCGGCGCGCCGCAGGCATCGGGCATGTGGTTCCAGGTGGAACTGCCGACCCCGCAAACGATCACAGAACTCCAGTTTCAGTCGCCGCCTGCCGCCGAGCGTGGAGCAGCCGTGGCCCCAGGCGGCGCGCCGACGAACACACCAACCGGTCCAGGTTTCCCGCGGGGGTTCACGGTTGCGATTTCGTCGGATGGAAACTCGTGGCAACAGGTGGCTGAAGGGACAGGCAGCGGGCCGGCGACGACCGTGACGTTCAACCCGGTAAGCGCGAAGTTTGTGCGCATCACGTTGACGACGGGCGTTGAGAATGGTCCGCCGTGGTCGATCCAGTCACTGAAGCTGTACCGCGCGGCCAAGCCGTAATTCACCAATTCACCAATTCTTCCTCATCGGCTCCGATCCTGTCTCGATCATGTTCTGCACCAACACGTCGGTGTTCGCAATTTGTGGCGGCGAGAGACGGCGCGTAGCCTCCGCGGCACGTTTCGCGGCAAGCATTCTCAACTCTCCAGAAGGGAGCCGCAGCTCCGCAAGTCTGGCCCACATGTACGCCGATATCGGGCCCCCTTCGGCACGGTCCTGTAACACCAGAGACGCCAATGCAAGTTGCGCTTCTGGATATCCCTGGTGCGCTGCCTTGTCGTACCACGTGTAGGCGAGCTCGTCGTTGGATGGGGAGGCACATTTGCCCGCGTGCATGTGTCCGAGTTGAATGGCGCTGCTCATGTCGCCGCCATCTGCGCCTTTCTGGTACTCGCGGACTGCACGCTCGTTGTTTCGTACGACACCGAGGCCGCAGGCATACGCGTCGCCGATGAAGCGATGATGGTTCGCCTTCCGCCACCATGAAACCGAGATCTTCCAGTTCTGCGGGACGCCGCGGCCGGCTGCATACAAACTACCGAGTGCAATCATCCCGAGCGTGTCGCCGTGCGTCGCTCCCTGATAGAACCAGTACGCTGCCGCTTCATCGCTTTGCTCGAGACCCAGGCCGCGTCGATATCGATGGCCGAGTTGAACGTACGCGTTCTGTTGACCCTGGTTTGCGGCGAGCAGAAACCATTTTGCTGCTTCGACGTCGTCGCGCCGGTCGTCGCGCGATGGAGCAGCGTCGGTGTCCGGTGCCGCCGGACCACTTCCATAGCCCCAGCCAGGCCGAATGCGCATTATCTTGAACGGTTGGGTGATGCAGCCACAGACTGGCGGCGCCGGAACCGGCCCGACATCCGTGAGGACATCAAATCTGAGTTCCGGTGGCGGCGCTTGCCCGATTAACGGCGCGACGATGACGGCGGTCAGAATGAGCACCGCGAACGAGCGGCGGCGATTCGACATGATTGGCCGTCCTTGAAGGATTAGACACCGCCGGACGGTGGTCGGCTTCACCGCGCCTGCTATTATCTTGGCACCCGTTCCAAGGAGGTGTCGAGTGGCGCACGAGAAACCGGACCGGTCCGCGGCGAACGATGATCACGACGCCGGGAGAATGTCGTTTCTGGGCCACCTCGATGAGCTTCGGAAGCGGCTCATTTGGGCCGTCGCCTCGATCGGTGCCGGCTTTGCGATCACGTTCCCGTTCATCGACAGAATTTTCGATTTCATCATGCTGCCGATGCAGCACCTGCTGCCGCACGGCCAGACCCTCATTTACACCGATCCCGGCGAAGCTTTCACCTTGGAAATCAAGATCGCCCTTATTACCGGTCTGCTGATTGCGTCACCATTGGTGTTCTTGCAGTTGTGGTTGTTTGTTGCACCTGGCCTGTATTCGCATGAGAAGAAATGGGCGCTCCCCTTCATTCTCATGTCCTCGTTTTCCTTCATCGTCGGCGCAGCCTTCTCCCATTACGTGGTGTTCCCGATTGTCTGGGGATTTTTCGTCAGCTTCCGGACTGATTATTTGACTTTCATGCCGCGCGTAGAGCCGGCATTCTCGATGTATCTCCGGCTGATTCTGGCGCTCGGGATCACCTTTCAGCTGCCAACCTTGGTCCTCTTTCTCGCAAGGATGGGCATGATCACGCCGGGCTTCATGATCAGGAACTTCAAATACGCGCTGCTGCTCATTGTCATCGCGTCCGCAGCGCTTTCACCTGATGGAGGGGGCGTCGGGATGCTTGCGATGGGTGGTCCGGTCATTCTGCTCTACACACTAAGCGTCGGACTGGCGTGGGCGTTCGGCACGAAGCGACCGGTCGATGTCGATGAACACCCATCGCAACAGGTGCTTCTTTTCTTCGTGACGGCTGATTGGCTAAGACGCAAGGTGACGCAGCTTCTTTCCACCGAGGTTCCAGCCGTCGGGCAGTGAATGAACGCGCGCCCTTCACTCCTGGCGCAGCACCAGCAGCGGGTCAATCGTGGCGGCTCGACGTGCAGGCACATACGTCGCTAGCAGCGACAGGACAAAGAGCGCTGCGATAACCCCTGCGAACGTCGTCAAGTCGTGTGGCTGAACCTCGAACAGCATGCCGGCGGCAAACCGCGTCGCGACGAGCGCGCCCAGCGCGCCCAAAGTGAGGCCGGTCAACGTCAGCTTTATTCCGCGATAGAGCATCAATCCGAGGACGCTACCGGAGTCCGCGCCGAGGGCCATCCGGATTCCAATCTCCTTCGAGCGTTGTCCAACGGTGTAAGCCACCACACCATACACGCCAGCCATCGCGAGCGAGGCCGCGACGATCGCGAACAGACTCAATAGCCACGCGCGAAACTTCGCCGTCGCAAGATTGTCGGAGACGAGTCCTTCCATTGTCGTCACTCGCACCGAGGCTTCGGGAGATCGTTCGTGTGCCATCCGCTGAATCGTTGGGGCAAACGCCGCGGCATCGGTCGCCGTCTTTACCAGGACTCTTAGAGTTGCGCCGTTATAGAAGTGCTGCTGATACGGCAGATAGATCTCAGGCTGCGGCGGCTGTGAGGGACCATACTGCCGGACGTTACCGACGACGCCGACGATCGTCATCGGATCAGCGGAATCGTAGCCGGCGACGATGACACGGCCCAGCGGGTCTCGTCCGGGAAGCGCGGCGCGTGCCAATGCGTCGTTCACGATGACGACCTTTGGCGCCGTCGCTATGTCGCGGTCATGAAAATCGCGACCTTGTTGAATTGGAATACCAAGCGCCTCGAATGCACCTGGCGAGACGACGTTGATCACGGCAGGGCGCGCTGAAGTCAGCGGTGATTCCTTCGGCATTCGATCGATCCAATAGCCGCTCTCCGACCCGACACGGCCTGGAGGCCCCATCATCGCGCCCGCCGCGAGCACGCCGGGACTTCGAGCAATGTCTGCCAGCAATCCCTGGAAAAACGCTCGGCTGTCGCTCCAGTCTGGTGCCCGCGGCGGCCGGGTGGTCTCCATCACGAGCACGTCCTCCGGATTGAATCCACCCGGAGTTTGCTGGAGAGCGACGAGGCTCCGGACCAGCAGCGTGCCCGTAGCGACCAAAACAACGGCGATCGCAAGTTCACCAATGACGAGGGTGTCGCGCATCCGACGGCCTCGTCCATCGGTCATGCGTGCCGAATTCCGGCGGAGCGGCTCGTTCACGATGGTGCGCGAGGCTTGCAACGCCGGTGGCAAGCCAAAAAGAATGCCGACGACACTACACACGGCTACGGCGAAGAGTAGTACGGCCGTGTTGACGGATACTTCGTCGAGCCGCGGCACATCAGGCGGTGAGAGCGCCACGAGCGCGCGAGTGCCCGCGATCGCGACGAGCACGCCGAGCGCGCCAGCGACGAACGCCTGAACCGAGGCTTCCACCAGCAGCTGCTGAACGATTCGGGAACGGCTGGCCCCGAGCGCTTCGCGCACGGCCATTTCCGGCGCGCGAGTCGTCGCCCTGGCCAGAAGCAACGTTGCCATTGTTCCGCAGGCGATCAACAGCACGAGAGTAACGGCGGCCAGTAAGAGGTAGAGCATTGCCCGAACATCGCCCACCATCTCGCGCTGGACTGGTGTCACCAAAGCGCGGATGTCGCGGTTCGTGTCCGGATACAACGTTTCGAGCCGCTCGGATATCGTCGTCATCTCCGCCTGCGCCTGCTCGATCGTGACACCCGGCCGAAGCCGAGCAATGGCCCGGAAATTGTTTCCGCGGCGCCGTTGGTCGGCGGCGTCGAGCAGCGGCATCCAGATGTCCGTGTCGGCAGGAAAATCGAACGAGCTGGCCAGGACACCAACGATCGGTACGGAGTTGTTGCCAAAGCGCAAGGTTTGACCGATCGCGTGGGGGGCATCGCCGAACTGCCGGCGTGCGTATCGCTCGCTGATCAACGCGACACCTCCGGCACGCGAGTCTTCCTTGCTGAACGCACGCCCGACCAGCGGGTCGACGGCAAAGACGTGAAGGAAGTCTGGCGAGACCCGCATGATCACCGCGTACTCCGCGACGGAAGTGGCCATGACCGATCTTCGTCCGCCGGCAAAGTACGCCATCGCGTCGAACGACGTCGCGTCCTTCCGCCAATCCAGAAAATCAGGAGCGGAGACTTGACGGGAACGCTCGCCACTTGCACCAGGGACCGTCGATACGTAAGTCAAGGTGACGAGGCGTTCGGCGTGGCGATAGGGAAGTGGATTGATCAGGACCGCATAGACGACGCTGAAGACGGCAGTCGTCGCACCGATGCCGAGCGCCATGATCAGAATGCCGACAAGGGATGCAGTCGGATGCTTCCGCAACGTCCGCGCCGCATATCGAATGTCCTGCCAGACGGTTTCGAGCGCCGGAATGCTGCGGCGGTCGCGGTACGTTTCTTTGACAGACTCGAGACCACCGAACCTCACGAGCGCCTGGCGGCGGGCTTCGTCGTCAGTCAGCCCGGCCCGCACGTTGTCGTCGATCAACATCTGAAGATGGCTCTCGAGCTCGTCTTCGAGGTCGCGGTCGTGTGTCGATTTCCGGAAGAGACCGGTGACTCGTACCAGCGCGGCGCGCAGTCTTCGGAGAGGTCCGCCCGGCATTGCACCCTCCTCGATCCGTTTCATGTTCCCTCACTGGGCGTGAAAAAACGCGCCACAATCGCCGTCGCGTGCTGCCAATCGCGACTCGTCTTCTCGACGTGCTTGCGGCCCGCACGCGTGAGCTTGTAGAACTTGGCTCTGCGATTGTTGTCCGATACTCCCCACTCGGTCGCCACGTATCCTTCCTGCTCGAGCTTCAACAGCGCGGCGTAGAGGGTGCCGTAGTGCACACGCAAGCGATGATCACTGGTCTGCTCGATGCGGCGGGCGATGCCAAAGCCGTGCAGCGGGCCGAGGGTCTCGAGCGTCTTGAGGATGAGCAGCGCCAGTGTGCCTTGCCAGACATCGGTGGGGTTTCTCATATGCGATCTACATAGGAGTGTGACATGTCTCCTATGCGAAAGCAATACGAGTGCAGCGATGGCCGAGTTGGTCCTCTCACTGGCCACTTAAGCTGGCCTACCAAGCCGGCAGCAGTGAGGAGCGGGGCAAAGCAAGCGTAGTGAGCGCGCCGGCTACTCCGCCCGCAGCGTCGTCGCCGGATCGGTCGCCGCCGCCCGTCGTGCCGGAATCACGCAGGCAAGCGAGGCGACGATCAACAGGATTACTGGCATCGTCACGAATGACGCAAGATCGAGAGGTGCAATGCCGAAGAGCAATGGCTCCAAACGCCGCGCGGCGAGGGCGGCCACGAGAACACCGGCGCCGAGACCAACGAGCGTAACCGTCAGGCCCTGACGCACCACTAGCCCAATCAGGTCAATTCGCGTAGCGCCAAGCGCGGCGCGAATGCCGATTTCCTTGCGACGCTGCGTGACGTTGTAGGAGAGCACGCCATACAGTCCGGTGACGGCGATACCCAGCGCGAGGAGCGCGAACGCACCCAGCACGGCGGTCGAGAACCTCGGTTCGCTGACGGAATCAGCAACTTGACTGGAGAGGGTGCCGACTCGCCCGAGCGCCGCACTCGGCTCGATCTCGCGCACCAGTGATCGCAGGCTGGACGCAAACGCGTTCGGATCGCTGCTGGTGCGGATGACGAGGTTGATCTCGCGCGTGATGCCATGCTCAATGTCGGCCTTATTCAGCGCGAGATAAATCTCCGGCTGCGGCTTTGTATCCAGGCCGTCTTTCAAGACGTCGCCGACGACTCCGACGATCTCTGTCGTCAGATTTTCTTTGGCGAGCAGCCCTGTGAACCGGCGTCCGACGACTGGCCGGCCGTCGGTGATGTAAGCACGAGCGAACGCTTCATTGACGAGCATCGCCTCGACGGGTGAGGACTCGTCGGCCACGGTGATCGCGCGGCCCTCCTTGATCCGAAGTTTCAGCGCTTCGGCGTAGCCGGCAGTTACGACGTATTGCAGTGCGCGCGCGACGACTTTCTGACCCGCCGCATCGGTCCCGAACGAGAACCCTGAGACGAACGAAGACTCGCCGAGTGGTGCCATGTTGCTCGCCCCAGCCGCCATGACTGATGGTGTCGTCCGCAGCCGGGCGATCAAACTTTCAATCAGTTGCGCGCGACGTTCCGGTGCCGACGCCGCGCCGTTCAAGTAGATGCGCCCGGTGAGCACATTGCGCGAGTCGTACCCTGGATCGACGTTCGCCAGCGTGATGAAGCTCCGCGCGAGCAGCGCGGCGCCGATCAACAAAACGACGCTGAGCGCGGCCTCGAACGCGAGGAGGAGCGATCGCACCTTCTCGCCACGTCCCGTGGTCCGGTTATCGCCGGTTCGGAGTGTTGCTGAGAGCTCGCCGCGCGAGGCGCGCACCGCCGGCAGCACGCCGGCGAGTGCGCCGGCGAGAAGCGATAGAAAAAGTGCGAAACCGAGCATCCGCCCATCGAGCCGCACATCGTCGAGTCGCGGGAATCCTTCGGGGGCCCACGCGGGGACTGCCTTCGTCAGTGCCCAGGCGATGAACGCGCCGAGCGCACCGCCAAGGAGCGCGATCGCGGCACTTTCGGTCAACATTTGCTTCGCCAGACGCCCGGCGCCGGCGCCGAGAGCGGCGCGGACCGCGAGTTCGCGCGCGCGAGCTGTTCCGCGGGCAAGCAGCAGGTTCGTGACGTTCGCGCAGGCCACGAGCAGCACGAGACCGACGGCGGCCATCAACACCACGAGCGCGGGCTTGACGCGGCGAGCGACGCTGTCAACGAGACTGTTGACGCGCACTTCGACCGGTCCGCCCTTGCCGAACAACAACTCCGCGGCCATTGGCCGCTTGACGGTGCGCGCCGCGGCCGTGCCTTCGGCCGCTGCCTGTTCGGCAGTGCTTCCCGCCGTCAGTCGCGCGAATGCCGGGAGGATTCGCATCGAACCGTCCGTCGTCGATGGCAACACGTACGGTGTCCAGAAGAGTGCGTCACGATCGGGGAAATAGAACCACGAGGGTGCCACCCCGATGATCTCGTGCGTTCGTCCGTCAATCTGAAGGGTGCGTCCGACGACGTTCGGATCGCTTGCCAGCTTGGATCGCCAGAAGCGATCGCTCAAGAACACGACGTTGTTATTGCCTGTGACCGCTTCCTCCGGACGAAAGAAGCGCCCTTTCGCTGGTGTAACTCCGAGGGTTGCAAGGGCTGTCGGTGACAACGATCCGCCCTCGACCCGCTCCGTGTCGTTGCCGTGAGCAATGGTGAATGTCTGTTGCGAGTAAGCAGACATCCCTTCGAGGGTGCGCGCAGATCCGCGCCAGGCCTCGAAAGTCAAATTGCTCAATCGCGGATCGCGGATGATGGCGCGGCCGCCTGGGTGTTCCTCGGAGAGCATGACGATGCGATCCGGTGCCGTGTACGGCAGCGGACGCAACAGGACGCCATAGACGACCGAGAAGACGGCGGTGTTGACGCCAATCGCGAGCGCGAGTGTGACGAGTGCCGCGAATGTGAATCCCGGGGCGCGCACCATCAGGCGCAGCGCATGTCGCAGATCCTGAAGCAGTGTATTCATGGCGTCTCAGTCGTCCAGTGTTGACAGATGTTGACAGACTCTCTGTCTCTGCATTTTAGCCCTGCCGGCGCGGCTGCAGACCATTCGCGGTAAAGTGTGCGCCATGTTTTCCCGGTTGGTCCGGCGCACGCACATGTACCTCGCGTTGTTCCTGGCGCCATGGATGCTGATGTACGCGGTCAGCACGCTGGTGATGAATCATCGCGCAGTATTCGTCGAGCGCTACGGATCCGGGCCAGTTCCGTTTCACAAAGAACGCGAACTCGTCTACGACGGATCGTTTTCGCCGGATGTCGATCTGAAGATGATTTCACGGCAGATCCTGACCTCGCTCGATCTCGACGGCGCCCACGGCGTTACGCGGCGGAAGGACGGCGCCATCGTCATCAACCGGAACGATCTGATCACGCCGCGACGCATCACGTTCACGCCGGACACGCGCACGGTGCTCGTCGAGCACCAGGAGCGGCGCCCCAACGCCTTCCTGGAGCGGTTCCACCGCCGGCGCGGATACGCGACCGGCTATCGTCTCGACACGTTATGGGCTGTGACGGTGGATGCCGTGATCGTGGCGATGGTGTTCTGGGCGCTGTCAGGGCTGTGGATGTGGTGGGAAATGAAGGTGACGCGCGCGCTCGGTGCACTTGCGTTTCTCGGCGGCATCGGATTGTTCACGCTCTATCTGGTGCTGCTGTAGATGACATTCGCACAGTTGAACCGCCGCACGCATCTCTACCTGGGCCTGGCGTTACTGCCCTGGTTTTTCATGTACGGGATCTCATCGCTGCCCTTCGCGCACACGCCATTCTTCGAACAGCGCGACGCCGCCAAGGGACTCCCGCTCTGGACACTCCGCTCGGATCGCATCACCGACGTACGACCGCCGGCCGACGACAACGAGCTGCGCGCATTCGGCGCCGCCTTGTTGAGCGAGGCCGGTATCAGCGGCACCGCCTTTGGCACCTATCGGCAAAATGCCAATCAGATCAACGTCTACTCGTACTCGTTCTGGAAATCGACGCAGTTGAAGTACTACCTCGATCAAAAGCGTGTCACGGTCGAGGATCGGCGCTTCCGGTGGGATCAGTTCCTGACCGGCATGCACGGCCGGGGAGGCTTCGAGCAGGAAGGCTTCGTGCAGCTCTCCTGGAGCGTCGTCGTCGATCTCGTGTGCCTGGGGATCATTGTCTGGATCGCGTCGGGTCTCTACATGTGGTGGGGGCTGCCCGGCCATCGCGGCTGGGGGTGGATCGCCATCCTCGCTGGCGCGATCTCATTCATCGGATTCACCCTACGACTTTAATGGGCAGATCGCTTGCGGGCAGGGATTAAGAGCTCGCCGCGCTACGTCGCCGGCGGGCTTCGTCGATAGCGTCCTTTGCCTCTTTCAGGTCTCCCCCAGTCGCCTGACGGAAACGCTTTATCGCCTCGATCCTCTCCCCGCGTTCAAGGGCTTCTCGCACGTCCGGTGGCAAGTCGTGTAGTTCGTCGAAGGTTATTCCGGCATTCTTCAGCAGAGTGTCGAGCTTCGCGTCGATACGGGACAGTCGATTCAGGCGACGTTCAATCGACGCGAGCCTATTGAATAGGATCGCGGCGCCGATGCCGACGGCGACGCCCACGAGTACAACTGGATCCATCGCTCAAACTCCTTTCTCATTTAGACACCGCATTCGTCAAGAAAAGCCGTGATCACCGGCCAAGCGCGGTCAGGATTGGCCTGCAATAAGAGATGAGGGCCGGGCACGCGCGCTGTGCTCATCGGACGAAGCGACGCCATTCGGCGCCATGCCGAATCTGGGACGATGCGATCGTCACTGCTGCGCAAATAGAGCGTTGGGACGACACACCGTGCGAACGTCGCGGTCTCGTTCATCTCCAACACCAGTCGCAGACGAGCCGACAAGATCTCTCCCCGCACCGATGCGACAGTCGCGGCCACATCGCGAACAAGCGCCGCATCTGCGGACCTGCCGACCAGGTACCGACGCAACAAGTATTCCGGCATCGGTCGCCTGAACAACCGCGGTGTCACGAACCATCGGAGACACTTGAAGGTGGGAGCGGTCACGAAACTGTTGCAGAGAATCAGCGCCTTGACCGGGCGTCGCGTCGTGAGGGCGATCGCGATCGGACCAGAAAATGACTCGGCCACAATCACAGATGGCTCGTCCGGTAAGCGTGCCGCGATGCTGTCTGCCAGCTCGCTGTAACTGAGCCCTTCGTGTGGTAGCGGAATCGGTATCAGCGTGAGATGCGGAGGCGCTGCCGCGATAAACCGTTGGAACAGGGCTGCAGTACCGTCGAGACCTGGGAGAAGGAGGACGCGAGTTTGGTCCATGAACGGAACACCGTTGACGGTTGACGCGAAGAAAATCGCCGGCCGGCCCGAAAACTACTTGACACGATTTTCCGAACACCAAGGAAACTGCGTCGTCATGGCGTTCAATTCGTCGGTAGTTCGCGCCAGGCTCGCTCAAGGACGTTGATCCTCGCAAGTCGTCGGATTGCCGCATCGCCCCTGTGGAAAACGCATCCTGCGGCATCGTCGCATCGCAGAAATTGCGATGCTACAACGGAACTATGAAGACCAATACCATCGAAACAATTTCCGATCGACAACTGCTTGACGAGCTAAAAAGCGCCGCCAGTAACGAGCGACGAGTCCATTCGCGGATGG
>Ga0114129_10007086_pt1 | contig 15951 bp, 10 predicted proteins | sample RhiMetdeltSRZDD1_FD_80071 | JGI IMG/M metagenome (GOLD analysis project Ga0114129, IMG submission 80071) | Populus rhizosphere microbial communities from Tennessee, USA - Rhizosphere MetaG P. deltoides SRZDD1 (version 2) (version 2) | ecosystem: Host-associated > Plants > Roots > Rhizosphere >... | reverse complement strand
CGCCGATAACTGTTCAGCCCCTGCACGTTCTTGAGGACACCAAGCAACTCCGTCGGCATCGCCGGATCGCGATCGTTTGAAAAGAACCGCCGCGGCCCGAACTCATAGTGATTGAGCCGGACCCCGAATGCACGCTCGATCGCGCCGGCATCGGCCTCGATCTTCACCGCGAGATTGTTGCGAAAACGGTGAATCGTCGTCAGACCGACGCGCCGCGCCCAGCCATCCACCTTCGCGATGTCGCGATCGTGGGGCGCGAATCGCGTCTTCCATTCGGCAAATGTCAGGAAGTGATGAAAGCGTGGTGACGTCGGATCCTGCACCTGACGGAGGAACGTTTGCAGTTCGTCCTGGTTCGGCGGCTGGAGCACGAGCGTAAGGCGCAGCATCTGCGCCGGATCCATCCGTCCGACCGTTCTCGCCGCGCCGTCGGCGACCGGTGCGGGCGTCATACCTGGAATGCGAGGCCCCTGAGTGTTCGCCGGCTGTGTCATGGCGAGCAGCGCAAGCGCTCCGATGAACATGGCGGCTGTTCTGTGCACGGTCATACGCGCCCCTTTCGCGAGTCCTGCCACACGGTGGTCGTGCCCAGCGGGATATCGCGCCGCGTTTGTACCGCCAACCAAGCGCTCGACGTAACTACCCTGAGAGGTAGGACGGATGGGATCAACCGGGGTGATTCAGATCAAGCGCTCGCGGAGGGCCTTTGCCACCGCCTCGGTCTTGGAGTGCACCTGCAGCTTCTGGTAGATGTTCTTGAGATGAAATGAGACGGTGTTGACGCTGATGCCGAGATGCTGCGCGGCGGTCTTCTTGTGATGGCCATCGGTCAGGAGCTTGAGCAGCTCGCTTTCTTGCGGCGTCAACCGGTAGGCGGCATGCTCGGGGGGCCGGAACTCTCGAAACAGCCTCACGACGCGCCGTGCGACCTCGGGAGACATCGGCGCGCCGCCACCCGCGACCTCCTGCAGCGCGTTCAGCAGCCGCGCCGGCGGCGTGTTCTTCAGCAGATACCCCGACGCACCGGCGCAGAGGGCGTGGAAGACTTTCTCATCGCTGTCGTACACCGTCAACGCGAGGATCGGCACGTCGGGCAGCCGCTCGCGCAGCACACGAATGCCGTCGATGCCGGACATGCCGGGCAGCCCTAAATCGGTCAGGACGACGTCGGCGCGCGCCTGCGGAATTCCCCCAAACGCCTCCTCCATGCTGGTGTAGGCGCCGGCGCAACAGAACCCTGGCGTTCCGTTGACGAGGACCGACAGCCCTTCTCTGACATCGCGAAGATCCTCGATGATGACGACGCGAAGGCGATGGTCGTCGGGCCTTACCGATCGGGCGACTGGAGAGGCAGCCACAAAGTCAACCTTATCCACAACACACGTCGCGCGTCAGCTACCTATTGGGGTAGGTCCCGGCCGGCGCCAGCCTCGCCGTTCGCCCACCCGCATCGCGAGTCGCACGCTCGTACCCATCGCCCGCCCGGTGTCGACATCGAGGACTGCGCCCAGGCGCGTGGCGCGCCGCTGCATGCTGCCCAGGCCGTGGCCGTCGCGCCCGACCGCCGGATCGAAGCCGATTCCATTGTCCGCGATCTCGAGAAGCAGGTCGAAACCAACGCTGCGAAAACGCACGGTGACGTGCGAGCAGCGTGAATGACGCGCGGCGTTGTTCACAGCCTCTTTGAAGATCAGATACAGGTCGCGGCGCTGGTTGACGCCCAGCTTCATGGGCTGGGTCGGCTCGAGCAGGTCGAGGGTGACTGCGATGTCCCGCGACTCGAACAGCCCTTCGGCATGGTCGCGCATCCTGCGCACGAGATCGTGCAGGGTGTCGGCATCGGGGCTGATCGCCCAGACGATGTCGCTCATCGCGCCGACCGACTCGCGCGCAATCCGCGCAATCGCGGCAAGCGGCGCCTCCTGCGTGTCGGCGATCGCGCGCTGTTGTTGCGCCACCTCGCTGAGAATAGCGATGCGCGTCAGGTTGGCGCCGATGTCGTCGTGCAAATCGGTGGCAATTCGCGTTCGCACGTGCATCAGCTCGAGCAGCCGCGCGACTCGGTACCGGTGTACGCCGTACGTCAACGCGGCGAAGGACAGCGCAGCCAGTGCAATGAACCAGGCCCTTCGGTACACGGGTGGCAGGATTCGGAACTCGACGCTCGCCGGGTTCGCGCTCGGAATGTCGTCGCTCCCGATGGCGCGCACCAGAAACCGATACGCGCCCGGGCCGAGCTGAGCGAAATTCACCTCTCGCTGATCGGTCGGCGCGCTCCAGTCGTCGGTGGCGCCTTCCAGTTTGTACTGATAACGCAGCAGCTTCTCGCTTCGATAGCTCAGGCCAACGAACTGAATCGTCAGGTTGTTGCGTGAAGCCGGCAGCTCGAGCGACGCCACGCGTTCGGCGCCACCGACCGGCAGCGGCCACTCCTCGCCGGCCACCTGCATGCGGCTGACGAAGATCGGCGGCGGCGGCGCGGCCGGGGTAGCCACGCGCGGGTCGAGGCGCGTGATGCCCGCATCCGACGCGATCCAGATCCGGCCTCGTCGATCGCGCAGGACGTCTTCGATGACCGAGCCGCTCACGCCGTCGGCGCTTGTGAAATGCCGGCTGCGACCGGTGGCGGGGTCGAGCTGATCCAGGCCGCGGCCGGTCCCCAGGTAGATGCTTCCTCGTTCGTCGGCGGCAATCGACCAGACGGAATCGCTGGCAAGCCCGTTGGCCGCGCTGTAGTTCACAAAGCGAGGGGCGGGCGCGTCGGGTTCGGCAGTCATCGACACGCCGTGATACCGCGATCCAATCCAGACACGCCCGCGGCCATCCTCAAACAACGCGCGCGGTTCGATCACGGGAAGGCCGTCACGCGCTTCGAGTGGCTCGACTTTGCCGTGGGCGACACGCCAGATGGCGTCGCTGCTTGCGACCCACACCGTGCCGGATCGCGTGCGCAGAATGAGCTCGGCATCGGACAACCCGGCGGCGACTAATCGGACGTGCGGACGGCCGTCATCCGCGGCCTGTGCGACGTACAGCTTGCCGCTGACGCCATTCACGATCCAGATTTGTCCCTCGGCATCGCGATACATTTCGGTATAGAACGACTCGGGAAAGCCATCACCGGCGCCGACCACACGGCCTCTCGCGAAATCGAGTGCAGGGCCTCGATGAAACTCCAGGCCGCGCGCCGTGAGAAACCACCAGTGCCCCCGATCGTCCTGGAGCGCGTCCAGTTTCGTGTGGTACCAGGTGCGGCCGGCGGCGTCGCGCACGAGATGCGACTTGTAACATTGGCTGGGCGCCAGACGATCGCTCGGCATGGAGCTGACACGCTCGTCCGCAATCATCACCAGCTTGCGTGGAGCGCACCCGACCGTCGCGTACACCCGGCTGTGCGTGCCTTCGGCGAGGCGATGCACCTCCCGCGCGGGCAGTCCCTGCCGCGTCGTGAAGCCGACCACGGCGTCGCTCGAGAGCTTGACGACGCCGCTTCCTTCAGTGCCAACCCAGAGGTTGCCCTCCCGATCGCGCAGCAGCGAGCGGATCCGATCGCTGCTCAGGCCGTTCTCAGTTGTGTAAAGGCGCACGGGGCCAGCGCCGTACCGCAGGAGTCCCGCATTCGTGCCGATCCAGAGACCATCGGGCTCGGCTGGAACCATCGAACGGATGGCCTGGTCTGGCTCGAGCGCGAGTGGCAACGGATGCCACGCGCCCCCGGCCGCTCCCGCATCGCGCTCGACGAACTCGTAGAGTCCCGTCGTCTCGGCTGCCAGAATGCGTCCGGTGCGATCCTCGACAATGGTGTGAATGTCCTTCGAGGCAGGGACGTCGCGCGTCGTGGAACCATCATCGGCCGGCCGGTAGATCGTGACGCGGCCCTGCGCCACTCGCACGACCTGCGTGCCAACACCGAACCAGAGTCGTCCGCGACTGTCGGCGAAGGCCGCGTTGTTGAAGTATGGAAGCCGGCCTGGCACCACACGCTCGAATGCACCGTCGGCGATCTCCGTGTGTGTGGAGCGATACAGTCCGGCGTCCGTCACGCACCACAGGCGGTTGTCGGCATCGAACAGGATCCGGTTCACCGCGTTGGCCGAATGACGCTCGTCACGGTCGATGAGGTACCGCGTAAACGCCGGCGGCACGAGCGATCGGCGACCGGTCCGCACATTCTCCAGCGAATGGTCGATGAGCTTTGCGACGCCGAAACCGTTCAACGCGCCCCACACGTGGCCGCGTCGGTCGGAGGTGACGTCGTTGACGACGACGGGGCCGAGGCCTTCGCGCGGACCGAAGTTGGTGAACCCGTACCCGTCGAACCGGCTCAGCCCTTCATAGGTCGCGAGCCAGAGAAATCCTCTGCCATCCTGATGCAGGCTGATGACGACGCCGTGCGCGAGGCCGTCGCTCACTTGGTAGGTGCGGAACGCGAGCTCCTGGCATTCCGCCGCGCCGGCAGATCCCAACACTACGCAGACGCAAGCGAAGAATCTCACGACCGGGCGTCCGGAGCCCTTTTAGCATGGAGACGTGCGACGCGACAATGGCCGTCACACGAAAACAGCGGTCTCGCCGCTCAGCGGTGGACCGCTTCGAGGACCACGAGACCGAAGGCGACGAGCGCGGCGACCGAGACCGCCTGACGCCAGATGCGCGCCGCGCCTGGTTGTTCCGGCCGATGATTGAGGAACGCGAATCCCAGCAGCAGCACAACGACGGCGGACAGAAGCGCGACGAACGCTCTTTCCTGCCCAATCCAAAAACCCGGTTCCAAGATCAGCCAGAGGGCGAACGAAACGGCGACAACCGAGGTGACCACCGCGCGCACTGCGCTGGTACACAGCGACGACACGTACATGCTGACGGCGGTCACAATGATGGGGAGGATGACCGATATGCCGACGAAAGCTCCCTCGTTCGGCCAAACGACAGACACCAGCAGAACCGGAAGCCCCATCGACAACAGCAGCGACAGGCTAAACATCGTCACGGCTTTGGCCGCCCACTGTTGCCATGCGGCGATCGGCAGCTGCAGTTGCCAGGCCAGCGTACCGAGTTGCCGCTCTTCCGCGGTCGCGAGCGACCCCACCAGGGCGGGCAGACCGAGCCCGAAAATGACTGTCGCCGCTGCGATGAACGAAACATGGCGAGCCGGTCCCGGAAGATGGAGCGCGGCCGCGGCCGTGCACACCGCGATGTACAACGCGGTGATGGCGAACGTCATGTGCTGCAGCCGGAATTCCTTCTTCACCAGCTGCCACAGCGGGTGCTTCGGCTCCGCGTGGTGCGGCGTTCGAGCCCGCCATCTGACGTGAATCCCCGCCACGCCACCGTCGATCGATTCGAGCCGCATGAACAGCCACCATCCCAGCGCGGCACCGCCCGACAGCACGGCGATCATCAGGCGCGACCACGTAGCGAGGGCGGCGCGATCGGCCTCCGCAATGGCGCCCCACGGTGTGCCGGTGACGGTCAGCACCGCGATCAGCACCATCCAGGAAGTCGACATGCTGAAGATCGTGCCCGCGACCTGACTGCGGCAGACCATGGTCAACGGTGGGGCCAGACACACCGCGAGGGCGGCGATGAGCCAGGGCGGTAGCGCCGGCAGCTCGACGAACAATCCCAACAGACGAGCGTAGGCGGCAAGGGACACCACCATCGCAACGACGACGGCCTGCTTGGCCAGGAACAGCCGCTCGCGGCTGATAGGTAGCGTCAGCGTCAGGTCGAGCGTGCGGTGCGCGTACTCGTGCCCGATCGACTGCGCGCCAAGCGCAATGACCGCGGCACTGAACGCGAACTGGCTGAACTGATGCACGTCGCCGCGGGTCAGCCCCGCGATGCTCGCGGCCAGCACGGCGGCGACCCAGGCGGGCAGCAGCGCCCGCGCCTCGTTCGACAGCAGCATCCACACGATTCCGGGGCTCATGCGAGACCTGGCTGCGGCTTCCACCCCAGCGCGGCTGCCGCGCTGGGGGCCCCGGTCTGCAGCGTAGACACGAAGATCTCTTCGAGTGTCAGTGCCTCCATCGCGAGCGCTTCCGGCGCCCGCGCCCGCAGTTCGTCGAAGACCCGGCTGGCGTTGCCGTTGACGGCGATTTCCATCGTGCGTCCCTGCCGCCGGATCGTGTGTGTCTCCGGCAGGTCGAGCGGCCCAGGGTCGCTCGCGAAACGGACCTGGATTTTTTGGTACCGCGCGCGCGCCGCGTCGGCCTCCAGCGTCAGAACCTCGCGCCCGCGATCGATGATCGTGAACTCATCGATCAGGCCCTCGAACTCCGAGATGAGATGAGTTGAGACAAAAACGGTGCGCCTCTCCGGCGCGCCGTCCTGGTAGGCACCGATCACCGTCTGAATGAACTCGCGACGCACGATCGGATCCAGTCCGGACGTCGGCTCGTCGAGGACGAGCAGGTCCGGCTCGGCGCACACGGCGGTGACCAGCGCGAGCTGCGTCCGCTGTCCTTTGGACAGAGCCGTCGTCTTCTGGCGGCCGTCGAGCTGAAACTGCGCCAGCAGTATCGCTTCGGTCTCGCGGTTCCACCGCTCGCGGAAGGACGCGACGTAGGCCAGCGTCTCGCGTACGGTCATCCAAGGATAGAACGCGACGTGATCGGGCACGTAGGCGACACGCGATTTGACCGCGACCTCGTGGCGGGCTGGATCGAGGCCGAAGACGCTCACCTCGCCGCCGGTCGGCCGCAGCAGATTGAGCAGGCACTTGATCGTTGTCGTTTTGCCGGCGCCGTTGCGGCCGAAGAAGCCGTAGCAGCGGCCGGACGCCACCCGCAGGCTGAGGCCGTCGACGGCGTCGGTCCGTCCGTATTTCCGAACGAGATTCCTGGTTTCGATGGCGGGTGCTTGATTGGTCATCACGTCCCTCATATCGTTGCAGCGCGTGCGCGCCTGCGCTCGAAATCGTCGAACCGGTCTTCGGCGAGGCGCAGGAACTCCGCCTTGCCGATCTGCAGATGATGCGCGTGAACGACGCCATCGTCGATCGTCTCGGCGAGCAGCTTGCGCCTGACATCCTTTCTGAAGGGCGAGCCGTTCGATCGAACGAAACACCCTTTTCCGGCGAGCGTCTCGATGACGCCCTGACTTTCCAGCTCCGCGTACGCCTTTGCGACCGTGTTGCGGTTGACGCGCAGCTCCTCCGCAAGAGGACGGATGCCAGGCAGCGGATCGCCTGGGCGCATGGCGCCCGAGGCGGAGGCAGCCTTCACCTGGTCGACGAGCTGCAGGTAGACGGCCTTAGCAGACTTGAAATTGAGCTGAAACAGCATGGCCAACTGTCATAGGACGCTATGACAGTGTTGTCGGCGCGTGAGGCGGATCGCTTTAGGCTCCCGCCTCCGCGGGGCCACTGCACACCGTTTCCATCCCGAACGGGCTTATACGTATCTCTGAGACGTTGGAAGGGTCGTGCTCCGAGGCTTTGGCGTCAGCAGCGTCCGCGCGATGGCTTGAATGTCTTCAATCGACAACGGCTTGTGCCAGACCTGGGCGCGCAGCACCACGAGATCGTCAGCGGTCGCTTCGTCGACCTCGAGCGCGCCGGTGATGACACCCACAGCGACGTCCTCGTTGGCCGGATCCGCCCGCAATCGGTAGAGGAAGCCGACGCCGTTGACGAGCGGCATCTTCAGGTCGAGGAGGATCGCGTCGGGCCGCTCGCGGCTGACCTGAAAGAGCGCTTCCCGCGCCGATCCTGCCACCACGACGTTGTAGCCCTCCAGCACCAGCGCCTTGGCGAATGTCAGGCGGACCCCCTCGTCGTCATCGAGGATGAGGATACGGGGCGCATGCGCCATTGCGGGGTCTATCGGCTCGGACGGTCCGGAACTGAAGGCCCCGCCCTCCGGCGGGCGCCAGCCTTCAGCCGGCGCCAGCCGACCGCAAATCGGCCGCGATTTCGGGGTGGTTCATCCGCACCGCCCAAGCCAATGGAGTGGCCCACGCCTCCGCGTGGGCTTCCATCGGATCCGCGCCGCGGTCGAGGAACAGCCTGACGAGCGGCCTCTGCCCCCACCGGCAGGCCCAGCCGAGCGGTGTGCTGCTCAGCAGGTTGTCGCGGATGTCGAGACGCGCCCCGCGGTCGAGAATCGCGCGTGCGAAGGCGACTCGCTCCTCCGGCGTCATCCCTCCGCGCGCGACGATGTTGTGGAGCGTCGTCAGGCCGAACTGTCCGCCGTCGGTCGGGCGGCCGCGCACGTCAGGATCGCAACGCTCGAGCAGGAGGCGGAAGCACGTGAGATAGGTCGTCGTGTCCCAGGTCTCGCCGACGGAGCCATGGGTCCAGGTACGAAGCGGCTGTTCGAGCATCGCGAACCAACGGGGATCGTCCCGCGCCCAGTCCACACGCTCGAGCGCCATGCGGACGACCTCTGGATCGCCGCCGCATGCGCCGCCCCAGAGCAACTGCTCGCCCAGCGAGTCGCCGGCGGCGCCGTCGACGCGAAAGCGCACTTCGCCGGCGAGCATCCGTCTGGCGAGGTCCGTCTGCCTGAATAGTCCAGCGGTCGTCGCTGCCGGCACACCGCCGTAACGCTCGAGCAACGCGATCATGGTCCGATCGTCTTCGCTGTAGGCGGAGAACACCGGGTCGCCGCTCGCGTAGATCCGGGCGTTCGGGTCCGCGCCGTGGTTCAGGAGCGTCTCGGCCATCTCGTATCGCCGCAGCTGCACCGCGTGCTGGAGCGCCATGCCCCACGTGAACGGCACGTCGTCGTCCTCATTCAGGGCGACTCGTTCGTCGGGGTCGAACCCGATGTCGAGGAGCAGCGCGAGGATGCCCGCACGGTTGTGCGTTACCGCGATCCGCAGCAGCCCACCGGAGCCGTCGTTCTGATCGCGCAGGTTGCCTTCCTCGTGCCGCGCGCGCAGCCAGTCTCCGTCGCCGAGCGCCGCCGCCGCGGCTGCCGTCATCGGCGCGCCTCGACCAAGGAGCAGCGTCGCGACGTTCTCGAAACGCTGCGTGTCCATTCGATACCACCTGTGCGCAGCGGCATCCAGCGGTGTGAGATCGTGGTGCGCGCGTACGCCGGGATCGGCGCCGCGGTCCAGGAGCCACGCGACGAGACGGGCGTCCAGCGCCTGGGCGGCCGCGTGCAGCGGCGACGCCTCCGATGGAAGGTGGCGCGTGTGAATCCGCGCCGGGTGTTCGTCCATCAGCGCCATCGCTCGGTCGGTCTGGCCGGACGCAATCGCGCGAAAGAGATCGTCAGCCGCCGGCGCGTTCGCCAACCCGCTGGTCGCATCCCGCTGCTGCTGTTCCTCTTCTTCGATGATGCGGACGATATCGTCGTAGCCGCGCTGGGCGGCAATCGCGTGAGCGGTCGTGGCGTCGCGATGAGGGTAGACGCCGTCGCGCGCATTGGCGCCGTGCTGCATCAGGATGCGGACCATCGCCGGCGACCGGGTGAGCACGGCGTGGTGCACCACCTGCAGGTTGTCGATCGACATGCGCGCCAGCTCGGGGCGAACGGTCAACATCGCGCGAACTTCGTTGAGGCGGCCGGCCCGCACGGCCTCCGCCAGCCGGCGAACCGTCGCGCCCTCCGCGAACGCCTTGAGCTTCGGCCAGCTCTCGAAGCCGTAGGCACGCGCAATCACGAGCTGTGCGTCGTGCAGGGCGAACGTCGCCTTGTCCGCGTCCCGATAGTGGGCCGTGACCTCCGCACTGGCTTCAGGCCTGCCCGTGCGAAAGGCGTCGAGCAGCTCCTTCGCTTGCCGTTTGAGCTGATCGCGATCGGGCCGCTCGGAGAGCGAGCGTGTGGGTAAGGAGTGTCGGGTCATGATGAGCTCCTTTCCAGGCGGCGCTGGGCCGTCCGTGCGCCCGGCGTCCGCTCACTCGGGCAGAAAAGAGTTCATCGACGCAACCGCGTGTTGAAACCGATTCAGGTGGACGCCGTCCTTCCCGCGGACACGGGAGCGCCCTGATGCGCTGCCACGAGCATAGCAGCGGGAAAGCGCCGGACACAAGCCGCTCGATGTCGACCGATGAGCGATCTCAGCGGCTCTGGGCAGGCTGTCCCCGCGTCGCGCGAAGCAGCTTCTGCATGTTCTCCGCGACGGTACGGTGTTTGGGGTCGGCGGCCAGATTGTGGATCTCTGACGGATCGGCCGTTTCGTCGTAGAGTTCTACGCCTTTCTTCCCGTCGTCCCATTCCGTGTAGCGCCATTGCCCATTGCGAATGCTGTAGCCCATGAACCTGTTCGGGCCGGCCCCCCGCTGCACCTGCGTCAGCGCCGGCCTGTTCCACTCGGCCTTCGGGTCGCGCAGCAGCGGCCGGAGGGATCGACCTTCGACGACGGACGGCGCGGTGAGTCCAGCTAGGTCGGCGAGCGTCGGATAGAAATCGGTGAACTCGACGATCCGAGACGAGGCGCCGCCCTTCGACACGCCTGGTCCGGCGAAGATGACCGGCGCGCGTGCGGAGGGCTCGAACAGCGACTGCTTCATCCACTGACCGTGCTCCCCGAGGTTGTAGCCGTGGTCGCTCATGAAGACGACGATGGTGTGCTCGGCGAGGCGAAGGCGGTCGATGGCATCGAGCACGCGTCCCACCTGGGCATCGAGAAAACTGATCGAGGCGTAGTACGCCCTGATCGTCTCCCGCTGCTGGTCCACCGTGAGGTTCCAGTTGGCCGGCGTGGTGAAGAGGGCTGCCGCTGGCACCTGCGCCATCTGCTCCGCCGAGAATGGACGCGCGGCGATGCGATCGAGGGGATACAGATCGAAGTATTTGCGTGGCGCGATGAACGGACAGTGCGGTCGGTAGAAGCCGGCGCCGATGAAAAACGGCCGGTCCTTGTTCTTCTCCAGGAGCGCAATGGTCTCGGAGGCGACCTTGCCGTCGGTGTGCTGCTCGTCAGCGGCAGGCGACGCATAGAACGCGAGCGCGCTGCCGAGCCCGCGGCCCGGCGTGTAGTTCGTGAGCAGCGGCTCTTCGTCCTTGTCGACCCCGCGCGGGTTGACCACCTGGTTCCACGACGGCGCATCGTCGAGGCCGCTCGTACCGATGTCGCCCGGATTTCCGTAATGGTAAATCTTGCCGACACGCGCCGCGACGTAGCCGCTCTGTTGGAACAGCTGCGGTAGCGTGACAACGTCGGGGCGGACCTTCCGGAGCTCCGTGGTCAGGTCGTAGATGCGAATCGTGTCGGGCCGTAAGCCACTCAGGAGCGACGCGCGACTCGGATTGCAGAGCGGGTACTGGTTGTAGGCGCGATCGAACCGCACGCCGCGCGCCGCGAGGCGGTCCAGATTCGGCGTCTTGACGACTCGATTGCCGTACGTGCCGAGATCGTTGCTCAGGTCGTCCGCCATGATGAGCAGGACGTTCGGGCGGCGCGGAGGCGGCTGCTGTGCATTCGCCGGGCACGCCAGTCCGATCAGAGCGGCGGCGACGAGCGCATACAGAACGTGCGGGCGGCACATGGCGGAGATACTGGCACGGTGGCAACCCACGCGCAACATGCAGATCATCGAAAGCGCTCGACCAGCATCAGGTCGTCGACCGACGAGTCGCGCCGCGCGTAGAAAATCGTCCGACCATCCAGCGACGCCGTGCAACCTCCGATTTCAGCGACGTTACCCAGGTCGCGAGCGATCGTCGCTCCACCGCGGCCGGCGAAGTCGAGAAACTTGAGTGCGGCCCTCGGAGACGATTCGTCGACGTAATAGATGCCGCGTTCGACGACGGACAACGCGCCGTTGAGAACGCCGTCCAACACCTTGACCGCTGCGCCGCCTGAGGCTGGCATGCGCCACACGGGCACCGACGCGCCTGCAGCTGGCGTTGCCGTGAAGTACAGCGACGTGCCGTCCGCGGATTCCTCGGCAAGCCATCCACCTTCCTTCGTGACCTGTACCGGTTCTCCACCTGACACCGCGATCTTCCAGATCTGGTACTGGCCGCTGCGCGTTGAGCTGAAGTAGATCCACTTCCCATCACGAGAAAAAGTCGGGACATGCTCCATTGCTTGATGCGAGGTGATGTTTCGTGGTTTGCCGCCGGCCGATGGCACGATGAAGATGTCGAACTGACCCTCCGCATCGGACGCGAAGACAATCTGGCGTCCATCGGGAGACCAGTGCGGCACTCCGGTCGCGCTCGCCCTCAGCGACGAGAGTTGGACAGCGTTGGCGCCATCCAAATCGGAGGTCCAGATCTCCCACGCGCCCGAACGCGTGCTCGTAAACGCCACTCGACGGCCATCGGGCGACAGCTGCGGGTGAATGTCCGCTTTTGTCGAAGCGATGGCGACGGCGGCGGGAGCCGAGGCAGCGGCGCCAGCGCCGGTCGTATCGATGCGCCAGATGTTTTCGTCGGTGAAGCTGCGCACGTAAGCGAGCCGCGCCGCTCTGCCGGGCTGCGGCCGGGAAAAGGCGGGCATCACGCCATCCTCGCCGACAAACGGCAGGCGCGCCGCAGGGCCACCGCCCGAAGCTGGCACCCGCCACAGGCCGGCGCCCCCGGCAAATGCCGCCGTCGATACGACGATTTCTCTGCCATTCGGGAGCCACGAAGCGTTCTCCGGTCGCAGACCTGGCACAGCGACGGGCCGGACCCTGCCGCCAGCGGTCATGTCGGTGCGTAACAGAAGCACGTGAAGGTCCCCGGTCCCCCACGTCGTCCTGCGCAGGAACAGCAACGAGTGTCCGTCGGGCGCCACCGTCGGGTCGGTGTCGGCAAGCGCGGGCAACTCGGGACTCGTCAGCTGCCTCTTTTCCCCAGACTCCAGCGCGATCGCGAACAGCGCGTCCGGTCTTCCTTCGCCGGTAGAGTTGGTCACAATCACGCACGTGCTGTCCGGACACCATGTCAAGTAGACCGGGTTGACGGTGATTTCCTGGACGCGAACGTCTGCCAGCTTGCGTTCCGGTCCACCCAACGGAGCAATCAAGCGCACCTCGCGATCGCTTCGAGCCAGCGGCTTCGCGGGGTCGCCGCGCAGAAATGCGATCCATCGTCCGTCTGGCGACCACACGGGGTTGTAGTCGCTCTTGGGATCGACCGTTAGTCGAAGCGGTGCGCCGGCGCCGATCTGTTGCACGTAGACATCGGCGTTGTCCTGCTTCGGTCCGGTCCAAGTGAAGACCACGCGGTCTCCGTCCGGGGCAAAGGACGGATACAGTTCAGCCCCCGGCAGCGTCGTGAGCGCGTCTGCCCGCATGGGCTCCATCGGCTCCGCCGTGCGCCAGACGTACCATCCCAGATAGCCGGCGGCCATCGCGAACGGCAGCAATGCCACCCATGTCCGTCGGCGCTGCAGCGGCAAGCGGGCCGATGGCCGCGCCTGCCGCTTCGAAGCGGACTCAATGTCGAGGTCTTCGAGCGCAACCTTCAGATCGGCCATCGTCTGATAACGACGGTCCGGATCCTTTCGCAGGCACCGCAGGATGACGGCTTCCAGCGCCAGCGGGATCGACCCGACGATTTCGGTCGGCGGCTTGGGCTCTTCTCCAAGGATTCTCGCCAGCAGCGACAGCGCCGTCTCACCGGCGAAGGGCTTCCTGCCGGTGGCCATCTCATAAAGCATTGCGCCGAAGCTGAAGACATCCGAGCGCGCATCCAGCCTCCGGCCTTCGGCCTGCTCAGGCGACATGAAGGCGGGCGTCCCCAGAACGGCCCGCTCGCCGGTGAGCGCGGCGAACGTTGTGTCGTCGGCGGCCGCACGGGGAGGCTCGAGCAGCTTGGCGAGGCCGAAGTCGAGGATCTTTATCCGGCCATCGGCGGTGACCATGACGTTCGAGGGCTTCAGGTCCCGATGCAGAATCCCGGCCGCATGCGCCTTTGTGAGCGCTTCGGCAATCTGCACGGCGTAGCGACGGGCATCGATCGGCCGCATGCCCGATGGGGAAATCAGCTGGTCGAGGGTCGTGCCCTCGATGTACTCCATGACGATGAAGTCAGTGCCAGCGTCAGATCTGATGTCGTGGATCGTGACGATGCCTGGGTGATTCAGTGCACTCGCGGCCCGGGCTTCATGGATGAAGCGCTGTTTGACGGTCGGATCAGCGACGCGCTCGGGTGGCAAGACCTTGATCGCCACAGCGCGGTTCAGACGAGGATCGTGGGCTTTGTACACGACACCCATCCCGCCTTCTCCGAGCTTCGACTCGATCCGGTAATGCTCGAGCGTGCGACCGATCATTGGAACACGGAGCCGTCAGCCGTAGCCTAAACCCGATCGCGACTTCAGCCGATAGGGAAAACAGCGTGAGCTATCCTCGGGAGGCCGCAGGTGGAGAGATTGTTTCATCGGGTGACGCTGGCGTTTACGGTTCTGGCCACGGCGGTATCGGCGGTCGCGACGGCCGAGAATCCCCAGCAGGCCTTTGCGAAAAACTGGGAAGGCAGAACCGTCGTGCTCAAGCAGACGCTGTACACGCTGGTGTACGACGAGCGCAGCCGAATCGGCATGGTACGGGAAGGCAAGCGCGATGGGCTCACGGTCGTGACGCCGTCCGAAGGAACCTACCTTCAGTTCGATGGCCGTCGCGGCCGCGACGATATCAAGGAGACCGAGCCGCAACGCCTCAAGGATGCGGTCGCGACCGCCTATGTCGGCGAGTCCCTCCTCGCGCTCGAAGCCAGCCGTACGATCGAGCCCATCGTCATCAACCGGCATGAGGCGGGGGTCGAGTGTGTCGTCAGGAAGATCCTCTTGAGCCGCTACACCGTGAGGCTCGTCTTCGCGAGCGGAATCGACGGCGATCAGGACCCGTTCACGTCGCTGACGGTCAAGTGGCCCGTGCCGCTCTCGAAGTCGCTGACGGAGCGAGAGTCGATTGAGAATCTGATTCGGCGGTTCGTCGAGATCAAGCAGACGCGCTGATTGTCTCATCGCTCCGGGCGCCGGACGATATGGGCGCCCTGAAAGATCATTGGCGCAGGCCCCGATGGCGGCAATGGCACCGCTGTGAGGGTCAGCGAGTTCACACCGTCGCGCACGATCCTGGACGGCAGCACGACGTCACACGCCGTTCTTACTTCGGCGAGCTCACACCCCCCAACCATCTCCCCGTTGAGCGACGCGTCGAGGCGCCCCGGCGTTCTCGCGAAGTCGAGCGACAGCTGGTAGCTGTACCCGGCAGCGAGCGGCAACAGCAACGTGGCGCGGCCCTCGGCGCGCCGAACGCGGCCAGTGCGGGTTCGTTCCGAATCACGCCATCCGCTCCCGAAGTAAGCCTCGGACTCGAAGTCAGGTCTGACAGCCGCCCGGTCGCTATCCGTCGCGAACAGCGGTGCTGGGCGATGCGCGCAAAGCGTGACATTCGATTCCTTGCCGCCGCTCCGGACCCGGGCACGCGCTTGTGACGGCGGGTTGTCGACCGCCATGCGGAACAGCGGACGGCCGTACACGTTACGGGTCAACTCGGTGACGAGCGTGACCGTGCCTTCGGCATTCGAGGTTCGGCTGACAGGGCGGGCCACTCCCGCCGCCAGCATCTCGTCGATTCCAGCGTTGGGCCCGATCGAGGCCGCTGGAAGCTCGCTTTCGATGGTGACCGATCCAACCTCAGGCACAGTGGCCAGCCAGCTGCCCGTCGACAGAACCGGCGTGATGTCGGTCCAGCGATCGGTGGTGATCTCGACGCACGGCGACTCGGCTTTGAGCTCGTAGATCGCCGCTTCCGACTCGACGCGCAGCGGGCTGCCGGACGGGATCTCGAGCGTCCGCCAGAGCGTGCCGTCGGCGTTGAAGACCGCCAGCGCAAGGCCTTTGTCGACGTCGGCGATCGTGCGGCCGCCGAACTCGACCCGCGCGCCGCGATCGTCGGCCGTCGCGCCGACCGGACCGGGGAACGGCGGAGCGGCTGTCGCCAGCGTGCCGCGATCGACCGGCAGCCAGAGTGGCTCGTCCGCTTCGCGCACGACACGCGGTGAACCGTGAGCCGCGAGCGCGAAGACCGCGAACGGGTGGCTGCGCGGCATG
>Ga0114129_10007085_pt1 | contig 15953 bp, 8 predicted proteins | sample RhiMetdeltSRZDD1_FD_80071 | JGI IMG/M metagenome (GOLD analysis project Ga0114129, IMG submission 80071) | Populus rhizosphere microbial communities from Tennessee, USA - Rhizosphere MetaG P. deltoides SRZDD1 (version 2) (version 2) | ecosystem: Host-associated > Plants > Roots > Rhizosphere >... | reverse complement strand
TCGCTCGCGACGGTCTACTACCGGCTGGGTCGCAGGGAAGACGGGGACCGCGAGCAGGCGATCGTGCGCGAGCTCGCGCGCGACAAGGCCGCCCGCGAGAAGGAACAGCAGGCCGAGGCTCCGCCACGCTGAGCGACCGTCACTCGCGCACGCTCACGTAGCGGTCGGCCTTCAGATCCTGGAGCACGGAGCGCCCGCCGCCGGGCCATTCCACCTCGAGCCGGCTCACGCGCGAGGTGTCGCCGAGCCCGAACAGCAAGCGCCGGTCGGACGCCGAGCAGTAGCTGGTCCCGCCGAGCAGCGTGCGGGTGCGCCGGACCGCCCCGGCCACGACCGTGACGCGCGCGCCGACCGCGTCACGGCTCTTGCGGCGCCCCTCGAGTGCGATGCCGATCCAATGCCGGCGGTTGCCGCCGTCGTTGCGCAGCAGCACCGGGCGCGCGCCCACGTTCAGCAGCAGCAGGTCGGTGTCGCCGTCGTTGTCGTAGTCGCCGGCCGCGAGACCGCGGCCGGCGTAGCGGCGTCGCAGCGGCTCGCCCCGAGCGGCCGCCACCTCCTTGAAGCCGTTGCCGGTGTTCTCGAACAGGAGCGGCGGCTCCTCGTAATCGATGTTCGGGTAGAGCTCGTGGATGGTGTCGAGCGGGTGTCCGTTGTGGACGAAGAGGTCGATGCGGCCGTCGTTGTCGTAGTCGAGGAACTTGGCGCCGAAGCCGCTCAGCAGGAAGCTCGGCGTGCCCAGCCCGAGGCCCATCGTGGTCTCGGAGAACGTCCCGTTCCCGTCGTTTCGGAAATACGCGTTCGTCTCGTGGGTGAAGTTGGCGACGAAGATGTCGAGGCGGCCGCTCTGCCATACGTCCTCGGCGTCGACCCCCATTCCACCGCGAGCGGTCCCGTCGGGTCCGTACGCCACGCCTGCCTCGAGCGCCACCTCGGCGAAGCTCAAGTCGCCCTTGTTCTTGTAGAGAAAGTTGGCCGTGGCGTCGTTGGCCTGGAAGATGTCCGTGCGACCGTCGCCGTCGTAGTCGAGCGCGACGACGCCCAGACCCTTGCCGACGTGCGCCAGCAGGCCGGCCCGCTCCGAGACGTTGCTGAAGCTGCCGTCGCCGTTGTTGCGGAAGAGCCGGCTGGGCAGCCCGTCGAGGCTGGCGGGCCGGCAGAACAACCGCTTGCCGACGCGGGGACACTCTTCGCTGTTCGCGACTTTGAAGTCGACGTAGTTCGCCACCCAGATGTCGAGCCAGCCGTCGCCGTCGGCGTCGAAGAAGGCCGAGCTCGTGGCCCAGAGCGGGCTTCCCGCCCCGGCTTTCGCGGTCACGTCCTCGAATCCGCCGTCGCCGCGGTTGTGGAGCAGGCGGCTTATGCCGTAGCCGGTTCTGTAGTGATCGGTCCGGCCGTCGTTGTCGTAGTCGCCCGCGGCCAGGCTCATGCCGTAGGCGCCGCCGCCGATCCCGGCGCTCGTCGAAACGTCCGTGAAGGTCCCGTTGCGGTTGTTGCGATAGAGCGCGTCGCGGGTCGTTCGCGTCGTGCCCGGCTCGTCCACCGCCGAGTACGCGACGAAGTAGACGTCGAGCCAGCCATCGGCGTCGTAATCCACGAAGCCGCCGCCGCCGCCCATCGTTTCGATGAAGTGGTCAGCGCCTTCGGTCAGCTGCCTGATGCCCCAGTCGAGACCCGCCTTCGCGGTCACGTCCACGAACTCGACGCTGCGAACGCGAGCGGGAGAGGCAGAGGTCAAGACAAGAGTGGCCCCGCCGAGCATCAGGAGTCGCAGCATCATGGCAAGCCCGTCGGGCGAGTCTACCTACCGGTGCGGATCGACGCTACGCGGGGGCGTGCGCATATGGACTATGAATCGGGCGGCTCTGCGAAGCCACGATTGGAGCGAATCGTCACTCTTCAAACCCTTGGAGTGACGCAGGAAGGAAAGCCCGCGCGGCGTGGCCAAATCCAGCTAAAGCAGTACCTTGGGCCAGTACGACGGCTCGGATCGCGATCCAAGAAGACTCGCGTCTCTCCTCCGCGTGTCTTTTACGCGCCGAAGTCGTTGATTTTTCTTGACGTGCAACCATGAAATTTCTAATCTCCCACATTCGTCCCGGGAAGGTGCAATGTCCGTGCTCGCGTCTGTCGGCCCGTTTGTGAGAACGCTCAAGGAGAACCCGATGGCGGGAAGTGGATTCCTCAGAGTCGCGAAGCAGGCGTCGCTGATCGTGCCGGTCCTGGCGCTGCTCGTCGCATTGCCAGAGACGTCCTACGCCCAGCGCATGACCGCGGAGCTCAACGGTACGGTCGTCGACGAGTCCGGAGCGTCCGTGCCGGGTGCCGACGTCACGATCACGAACGAAGCGTCCGGCGGCGTGCGCCGCAGCGTCACCAACGCCAACGGCTTCTTCGCGTTCTCGGCCGTGCCGGCGGGTGTCTACAAGCTCCTCGTGAGCCTCGCGGGCTTCAACAGCTACGAAGTCACGGGCCTCGCGCTGAACGCGGGCGACAGTCGCTCGCTGCGCGAGATGCGCCTGAAAGTCGCAGCCATGGCGGAGACGGTCTCCGTCACGTCCGACATCCAGCTCACCCCGCTCAACAGCGGCGAGCGGAGCGCGACGCTCACCTCCGAGGTGATCGAGAACATCCCGATCGTCTCCTCGAGCGCCGCCGAGCTGCTCCGCGTGCTTCCCGGAATGACCGCGATCACCCAGGGCGTGACCAACCGGCCAGGCTTCACGGGCGAGGTAATCGGGATCAACGGCAACGGCGAGTACCAGGGCGGCGGCGGGAACAACCAGAGCGCGATCGGCAACTTCTCGGCCAACGGCACGCGCACGCAGTCGCTCGACATCACCGTGGACGGGGCGCCGGGCGCCGATCCCGGCTGCAACTGCGCCACCTCGGTGAACCCCAACACCGAGTTCGTGCAGGAGTTCAAGGTGCTGTCGTCGAGCTTCTCCGCCGAGTACTCGAAGGGCCCGAACGCGATGAGCGTCGTCAGCAAGTCCGGCGGCCGCGACTTCCACGGCTCCGCTTTCGTGTACTTCCGCGATTACCACCTGAACTCGAACGAGTGGTTCGGCAACAAGGTCGAGCGCGAGCGCGTCAAGAACAAGTTCGTTTATCCCGGCTTCACTCTCTCCGGCCCGCTCTCCTTCGGGGGCTTCAACAAGAACAAGGACAAGGTGTTCTTCTTCGTCGGCTTCGAGTACTTCGACCAGAAGCTCGACACCGGTTTCGTCCGCTCGTGGGTACCGACCCAAGAGATGCGGAACGGCAACTTCAGCAACGCCGCGGCGGTCGGTTCCGGCGGCTTCGTCAACGGCATCCCCAATTTCCCCGGCGGGATCGTGCCGGGCAACCTGATCGATCCCGGCGGACAGGTGCTGCTCAACCGCTTCCCGATGCCGAATGCCGACCCCGCCCAGACCGGCGGCTGGAACTACGTGGACAATCTCCTCGTCGACCAGCCGAACCGCCAGGCCCTGGCGCGGATCGACTTCAACCTGAGCGACAACACCAAACTGTTCGTGCGCTACAACTACCAGCGCGAGACACAGCCCTGGGTGATCGGGCTGTGGTGGCGGAACGGCCAGCGCCAGGTCCCGTACCCGACCACGATCAGCTCCGCGAACGCGTCCGACTCAGTCACCACGAGCCTGACCCACGTATTCGACCCGACACTGACGTCCGAGACGATCCTGGCCATGACCTACATCGACTTCCCGAACGCTTTCGACGACCGCGCGCCGATTTCCCGGCAGGGTCTCGGCTACCCCTACCAGGGCGTCTTCGGCGAGAGCAACGACCAGATCCCTTCGGTCGACCCGGGCGGCTGGGGCGACAACGGGCCGATCTTCTTCAACCCCGGCGGGTTCGATCCCGTGCTCTTCGCCACGAAGTGGCAGTTCGCCGTCACTGAGAACCTGACCAAGGTCTGGGGAACGCACACGGCGAAGGCCGGCGTCTTCTGGGAGCGGATCACGAACAACCAGCCTGGCAACGGCGACAGCAACGGCCGGATGTTCTTCGCCAACTGGAACAGCAACTCGTCGGGCAATACCTTCGCGGACCTGCTCACCGGCCAGATCTCCGGCGAGTACGGCGAGCAGACGAAGAACGCGCTCCACAACATCGCCTGGAACCGCTTCGAGGCGTACCTGCAGGATTCCTGGAAGGTGAAACCCAGCCTGACCTTGAATTACGGCGCGCGCCTCTCGATCTTCGAGCCCTGGACCGACCGGGAGGGCAACGGTATCGTCGTCTGGGACGACTCGCGCTACGCGAGCGACCTCGCGGCCGGCGTGCAGTTCCCTGGCGTGACGTGGAACGCGCGCGATTCGAGCGTCCCCATGACGGGCGTCGACACGCCGTTCGTTTTCCAGCCGCGCGTCGGCTTCGCCTGGGACGTGCGGGGGAACGGCGAGACGGTGCTCCGCGGCGGCGCCGGGATGTACCTCTGGCACGACGCCCAGCAGCCGTACGACAACCTGGTCAACCTCAGCGCCGGCGTGAGGAGCTACTTCCGGGGTGGCGGCAACTTCACCATCGCGAGCCTGGAAGGGCTCGGCAGCGGCGATATCGTGTTCGGCGGCGCCGCGCTCGACGTCGACGACAACAAGCAGCCCAAGACCTACACCTGGAGCCTGACCGTCAACCAGAAGCTCCCGATGTCGATGAACCTGGAGCTGGGCTACGTCGGGAACAAGCAGCAGAACCAGATGAACTTCGACGTGGCCGACATCAATGCAGTGCCGCTCGGGGCGATGGTGAACGATCCCCAGGGCAACAACGACGCTTACCGGCCGCTGGGGGCCTACGGCAACGACTTCAACGTCCACCGCCACAGCATCGATTCCGAATACCACGGGATCCAGGCGCTGTTGGCGCGCCAGCGCGGCCGCTTCAACTACACGCTGGCCTACACCTTCTCGAAGGTCCTGGGCATCCGCTCCGGGCGCGGGCCCGCTATAGGCTCCGAGTACATCCTGAACCCGTACCGGAACTTCAACTACGGCGTCGGGAACGACGACCGGACGCACGTGGGGACCGCGACCTTCAGCTACCTGCTGCCCGAACCGAGCTCGGACGGCGCTCTGAAGCAGATCCTGGGCGGCTGGCAGCTCGCCGGCATCCTGAGCTACGTGAGCGGCGCTCCCTTGCCCTACGGCATTGGCTCGGGTATCGGGGCGAACTTCAACCTCACGGGCACGAACGCCGCGGGCACGAGCATCGATTCGAGGATGTACTCGGGTTCGCCGGACGTCCCGACCATGCCAGTCCTGACCTGCGACCCGCGTGATAACGTGCCGAACGGGTACCTGTTCAACCCGGCCTGCTTCGCGCTTCCCGAGCTGGGTACGAACGGCAACTACAACATGCCCTACATGAAGGCGCAGCCGTACAAGAACGTCGACCTGTCGCTGTTCAAGAACTTCGACCTGGGCGGCGACAGGAAGCTGCAGCTGCGATTCAACGCCTACAACGCGTTCAACCACCCGATCGCGTACCCGGACCCGGGCACGAACCTGACCTTGCGCTTCACGAACGGCGTGATGTCCGACCCGAACTTCGGCAAGCTCCCCGAGGACAACAAGTTCGGCCGGCGCATCGTCCAGCTCGCGCTGAGATTTACGTTCTAACGGCAAGCGGGTGCGACCTTTCTAGCCGGGTCGCACCCGCTTTTCTGTCCGTTTCGGGCGGTCATCGTTCTCCCCTTGGAGCTCCTCAGGGCGGAATCCGCGCTTACCTTGAGTTTCGCCGGGAGGATAATGAGGGGAGGGATGTCCTCCTCGTGCCCCTGATCGCCTCGCTGAAACTAGTCTGCTTCGTTCTCCCCGGGCTCTTGTTGCCCGTCTCATACCCCCCGGCTCGTGCGGAGACGCCCGCCCCGCCGGAAAGCTTCGACGTCCTCTCGCGCGAGGCCCAGGCCGCGCGCGAGTCAGGCCGCGTCGACGAAGCAGTCGACCTCTATCGCCGCGCGCTCGCTGTCCGTGGCGACTGGGACGAGGGCTGGTGGTACTTCGGCACGCTCCACTACGAAGCCGGGCGCGGGAAGGAGGCGCGGCAGGCCTTCGCGAGATTCGTCGAGCTCAAGCCCGACTCGGGGCCGGGCTTCACGCTGCTCGGGCTCAGCACGTTCCTGGCGGGCGACCACGCCGCCGCCATCGAGGAGATTCAGAAGGGCCTCGAGCTTGGTGTGGGCGGCAACGCCGAGCTGTTGCGGGCCGGGCGCCACCAGCTGGCGCTGGCGTTCGTGAAGACGGGGCAGTTCGAGCGCGCGGTGCAGCCGTTCACGCAGCTCGCCCGCACCTCGCCGGAGGCGCCCTGGCTGCTGGACGCGATCGGACTGATGGTGCTGCGCAGCGCGGCCCTGCCCTCGGAGGTCCCGCAGGAGCGGCGCGAGCTGGTGCGGTTGGCCGGGCGGGCGGGCTACCTGCACCTTTCGCTTCACGCGGAGGAGGCGGGCAAGGCCTACGACGCGCTGGTCGCAGCGCACCCGAACGAGCCCTGGGTTCACTACGCGCACGCCGTCTTCCTGCTGCGGAGCGACAGCGAGCGGGCGCTCGCGGAGCTGCGGCGCGAGCTCGAGGTGAAGCCCGACAACGTGATGGCGCACCTCGAGATCGCATTTGAGCTGATCCTGCGCGGCGAGAATTCCGCGGCCCGGCCGTTCGCCGAGCGCGCGGCCGCGCTGGCGCCCGGCCTGTTCGCCGCCCGCAACGCCAAGGGCCGCGTGCTGGTCGAGCTCGGGGAGCTCGAGACGGGCATCCTGGAGCTCGAGGAAGCCGTGCGGCTGGCCCCGGAGAGCCCGGAGGTCCACTTCGCGCTGGCGCGGGCCTATTCGAAGGCGGGCCGCGCGGAGGACGCCGCGCGCGAGCGCGACACCTTCGCCCGGCTCGACCGCGAGCGGCGCGAGAAGCGCGCCTCGCAGGCCGGGCCGCGCACCGAAGCGGCGCGGCCATGAGACGCGGTGTCGTCCTGCTCGCGTGCGCGACGCTGCTCGCTCTGCCGGCGAGCCATCCGGTCTCCGCGGCCGCACAGGAGACGCCGCGCTTCCGCAGCGGGTCCGAGGTCGTCGTGCTGGACGTCGTGGTGCGCGACAGGAAGGGCCGGACCGTGCGCGACATCCGGCCCGACGAGCTCGTGGTCCTGGAGGACGGGGTCCCGCAGGAGATCCTGTCCTTCCGGCTGCGCGCAGCGGGTGAAGCGCCTCGCCAAGCCGAGCCGGCGGGCGAGAGCTCCCCCGAGGCGCCCCGTTCGACTGCGCGGCGCACCGAGGACAAGGGCAGCGTCAACCTGGTTACGCTGGTCTTCGACCAGCTCGGCGTCAACGGTCGCGCGATCGCCCGCCGGGCCGGCCTGGCGCTGGCCGGTCTCACCGACCGTGCCGACCTGCTGGTGTCGGTGTTCACGATCCGGGAGAAGCTCGGCCTGGTTCAGCAGTTCACGAACAACCGCGCGCTCGTGGAGGCGGCGGTGCAGGCGGCCACCGGCTCGCTCGACACGGGCTACCTGAACGCGACCGAGCTCCTGGACGAAGCCGTGGCGCGCCAGGCCGAGGCCCGCAGGCTGCTCGAGGGGGCGGGTGGTGTGGATGCCGCCCAGGCCGGGACGCTGGCTTCGCTCGGGCGTGAAGTGGACGTGGCCCGGATGGCGGTCGACGCGCTGCGCATGACGGACACCATGCAGCGCGAGCAGCAGGGCCAGTCCTCGCTCTACTCGCTGCTCGCGCTCGCGCGCCAGCAGCACCGGCTGGCGGGCCGCAAGACGATCCTGTTCTTCTCGGAGGGCATCCAGGTCCCGCCCTCGCTCGAGCACGTGTTCCGCTCCACGATCAGCGAGGCGAACCGCGCCAACGTCAGCATCTACACGATCGACGCACGCGGGCTCACCGAAGAGCGGGACCTCGAAGCGGCGCGGCAGGTGCTGCAGGAGGCAGCGGCCGCCGCGCAGCGCCAGATGCTGAGCCGCGGCGTGGGTGCCGTGCCCAAGGACCAGGTGCTCGCGCTCGACGACGCCGAGCGCTCGCTGCGGCTCGACCTGCAGGGTGCGCTCAACGACCTGGCCGAGAGCACCGGCGGAGCGCTGATCGCGAACAGCAACGACGTGCGTCCCGGGATCGAGCGAGCCGTGGGCGATCTGCAGGGCTACTACGAGGTGATCTACGCGCCGCGCAACACCAACTACGACGGGCGCTTCCGGTCGATCGCCGTGAAGCTCGGGCGTCCCGACGTCCGGGTCCAGGCGCGCAGCGGCTACTTCGCGCTGCCGCCGGGGGAGGGGATCGCGACCTTCCCGTTCGAGGTGGAGCTGCTGAAAGCGCTGCGCACGGACCCGCTGCCGGATGCCTTCCCGATCCACGCCCGGAGCTTCCGCTTCGGGCCCGAGGCGGGCGGCTTGCGGTACACCGCGGTCCTCGAGGTCCCGCTCCAGGGGATCAGCTTCGAGCCCGACGACCGCGGCGAGACCGACCGCGCGCACTTCTCGATCCTGCTGGTGATCCGCGACCCGGCCGGCTCGGTGGTCGAGAAGTTCAGCGAGGACTCTCCGGTGTTCCTGCCGCGTACCCGGCGGGCCGCGCTCAAGCGCGGCAACGCGGTGTTTCTCCGTTCCTTCGCGCTCGCGCCGGGCCGCTACACGCTCGAGGCGGCCGTGGTCGACCAGCTCGCCCGACGCTACGGCACCGAGCGCTCGGCGCTGGACGTGGCGCGGCCGACCCCCGGCCTCGAGGTCAGCCAGCTCATGCTGATCAAGCGGGCAGAAGCGGTGGCGGCCGGCGCGCTACGCAGCGAGGATCCCTTCCGGCAGAACGGCACCCGCCTGGTCCCGTGGCTCGGCGAGCCGCACGTGGGCCGCGGCGAGGTGCTCTCGCTCTTCCTGGTGGCCTACCCCCGCCCGAACGGCCCGCCGGGCGACGTGCTGATCGAGTTCCTGCGCGAGGGGGAGCTGGTCGCCCAGTCGCTGTCCCCGCTTCCCGCGGCGGGCGAGTCGGGGCGCTCCGCATTCGTTGCCAGCGTCCCGATGCACGAGCTGCGCCCCGGCCACTACGAGGCGCGGCTGCTCGTCAAGCAGGGCGGCCTGGTTGCACAGCGTTCCACCAGCTTCGTGCTCGACGACGGCCCGAGCCAACTCTCGTCCCGGTGACCCGCCCTGGCGCCCGGGAACGGTGAGCCGTACCACTCGAAACAGGAGCGTGAACCGTGGGGAAGAAGATCGTAGCGTCGTTCGCGCCGGCGCTGGCCTTCGGCCTGGCCACGTTTCTACTGCCGGCCCCGGCCGCGGCGCAGGCCAGCTGCACCGCCGAGGGCTTCGTGCTCGATGCCGACGGTAACCCCGTGCCCGAGGTGCAGGTGCTCTTGCAGTACAAGGGCCACAACCCGCAGCGCTACCGCACCAAGACCGACCGCAAGGGGAAATTCGTCCACGTCAACGTCTACGAGGGGGTCTACGACCTCACCTTCTCGAAGCAGGGCGTGGGCGAAATGACGGTGAAGGATTTCCGCATCCGCGAGATTCCTTCGCTCGAGAAGGCGCCCACGTTCCGCCTGGGCGGAGCCAAGCCGGCCGCCGGCACGCCCGAAGCGTTGCCAGCCGACGCCTCCGCCGTCGATGCTGCCGCGGCGGGCCCGCCCGCCGGTGCTTCCGCGCCTCCCGGCGTTCCCACGGGCCCGGCGCCGGTGGACGCCGCGATCCTTGCGGCCGAGCTGCAGAAGGCCGACGCCGCTCTCGGCGCAGGTCGGACGGACGAGGCGATCGCCACGTACGAGCGGGTCCTCGCGAGCGTCCCGGACAGCGCGCCCGTCCACCACAACCTGGGGCTCGCCTACAAGCACAAGGGCGAGCTCGGCCGGGCGGAGAGCGAGTTCCGCAAGGCCGCCGAGCTGAAGCCGGACTTCGCCCCGGCCCACGGCGCCCTGAGCGTGCTGCTCGCCTCGGCCGGCAAGGTCGACGAGGCCGTCGGCCAGGCGAAGCAGGCGGCTCAAGGCGCGCCGGAGGACGCGCAATACGCCTACAACCTCGGGGTGCTGCTCAAGGACACCGGCCGCAGCGCCGAGGCGAAAGAGGCCCTGCTGAAGGCGGAGACGCTGGACCCTGTCAACGCCGAGATCCAGTTCCATCTGGGGACCGTCGAGCTCGCCCTAGGGCAGATGGAAGCCGCCATCGGCCGGCTCGAGAAGTACCTGGCTGCTGCTCCTGCCACCGCCCCGAACGTCGCAACGGCCAAAGGCATCGTCTCGGCCCTGTCGAAGAAGAAGTAGCTGGCCGCCGCCAAAGGTCCATTTTTGTCGAGCCCGAGCGAACCGGCTAGCCGATCTCGAACGGCTCCCGCACTTCGAGCTCCTTGCCGTCGAGCTCATTCTTGACGTGCAGCACGAGCTCGTAGGAGCCGGGGGCGGCGCCCGCCAGGTTGATGCCGTTGAGACGCAGCAGCGAGCCGATCGAGGTCGGGTTGATCGCCGTCTGTGGGGCGCTCTTGAACACGGAGCCGTCCCGACGGCGGATCTCGTAGCCCGCGCTGACGCGGGGTAGCAGCGTCGCCTGGTCCCTGGTCGCCCCCAGCACGCTGTACTGGACGTAGAGGGTCGAGCCCGGAGCGAATCTTCGCTTCAAGCTCAGCACGGGCCGCGCTGCGCCGGAGCCGCCCTCTGCCGGCTCCTCGAGCGCGTCGGACAGCACCGGCGTCGAGACACGAAAGCTGGTGAGACCCGGTACCTCGAAGTCGTGGATCACCGACCCGATGCGGCCCGAGCGAAGCTCGCGGACCACCACTTTCGCCTGATAGCCCCCCGGGGGCAGCGAGAGCGCACGCGATACCGTGTAGCCGGTCCGCGTCAGGCGCTTGTACGTCTCGGGGAGCATCGCGATCTCGATCTTCTCGTCCACGTTCCAATACTCGCCGGATTCGCGATGCTGGGCCTCGATCAGGAAGGCGAGCTCGCCGGTCATGCGCCCCTCCTGCTCGACGAGCGAAAGCTGCGAGACGCCGATCTCCGCCGAGATCAGCGCGTTCACGCGGCCGGTCGTAGCTTCGTCGAAGCTGAACGCCTGGACCCGCAGCGGCAGCTCGCGGCGTTCGAACGGCGAGTCGAGCGCCCGCCCGATCTCCGGGTCGCTGCCCTCCCGGACCACGTCGCTCGCGCGACCCTCCTCGGGGGCGAAGTAGCCGCGCCGCGCGCGCAGCCTGACGCCCTTCGAACGCGGCGGCGCGAGCTTCACCGTGATCCTCCGGAATCTTCCGTCGCGCGCCGTGTTGCTGGGGCTGTAGCCGAGCAGGTAGTAGGCTTGCGACTCCGCGGCCACGCGCCCGATCCCGGACGCGAGGTCGTTGGTGTTCTTGACCACGATGCCGCCGGTGTCGAGCGCCAGGTTCTCCGAGCCCTCGGCCTCGCGCGAGATGTCGGCGAGCACGGCGACCGTATCCTGGACGTCGAACGCGTCGGCGTACTGGGCCGTCATGAACTCGGGAAGCCCCTTGAGCCCGCGCGTGTCGATGAAGTGGATCGGCACGTTCACGCGCATCGAGGCCTCCAGCAGCGTCTTCATGTCCTTGAAGCCCGGCTCGTAGACGAAGCCGGCGGAGACCAGCAGCATCGCCTTGCGGCCCTTCACGCCGGCGAGCGCCTGCAGCGCCCGCGTCATGCTGCGCATCGTGATCCGGCGTCGCTCGGTCGCCTGGCGGTGCACGTCGACCGCCCGTCCCCGCACGTACGGGTCGATCAGGCCCACGACCGACGTCGTGTCGAGCGTGTCGCGGTACTGCCTCTCTCCCGAGCGCTCGCGGCGCGCCGTCCCATAGGCGTCGAAGCGCCGCTGCACCTGGTAGGCCACGTCCGGGTCGTCGTACTCGACGATCCGCATCGCCTCGTACTCGGTGACGCGGTCGGGGCTCGCTTCCGTGATGTAACGTCCGTCGAGCCGCTTCAGGACCGTCACCAGCTCGCTCCGCCCCTCCGGCATGCGAGCGTTCCACCACGCGGCGCCGGAAGTCGCGAGCAGGCTCACGCGGTCGCCCTCGCGCACTCCGGTGCGCAGGAACTCGGAAGCCGCGGCCTTGGCGGCGACCGCCAGGCCGGGGCTCAGGTGGATGTCGTCGAACACGAGCAGGAAGGTGCGCGTCGGCTGGGCTTCGGGGCCGAAGTTGCTGGAGACTCGCGGCGGCTCGTGGCGCGTTCCGGGCGAAGGCGGCGCGGCCGGAAGCACCACGGGCTCGAAGCTCGTGATGCGCTGGGGCACGCCGTCCTCGAGGACGCTGAAGTCCTTCTCGCCGAGGCCGGCCACCGCGCGGCCCGCCTTGTCCACGACCACCACGTCGACCGTGACGAGCTCGACTCGGGCCGGGAACGCCGGGGCGGGCGCGGCTTGAGCCTGTGCGCCGGGCTGGATCGCAGCCTGCGGGCGCACGGCTGCCGCAGCAACCAGCAGCAGCCCGAGCATCGGGAAAGGCGCGCGAGCGCGACCGAGCATGCCTCCTTTATATGACGATTCGCGGGGTCCGTGCTCAGGCGCGGGCGGGCCCCGCACCAATGCGATCGTGGTCAGGGCACGAGCGTGAATGCGGCTCGGTCTTCGATGGTCCCCCCGGTCTGCGTGAGCGCGACCCTCACGTCGTAGCTGCCGGGCGCGAAAGAGGCGGTCGGGAAATTCCCGATATAACGCACGTTGCCGTCGGCGTCGGGCGGCGGCAGCGCCGCCTCCGCCCGCCGGAGCGGCTTGCCGTCCTTCAGAAACTCGAGCGTCATGCGCGGCGGCTCCGCGGCGGCCTTCGCCGGGTAGGCGATGAAGAACAGCCACAGCTTCGGGTTCGTGGCGAGCGAGATCGGGGCGTCCAGATTGGGCACGATCCGCGCCGGCACGATATCGAGCGGATCATCCGACTTCGTTTCCGGCGGCAGCTGGTCGATGCGGCGAATCAGGGCGAGGCTGCTCATCCCGGGGCCCGCACCCGTCGCCTTCACTTCGAAGGGCGTGCGGCGCGTCGCGATCTTGCCCGTCTCCCGGTCCTGGCCGGCGACCTCGAGCGTGTAGCGGCCCGGGGCGAGCGCCAGGCGACGCTTGAAAACGATGTTGCCGGTCCTGAGCGCCTCCGCCTTCTCGGCGGGGCCCTCGAACGGGTAGTCCTCGGAGAAGCGCTCGACCACGTCGCCGGCATGGCTCCTGACGAGCGCGACGAGCGACAAATGCAGCCGGTAGCTGCCCGACTGTGCCGGCGCCACGGGCGGGGTCGTGATCATCTTGAGCTCAGCGATCGGCACCTCGACCACGATCTTGTGATCCACGCCGCCGGCGAGCGCACCAAAGCGCAGCGCGGCCGCGCGCAGCTCGAAATCCCGCGGCGCGTCCGCGACCGAAAGCGCACCGAGCAGCGGCACCTCGTAGGGGAACACCGCATTCGACTCACCCGGCGGCAGCGCGAAGTAGCCGCTGCGAGCCTGCACCACGACGTCCCTGCGGTTGACCCGGACCTCGATGCGGCGGAAGCGCCCGTCGAACGGGGAGGGCGGCGGCACGTAGCTGAGCTGGTAGTAGCCGGCGATGTCGGAGGCGATCTTCTCCGCGCCCGGCTTGAAGTTGTTGGTGTTGGCGATCGCGAAGCCGCCCGTGCCTTCGGCAAGGTCCCGCAGGACGCCCTCGACGCTCGCGCGCAGCGACGACTCGGCAGTCTCGCTGAGCTTCACCTCGTCCTTGCTGACCGCGCCAGCGCCGCGGCTCTCCATTGTCTCCTGACTCACCCGCTGCGCCTCGGCCAGCGCATCACGCGCGCCGGCCAGCTCCTGCTCGGTCGAAAGGCCCCGGGCGTCGATCGTGTAGACGCTGACGTTGGCGCGGTTCGCCTCGGAGATCACGGAGCGGAAAACGGCGTCGAGGTTCGGCGGGACATCGAGCCGCTCGCTGAGATACATAAGCGTCTTGCGTCCGGCCAGCGTCTGCTGGCCCTTGACGAGCGCAATCAGCGGATAGAGCGAGCTCGTGCCCATCTGCTGGCGCTGCAGCGCGTTCGCCATCCGCAGCATGTTGGAGAGTGCCTGTGCCTGCGCGCGGGAGGCGAAGCCGCCACCCTGGCTCGCGGCGCCGGGGCCGGTGGCGCTCGCGACAGCCTGTGTGCGCTCCAGCTCGGCCATCGCCTGCTCGAGGGCGGCCTTCTCGTCCGTGACGCCGGCGTAGGTGCCCGAGGTCGAGCGGGCGATCGCGTCCTTGAGCCTCGCGCGGTCGTTGGTGAACGCCTGCATCATCGCCAGGCGCTGGTCGACGCGGAACACCGCCACGAACGTGTTGGCGCGGAGCCCCTTCTCGAGGAAGGCCTCCGCCGCGCGCTGGGCCAGTCGGCGTCCGGTCTCCCCGAGCTGGTCGAAGACCAGCGTCACCAGGCTGAGCTGGCGCGTCGCGTCCGCCTGGGCGGGAGCCGCGCCGGCCGCGCCCGTCGGGGGCAAGATCTCGATGCGCTTGAAGTCCTCGATCGTCTGACGGATGCCTTCCTCGGCTACTTCGATCTCGTCCGCGCGCACGTCGAGCACCGGGCGCCCCTTCTTGTCCCGGACCACGACGTCCAGCATCACCCTCGCGGTGCCCGTCGCAAACGTAGGTTGCTGACCCGTCTCGGGCGCCTGGGTGCTCGCTTGGAGCGGACCGGGCGCGGCGAGGGCCGCGAGCACCGACGCCCCCAAGCCAAGCCATCGCTTCATGACGGGAGCGTAGGCCGGGCGAAACCTCCAGTCAATGCTGCCGCTTATAATCCCGTAGCGTGCCCGCTCGTCCCGTCGTGGCCTTGGCATTACTCCTGTCGCTCGTAGCTTCCGAGGCCCGCCCCCAGGCCTCCGCTCCCACGTCCGCGGCCGGCCGAGGCGCCGTCGACGTGCTGGTCAAAGAAGCCGACGCCGCTCGCGAGGCCGGGCGGCTCGAGGAAGCCGAGCGTCTCTACCGCCAGGTACTGCATCAAAGGCCGCGCTGGGCCCCCGGATGGGGGCACCTCGGGACGATGGCGTACGAGCGCGACCGCTTCCGCGAGTGCCGCGTCGCATTCCGTCGCCTGGTCGAGCTGGAGCCGGCTTCCGGACCGGGCTGGGCGCTCGGAGGCCTGTGCGAGTTCGGGCTCCAGGCCTACGAAGCCTCCCGCCGCTCGCTCGACCGGGCGCTCGAGCGCGGCGGACTGCCGGATGCGACGCTCTTGCCGGTCGTGCTCTACCATCAGGCCCTGCTGCGGATCCGCGCCGCCGAGTACGAGGCGGCGATCCCCCCTTTGGCCCAGCTTGCGACCGCGAGTCCCGAGACGGCCGACCTCGTCACAGCCTGCGGCCTGCTGTTGCTGCGTCGGCCGCTGCTTCCAGCGGACGTCCCGCCCGGGGACCGCGAGCTGGTCTCACGATCGGGGCGCGCCTACTGCGCGTACCTGGCGCGGCGTGCGGGCGAGGCCCGCGCCCGCTTCGTGGAGCTCTTGGCTCAGTACCCGTCGCAGGAGCACCTGCACTACGGCTACGGCCTGTTTCTGGCGCAGCAGACCGACGCCGAGGCCGCGAGCCAGTTTCGCAAGGAGATCGAGCTCCATCCCCGCCACGTGCTCGCACACCTGGAGCTCGCCTTCGAGCTGCTGAGGCGCGGCGACGCGGAGGGAGCGATCGCGCCGGCGCGCGTGGCCACGAAGCTCGCCCCCGGCTTGTTCGCCGCGCACTTGGCGCTCGGCCGAGCCCTGGTCGCGAGCGGGCAGCTCGGAGCGGGCATCCGCGAGCTCGAGGCGGCGGCGCGGCTCGCCCCCGGCGTCAGCGAGACCTTCCGCGCGCTCGCGAATGCCTACGAACGTGCCGGGCGCAAGCTCGATGCCGAGCGGGCGCGGGGCACCGTGCACAGGCTCGACAAGCTCGCCGAAGCCCGCCGCACGCGCGCCGTAGCCGAACCGGCGGCGCCGGCGAAGCCGTGAGGAGCCTTCTGCCAGACGGACGCGCCGTTTCGGCCGCGGTTGTCTGGACCTCTTC
>Ga0114129_10007084_pt1 | contig 15953 bp, 11 predicted proteins | sample RhiMetdeltSRZDD1_FD_80071 | JGI IMG/M metagenome (GOLD analysis project Ga0114129, IMG submission 80071) | Populus rhizosphere microbial communities from Tennessee, USA - Rhizosphere MetaG P. deltoides SRZDD1 (version 2) (version 2) | ecosystem: Host-associated > Plants > Roots > Rhizosphere >... | reverse complement strand
TGTCGCGATAAAACATGCGATCGCGGCGTCAGGATTCGACGGCATGCGCATTCTGGACCAACTCTTCGGGCGGTGTTCCCCCTCAAATTCGTAATTACAAAATTTGCGTGAACAGTCATCGCGCGCTCGGCATCAGGGCGCCGATCGTCACGACCGCCGGTGCTCGGAGCATGTGTGGACTCGCGGCTACGCGGTCGCACCGGGACGTGTAGACCTCGCTCGACGCAGGCTCCGCTGCTGTCCGGTCAAACGCCGAGGCATCGCTGTGGTCATGCAGTCGAGAAGACGATCGACATCACGATCTCCATCTCACTCGAGTCGTTCGTTGTCTGCGACTGCCCGAACCTCAACCGCGAGGAGCGGTGCTCCACGCCACCGGGTTTTGTGTGCAGCACTTATCGATGAGCTCGGGTATCGTATGTGTCGCCCGGGGCCGATAACCCCGGGTACCCCCCCCAAGAGAAATCCGCCGTTTTCCAATCTGCTATGAAATTCAGCGTTCGCACACCCGTTCGTCGTCTCGCGCGTCAACATCAGTGGGTGCCGTTCGCCGTGCTGCTGCTGGGCTGCGGCCTGACGGCGGCGGCGGTCGTCAACATCGCGGCGCGCGAGGAAGCAGCGGCCGCGAGTACCTTCCGCGCCGATACGCTCGCGGTGCAGCGGCTGGTCCAGGTTCAGTTCGACGCCATGGTTGGCGTGACCCACGCCGCGTCGGCGCTGCTCGCCGCCAGCCCCGAGATCAACTTCACCGAGTTTCGCGCGTTCGTCTCGGAGCTGCAGCTGTCGACGCGCTATCCCGGCCTGCAGGGCATCGGCTTCGCGCCGCGCGTCGCGCGCCGTGGTCTGCAGGACTTCGTTCGAACGGCCACGCTCGACGGCGTCGATCTCGCCGTCCGTCCCGTGGGTCCTCGCTCCATCTATTTCCCGGTCCTGTTGATGGACCCGGGCGGCGGCGGTAATACAGCGGCGGTCGGCTTCGACCTCGCGTCGGAACCGTCGCAGCGTGCGGCCATGGACCGGGCGCGCGACTCCAACGCGCCCGCGGTCACCGAGTTGCTGGATACGTCGGCGCTCTTCGGCGACGCCCGGCGGGAATTGATCCTGTACCTGCCCGTCTACCGGCGCGGCGCTCAGGTGGCATCCGTCGACCAGCGCCGGCAGGCGCTGATCGGATTCGTCTTCAGCAGGCTGAGCCCGGAGACGATGTTCGAGGAGAGCATCGCCGCGGCGGCGTCACGTGCGCTGGCGATTGCGATCTACGACAGCACGACGTCGGCCGATGCGCTGCTGGTGTCCTCGGGCGAGCCGCCGGCCACGCGGCGGGCCACAGCGGGCGTCCTCATCGGCGGGCGCGAGTGGCTCGTCGTGACGAGCGCGGGCGAGGCCGCCCGCGTCCTGCCGCCGGAAGCGCGACGCATCCTCGCCGCCGGCGGGCTCCTCTCCGTGCTGCTCTTCGCGCTCATGCGCGGCCAGGTGCGCGCGTGGCACACCGCCGAAATGCACGCCGCCGAACTGCACGCCACGGATCGCGCGAAGGACGAATTCCTTGCCGTCCTCTCGCACGAGCTGCGGACGCCGCTCAACGCGATGCTCGGCTGGCTGTCGATGCTGCGCAACGGCAGCGTCAGCGAGGATCGGCGCGCGAAGGCGCTCGAGATCATCGAGCGGAACGCGCAGTCGCAGGCGCAGCTCATCGAGGATCTGCTCGAGGTGTCGCGCATCGTGATGGGCAAGATGCGCCTCGAGAAGCAGCCGCTGGCGGTCGTCGCGGCGACGACCGCGGTCGTCGATATGCTGCGGCCGGATGCCGACGCGAAAGGCGTGACGCTGCACAGCATGGAGGGCGGAAAGGGCGACGACCCGATGATCGTCGCCGACCCGGCGCGGTTCGCGCAGATCATCACGAACCTCGTGTCGAACGGCGTCAAGTTCACCCCTGCCGGCGGCGTGGTCTGGGTGAACGTCGAAGCGGACGCCGAGTCCGTCAGGATCTTCGTGCGCGACACCGGCATCGGCATTCCGGCGGACTTCCTGCCGTTTGTCTTCGACCGGTTCCGGCAGGCCGATTCGTCTCCAACCCGTTCCCACAGCGGCCTGGGCATGGGGCTCGCGATCGTGCGGGATCTCGTGCGGCTCCATCGAGGCCACATCGAGGCGTACAGCAACGGCCCCAGGCAGGGATCGCTGTTCGTCGTCACGCTGCCGCGCATGACGGCGGACGGCGACGACGCGGACAGCGCCGAACTGGTCGCCGGCCACGCGTAATCGACAGCGGACGCCGGTCCACGGCGGTCAGCCGGGCTAAGATATCGCGTCGGCACGCGCGCGGGCGTGCGTGTGCCGGGACACCCCATGTCTCCCGGAAGGACGAACCTCCTCATCGCCGTCTGCACGCTGCTGTTCCTGTGCACCTGCTTCGTCGTTCGCGACACGATCCCCGCGGCCAGCGGTACGGGCTACGACGGCGGACGCTACGCCGCGTGGGCGAAGACGCTGGGGATCGATGCGCTGATCGATTCGGCGGCGACGCGCTGGCAGCCGTCACCGCCCGGCGCCGAGCGGCCGCTCGATACCTATTACGCGCGCCGGATCCTTCCTTCGCTGGTGGTTCACTACCTGCTGGCCGGTACGGGCGTCGAATCGAGCACGGCCAACGTCATCCTCGCGTTCACGGTCCTCAACATCGCCCTGCTGGTCGTCACCGTGGTGTGCTGGTTGAAGGCCGCCGACGAGCTGCACGTCGGCAGAAACGGAAAGTGGATCGCCGTCATCGGGCTCGTCGTCAGCTACGGCAATCTGAAAATGCCGCTGTACTACCCCACGCTCACGGATACGTCGGCCCTCGCTGCAGGAGCGGCGGCGATGCTGTTCTATGTACAGCGGCGCACGGTGGCGCTCTGGCTCACGGCGTTTGCGGGAGGATTCATCTGGCCGACCTTCACGTACTTCGGCTGCCTGTTGCTGGCGTTTCCAAGGACCGATTCAGGCCTCGACGTCCCTGCCCGGCGAGGGGTCGCCGTCGCATTCGCCCTTGGGATTGCGATCGGCGTCGTCGTGGCGATCGAGCTCCTGTTCCGCACCGGATACGAGCTTCGAAACACCCCGGTCCATCCGATCGCCAGGCTGCGGAATGTGAGTGCGATTGTCGTGGGCGTCTACCTGTTCTTCGGCGCGAGAGCGCTGCTCGATTCCCGTGCGCTATGGGAAAGCCTTCAGCCGCGTGTGCTTGTCACCAGCTCCGGGTTCCTCATGGCCGTTCTCCTGCTGGTGAGCACTGAAGCGGTCGTTCGGGTCGTCGCGCCGCTTCCACCGGAGATCACCCTGCGTGAGGCGCTCAGCAACTACGCGATTTCAGCGGTGTTTCAACCGTTCACGTTCTTTGTCGCGCATGTGCTGTACTTCGGCCCCGTCGTCATCTTCGCGCTGTTCGCGTGGCCGGAGATCGCGGCGCGGGTGCGACAGCTCGGTCCCGGCGCGATCGCGTATGTCCTGGCCGCGTTGCTGATGAGCATCGGCAGCGAGTCGCGGCAGTTGATCAACGCGTTGCCGTTCGTGTTCCTGGTGCTCGCGCCGTCGCTCGAGCACGTCGTCAGCTCGTGGCCGCGCGCGACGGCGTTTGCCGCGGTCACGTTCCTCTGCTCGAAGGCCTGGCTTCCGATGGATCGAACGCTCTCGCTGCCCTATCTCGGGGCGGTCGACTGGCGGGCGTTCTACGTGTCCAGCCGCGGACCATGGATCGAGCACGGTGTCTATCTGGGTCAACTCCTCGTGCTGACGCCCGTGGCGGTGATGTTTTACCGTTGGTGGAAGTCCGCCCGCACACCGCCGGCCGCTGTTCCCGCGGAGGTGGGGCTCGATCGGCGAACCACTCAACCGGCGGTTGGCTGAAGCAGCGACTGGCGGGCGAGGCTCACGCGAAGCGGCGTGACGTCATCGCCGCGCAGCTCGCGAAGCGCGTACGTCACGAGCGTCCGGACCATCCGTTTGCGCCATATCAGCTCGAAGTCGGTGTTGTCCATCGGCTTGGCGATTTCGAACGCCGCATCGGCCGCCGACGCGATGACCGCGTCCGTGAGATCCACATCGCGAAGGATCGATTCCGCGCGCGCAGACGTCAGCGGCCGCGAGGCAACCGCGCCCAGCACCACTCGGGCCTCGAGGAGGCGGGCGCCGTCCATGCGCGCAGCGACGGCCGCCGAGGCGACTGGAAAGTCGAAGGAGCCGCGCCGGCGAAGCTTCCAGTAGGTGCTCCGCCAACCGGTCTGACTGGGCACGTGGATCTGCGTGAGGATCTCGTCGGGGCGCCGCGTCAGGTAGTTGATGCCGTCGTTGGCGAAGAGGTCGGCCACTGCAATGCGCCGCTCCCCCGCCGCGCTCACGAGTCGAACCGTCGCGCCGAGCGCCTGCAGCATCGGCGCGGTATCCGTCGACGACACCGCCAGGCAGCGCGGGCTCGACGTCGCGACCCAGCAGATGTCGCCGGCCTTCTTCATGCAGAAGCCGATCGCCTCCCGCCACTCGTACGTCTGGTCGTAGTACGTGCACCTGGTGTCGAGACACAGGTTGCCGCCGATCGTGCCCATGTTGCGCAGGTGCGGCGTGGCAACCTGCGCCGCGGCCTGCCACAGTCCGGCGCACGAGTTCCGCACCAACTGGCTTCGCACGAGCCCGGTCAACGTCATGCCGGCGCCAATCGTCAACCCATCACCGTTGTCAATCGCATGAAGCGCATCCACGTGGCGAAGGCTGACGAGCGTCCGCGGCACCTGCTGCCGGCGCTTCATGTTCGGCAGCAGGTCGGTCCCGCCGGCGAGCAGCATCGTGTCGGAAGGAGCCTCCGCCAGCGCCGTGGCGGCCTCGTCGATCGTGCGAGGAGCGACGAACCGGAAGCGAGGCAGCCGCATCATGCGCGCACCCCCGCGGTGGCTTCGACACCGGCCTCGGCCTTCCGCTTCTTGCGGGCCGGCTCGTTGCTGGCGCGGCCATCGCCGCCTTCCCAGGGCGGGGTCACGAGAAGCGGTTCCGGCCAGCGGATCTCGGGAAACGACGCTGGGCCGTAACGCGCGTCGCGCCCGGCGGCCTTCGCCTGCAGCGCCTTGACGATCTTCTGCGGCGTAATCGGGACCTCGTCGATGCGCACGCCGACCGCGTCGTACACCGCGCTGGCAACCGCCGGCATGATCGGCAGCAGCGGTCCCTGTCCGACCTCCTTCGCGCCGAATGGTCCGGCGGCGTCGGGGTGCTCGATCAGGTCCGTGAAAATCTCCGGCATGTCGAGCGTCGTCGGACTCTTGTATTCGAGAATCGACGGGAACTTGTGCACGAGCGCGTTCGACAAGCGCGCCGGCAGGCGTCTGAACACCTGCTCTTCCATGAGCGCTTCGCCGAGGCCCATGTAGACGCTCCCTTCGACCTGGCCTCGCACCAGCGTGGGATTCAGGCCGCGGCCGATGTCGTGCGCAATCCAGACGCGAGGCACGAGAATCCATCCCGTTTCGGGATCGACCTCCACTTCGACGACGGCCGCTGTGTATGAATAGGTCGGGGACGGGCCCACACCGCCACCCTTGAATTGCGCGGCGGATTTTGGCGGCGTATACGAGCCCGTCGTTCCGAGTGTGCCGAATTGCGCCTCGGCCATGCAGACCGCTTCCTGGAACGAAACGCCCGTTCCCGGATTGGCCGCATCGAAGACGCGCCGTTCCGCGAACGTCAGCCGACCCTTCGGCACGCCAAGACGCTTCGACACCGCGTCGGCGAGCAGCTCCCGTGCGCGCTCGGCCGCCTGCACGGCGGCGTTGCCCATCATCAGCGTGACGCGGCTGGAGTACGAGCCGAGATCGACGGGAGTCAGGTCGGTGTCGCCCGTCACCGCCCGCACATCGAACGGATCGATGCCGAGCACTTCCGCCACGCACGCGACGAGCACGTCATCGGAGCCCTGCCCGATCTCGGTGGCGCCGCTGAAGGCGGTGACACCGCCGCTGCGATCGAGCTTGAGCTGGACGCCCGAGTGCGGCAGATCGTTCCAGTTGATCGGAAGGCCCGCGCCCGACAGATACGACGAGCAGGCGAGCCCGACGCCGCGGCCGTGCGGCAGCTTGCGGAACGTGTTCTTCCAGTCCGAGTGCCGGACGACGCTGCGGATGCAGTCGGCGAGCGCGATGGTCCCGATGTGCAGGAAGTTCGCGGTGAGGCTGTCGGGCGGCGCGACGATGCGGAGGCGGAACTCCGCAGGGTCGACATCGAGGCGCTCCGCGATCTTGTCCAGCTGCACTTCCTGACCGAAGCGGGCCTGCGGCGTGCCGTGGCCGCGTTTCGGTCCACAGGGCGGCTTGTTCGTGAACACGCGGCACCCGCGAAACCGGTAACGCGGGATGTCGTAGGTGACCGTCTGGAGTGCGCCCGTATAGAACGTGCTCGCGACGCCGTACGACCCGTACGCGCCGCCGTCGAGCAGCGTCTGAAGATCGACACCCGTCAGCGTGCCATCCTTCCTCACACCGGTGCGAAACCGCATCAGCACCGGGTGCCGCCCGCGATGGCAGTAGAAGACCTCTTCTCTCGTCAGGCAGATCTTGACCGGACGGTCGAGCAACAACGCCGCCTTCGCGACGACGATCTCGTGGTTGAACGGATCGCTCTTACCGCCGAAGCCGCCTCCGTTCGGCGTGGCAATCACGCGGATGTGTGCTGCCGGCATCGCGAGCGATTTCGCGAGCGCGCGGTGCACGTAGTGGGGCGTCTGCGTGCTCGAGTAGACAACCAGCTTGCCGTCAGGATCCTTCAGTCCGACAGCCGCATGCTGCTCGATGGGGAGATGCGTGCTCCCTTCGAAGAAGAACACGTCGTCGAATACGTGGTCGGACGCCGCGAGCGCGGCGTCGATGTCGCCGAACTGCAGCGACACCAGCTTGTGGATGTTCCCTTCGTCGCCGTAGTCGTGGATGCGCGGCTCGGGATGCGCGAGGCTGTCGTCGGGCCCGGCGAACGTGCGCAGCGGCTCGTACTCGACATGAATGAGCCGCGTCGCGTCCGCGGCGGTCGCCTCGTCCACCGCAATCACCGCGGCCACGGGGTCGCCGACGAACCGCACCTTGTCGCGACACAGGGCATGCTCGTCGTGGCTGACGGGCAGCACACCATACGCGATCGGAAACGCGTCGCCGGTGAGCACGGCGTGAACACCGTCGAGCGCCTCGGCTTTCGTCGTGTCGATGCTGACGATGCGCGCGTGCGGGATGGCGGAGCGCAACAGCTTGCAGTGCAGCATCCGCGGGAAGGTGATGTCGTCGGCGAACCGGGTCTGACCCGTGACCTTCGCGCGGCCGTCGACGCGCCGCCGCGGTTCGCCGATCACCTTCAGCGCGCCGGCGCTCACCGTGCAGTCCCCTTTGCGCCGTCATCAGGCGTCAGGGCCGCGGCCGCTTCGACCGCCTCGATGATCTGGAGGTAGCCGGTGCATCGGCACAGGTTGCCCGACAGCGCTTCACGAATGTGTTCGCGCGTCGGGTGTGGCTCGCGGTCGAGCAGCGCTTTGGCGGTGACCAGGATCCCCGGCGTGCAGTAGCCGCACTGCGCAGCGCCGAGATCCGCAAACGCATCCTGAAGCGGGTGAAGCCGGCCGTCCGACGTCAACCCTTCGACGGTGACGACGTCCCGGCCTTCGCACTCGAGGCCGAGGAGGAGGCACGACAAGGTCGGCTCGCCGTCGACGAGCACGGCGCAGGCGCCGCATTCGCCCAGCTCACACCCGTGTTTCGTGCCCGTCAGCTGCAGGTCTTCCCGGAGTACTTCGAGAAGCGTCTTGTACCCGTCAACCAGCGTCTCCACCGGCTCGCCGTTGACGGTCAGCGAGAGACGGACCTTGACACCAGGCTCGACCACCTCGGGCATTTATTTCGTTTCTGGCAGCAGCGTCACCTTGACGTAGCGATTCGTATTCAGATACGTGCGCGCGGCGTCGCGGACGGACGCGACCGTCACCTGATCGTAGTACGCCCGCATGTCGAACACGTCCTTGACCTCTTCGCCGTACTCGTACTTGAACAGGAGCCGGTTCAGCAGGTAGTCGTTCCGCTCGCTGTTGGTCTCGAAGTCGCGCGCGAGTCCCGCGCGCGCGTCGGCCACCTGGCTCACGCCCGGGCCAAACGCCTTGAACTGATCGATCACGCGGAACGCCGCGGCGACGAGTGCATCCGTGCGCGCGGGGTCGCAGGAGAAGTTGATCGTGAACCGGTACTCCTGCGTGGGCCGCTTCTGGTAGCTCGGCTCGACGCTCACGCCGTAGGTGCCGCCGAGATCCTCTCGCAGCGTGCGCTGGAGGTTGCCGCCGAGCGTGTCGGCCATCGCGTTGGCGATCACGCGATGCTGCTCGTCGTCCTCGAACGGCCCGCTGAAGACGATGCTCACCTCGCTGCGCGGCTCGATGCCGGCCTTCACCTGCCTGTCGACAACGTCGGCGGGCGGGTGCATGCCGACATCCTTCACCGTTTCGTTCCGGCGCAGAGACGGCAGGCTGCCGAGATAGCGCTCGACGAGCGGCTTCATCTTCGCCACGTCGAAGCTGCCGACGAACACGAAGACGAAATCGCTCGCGTCGGCGAAGCGGTCCTTGTAGAAGGCGAGCGACTTGTCGAGATTCATCTGGTCGACCCGCGCCGGCGTGAGCGGCTCCGCGCGTGGATGGTTCTGCGTCAGCGCGGCGCTCAGGGTTTCGTCGAAGACGGTCTCCGGCATCGAGCGCTGGTTCGCGAGCGCCACCTTCAGCTGATCCTTCAGCACCCCGAAGGCGACCGGATCCGCACGCGGCGCCGTGAACCGCAGGTAGATCAGCTGGAACATCGTCTCGAGATCGCGGCTGGACGATCCGCCGGCGAGTCCTTCTTCAGTCGAACCGATGTCGGCTCGCACCACGGCCGTCGTGCCCGCGAGGACCTTCTCGAGCTCGATGTTCCGGAACGCGCCGACGCCTCCCTGTTCGACGACGTCCGCCGCCGTGGCTGCCGGGATGAAGTCGGCATCGCTCGCAAGCGAGGTGCCGCCAGGACTGATCGCACGGAACAGGATCTCGTCCTGCTTGTACATCGTCGGTTTCAGCACGACGCGCGCGCCGTTGGACAACTGCCAGTCCGTAATCCCGAGCGCGTCGTTCGTCGTCGCCTTCGCGACGGCGCCGGCGGTCGGCAGCCGCGCGAGCAGCGGCTGCGTGGAGACGGTATCGACATAGGCGGTCGTGGTCGCCGTCTCTGCCGTCCTGATGACCGACGCAATCCGCGTCTCGGTCGGAAGCGTCGCTCGATCCTTCTCCGGCGCGCTGATGACGACGAGGCGATTGCGATCCGGCACCCACTCTTTCGCCAGCGCGTTCACCTCGGCGAGCGTGATCTCGGGCGTGAACCGCTGGCTCAGGCCGAACTCGTACACGATGCCGGGGATGGGCTCGTTGTGAATGAAGTTGCGCACGAACTCGTCGGCGAGCGGTCCGGACGGACTCTTGTCCCGTTCCGCCATCGCGCTCTGCAGGTATCGCTGCGTGTTCAGCTTCTCGCGACTGAGCTCGGTCGCGGTAAAGCCGAAGCGCGCCGCTCGGTTGATTTCGCTGAACAGCGCGTTCAGTCCGCGTTCGACGCCTCCCGGAGGCACGAGCGCCACCAGCGACGTGACTTCCGCCGTCCGTACGAACAGCCCGCGATCGGTCACGGCGCGAAGGAACGGCGCGTTCGATGAATTGGCGACTTCATCCAGACGGGCCGAGAGCATCGCGCTGAAGAGGCGTTCGACGATCGAACGCCGGTACTCGCCGATGGTCGCGAACCGGCGGGCCGCCATCCGATTGGAGATTTCGATCCTGGTGCTGGTCGCCTCGGGATCGGTGATGACGGCGTACGCGGTCCCCGGCTGATCGGGGACGGAATAGACCGGCCGCGGCTTGGGCGAGAGCGTCGTCGGGACCGAGCCGAAGTGCGCCTTGATGCGCTCCTCCATCGCGGCTTTGTCGAAGTCGCCGACGACCACGACGGCCATCAGGTCGGGGCGATACCAGTCCGCGTAGAACTGCTTCAGCCGCACGGGGTTGGCGTTGCGAATGATGTCCGGCGTGCCGATCGGCAGGCGCTCGGCATACCGCGACCCCTTGAGCAGCAGCGGGAACTGCGCGTTCGAGATGCGCTCGTCGGCGCCGAGCCCGAGCCGCCATTCCTCCAGGATGACGCCGCGTTCCTTGTCGATCTCGGTCGGATCGAACGTCACGTTGTGCGCCCAGTCCTCGAGCGCGAGGAGCGCCCGATCGATCACGGCCGGGTTCTGCGTCGGGACCTGCAGCTGGTAGACGGTCTCGTCGAAGCTGGTGTTCGCGTTGACGTGCGCGCCGAAGCGCATGCCCAGCGACTGCATGAAGTTGACGACGTCGAGCCGCGGGAAGTGGAGCGTGCCGTTGAACGCCATGTGCTCGACGAAGTGAGCCAGCCCGCGCTGATCCTCTTCCTCGAGCACGGAGCCCGCATTGACCGCCAGCCGCAGCTCCGCGCGTCCCTGCGGCAGCCGGTTCACGCGGATGTAGTAGCGGAATCCGTTCGGCAGCATGCCGACCGTGATCTGCGGGTCGACGGGAACGACGTCGTCCAGTTTTGCGGCAAGGACGTTCGCCGGAATGGTGGACTGCTGCGCCGTGGCGACGGCGACCGTCGCCGCGAGCGCGGCAGTCAGCAGCGACAGACGGATGCGAACAGAAAGCTTCATGTGAGCGTCATTTGGACGGTTACGGGTTCTTGCCGGTCTTCAGATACTGCTGGGATGCGGCTTCATCCCTCAACGGGGTCACCTTGTCAGGATCGATGCGGACCATCAGATAGTCAATGTGGTCGTCGATTTTCGTGAACTGGTGCCCGGTGCCCGCCGGAATGACGACGACGTCGCCGACCTTCAGGTTGTAGGACCTGCCGTTGCGGATGGCCGAGCCGTTGTTGCCGGGCCCGTTGAACAGGCGGACCGTCTCCTGCGTCGCCGGACGCCGCACCATGTTCGTGATATCGGGGCCCAGCAGCAGGGTCGCCGACCCGTCGATGATGTGGTAGACCTCGCTCACCAGGTCGTGTTCGGCGACCGAATCCTTCGCCGGTGCGTCGAGCTTGCCGCGATGGACCATGCCGATGCCGACGTGCGCCTTGCCGATCTCGACGTCGCGCACCTGCTGATCGACGAGCTTCTCCGCGACCGCCTTCTTCGTGTACGCCTGCAATTCCGAGACGGGGATATACGTGCCCGGACACATGTTGCACGTGGGCTTCGGATTCGGATTGTTTCCCTGCGCCATGATCGCCACGACTGCCATCGCGGCGCCGAGCGCGCCAATCAGCATGCCTCTCATATCCGCCCTCCGGCGGGTATCTTACGGCTTTTCCTGGAGTACCAGTTCGCAGCCCAAGTCCAGGGCGAAGCGGAATACCCTCTCGACCCCCGGCTCCAGGGCAAATCCGCCCGCTGACCGACGTCCGGCTGAAGCCGGACGCTACGTGGGATCGGGGATTGCGGGATCATCCGTGTGCGACCGCGCCGGCCTGAGCATCTGCGCAAGTTCGATTATCTTGGGTTCCACGCCTATTTCCTGACGTTCTGCACGTACGAACGCGCCCGGCTGTTCGCCTCTGACGCTGTCGTTGATCTCGTGCTGTTGCAAATCTCGCGCGCGGCGGATGAGTGTGGGTTCGCAGTTCTCGCGTACTGCTTCATGCCCGACCACGTGCATCTGCTGGTTGAAGGGATGTCCGACGCATCCGATTGCAAGGCATTCATCAGCCGGGCGAAGCAATACTCCGGGTTCTACTACGCCAACGCGCATCGCGCCCGATTGTGGCAACGCTACTCGTTCGAACACGTTCTCCGAGACAATGAGAAATCCGAAACGGCCGCGAGGTACATCCTGGAGAATCCGGTGACGGCCGGGTTAGTAGAGCGAATCGAGGATTACCCGTACCTCGGATCGTTGGAATGGCCAAGAAGCGCGTTGCTGGAGTGGCTGTATCCGCCGACGAGCAACACGTAGCGTCCGGCTTCAGCCGGACGTCTACGAATCTACGGAATCTTCGAAACGGTGACTTTCTTCAGCTCCACCCTCATCACCGGCGTCTCGCTATTCACCGGAACCTGCTCGATCTTCTCGACGACATCCATCCCTTCGGTCACCTTGCCGAAGGCCGTGTACTTGCCGTCGAGCACCGGGGTGCGCGCAAGCACGATGAAGAAGGAGGTGTCGCCGCTCGCCGGGTCGTCGCCGTGCGCCAGCGAGACGGTCCCCTTGTCGTGCGGCGTGTCGTTGAACTCCGGCGCCATCTTCCGCACGTAGCGATCCTGCGTGATGTCGAGCGGCTCGCTGCGCGTCGGCAGGAACCCTCCCTGGATGACGAACCCCTTCACCACGCGGTGAAACGCCGTGTTGTCATAGAAGCCGACGGACGCGAGCCGCAGGAAGTTACGCACGTGGTTCGGCGCCTTGTCGGGAAAGAACTGAAACGTGACGTTGCCGAGCGAGGTCTCGAGCACCGCGCGATACCGCGAGAGTTCCTCCGCGGTCTCCGTCGAGAACGGCTCGGGCGCGGGCGCCGGCTTGTCGCGGATCGTCACCTTCGTGATGACGACGCGCATGTTCGGCACGGTGTTCTCGGCTGGCGCCTGCGAGATCTTCTGCGCGACGTTGAGCCCCTCGGCGACGCGGCCGAAGAGCGTGTACTGCCCCGTGATCGCGGGCTGATCGAAGATGCAGATGAAGAACTGCGAGCCGCCGCTGTCGGGCAGGTTCGGCGCCAGCACCGCCGCGACGGCGCCGCGCGTCATCTGCTCGGTGTTGCGCTCGAAGCGCAGCTCGCGCATGCCGCCTGTGCCGTAACGGGCACTCTGCGCCGGATCCTTCGAGAGCGGATCGCCGCCCTGGATGATGCCGTTCGGGATCACGCGGTGGAAGATCGTTCCGTCGTACGCGCCCTCGCGAGCGCGGGTGATGAAATGCGCCACGTGATTCGGCGCGGCATCCGGGAGCAGATCGAACACGATCGTCCCCATGCTCGTCTCCAGCACGGCCTGCTTGTTCTGAAGCTCCGCCGGAGCGAGCGCACTCACGAAATACGTGTCTGCCGGCGGCTGCGGTCGGGCCGGCTGCGGGCGTGCGCCCTGGGCGCGGGGCGGCGGCGCGTTCCCGCGCGTTTGCGCGGCGGCACTCGGGAGACTGCCGAAGAGCGCGAGCAGCAGCAGGAGGACGATCATGCGGGGATTATAGGCGCGCGTCTGTTATATTTGCGTGGGCGTGAGTTCCCAGGCCACCGCGCAAACCCGCGACGCGTCGATGTACGAACAGTATTACGGGTTCGTACAACCGCCGTTCACGCTGACTCCCGATCCCCGCTTCCTGTACCGCAGCGAATCGCACGAGGAAGCAATCACGCTGCTGCAGCAGGCGATCCGCCGCAAGGAAGGCTTCATCGTCCTGACGGGCGACATCGGCACCGGCAAGACGACGAGCTGCCGCGCGCTGCTCGAACAACTCGAACGGACCGTGTTCACGTCGCTCATCCTCAACCCGTTCCTCTCGGTCGAGGAGCTGCTGCGGGAGGTCCTGCTCGACTTCGGCGTCGTCTCGCGCGAGGGCGTCCGCACCGGGCGCATCGCCACCGCCAGCAAGCACGAGCTGATCAGCACGCTGCACGAGTTCCTGCTGGCGCTGATGCCCATTCACGGCAGCGCGGTGCTCATCATCGACGAGGCGCAGCACCTGACCCCGCAGGTGCTCGAGCAGATCCGCATCATCTCGAACCTCGAGACCAACGAGTCGAAGCTGCTGCAAATCGTCCTCGTCGGTCAGCTCAACCTGCTCGACATGCTGGCGGCAGCGGAGATGCGGCAGCTCGATCAGCGCATCTCGATTCGCGCGACGCTGAAGCCGCTGAACCGCGAAGAGGTCGAGGCGTACATCGCGCACCGGCTGTGGGTGGCGCGCGGGTCGACAGCCGTGACGTTCGAGCCGGCGGCGCTCGATCGCGTGCACGCCTACACCGGTGGCGTGCCGCGCATCATCAACCTCCTCTGCGACCGATCGTTGATGCAGTCGGCGCAGATGCGCGTGAACCGGATGACGCCGGCCATCATCGAGGAAGCGGCGGGAAGCCTCGGGCTCCGGCTGCCGGAGACCGTGCGCCAGAAGAAACGGAAGGCCGCCGGCGCCGCGCCGAGTCCCTGGCGCTTCGCGGGCATGGCCGCCGCGGTGCTCGCGCTTCTTGTCCTGGCCGGCTTGTGGTTCACGCCGGTCGATCAGCTGATTGACGTCCGTGTGCCGGCAGCGCCGCCGCCTCCGGTCTATCAGGCGCGAAATGCGGGCCCCAGGCCGATCCCACGCGCGGACCTCTTGCTGCCGCCGCCGGTCGCGACCCCACCCGCGTCGAACCGGCGCTAGCGCCTGGTCTTCCACGCCCGCTCTTCCTGCTGCCGCGCCAGCCCGGCGAGCTCTTCCTGGACCTTGATGTAGCTCTCGAGGCGATCGGCCGACACCTGTCCCTCTGCGACCGCCGCTTTCACCGCGCAGCGCGGCTCGTCGCGATGACGGCAGTCGGAGAAGTAACAGCCGGGGGCGAGCGCTTCGATTTCGTCGAACGTCTCCCGGACCGAGTCACTCGCATCCCAGAGCTGCAGCTCGCGCATGCCCGGCGTGTCGATGATGAGCCCGCCACCGGGCAGCACCACCAGCTCGCGGTGCATCGTCGTGTGACGGCCGCGCGAATCCGACGCACGCACCTCGCCCGTCCGACGGACGTCGGCGCCGACGAGACGGTTGATGATCGTGCTCTTGCCGACGCCCGACGATCCCAGCAACGCTGCCGTCTTCCCCGGGCCGAGGTCTCCAGGAAGCTGCTCGAGTCCTTCACCACGCTTCGCGTTCACGACGTGCACGACGACGTCGCCCGCAAGAGACGTCACCTCGCGCAGGTGCGCGGAGAGGTCTGGACAGAGATCGGGCTTGGTGAGCAGGATCACCGGCGACGCGCCGCTCTCGCGCGCCATCACCAGGTATCGTTCGAGCCGCCGGACGTTGTAATCGCGATCGAGGCCCATGACGACGAACACGATGTCGACGTTGGCGGCGACCACCTGCTCGCCGGTGACCTCGCCGGCCGCGCGGCGCGTGAACGCGCTGCGCCGCGGCAGGACGCCCATGATGACGGCGCGATCCTCCCCGGGCCGTTTGCGCACGGCAACCCAGTCGCCGACCGCGGGCAGTTCGGCGCGGCCGCGCGCCCGATGCTTGAGGCGTCCAGCCGTGATGGCGTCCAGCTCGGCGTCCTCGACGTAGATGCGGAAGATCTGGTTGAACTCGATGGCGACGCGCCCCGGGTGGACGTGCGCTTTCGACCGCCACGGTTCGTACGCGGCGGCGAACTCGCCGTTCCACCCCAACTCGGTGAGCGTCATTCCTGGCTGATGAACTTAAGATGATGCGCGTGAGCAGCCGGCTGCGCCTCTCGCGCGACCACCAGATCGACATTCTAGTCTCGGCGATCGGCACCGCCATCTTCGCGTATCTGGCGCTCGCGCACGACGTCATCGCGGTGCGCGGCGGGCTGGGCTTCGACGGCGCCGACTACGCGAGGATGCTCGTCGCGCTTGGCGGCGGCAGCGCAGCCACCCGCATCCGGCCGATGGTGGTCCTCGCCAACAGGCCGGCCTACCTGATCACGAAGTCGGCGGTCTTCTCGTTCGCGCTGATGAACCACGTCTACGCGTTCATGCTGTGGTATCAGCTGTGCCAGCTCTACAAGCGGATCGATCCGCGGCCGCTCGGCCGTCTTCTGCTGGTCGTCACCTTGTCGCTCTGCGTCGCGACGTCGAAGATGTTCGCGTATTACCCGGTCCTCGTCGATCTCGGCGCCTACGCGTTCATCACGTGGGCGGTCCAGCGCGTGCTGCGCGGG
>Ga0114129_10007083_pt1 | contig 15954 bp, 8 predicted proteins | sample RhiMetdeltSRZDD1_FD_80071 | JGI IMG/M metagenome (GOLD analysis project Ga0114129, IMG submission 80071) | Populus rhizosphere microbial communities from Tennessee, USA - Rhizosphere MetaG P. deltoides SRZDD1 (version 2) (version 2) | ecosystem: Host-associated > Plants > Roots > Rhizosphere >... | reverse complement strand
CTCGCGATCAAAATGGGGGCGCCGGTCGTAGGATTGAACGACTCCGGCGGTGCGCGAATCCAGGAAGGCGTGCTGTCGCTCGGCGGCTACGCCGACATCTTTCTTCGCAACACGCTCGCCTCGGGCGTTATCCCACAGATCTCGGCAATCATGGGTCCGTGCGCGGGTGGCGCTGTGTATTCGCCAGCGATCACCGATTTCAACATCATGGTTGAAGGGACGAGCTACATGTTCGTGACCGGACCTGATGTGATCAAGACCGTCACCCACGAAGAGGTCACAAAGGAAGAACTCGGCGGGGCGATGACGCACAACGCGACGAGCGGCGTCGCCCATTTCGCGGTTGCCGACGATCGCGAGTGCCTTCGGCTGATTCGCGAGCTGCTCGGATATCTGCCCGGCAATAACGTCGACGAGCCTCCGCGGCGAGAGAGCTCAGACCCCATCGATCGCGAAGACGAGGCCCTCGATCGTCTCGTGCCCGAGTCACCGAACCAGCCCTACGACATGCACGATCTCGTGCAGTCGGTGTTCGACGACGGCGCGTTTCTCGAGGTGCATCGCCACTTCGCGCGCAACCTCATTGTCGGATTCGGGCGACTCGGTGGCCGTCCTGTCGGCATCGTCGCGAATCAGCCGGCGCATCTGGCCGGCACGCTCGACATCGACGCATCGGTGAAGGGGGCGCGGTTCGTGCGGTTTTGCGATGCCTTCAACATCCCGCTGGTGACCTTCGAAGACGTTCCCGGATTTCTGCCCGGGACGCGCCAGGAATACGGCGGGATCATCCGTCACGGTGCAAAGCTGTTGTTTGCGTTCGCGGAAGCAACGGTTCCCAAGATGACAGTGATCACGCGCAAAGCGTACGGCGGCGCTTATTGCGTCATGGCCAGCAAGCACATTCGTACCGACGTCAACCTCGCCTGGCCGACCGCGGAGATTGCCGTCATGGGGCCGGAGGGGGCGGTCAACATTCTTTACAAGCGCGAGATCGACGCGGCCGCCGACAAGGACGCGGCGCGCGCGCGCCGCGTGGCCGAATTCAAAGAGAAGTTCGCCAACCCGTACACCGCTGCGGCTCGAGGCTTTATCGACGAAGTCATCCGGCCGCGGCAAACGCGGGCCAAGCTGATCTCCGCGCTGGCAGTCCTCGATACCAAACGCGACAAGAATCCCCCGAAGAAGCACGGGAATATCCCGCTCTGACACAGCCGGGATCCGGTTTCCGGAATCCGAGGTTCCCAGACTGCCGCTAACTGGCCCAGAGATCGGATCCCGGATCCCGCACAACGGATCCCGGATCGGATCCCGCATCCCGGACAACGGATCCCAGATCTGAGTGTTACAATTGTGTCAGATGCCCGAGCCGATAGCAGTTCGGCCAGCCCCTGCCTGACGCGTTTCATGAAAATTCTCATTGCCAACCGCGGCGAGATCGCCGTCCGGATCATCCGGGCGTGTCGCGAGATGAGGCTGCGGACGGTTGCCGTGTACTCGGATTGCGACCGCACGGCCCGCCACGTCCGCGAAGCCGATCAGGCAGTGCACATCGGGCCCAGTGAAGCAGCCCAGAGCTATCTACGAATCGACGCTATCGTCGAGGCGGCGCGAACGACGGGCGCCGATGCGATTCATCCGGGGTACGGGTTTCTCGCCGAGAACGCCGCCTTTGCGCGCGCGTGTCAGGACGCCCACCTTATCTTTATCGGGCCAGCTGCCGACGCGATTGCTCTGATGGGCAGCAAGACCGCCGCGCGGGCAGTTGCGGTCCGTGCCGGCGTACCTGTTGTCCCGGGGACCGAACAGCCGCTCGACGAAAACGTTGGAGATGACGAGATCGCGCGCATCGCGACGAGTGTCGGGTTTCCGCTCCTGGTGAAAGCGGTCGCCGGCGGTGGCGGCAAAGGGATGCGAACCGTCGACGACGCGGCGGCACTCGCGTCAGCAGTTCGCACGGCGCGCTCTGAGGCGCGGTCTGCTTTTGGCGACGCGGCGATCTATCTCGAGCGTCGGCTCGTCAGGCCCCGGCACATAGAGATCCAGCTGCTTGGCGATCACCACGGGACAGTTGTTCCTTTCGTCGAGCGCGAGTGCTCGATCCAGCGACGACACCAAAAGGTGGTCGAGGAATCCCCCTCGATCGCCGTGTCGTCGGAGCTGCGTCGCCGGATCGCGGCTGCTGCCGCGGCAGTTGCGCGGGCCGTGAATTATTCGAATGCGGGCACGATTGAATTCCTGGTCGACGAAAGCGGCTCGTTTTATTTCCTCGAAATGAACACCCGCCTACAGGTCGAGCATCCAGTCACCGAAATGGTGACGAGGATGGATCTCGTTCAGTGGCAAATCCGCATCGCGATGGGAGAACCGCTCGACATCGACCCGGCCGAGGCGCTCTCTGCCAACGGCCATGCGATCGAGTGCCGCATCTACGCCGAGGATCCGGATCTTGGTTTCATGCCGTCGCCGGGACTGATTCGAGGCCTGCGTCCGGCCTCGGGTCCCGGCGTTCGGGACGATGGCGGAGTGAGTGTCGGATATAGCGTGCCCGTGTTCTATGACTCGATGATCGCGAAACTGGTGACGTGGGGACAATCTCGCCGCCAGGCCATCGATCGCATGTCGCGGGCGCTTCGCGAATACCAGGTGCTCGGGATCAAGACGACGATTCCGTTCTTTGTCTGGTTGATGCAACAGCCTGCATATATGGCTGGACAGTACGACACGACGTACCTCGACCGATTGCTGGTTGACAGAAAAGGAGACTCGTTCAGCCAACTGACGGCGGCAGACGAGGAAGTTGCTTCGATTGCGACTGCCCTCGATGCGTACCTCCGCGCCACCGCACACGCAGGGACACCCGGGGCGGCAGAGTCGACGACCCATTGGAAACGGGCGGCGCGTCTCGAGGCCCTGCGCGGATGACATTCGCCGTCGAGATCAACGGCCGCAGCCGCACGATATCGATCGAACGTGCAACCGCGGACCGATATCGGGTGATCGTCGACGGCCACGCGCAGCTCATCGATGCCAAACGCGTCGGTAGTTTCGGATTGTCGCTTCTCTTCGATGGCGCCGACCGGTCAAGCCGGGAGGTCCAGGTCTCGCCGGCCGGGGCCCCCGGCGAGATGCTTGTCGGGATTGACGGCAAGTCGGTCACTGTCGTGCTCAACGGCCGCCGGACCGGACATGCCACCGCCGAGGGAGGTGCGCACGCACGCGGTGAGCAGACGGTCGTTGCGCCAATGCCGGGCCGAGTCGTGCGGTTGCTTGTCACCGGCGGTGATGAGGTGATTGCGCGGCAGCCGATCGTCGTGGTTGAAGCGATGAAAATGGAAAACGAGCTGCGCTCACCGAAGGCTGGCCGCGTCAAAGAAATCGTCGTGAAGGCTGGAGAGTCGGTGGAGGCGGGACGGGTACTGGCGGTCATTGAGTAATGCTGAAAGTTCTGATTGCTGATTTCTGATTGCTGATTGATATGCACGAGATTCAGCAACCCGATGAGCCATCACAGAAGGCTCCGGAGCCGATAGAGCCACCACGCGCGTCGCGCCGGCGATGGCGTCGTGCGTCGCTCGCGTTGCTGGCGCTCGTCGTCGCGATTGTCTCCGGCGCACTCGTCACCTTCTTTACGGTGGATCTCGGTCCATCATTTCGACAGCGCGCAGAACGCGAAGGCTCGAAGTTCATCCAACGGCCGATGCACATCGGCCGTCTCTCCGCCAAGATCACGCCAGGCGTCTTTGTCGTCGAGGATCTCGTCATCGAGGGTCTGCAGCCGACGGATCGCCCGTTCCTGAACGCGAAAAAGATCGAAGTGGTGCTGCCGTGGTGGACGATATTCCGCCGCGAGTTGATCGTTGAATCGGTCGAGATGACCGACTGGGACATGCTCGTCGAGACCTGGCCGTCGAGTCCGGCGTTCCCGCGCGGACGCCATAATTTCCCGAAGTTCACCCGCGAATCGAAATCGACCGGCCCCAAGCGCTTTACGACGACGCTGCGGAGCGTGCTGGCGTCGAGGGGAACGTTCGCGTATGAGGACCACGGGACGCCGTGGGGTATCCGGTCAACAGGGTTGCGTGTGTCGGTGACCCGCGGCATCGCCGATCGTGTCTATCGAGGGGCGGCATCGTTCGCCGATTCCATCATCACCATTCAGAAATACGAGCCCTTCCACGCGAACATGCGCTCGCGCTTTACGATGGAAGGGCCTCAACTCCGATTCAGCGGCATCGATCTGGTAAGTGACGGCGCGCGATCGCAGCTCACCGGCTCGATCGACTTTGCGCGCTGGCCGGAGCAGACGTACCAGATTCGATCGACGATCGATTTCCCGACGCAGAAGAACATTTACTTTCATCAATATGCCTTCACCGCGTTCGGTCAGGGAAAGTTTCAAGGGACTTTTCATCTGTTCAGCGGTGGACGGGAACTGAAAGGGACGTTCGACAGCCCCATGGCCGGCGTGAATGCCTGGAGGTTCCCCGATCTCCACGGCTCGGTGCTGTGGGTGCCCGATCGACTCGAGGTCACGAACGCAACGAGCGGGCTCTACGGTGGTTCGGCGCGATTCGATTACAAGCTCGCGCCGCTCAACCAGCGCAACGTACCGGCACGCGCCACCTGGGAGGTGGCGTACCGCGATGTCGATCTGCCGCGATTGACCGACTTTCTCGAAGTTCAAGGCGTTCGTCTTGGAGGAAGGCTGACCGGCCGCAGTCACCTCGAATGGGAGCTCGGCAAGTGGCGCGACAAACGCGGCGACGGTGATTTCTCGGTCGAGCCACCTGCCGGTGTCACGGTGATGACCAGGGCCTTGAATGCCGACGCCGTGGCGCAGGAAGCGGCGCTTCCGCCGGAGGTCGGTCCGTTCAATCCGCATGCGTCGCTGGGCTACTTACCTGTTGGTGGCCACGTCGCCTACGCTCTGGATCCTGAGTGGATCACCCTGGATGCGAGTTCGATCGCGACCCCGAAGACCTACGTGGAATTCGAAGGCCGCACCGCGTATGGCGAGGGCTCGCGCATCCCGTTTCACGTCACCAGCCTCGACTGGCTCGAAAGCGATCGCGTGCTTGCCGGCATCATGACGGCGTTCGGGGCTCCAACCGGGGCCGTGCCAGTGGGTGGCTCCGGCCAGTTCGACGGCGTGATGCTCATGAGTTTCAGGAAGCCGCGTATCGAAGGTGTGTTCAGCGGCGAGAACATGCACGCATGGGACACCGTGTGGGGGCGAGGTACGGCGAAGGTCGTGATCGAGAACAGTTACGCGACGATCACCGACAGCGTCATTTCGGATGGCGGATCTGACATCAAGGCCGATGGTGTGTTTTCTCGCGGCTATCCCCGTCGCGACAATGGGGAAGAAATCAACGCGCGTGTGTTCATCACGAAGCGGCGGCTGGCTGACCTGCGCCACGCCTTCGAGCTCGATGAATACCCGGTCGAGGGATTGGTGTCAGGTGAGTATCACTTGTACGGCAAGTACGAAACGCCGTTCGGGTTCGGCCGACTCGTCATCGACAAGGGCACCGCGTACGGCGAGACATTCGAGACCGCCAACGCTTCGCTTCGGTTCGAAGGATCCGGTGTGAGGCTTGATGCGATCGACATCCGGAAGAGCACCGGCAGCGTGACCGGGGCCGCGTGGGTTGGATGGGATGGAAACTACTCGTTCAACGCCGACGGCACTCGCATTCCCGTCGAGTCGCTTGCGACCGTGGCGTTTCCGCGGGCCCCGCTCTCGGGCCTGATGCAGTTCACCGCGACAGGCACCGGCACGTTCGAAGTCCCTCGCTACGACGTTCGCCTGCGGGTCGACGATCTCTTTGCCGCCGATGAAGGGATCGGTCAGCTCACCGGTCGTCTTTCGATGCGAGGGGAATTGCTGACGGCGGAACTCGAGGCGGCCTCACCGCGACTGGTGATGTCGGGTTCCGGGCGTATTGCGCTGACCGAGCAGATGGATGCGGAGCTGACGCTCCGCTTTTCGAACACCTCGCTCGATCCGTACTTGCGGTTCTTCGAACCGCGGCTGTCGCCGTTCACCAACGCGATCGCCGGAGGCACGATACGAGTCGTCGGAGAGCTCGCTGACGTCGATCATCTCGTCGTCGATGGCCGGGTCGAGCAGCTCGACCTCAAACTGTTCGACTATCGCGTCAGTAACATGGATCCCGGCAGTCAGTCGTACCGGCCGATCGAGTTGACGCTGAATCACCACGTACTCGACATCACCCAACTTCGGCTGTTTGGCGAAGGCACGCGTCTCGAACTGAGCGGGAACGTCAACCTTCACGAATCGACCATTTCAGTGTCGGCGGCGGGCGATGCGAATCTCGGCATCCTTCAGGGGTTCTCTCGCGACCTGCGAAGCTCCGGCGCCGCGATCTTGACGGCCACCGTCAATGGTCCGTTGTCAAAGCCAGTGTTCTCAGGGAGCGCCGCGATTTCTAACGGCCGCGTCCGTCAGCTCTCGCTGCCGCATTCGCTCGAGTCCATCAACGGTCAAGTCTCCTTCGATGCGGCGGGCGTGCGGATCGACAACGTCCGGGCGCGGCTGGCAGGAGGCGATGTCACGTTCGGCGGCCGGGTCGCGCTGAACGGATTCGCGCCAGGGGAATTGAATCTGACCGCCACCGGTCAGCAGATGCGGATACGGTACCCCGAAGGATTCGTCTCGAACATCGACGCCGACCTGGCGCTTATCGGGTCGCCATCGTCACCACTTCTGCGCGGAACCGTCATAGTCCGCGACGCGCTGTATTCGAAGCGCTTCGAACCAAACGCGGATTTGTTCAGTCTGACGACTGGAGGCGGCGCGGCGCTGCCCGGCGCGGCTTCGACGACAACGGTGCCGGTTCGCTTCGACGTGCAGATCGATGCCCCATCGTCGCTGCGGGTGGAGAACAACCTCGCGCGAATGGTTGCCAGCGCCGACCTGCAGCTGCGCGGGACCTACGATCGCCCACTGCTCTTTGGCAGCGCGCAAATCGATCGCGGCGATGTCATCTTCGAAGGCAACCGGTATCTGGTCACCCGCGGCACGATCGGATTCGCAAATCCGGCGCGCATCGAGCCGTACTTCGACATCGAGGCGGAGACGCGCGTCCGCGTCGCAGGTCAAACGGTTGCCTATCGCGTCACCCTTGGATTCACCGGCACGCCATCGCGGATGTCGATGAACCTCAACTCGGATCCGCCGCTGTCATCGGTTGGCATTCTGCTCCTGTTGCTTGGCCAGACCTCTGCGCAGGATTTGCAGAACGCGGAGTTGCGGATGCTGAACCCGACGGCCGCCTCACGATCCGAAGAAGACCTCCTGAAAGCGGCGACGGCGCGATTCCTCGCCGGCAGCATCTCGGCCCCGGTCAACCGAGCGGTCGAGCAGACCCTCGGCGTCGATTTACAGATCACGCCGTCAATTGGCAGTTCCGATACCGACCCGTTGATGCCGTCGGCGCGAATGATTCTGGGCAAGCGGTTATCGAGTCGCGCGTATGTCACCTACGCACGACCGCTCGGCACCACGCCGAGCGCGACCCAGATTCTCGTGCTCGAATACGACCAGAACGATCGCCTCGGTTGGGTGCTGACGCAGAACGGCGATCGCACCTTCTCCATCGATTTTCGCGTCCAGCATCGGCGGTGATGGGAACGTGGAGCCGCATCGTCGCGGCCGCCGTCGCGGTCGCGGCGTGTGTTGTGCCGACACTCGCTGCGCAAACGCCGGCCGCCGCGTTCGTCGGGCAGCGTGTGGTCGACGTCCAGATCGTCGCTGAGGGACGCCCGGTCGACGACCCGATGATCATGGGGCTGGTCGAGACGCACATCGGTGATCCACTGTCGATGGCGAAGGTGCGTGAATCGATTACGCACCTCTTTGGTCTCGGCCGCTATCAGGACGTTCAGGTGGACGCGACGCCAGCGGCGGGCGGGGTGGCGCTTCGGTACAATCTGGTCCCGCTGCACAACGTTCAGCGAGTCGATTTCCGTGGTACGCCGTCGCTCGGCTTGTCCGAGGACGTGTTACGTGACGCGGTATCCGGTCGATTCGGTGCTTCACCGCCTCCGGGACGCGCGCAGGAGATCGCGAGGTTTCTCGAGCAGCTCTATCACGATCGCGGATTTCTGACGGCGGTCGTCGTCGCGAATGCGTCCGAGCGGCACGATCCTGACCGCACGCTGCTTCAGTTCAATGTGACGCCCGGCAGCCGCGCGACGATCGGGTCGGTCGCGATCGAGGGTTCGCCCGCCGAAGGGCGGGAGGCATTCCTCAAACGCATTCACGCATCGCCTGGCGCAGGATACGAGCCGCTGCAGATTACCGATGAACTTTCGAAGTACGTTCAGCGGCTTCGCCGAAAGTCACGCTATCTTGCTGCCGGATCGTACAGCGCGCGGCCCTCCGACGATCTCCGCACGGTCGCTCTCACTGTCTCGCTTGTGATTGGTCCTACCGTTACGATCGTGTTCGAAGGCGATCCAATTCCCAGGGAGAAGCAGTCCGAACTTGTACCGATTGCCCGCGAAGCATCAGTCGATGAAGACCTGATCGAAGATGCGATTCAGCGAATCCGTACGTTTCTCAATCAGCAGGGGCACTGGAAGGCAGACGCGACGGCATCCAGGCAGGAAGGAGACGGGGCGCTTCGCGTCGTCTTCACGGTGCACCGCGGGCCGCAGTATCGCGTCACCGACCGGGGCGTCGAAATGCGCGGCAACCGGGCCATCCCCACCGAGTAGTTCCGCTCGGCGCTGGTCAAACTTCAGGCGAACGAGATCTTCATCGAGTCGAACTTGTCTGCTGCCGTCAGTGCTATCGCCGGACAGTATCAGCGGCTCGGTTATGCCCAGGCGAAGGTCTCGGCTGCCGTCGACGAGTCGACCGACGGCGGTTCATTGTCGGCGCTCGCCCGCGTCCAGCCGGTGATCACGATTGTCGAAGGGCCACTGACACTGGTCGGTGAGATCAGCTTCGCGGGGAACACGCGCATTCCTACCGATCAATTGCGTGCCTCGGTCGCCTCAACCCGCGACGCCCCGTATTTCGAGCCGCGCGTGGTCGCCGACCGCGAGGCCGTGCTGCTCGAATACCTCAATCGGGGGTTTGCCTCGGCAAACGTCATCGTCACGCCGGTCCCGAACGCCGAGGGGACTCGCGCCGATCTTCGCTTTCAAATCACGGAAGGCCAGCAGACATTCGTTGACCACATTCTGATCATCGGCAACACTCGCACCGACGAGCGCGTCATCAAACAGGAGCTGCTGCTTCAGGAAGGAAAACCGCTCGGCCTCGAAGACTTGATCGAGAGTCAGCGGCGGCTTGGAGCGCTTGGATTGTTCCGGCGTATTCGCGTCGAGGAGCTGTCGCATGGCAGCGCCGCGACCGACGTGCTCGTCACCGTCGAGGAGGCGGCGGCCACCACCTTCAGTTACGGCGGCGGCATGGAAGCGACCAAGGCGCTGATCGAGGGCGCGGGAGGCCAGGCAGAGGAGCGCATCGAGTTCGCGCCGCGTGGATTCTTCGACGTCGGCCGCCGCAATCTCGGCGGAAAAAATCGATCGGTGGACCTGTTTACACGAGTGAGTTTGCGCCCGAGCGATCCAGAACCCGGCACGACCAATACCAAAGCGTTTGGTTTTCTCGAGTATCGCGTCGTCGGCACATTCACCCAGCCGCGTGCAATCCGCGGGAACGCCGACCTGTCGTTGACCCTTGCCGCGGAGCAGGGACGCCGCTCGTCGTTTAATTTTGCGCGCAAGGGGGTCAACGCCGAAGTCGCCCGGCGCCTGGGTCCGGGTCTTCGCGCATATGCCCGCTACTCGTTCGGAACGACGCGCACGTTCGACGAGCGCCTGAGTCTCGAGGATCAGGCGCGCATCGACCGCCTCTTTCCGCAGGTGCGTCTCTCCGGTTTCTCTGGAGGGATGTCGAGAGATACGCGCGACGACGTCCTGGATCCCGAGCGCGGCACGTTCGTCAGCGGCGAGGGAACGCTCGCCGCTCGCGCGCTCGGCGGACAGGTCGGCTTTCTCAAGTCCTACGTGCAAGGCTTGTGGTTCCGTCGTCTGCCCGCGCGTAAGCGCATCGTGTTCGCGTCAAGGGTGGCGCTCGGCCTTGCCGATGGTTTTCCCCGCGCGGTGACCGGAACCGCCATTGAAGGGCAGCCGGTCACCGTCACGGTCGAAGATCTCCCGGCCAGCGAGCGCTTCTTTGCTGGCGGCGACACGACGATCCGCGGTTTTGCGCTCGATACTGTCGGTGCACCGAATACGATCAGCCCCTCAGGATTTCCGCGCGGCGGCAACGGATTGTTGTTGCTGAATGGTGAACTCCGCGTGCCGGTGTGGGGAGACGTAGGGGCGGCGCTCTTCATGGACGGCGGGAACGTGTTCGATCGCGTGACTGAGATGGATCTTGCTGAATTGCGCGGCAGCGTCGGCTTCGGACTTCGTTATAAGTCCCCGATTGGTCCTATTCGCTTCGACGTTGGGTTCAAACTGGATCGGCACGAAATCGGCGGCACCCTCGAGGGCCGCCGAGCGTTTCACTTCAGCATCGGACAAGCGTTCTAAAAGGCACAAGCGATGGTCGCTGCAGTTTTGTTCGCCGTAACTTTCGGCATTACCGCCAGCGGCGCCGAGATCATCGATCGGATCCTCGCCGTCGTGGACGGCGCCATCATCATGCAGTCGGATGTGACGATGGCGGTGCGACTGGGGCTCGTGGCGTCGGCATCTGCACCCGATCCGATCACCGTGCCGCTCGAAGCGCTGATTGAGCGTCGACTGATCCTTGAAGAAGTCGACCGATATGCGCCGCCGGACCCGCCGGATGCACAGGTCGACCGCCATCTCGACGACATCCGCGCGCGCGCCGGCGCGCGTTTCGATACGATCCTCGCCGAGAGTGGAATATCCGTCGATCAGCTGCGGCGCCACGTTCGCGACGATCTGCGGATGGAGGCCTACCTGCAACAGCGATTCGGGACGCTGCAGCCGTCGGCCATTCGAGACTGGATTGCTGGACTACGCCGACGCGCCAACGTCAATGTCCTCCCGCGAGCGCAGTGAACCTTGCGACCTGTCACTCCTTGGCTGTCATGCAGGCCCACACGTCAAAATACTCGGTGCTTTCGGATCGCCGATACGAATCAAAGAACGCTCGCCGGAAGTCGCTCCCGAAGATCGCTCGCCCCTCGGTCATCGGATAGCGGTTGATAGCGCTGAACGGCTCCCCGTGCTTCGGGATCAGCCAGTAGTTCACGGTGCAGGAGCGCAGCGCATTCAGCGTCGCCGGCGGAAGGTCAACTCCTGCGAGTTGATGTTCTTGAATAGCCGGCTGATCCAGCAGGTACATCCCGGACCGAGCGACGACGAGCGGCCTGACGAAGGTCATTCGCTCGTCCGATGAATAGCCCATCTGAATCACGGCATCTGGATGCTTGTTTGAGAAGCGCGTGACGTCGGCGATTGGCCCGATAGCATCGATCTGGCGAACGGTGCTAACAAATGATGCCTGTTGTGCCAACGCGATGAGGGCTGCGGCGCTTGTAAACGCAACAGCAGCAAGATAAACGCTGGTGCGATCGTGATCAAAGCGCAGGTGATGGATCTGCATCCCCGTGAAAAACGCGATCACTGGAAAAAAGGGAAGCAGATGGTAAGGCCCGGACCCTGGTTTGGCAGCCAAAACGGCGACGCCGCAGACGGCAATCAGCAGCGAGATCGCGACCGGAGGCGACAGGACCGTGAGCGGATGTTGCCGGACACTGAAATACAGCGCAACCCCGAGCGGCGCCATCACGTACAGGACCCACTCGATATTCTGACGGAGTGTCGAGCCGTCGATGCCATTGCCCGCCGACAACAAGATCCACGTGCGATAGTCGTGAAACGAAATGTTGCGAAAGACGACGAACGGCAGGACGAAGACGATCGCGGCGGTTGCAACCGCAAGAATCACGCGCCGTCGATCTGCGCGTTCGAGGAAAAGGACGAAGAGCGGCAGGGAATAGAGTGGGCCGCTGAATTTCAAGTTCCCGAGAAGACCGGCACTGACGCCGAGGACAATCCAGCCGGCGCGAGACCGCCAGAGCGCGGCACACAGACCGATCGACACGCAGAGCAGCTCGAGTGAATCAGGTCTCGACCAGAACGCCGCATTTCGAAAGACCAGCAGCAAGATCGCACACTCGCCCGTGAAGATGGCGGCGAGCCGCGTTCCTGCGCGCAGTTTCAGGCCCACGAACAACAGGAACAACGCGAGAATTCCGGCCGCTGTGCCAACCGACTTGGTGACGCTCAGATCCGTGCCGAACAGCCGCATCGCGACGGCGAGTGGGATAAATGCCATCGGTCCGTAGATGTGCGCGTACTGTTCTGGTGCGTCGGGTGGTGGATAGAGAGGTTTTCCGCTCTCCAGCATCGAGGCGACGGACGGCATGGTCGGCTCTGCGAAGTCGTAGTAACGCTTGTCGCCGGCGTACCAGGTTGCGATGCAGATGAACGAAACCAACGCCGCCGCGGGGATCACGAGGAGGAAGATGCGTGCCGCGCGTGTCGCCATGCCGCCCGCGCTGAATCTCAGACGCAGGCCTTGCGCAATGAGCAATAGGCCTGCATACAACGCCGCGAACAGAACAAGGGGACGGCCGAACCTGGCCAAGGTGAAGAGCTGCAACCAGTCTGGCATGAATGCCGCGTGAGTTCGCGACTGTCAGGGCACGACTTTGAAAATGCGCAATTCCGGGCCGGGAACGTTGCGTGACGGCGCGATCGTCTGCAACTCACGGCTTTGCGTGAAGATGCGCATGTATTCGTTGTAGTCGTTCACATTCTGTTGTGGCGCCGACAGCGCGGCGCCATACGACTCGGAGTTGGCGACCAGATACTCGACTCCATCCTTGCGCCACTCGTCATACGTTTTTCGGCGCAGGTGCGGAACATAGGTGGCGCGATACTGCACCGGCAGCAGCATCGAGCGGCGCTCGAGAACGACTGACGCGCCGGCGGGGATATTCTGCAGAATCCACGCGTAGGCCTGGTCGACGGTGCTGGAACGCGCCATCTCTCGATCGCTTCCGACCGACATGAGTGCCGGCGGCAGCAGTGCCGCGATCGTCAGTCCGGCAATCAACGCGGTGCGAGGCGCCCGCGGGATTTCATAGCGGCGCAGCAGGCTGACGCCAGAGACGACGCCGATCGCGGCAAGCAGGCACACCGAAGGGGTCAATGGCAGCAGATACCGCGCGAACACGATTTTCTGGGTCGTCAGCATCGTGTAGTAGACAACCGGAAAGACGACCGCCAGCATCCAGCGCACGTGACCCGGACCGCGAACGAGACGGACGAAGCCGAGTCCCATGCCGCCGAAGGCGAGCAACATCGCCGGCCATCCGAATGCATGTCGCACCAGATACTTGAAGTAAAGCGTCCACAGCGATTCGCCGATGGTCGCAGTCCGGTACTGGTGCGTCAGCCGCGCGAAGCTGTCGAGAAAGGCAGGCAGGTCGAGAAGCGTGTACGGCGCCAACAGCAGAAAGGCCCCGGCGCTTGCAGCGACCGTCGCGCCGATCGTCTTGAGCCGTCCGGGAGCCAGAGGATGCGTCATCCAGCAGGCGATCACCGGCATCAGCAGCGCGATGCCACCGTTGTACTTTGTCGCCGCCGCAAGTCCTGACGCCGCGCCAGCAGCGGCGAAGCTGCCAACGGTGCCCCGCTCGTGCGCAATCAGCGACAACAGAAACGTCAAGGCCACGAAGAATGTGAGGGGCGTGTCGGTGAGCACGAAATGCGAGTACCGCACGTGAAGTGGAAGGACCGCCATCAGCCCGGCGGCGAGCAGCGCGTGACGGGCGCCCCAGCGCATGCCAATCTGGTAGACGACCAGCGCGGTGGCCGCGCCGATGAGAGCGATGACGATTCGCCCCCAGAGGTAGAAGGATGACACCGACGCCTGCGCGAGCGAATACCATTCGCCGCCGATGGCCCCGGCGATGAACCGGGCGATCGACACGATCAACTGAAGATACAGAGAGAAACCGGGATAGTCGAAGAAATGCGGATGCAGCGATCCCGACCGCATCATGTTGAATGCGCGCTCGACGATCTCTGGCTCGTCGACCTGGATCGCATAAGGGATCCCGTGTCGAATGCCCCAGAGCCGGAGCACGACCGCGCTCAGCAATACGGCTGCGACTGCGATCCGCGATGTTCGCAGATCGCTCGCTTCACGCCATTCGCGTTCGACCAAAAGTCTGATTCCTCACCTGAATGCGGGTTGCAGCGACTTAACTCTACTACAGCGTTACCCGAGCAACTCGTCGTAGAGGCGCAGCACTGCCGCTCCCGCCGCCGACCACGAGAACTCGTCTTCCACGATCTGGCGCGAGGCATTGCCCATCTCCGCAAATCGATCGCGCTGTCCGAGCGCACCGCTGACCGCGGCGGCAAGAGCAGATGCGTTGCCGGGCGGCACCAGCCACCCGTTCAGTCCCGGGCGAACCTTGTCGGGCAACCCACCGGCAGTCGTTGCCACAACCGGCCGCCTGTGCGCCATCGCTTCGAGCGTGACGAGCGAGCTTCCTTCGTAAAGCGAGGGATGCACGAACAGATCGGCGGCCTCGTACCATGCGTGGAGATCCTGTTCACTCACGCGGCCGGCGAGATGGGTGTAACGGGAGATGCCCGCTCTCGTGATCGCGGCCTGGAGGGTGCGGTGATACGGGCCCTCTCCGAGGATCACCCATCGCCACTTGCCCTCGGCGATGGCGGGCGCGTGATCGCCGAGCGCGCCAAGCGCGGCCGCCAGCACGTGAAATCCCTTGTTCTGCTCGAGGCGTCCGACGCTCAGCAGGATCACCTCGTCGCCTTTGATGCTGGCTTCATGCCGGACGCGCCTGCCGTCGGCGTCCGAGGCGAGGCGATCGAGAGCCGGCAGATCGAGCGCATTGGGAATCACGCGAACGCGCGAGGGATCAACTGAAAGATGCGTGATCACGGCGGGTTCGAGGACACGATCGGTTGCGATCACGCGATCCGCGGCGTGGGCGCACGTGCGCACGGCACGACGCAGTGGGAGATACGCCGCCCGTTTGACGCGCGCTCGCGACGGATCCGTGGCGCCGAATTCTTCGAGCCCCTGCGGATTGAGGACAAGCGGAGCGGTCGCTTTGCCGCGACGCCGAGCGTAGCCCAGCACGCTCGCGCCGAAACCGTGCACGATGTCGATTTGTTGATCGCGGACGAGGGTCCATGCGAGGCGCCCGGCTCGTTCACCAAACAGCGGATACGCAGTACTGCGATCGATCACGGTCGTTCCGCGTCGCCCGGCGAACGGAAACGTGCGGTATGGAACGACCCTCGTCGTAATCGCTGGTTCGTCAAGTCCTGGATTGCCACGCGCCGGTGGACGGGTAATCAGCGTGACGCGAACACCCGCGCCGGCCAGATAGCGGATGAGATCGTAGACGCTGCGCTCCAGGCCGCCGAGCCCGTGGAGCGGGAATACCGATCGCGCAACGACCGCGACGTGCCGGGCCCTGGTCATGCCTGACGCCGAAGCACATCGTGGTACAGCTGCTCGACTCGAGGCAGCACCACGCTGGTATCGAAGTGCGTCTCCGCATGGGCTCGCGCCGCGGCGCCCAGCTGACGTCGCAGACCGGCATCATCACGCAGCCGCCGGATGTCGTCGGCCAGTTCCTCGAAATTGCGGGACAGGAGTCCGGTGCGCTCATCGAGAATGATGTCGACGGTGCCGCCCGTATTCATAGCGGCAATCGGCACGCCGAGCGCGCTCGCTTCGATCAGAACGCGGCTCAACGACTCGGGGCCACGCGACGGGAACAGCAGCATGGACGCGTGTGCCAGCCATGCTGTCGCTGCCGGTTGATCCACCCATCCGACGAAGCGAATGTCGCGTGCGGACCGCGCGGCCGCGGCGGCGAT